>ERZ650311.197-NODE-197-length-41511-cov-10.700984_pt1 | contig 41511 bp, 57 predicted proteins | sample MGYA00376247_ERZ650311 | MGnify/ENA primary metagenome ERZ650311 (study PRJEB26733, sample SAMN07839324) | wastewater metagenome | biome: small river; feature: stream; material: water | place: USA: North Carolina | collected 2016-07-28 ...
GGCTGCTCGGCGCGGCTGGCAGCAAAGATGAGCTGCGCAACTACATCCGCAAGAACCGGCTGAACGAAGAACTTGCCATCAAGATCGGCTTGCTCGGCAATTACGACGGGCACATCACGGATCGCTTCAAGAATCGCGTGATGATCCCGTTCCTGGAACCGGGGCGCGTAGCGTTTTTCACCGGCAGGCGCATCGACGACGTGAAGGAGAAGAAATATCTCCACCTCAGCGCCGATTACCTGCCCAAGCCGCCGTACAACTGGCGCTCCAAAGGTGACGATCTGGTCATCGTCGAGGGCACGCTGGATGCGTGGGCGGTGCAGCGACTGGCGGGCGAGAACGTCAGCGCGATGGCGATCATGGGCTTGCACGAAGGCGAGTTCGATTTTGCCAAGGCGCTGCGCGGACGCAAGAGGGTTTTCGTCGCGCTCGATTCTGATGGCACCGTGAAGCCGGAAGTCATGGATTCGCTGATGGCGAAGCTGCCCGGCGCGTTCGTGGTCACGTGGCCAGCGAAAGATGCCGCCGATTGGATGAAACAGGGAGCGACGGCGCAGGAGTTTGCCGCGCTGCTTGAAGAATCGCCCACGTGGATCGACAAGCTGATCAGCGACGTGCGCGAGTCCGATCCGAAAAAGCGCTCGGCTGCTGTCGAACGGGCGGTGAACTTCGCTGCCAAGCTGCCGGCAGTGCAAGCCGATCTGAAAGCTGGCGAAATCAAACGCGCGGCGGGCAAGGATGTGACCACCGCCACGATCCGCAAGCTGCTGGACGCGGCGCGTAAAAACGGCGACAAGCCACCAGCTCCACCAAAAGCTGAAGCAGCGGCGGAGGGCGGCGAAGCGCGAGGGTTTTATCGTGTCGCGGACGGCGAGTTTTGGGCTGGTCACGGCGAACGGGCGGCGCAAATCACGGTTGGCGGCGTGGCGTATTACCGCCAGATGGTCGTGGTCGATGACGGCGAGGCGAAGGATAACGAGCTGGAGCTGGTGGTGGCGCTGCGCGATGGTCGTGAGTTCACCGCGCGGATTCCGGCGAAGCAATCGTCGGAAGTGGGCGAAGTCGCGGCTGCGATCAAGGGCATCGTGGGACCGAAGCTGACCATCAGCGCGAACGGGCGATCACACCTGATTCCGGCGATGGAGTGGCTTACCTCCAGTAAGAATCTGGAAGAAAAGAACGAGATCGCGCGCACTGGCTGGCTGGAAATTGAGGACAAGCTGATTTACGTCACGCCGGGCGGCACGGTTGGCGATCTGCCAGCGGATTATCAGGTGGTGCTGCCGCAAGGTTTGGAACGCTACGCGATCAAGGACGCTGGCGATGAGGCATTTCAGCAAGGATTGGAGGGCTTGATTCATGGTCTATTACCAGCTTTCGAAAATACGCTCACGGTTCCGATGCTGACGTACGCCTTACTCCCGCCAATGGCACGCTTCGTTCCTGAGGGAACCAAGTTTGTCATGCATCTGGTGGGGGAAACAGGTTCGCTTAAAACGACGACGGCGCGAATCCTTATGAGCTTGTACGGCGATTTCGCCAACAAGCCGCCGATGGCATCGTGGCGCTCGACCATCAATTCGATTGAGAAGCTGGGCTTCTGGCTGCCCGATTGCCTGGGCATGGTCGATGACTACAAGCCGCGCATCGTCAAGCTGTGGGATTTCGTGGACCTGATTCAGCGCTACGCCGATGGCAATGACCGCATGAGGATGGCGCGTGATACCAGTTTGCGCCGTCGTGAGGCGATGCGCTGGTGGATGCTCTCCACTGGCGAGGATATTCCGCAAGGCGAATCGAGCGCGCTGGCAAGAATGATCACGCTGCGTTTCAAGCGTCGTCCAGCGGGCGAACCGTACAACGCCGATCTGAGCAAGGCGCGGCGCTTGGCGGAACACTTTCCAACCGTGATGGCGCGCTGGATCGCCTGGCTGCGTGAAGACAATTTTCTGCCGGAGAAGGGCGGCTTCGGCGCAGCGTTTACTTTGTACACGCAAAAGATCGCCGAAGTGTTGCAGCAGGACGCGCCACAGACGCCGAACATCAACCGCATCAGCGACAACGTGGCGATGCTGTGGTGCGCGTGGAATGCGTTCAGGGTTTTCGTGAAGAAATTTGCGCCGGAGTTCAGCAAGGATTTGCTGGAATTCCACACCATCGTGCCGCACGTGGCGCTGGCGCAGGCGAAGCACGTGATGGAGGACAAGCCGACTTATCAGTTCCTGAACACGCTGCGCGAGGGCTTGGATGGCGGAAGGTTTAAGTCCGCGAAACGTGATGACAACAACGCGCATCAGCAAGCTGCCAGCGACACGTTCGTGGGCTGGTACGACAGTAACGGCTGGTATCTGCTGCCAGCGGCGTTTAACGCGGTTTCAAAGTGGCTGCGAGAGGCGGGGATACAAGTGGGTTTTACTTCCCGCGAACTTTACAAATTGCTCGGCGAGGAAAACCTTCTGGCGACGAGTGGACGCGATCAGACTGCTGTACCGTTGCGCATCGGCAAGAAGATACCGGGCGCTACCAGTGGCACGGCGGTCAAGCGAGTGATTCATCTGAAGGCTGGCGTCCTGCCAACGCCGGACGATGCAACTGATGTAACTGATGAGGACGGCAAATCAGTTACAGAGTTTATGTAGCTGTCGTGCTGATAAATCATAAGTTGTAACTGCTGTAACTGCTGTAACTGATATAGAGACGCACATATGACAAATGCTCAAAAAATGCACACACATAAAAATAATGATCACGAATCGCATATGACGATCCTATATCGCCAGCAAAAACCAGTTACATCAGTTACACATCGCGCCGATCCGCACGGTGACTGGTCGCAGCCTGTAACTGATCAGGGCGATCAGAGCGGTTACAGCATTTCCGAATCCAGTTACAAGTCGCCGCACAAGTTGGGAGCGTGCTTTGTGGATCGGTGGGGGCGTACTTCAAAACAAAGCATGTCGGATCGGGCGTCGGTGGCGTCGTGGTGCGGTGCGCGGCTGCTCGATTGGACGATAAGTCTTTTTATCGGAACGGATTTTGAGCAGCGGATTGCGGTGCTGGTAGCGGGTGGCAGCCGGGTCGATCAGCGCGATGGTGCTGCGCTGCGGTCCGCCGATCAGATGGCGGAACCCCCCAAGGGAAAAATCTGCTGCCCGGCGGGGGGAGCGCTTTCTAACGGAGGGCAGTTGAGATTCGGGAAGTGCCGGATCAAAGAAACCCTCCGCAGTGGTCGCCGCGCTGCGCCGGAGGCTGAGTAGCCATGCCAGCCCCACTGCGGAATTCAAACGCCGCGTCGCACAGCCTCTTCGTCAAAGATCCACTGCACAAGGTAGTGGTGCCAACGGATGTGGAACCGAAGGAAATGGCGAAGCTGGCGCGGGATTTAGGCGATTCGAGTTTGTGGGTTGCCGAGCGCTTAACTGTCGAATTGGAGGCGGTAGGCGGCAAGGCTGAAGCACACAAGCTGATCGGGCTGTACGCGACGGTGGCGCATGAACTCCACCAGGTAGCAGCGGAACTGGAAGGAGAAACTGGCATCAAGGCGGCTCCGCTGGGCGGGCTGAACGATGCACATTTCGAGCGGATGATCGGACAACAAACCCGCAGTCTGGCGCTGATCCTCAGCCAGTGCAAATCGGCGTGGAAATACCTCACGGAGAGGGTGGAGATCGAGGGTGAAAAGGAAGGCAGCAAGGAGGTACGACGGGCAATCACAACGTTCGAGGGCGAGGGGATTAGTGTCCTGAAATACCTAGCAGGGCACATGCGGGCAGCCAAGCGGATGATGCGCGATCTGGCAGCAAATCGGGCATGGAAGCAGGGCGGCGAAGCGGATACAGATGACCTAGGAACACGAATCAGAAAGGTGATCGAGCAATGAAAACGGTAATACAAATCACAGAAGGGGAGCAGCGGGACTGGGAGGATATGCTGGCGGAATCGATCAAAGAGGAAGTCAGCGGGATGGATTATACGCGGCTGGGCACACTATCAAACGCAGTGGCAACCGTGATGAATTTTTTTCAGAACATGGCAGAGCAGCAGTCAATGGATACGGCGGACTGTGTAGCAGAACTGACCATGCTGCACGAAGCAGTAGAAGCTGAAATGGATAGTCGTCCGCTGTACCCACCGCAACCTGCGGCAGAGTGGGTGGATGAATAAACGAAGAAGCCGGAGCGATCAGCAAATAACAGACAGCAGTCCGCTAATCGAACTGTGGAGGGTTCAAACGTGGCTACTCGTGATGAAATTCGTAAGCGCTGCGATCGTGTGGACAACACTATTTTGTCCTATTTGCGACGCAAGGGCGGTCTGTGGGTCAAGGCTGCCACGATCCGCGACTGGTGCCTCAATTCAAACATTGGCTCGGCGTATCCATCACTGGCGCGGCTGCTCAAGAAAGAGCTAGTAGAAACCCGTGTCAAGTGGCGTGGCTGGTACGGCAGACGCTACTACCGTGCCGTGACGTTCACGGAAAACGAAGAAGCCGGAGCGTAGTCGCGCTCGGCTTCCAGTGCTCAATGGGAACATCAAGCAAGAGGGATTTTACACAATGACAAGTCAACTTTCAAATAGCGGTGCTGATCAGCAGATTGACACCATGATGATTTACAACCAAACCAAAGCCCGCTTTCTGGCAGAGGCGCGCCAGAAGCTCACCTTCCAAGAACGCTTTGAACACAGCCTGCCGATGCTGCTGATGGTGATTCTGGTCGTCTTTTTCATCCTCAGCGCATCGCATACCGCCACGATGATCAACCGCATTGTGCCAGCAGTATCGCTGGAGGTTATCGGCATCAAGGATGTGCGGGTTATCGGGCTGCTTGCACCGGTGGGCTTCGAACTGGGGCTGATGGTGCTGGCGATGATGATGACCAGCGCCAAGCTGTATGGCAACAGTGTGCCCGGCACGTGGTTAGGCGCAGAGGTGCTACTGTTCCTGCTGACTCTGATCAGCAATCTCGCCGGCTCGGTGATCGCCGCGATGGAATACCCCAAAGGTGAAAATGCGGCAGAGATCACGCAGGCGCTAACGCTGGTGGTCGCCATCGTCTTCAGCTTCGCCATCCCTGTGCTCTCGCTGGTCATCGGACAAGGCTTGGCGCGTCTGGTGTTTGAACGCCGGACAAGCGGCGACGCGGCGGACATGCGCTGGCGGGCGGCGGCATTCGAGGAACTGCGGCGGGCGTTCTTTGCGGGCTATCGAGCAACGGGAATGGCGCAGCGGGATGCGGCACGACGCGCGGAGGCTGACGCGATGAACTACGCACCGCAAGTCGTCCGTCCGGTGGTCGAAGTGTCCGTTCCGTCCGCTGCACCACGCTTAACGGACGGGCGGACGGACAGACAATCGGACAGGTCTGCGGACAAGAAAGCAAGTAGCGTACAGGGCATATCCAGCAGCGGGGGAGGCTCAAAGCGTGAGCAGGCGCTGGAATACATCCGCACAAACTGGATCATGGCACAAGGGATGTCTGTCCGCGAACTGGTAGATGCAGCGAAAGCAGATGGTTTGGACATCGGACGGGATACGGTTCACAAGGCATTTAGTGAAGTGAGCGCAGAGAAGGGCAAGAGCGATAACGAATGATCCGGAAACTAACGAATGGAGCACTGACAGTAGTGGCGGTTATCGTGGTGATCGCACAAATCTGGCTAAAGCAGGTGGAAGATGCGCTATCACGGATGGAGGCAAGGCGGAGGAAGCGGAAGTTGGTGCGGACTAATGTCCCTGAAAGCGAAGTGATTCGCCAGCACTATTCAGTCGAAGAGGGTCAGCGCGTGGTCGAGGCAGCGCATCAAGAACGCAAGAGGCAGGAGCAATATCGATGGAACTGACCGCGATTGTCAGGAAAGAGTCAGCCGGGTGGCGCTGGTGGGTGGCGGAAGGTCGCCCTCCGGTCACACTGAGCCGCATTGTGGCGATCTGCGAGCAGCCGTGCATGAGCTACGCTGCTGCACAAGCGGAGGCAGACTGGGCGGCGAAGCAGTACCGCGAAGGATGCGAGGGTAAAGCGATTCAGCGGGAAGCCGAAATCGACGGCGGGGAGTGATAGAGAGGGTAAAAGGTTGAGCGAGATATTAAAGGCATTGCAGAGAATCGAACAAGCATCGATGCGAGAGCGCAAGGTCATCATCTGCAACTGGTCCGAAGACGGCGGACCTCCGAAATATGAGCTATTCCGAGAGCCATTCGACGATGACAAGCAGGCTCGAATTATCGACCTGTACAACAAGGGCGCGATAGTTATGGCTTTGCCAGAGGAAACTGTGTTCCCAAAGCCAATGCTTGATTTTCAACGCGTAGAGGTCGAAGCCTCTATCGCATGGCATCGGCTACAGACACTCGCTGACCAACTAAAGGCAGGCGTAATCAACGTGCCGACCAGTCAGTGAAAAAGCCCTAGTCACACTAAAGTCAACTATCACAAAGGAATAAACAAGTGGAAGTCACACACGAAATCGTAGCGCTGGTGCGGAAAAAGACCAAGTCGGGCAATCCGATGTGGGAATGCACCTGCAAAGATGGGGCGAAGGTTTGGGCGGTGCAGCACAAATCGATGGACAAGGACACCTTCTGGATGTTCAGTGCAGCGGGATTCGGGGAGATCCTCGATGGCATGGCGGAGAACGAACGCATAGAGTGGCGTCAGTTTCCAATCCGCGTGCAGATGATCCGCGAGGGCGAGTGGTGGCGTTTGCAGGAAGTGGAGCTGCGGATCGAGGGTCAGATGCCAGATACCAGCTACACACCAAACAACGTCTATTGGCACCGTAAGGCGCAGGAACTGTCACGGTGGCTAATCAACAACGGCAATGTGCGCTGCTGGGACACCGAAACGACAGGGCTAGACGCGGGCGCGGAGATCATCAGCATGGGCGTAGTGGATGAGGACTTGAACGCCAAGCTGAAGCTGGTGCTGCGCCCGAAGCACATCGAGAGGGTGACCGCCACACAAAATGTCCACGGTATCAGCAAGGAAATGCTGGAAAGCTCGGCAGCCTCCACGTTTCGCGGGATGTTTGACAGGATCGGGCGAGAGCTGAGTGAAAAAATCTGGGTGGGCTACAACCTGCGCTTCGACATCCAGATGCTAGATCAGGAAGTGGAGCGGATTGGCGCGCTGCCCATTTTGCCCTGCGCGGTGTTCGATGTGATGGAGATGGTAAGCTGGTTCCAGTGCAATTGGGACGAATCGCGCGGCGGTTGGAAGTCGATCAAGCTGGTGGAGGCAGCGGAGGCACTGGGCGTGCAGTTTGAGGGCGAGGCACATGATGCGTTCGCGGACGCACTGACGACGATGAAGCTGGTCCATAAGATGGCGGAGATTTAGCAAATGAACGGGCGTCCGAGCTTCATCGAGTGGGCGACGAGCAAGGCGGGCTTGTACTTGCCGGACAAGCGTGTGCCCACACTCGCTACATGGCAGCCGTATCAGGTGGACATTTTGAATCACCTGTTTCCGGCGGGCGATGCTCGGCTGCCATACTCCGAGATCATGTGGAGCGAACCGAAGAAATCCGGCAAAACCGAGTTCGCAGCGGGCGTGCAGGAATACTTTGCCCTGTTCGTAGAGACGCCAGGCGAACAATATGTACTGGCGAATGACCTGGAAGGCGCATCAGACCGCACCTTCAGTGCCATCCGACGCAGTCTGGAGCACGCATCCAGTGTCAAGGGATCAGGCATCACCAACAAAACATGGCGTCAGGTGGGCACCAAGATCATCTTCGAGAACGGCTCGGAGATCAAGGCGCTGGCAAACGACTACAAAGGCGGCGCAGGTGGCAATCAGTCGTTGGCATCCATCGACGAGGTGTGGGGGTTCAAGGCGGAAAAGGACTTAGGATTGCTGACCGAATTTGCGCCAGTCCCAACCCGTGAAAATAGCTGCGCTATTTACACCGGGTATCAGGGCTATGAGGGCGACGGCAGCCATTGGCACACCATGATCGACAATGTGCTGGAACACGGTGAACCAGTACCCGAACTCCAGCATATCGAGGATGGCGATGGCAAGCCCGCGTGTTGGCGCGTTGGGCGGACGTTTCTGTTCTTCAGCCACTGGGCGCGGATGCCCTGGCACACCGAGGAATATCTGGCGCAGCGGCGGGCGTCGATGCCACTCTCGGAGTACCAGCGCGTGTGGGAGAATCGGCGGACTAAGAACACGAACGCTTTTTGCACGGATGCCCAGTGGGATGCGCTGGAGGACGGCACACTGCGGGCATTTCACGATGAGGATAAGCGGCAGCTCGTCATCAGCGTGGATGCGGCGACCAAAGACGACACCTGCGCGATCTCCGGCGTGGGCTTCAATCGGGAGGAGAAGCGCTTCGAGCACCTCCACTTCAAGCTGTTCCGCCCGGATGGAGGTGTCATCACCCTGACCGAAACGGTGCTACCCGAATTGCTCCGACTGCACGCCACTGGCAAGCTGAAAGCGGTGTATTACGACCCGTTCCAGTTGGCGGCGATTGCGGAATTGTGCATCAAAGCGGGCATCAAGATGATCGAGTTCCCGCAAATGAGTCAGCGCGAGGCAGCCGACACCTTTTTCTATGAGTGCGTGAAGGGCAGGAATTTCGCGCATTATGGGAATAATGACCTCAAAGAGCACGTCACTAACGCGGTGGCAATCGTGAATCCGAAGCGTGACACGATCCGGCTAGATAAGAAACAGTCGGGCAAGAAGATCGACGGCGCGGTGGCGACCAGCATGGCGTTGTATGGCGCACGTGAGCAGTTCGGGAAGCCCGACGGCGAGATCAGGCAGATTCCGAATCCTTTCTTCAAGTAAGCTGTCGCCAGTTGGCAACACAGACGACATAGCAGCGACGGAGGTTAGCGGGATGGAGCGCAAGGTTTTGTGCCCCGGCTGCAAGCATATTGCAGAGGGCTTGGTGATGGTCGAGGGCAGGCTGTTCACACTGCGGGATGAGCAGTTGGGCACGCGAGTGCTGGCATATGAGTGCGAATACTGCGGGCGGCGGGTACACTTTGGGGAACGGGGCGGGGAGAAAGCAAAAAAGCTGGTGCGAGGATAACAATATGGCACAATACAGAGGCAGCGGATTACATGTAAAGTTAGGCGATATTGACATCACACACTTTGCGGCAGAGTCATCCCACTACGACACAGCCGAAATTATCATCGGCTTCGAAGATTGGCGGAAAGCTTACCTGGGCGGCATAGGATTTCACCTGTTTAACGGGTGGAAGTGTTATGTTTGTCATCGATCACTCGATCCAGAGCCGCATGTCGCGGCGTGGGGATATACTGAACACCATCTGCGACCCAAAACACCCGAACGGGTTATACGCAGCAGAGATGACTTGATGCAATTTATCAACGAACTAGCAGAATTGCCACTTCCCGACGAAAGTGCAAGCAGCTTGACACGATAGAACATTCATGCTAAAGTAGGCAATTGAAAGAGATTGCCAAATCTGCATATTTTGCTCTTTAGCGGAGGGATTGCGTATGTAAACGCCACCTCCGTCACCGAGAACTGAGGCGCTCGGCATCAACACGATGTCGGGCGCTTTTTGATTCTGGGTGGCGGCGGATGACAGTCGAGCAGCTTGTTCAGCAATTCCTCAGCAAATTGAACCCCAACGAACTTGGCGTTTCGGCGCTCGTCTGGCTGCTGGCACTTGGCGGCGCACTATTCTTCGGCAAGCAAGTGTGGCCGTGGTTGAAAACCGAATATTTCCCCCGCATTTGGAAACAGAAAGAAACGCAGATCGCGGCGGAATTGGCGCGAGAAGAACGCCAGACCACAGCACTGGACAAGATCGGCGATGCGCTGATCGAGTTGAAGGGGCTGGGCGTGGAACAGGCGCGGACGCTGCGCATTCATGACGAATGGACGCGCAATGCGTATCTGGCGGACAAGACAGGCAAAAACTTTACGCTGCCGGAGCATAAATAATGCCCGCTGCACAGGCTTACAACCCCAACAACAAGGCGCTGTGGGCGGAGGCAGAGAAGGAACTGCTGGCGCGGCGGACGCTGTGTAACACCGCGTGGGATTACTACGAAGGACGGCACGCCAAGCACCTGAAAACGGCAAGCGGCGAAACAGACGATAACGTGGTGATCAACCTGTGGAAGCAGGGCAAGGACCGCGAAATCACTTTCCTGTTCCCCAAGATGCCCGGCTTCGAGCTGGATGACAACCTCGATGACGATTCTGACGACGAGAAGTGGCTGCGCGGCGCATGGGCATGGAACAAGGGGCTGAAGATGCTGCGGCGCTTGGCGCGTTATGGCGCACTGGACGGGCATGTTTTCGCCAAGGTGATGGCAAGCGAGAAGCCGGATGGCTACCCGCGCATCGTGGCGTTGAATCCAGCAAACACGCTGGCATTCTGGAAAGCGGACGACTACGACGAGCGCTTGTTCTACGCGACCTATTACGAGGTGGGCGGCAAAGAGCAGCGGCAGGATGTGGTCAAGCTGGACGACGGCAACTGGTGGTTCATCAACTGGGAACGCGAGAAGAAGCGCGAGAGCAGCGGACAGGAAGCCCCAGTCTGGCGGGAAACGGGGCGCGTGAAGTGGGCATTTGAACTGTGCCCGATTGTGGACTGGCAACACATTGATATGCCGGGGCGCTTCTATGGCGACAACGAAGCCAGCTTGATCCCGCTGAACGACAAGGTGAACAAAATCGCCAGCGACACCAGCCGGATTCTGCGCTTTTATTCGCAGCCGCAGACGGTGATCCTCGCTGACATCGAACCGGAAAAGGTTAAGGAACGGGCAATCGGCAATGCCTGGGTAATGCCGCGCGACGCTGACGTAAAAAACGTGGAGATGCAGAGCGATTTGCAAAGCTCGGTGCGCTTCACGGAGATGCTGGTGGAGGCGATGAAGTCCCAGCAGCGCGTGGTGGTGCTCTCCGGCGATGTGGCGGATTTGCAGCGGGTGACCAACCTGGGCGTGGAGACGGTGTTCATTGACCAGATCGCTAAGACGGACGAACTGTGGGAGCAATACGAGCCGGGCATCGCTGATTTGTGCAAGCTGCTGCTGTGCGTGGGACGCAAGACATTTGACGTACAGGTCAAGGTCAACCGCGCCAGTCCGCTGCCGAAGGACGCCAAGGAGACGATTGAAGTCCAGGAGAAGGAACTCGACCTGGGGCTGGCATCCAAAGACACGATCATGCGCGAACGCGGGCGCAATCCGAAGAAGGAACGCGAGCTGATCGACAACGAAGACACCGGCAACGATAACGCGCTGATCCGGGCGATGGGACGCGAGGCGATGATTCCGAATGCCCTCACCCCTAACCCCTCCCCCGCAAGGCGAGGGGAAACGGCAGCGCCGGCAGGAGGTCAATAGTGACCTTCGCGGGACGGATCACGCCAGCCCAGCGCGCGGAGATGGCACGACGGGGGCAGCAGCAGTTCCGCGCGGAATTGGTGGCGAAGGCGGAAGCAGAGGCGCGGCGCTTGCAGCAAGCATACACCCAGATGCTGCGGCGACTGGATGAGCAATTGGGGCTGATGAATCTGGCAGACGAAGGCGCATTGTACTCAGCCAGATCGATTGAGCGGATGAGAGCGCAGGTCGCTGAGGCGCTGAGTTCTTTAACAAGCACTATAGAAGCGCAAGCGCGACAGATGGAAGCGGGCGGCATCAGCATTGGTGCGCGCGCTGGCGAACAAGCGATGACGACATCGCTGGGCGGGGTGGCATTCAACCGTCCGAGCGTGGAGAGCATCAGGGCGCTGGTGGGGTATGTGGACTCCGCGTCATTTCAGGCGGCGATGAACAGCTATGGTGAGTATCACGCCGATGCGGTGGCGGACATCCTGCTAGACGGCGCTAGTCGAGGGATTGATCCGATCAAGACGGCGCGAGCGGTGACGAAATACACCCAAAAGATGCCGTATTACGATGCGCTGCGGACGGTGCGGACGGTGCAATTGTGGAGCGCGCGGGCAGCGTCTCATGAGATTTACCGCCAGAATGCTGATGTGGTGACCGGCTGGATGTGGAGCAGCGCGTTAGGTCCGAACACCTGCATGGCGTGCCGGAGGATGCACGGGAACATCTTCCCGCTGAACAAGACGCTGAACGATCACCACATGGGCAAGTGCGCGCCCGTGCCCGTGACGAAATCCTGGGGAGCACTGGGGATCAGCGGCGGCTCGGAAGTGCTGGAAGGCGTGCCGACGGGTATCCAATTGTTCCAGCAGATGAAAACGGACGCGGAGCAGATCGCCGCGATGGGCAGCAGAGCCGCCTGGTTAGCCTGGAAAGATGGACGGTTCAAGCTGGAAGATTTCGCAGTGCCTTATCAGAACGCGATTTACGGCGAGATGACGGGCGAGGCGAGCCTGACCGATCTGGTGGGACCGGAATTGGCGGCGGCATACGAGAAGATGGCGAGGGCGGCGTGAAAGCAGCGTTAGCGGCGGCAATGGTCGCGCTGATCATCGGATTGTCCGGCGCGGTGACGCTGGTGCAACTACAGGGCGAGGCACGCCCCGCCCCTACCATTGGTGATTTTCCGGTGCAGCCGGGAGATGCAGCGCCGGAGATGGCATGGTGCAGCTACAGCGTCGATTATGACCACGTTTACTGCCAGATGCGGCTAGACGGGCGTGATGTGTACTTCTCGCGCGATGTGCATACCGACACCGTGCGGACGATCAGTTACCGGATCAGCGAGACGGCGATTGGTGAGCTGATGGCGCGGTGGGGAATGCCGACGGGCGAAGTGCGGACGGGATTATTTAGACGTGTCTACTGGGGCGACAAAAGCGCTCTGGTTTTGAACAAGCGGTTCACTCCACAGTCACTGGCGCGGTTTGTGACACTGGGCTTGAGGCTGGACGGCGTGACGGCATGGCGGGGGTTTACAGGGTAGGGATTAGCAGGTCGGCGACCTGATATTCAGTCAAGGCAACCGGAGGTTGTGTATGTTGAAAGCATTATGGCTGCTGTTATTCAGCTTGTTTGGCGGGTTGTTTGCCACGACTGAATCAGGCAGCGGAGCGGGTGCAGGAACGTCGGCGACGGATGCTGCACAGAACAACACCAGCGGAGCGGGCGGGCAGGGCACGAACGATCCCACAGAAATCAAGAAGCTGCACGACGAGGCGGCGCGGTATCGCAACGAAGCGAAAACGGCGAAAGAGCTGGCGGCGCAGCGCGAGAAGGAAACGGCTGATGCGCTAGGCAAACTGACTGCAACAGAGTCGCAGTACCAGGTGCGGGAAGCGCTGTTGATGGCGGCGGCACGCGCGAAGTTCAACGATCCGGCGGATGTGTTGAAGTACGTGGATGTGGCGGCGATCCTCAAACTGGAAGCGGACAAGCGTGAAGGCGCGATCAGCGAGGCGTTGACCAAGCTGGCGACGGAGAAGGCGTATCTGGTGCAGGCATCAGGCGACAAAGACAAGGATAAAGGCGGCGGCGCTGCTGCAAATCCGAGTCCCGCGAATCCGGCTGGCAGCGTGCCGATCACACTGGATGCGCTCAAGAGCATGACGCGAGAGCAGATCGCGGCACATAAGGACGAAGTATTCGCGCTGCTGGCTGACAAAAAATAGGTCAGCGCCGCAGCGGCAGAGGCGGCAGAGGATAAGTAAAGAACATGTCACTGAACAATTTCATCCCGGCATTGTGGGCTTCGGTAGCGGAGATGGAACTGCGCAAAGCATTGGTGTACGCGCAAGAAGGCATCGTCAACCGCAATTACGAGGGCGCAATCAAGGGGCAAGGCGATACGGTGCGGATCAACATGATCGGACCGGTGACTGTGGGGAGCTACACCAAAGGCAGCAGCATCGGTGCGCCGCAGCAACTGGACTCCGCGCAGACGACGCTGATCGTCGATCAGGCGAAATATTACAATTTCATGATCGATGACATCGACAAGACGCAGCAGCAGCCCAAGCTGATGGAGAGCTTCATCAGCCAAGCGCAGTACGGGCTGGCGGATGTCATCGACCAGTACGTGGCGGGACTGATGGAAGCCGCCGTGCCGAGTGCCAACACCATCGGCACGACGGGATCACCGAAGTCTGACCTAGACACGGTGACGGGCGCAGCCTACAACTACCTCGTGGATTTGAGCGTGCTGCTGGATAACGCCAAAGTGCCGAGCGCGGGACGATGGGCGATCGTGCCCCCGTGGGTTCACGGCTGGCTGCTCAAGGATGACCGCTTCGTCAAGAGCGGAACGGGGGCGGGCGACGCGATCCTGCGTAATGGCATGGTCGGCGAGGCGGCGGGCTTCCGCGTGATCAAATCGGTGAACGTGCCGAACACCAGCGCGACGAAATACAAAATCATCGCGGGCGTGGACACGGCGGTATCGTTCGCCAGCCAACTGGTGGAGACTGAGGCTTACCGCACGGAGAGCTACTTCGCGGACGCTTTCCGGGGACTGCATGTGTACGGCGCGAAGGTCGTTTTCCCGAACCGTCTGGCAATGCTGATCGCAGACAACTCGTAAACGGCAGCAGAGCAAGTAAACAGCGATAAGGGAGGACAGAATCAATCATGGCACGGCAAGCACTTACTATTCAGGCGCTGACGTACAACGGCGGCACCGTCAGCAGCATTGGCGGCACCATCGTGGCGGCAGACGGCGCATATGTCGCGGCGGGCGGGAACACGCGGCGGCTGTTCCTGCACGTGACAGCAGGTACCATCGCGGGCACGATCACGGTGTTGGCGGGCGACAATCCGCCAGCGTTTCGCAAGGACTTGGGCGATCTGACCGTCGCGCTGACCGCGAATCAGATCAAGTTCGTGTGCATCGAGAGCGCACGGTTCACGCAGGATGACGGCAACATCCACATCGACTCGACGGGCGAGCTGGTGGTGGTCAAGCCGTACCGACTGCCAGACGAACTGTAAGCGGCACAAGCAATAGAGTTTACTCAGGGCGGGGATTGCCTCCGCTCTGACTTTCTTTAAGGACCTTATTTTGCAGGAGGCGAGCTTGACACTTCCGAACCCGAACTCGAACCTGAACCTACTGTGGCTATCCAATCACGGGAGCGTGGGCACGGGCTACGGCGTGGAAACGAAGCTGTTTGCGCCACTGCTCAAGGCGCGTGGCTATGGGATCGCGGTGGCGGCGATGTACGGGGCGGAGGGCTTCATCTCCACCGACGAGCATGGCATCACGCAACTGCCGCGACTGACTGCCGACGACCCGCTGATGAACAACGTCATCAAGAGCCACATCGGGCACGTCGGGGCGGACATCGTGCTGACGTTTCTGGATGCGTGGGCGCTGAACGAAGAAGTCTACGGCAAGCTGAATTGGTGCGCGTGGGCACCCATAGACAGCACGCCGATGACACCAGCCAACAAGGACGCACTGAAGCGGGCACGCTGGATCTGGGCGATGTCACGGCACGGTGAGGCGGAGATGCACAAGGCGGGCTTCGGCGGCAAGACGATGTATGTGCCGCTGGCGACGGATACGGAGGTTTATAAGCCGGTTGATCGGGACGAAGCGCGGCAAAAGCTGGGGAAGGCATGGAATTGTGACCTGACCGAAAAATTTCTGGTCGTGATGAACTCGGCAAACAAGGGACGACCTTCGCGCAAAGGCTTCTACGAGGCACTGAAGGCGTTCGCACAGTTCAGCCGGGACTTCGAGGACACCATTCTGTACATCCACACCGACATCCTCGGTCTGTATGGAGGCGAGCAGATCGCTGACATCATCGAGCTTGTCGGCTGTGACCCTACCAAACTGCGCTTCCCGGAGCAGTACAAGTATCAATACAGTCTGTTCAGCGAAAACTATCTCAATTACGTATACAACGCAGCAGACGTATTCTTGTCCACCTCGCACGGCGAGGGCTTCGGGATACCGATCATCGAGGCACAAGCGGCGGGCTGTCCGGTGATCCTGACGGATTGCACGGCGATGACGGAGCTGTGCCGGAGCGGATGGCTGATCAAGGGCGGCACGGATTTCATGCATCTGCCGGGCGCAACGCAGCGGCTGCCGGATGTGGATGAGGTGGGTAATGCGCTAGTGGCGGCGCGGTGTGCGGCACTAGGCGATAAATATTTACGGCAAGAACACTGGCGGAATGTATTCAGCCGCGAACGGGCGCGTGAGAAGGCGCTGGCATACGACTATCGCGCGGTATTCGACAACTACATGAAGCCTGCGCTGGACAGGATCGCGGCGGACCTGAACGAAGAACAAGCGGTTGAGACACGACGGGCGGAACTGAGGAAAAAGTATGGGCTTCAACGAAACACCGAATCCGGCAGTGAGCATCCTGATGCTGACGCACAATCGGCTGGAGGCGACGGTGGCGTGCCTCAGTTCGTTGGAATCGACGCTGCGGCGCTTTAACGTCGAACTGATGGCGCTGGATAACGCCAGCAACGACGGCACACAGGAATTCGTGGCGGATTTGCCACTGACGCTGCGGAGTCGGCTGCCCGTGAGTGTGCGGTTGGAAGCAGCCAATCTGGGCGTGGCGGTAGGGCGGCAACTACTGGCGAACAATGCCGACGGCGATGTGTTCTTGTTCCTCGACAGCGATGTGCAGATCACGGATGGCGGTTGGCTGGAACAACTACTTGCTCCGTTCGAGGACGACAAGGTGGGCGTGGTGGGCACGGCGGGGAGCATGGTGGCATGGGCAGATAGCGCGAATCAGCAGCACACGATGTTTCTGCCATCCGGCGAGGGCAAGTGCGATGTGGTCAGCGGATGGTGCATGGCGGTACGCGCGGGCTTGTTTCAGCACATCGCGTTCGACAGCGAGTACGGCATGTTTTTCGAGGAGGATTCTGACCTATGCCTGCAAGTGCGGGCATGCGGCTACGACGTGGTGCAGGCGAACATACTGGGCATCGAGCATCAGCCGGGCAATAGCGGCGTAGAATACGCAAACAGAAGCCAAACACTAGAGCGTTTTCGCAAGAAGTGGCAGGGCAAGGGCGTCGTGAAAATAGAAGGCGGCTGGTAAGTATGAAGCGATGCCGAACCTGCGGCGAGGACAAACCGCCGGCAGATTTCTATCTCAATCGTGGGAGGACGATGCTTGATTGCAAGAAATGCGTCCTTGCGGAACAAAAAGCGCGTCCTGTAAATAAAGAAGCGCGGCACGCTACCCAGAGCCGTTATTACGAGCGACACAAAGAGCAGATTGCCGAGAAGAATAGGCAGTATCGCCAGACCTACCCGGAGCGGCGCAAGGCAGCACAGAACAAATGGCTTGCGAATAACCGCGAAAAAATGCAAGCGATTCGCAGGAGCTACGTGAGCAACAACCGACAGCGGAATCTCGCAAGCAAAACGAATTATCGCCGCAAACATCCTGAGAAGTGGCGGACATACCGCATACAACGAACCGCGAGAGAAAACGGAGCGGAGGGTACATTGACGCCGATTGACATCAAGGCGCAATATGACCAACAAAACGGGCGATGCCACTGGTGCGGCGAACCTGTCGGGAATCAATATCACGTGGATCATGTCATTCCACTTTCGCGCGGCGGCACTAATTATCCATCCAACATTGTGATAGCTTGCCCGCCATGCAATCTGAGCAGAAATAATAAGCTGCCGGACGAATGGGAAGGCAGAAGCGCGGCTAAAACGGAAGGCAGGTATCGTTAATGGACATCAATTATCTGATCCTACATTACCAAGACGCCGAAATGACCGAGCGAAGCCTCGAAGCCTTCGAGCAATCAGTTGCGGGCAATTCAGGCAAAAGCATCTGGTTGACGGTGATCGACAACGGCAGCCCGATCCCCTATGAGCCGCGCTGGAATGGCGTCCGCGTGCTGCGGTTGGACGAAAATCTGCCCGTGATCGAGGCGTGGAACGCGGGAATGCGGGCGTATCCAACGGATATTTATTTCTGCGCCAACAACGATGTTTTCCCCGAACAGGGATGCATCGAGAAGCTGGTGGCGGCGCTGGACGATCCGACGGTGGGCATCGTCGCACCGGGGACGAATGACGGAAGCGTGGGGCGGATGACGGTGGCATATCCGAACGAACTGCCCGACTTGGACTTGAATCACGTGGACGGCGCGCTGTGGGGCTGGCGTCAGGACTTGCTCGACGCGATTGGCTATCCGGACTGCGAGGGACACACGCACCAGATGTGCTGGGCAAGCAATCAGGATTTCTCCTACCGCGCGAGGATGGCGGGCTATCGGGTGGTGTGCGTGCGACAAGCATACGTCAATCACGAGCACAAGCCGAGCTATGACCGGAACGCGGCGTACACGGCGGGCGTGGAGTGGCTGATCCGCAAGTGGGGCGAGGATGCGCCGAAGGTGTGGGCGTAGAAGCCAAGCCAAGCCAAGTAACGAGTAAAAAGTAACGAGTAACGAGTAATGAGCAGTGAGGAGAAAGGCGGAGAGATGGGACCACAGGCGAAGAAGATCACGGCGGCGGAGTTGAGGGCGGTACAGGCGGCATTTGCCGAACTGCGGATCGCGGAGGCGAAGCTGCAAGGCGTGCTGTTGGGTGTGGCGGCGGGCTACGATTTGCCACACGGAACGCAGATCGATCCGAACACTGGTGAGATTATGCTGCCGGAAACAACCGAGGAATGGAAAGCGGCGCAGGCGGCGCAATTGGCGGAGCGAGAGGCGGAACGGGCGGCACAAGTCGCGCGCTCGGCAGAAGATTTTACGCCCGATCCAAGCAACTGACTGTATACGAGATAAGGCGGAGTAGCGGATCATGGGACTGGTGGTAGGGCAGGCAGGCGGACGTAAGGGCGTCACCTCGGTGGCGCTGACCGTGCCGAGCATCTTCTCGGTGGCGGGCAGCCCGATCACGGATACGGGCACGCTTGCTATTTCCCTCGCCAATCAGAACGCCAATGTAGTGCTGGCGGGACCGACGAGCGGCGGCGCGGCTGCACCGACATTCCGCAGTCTGGTGGACGCGGATGGCAGTTCGCTGTGGTTGAGCCTCGCGCCATCACTGAGCACGCGCAACGAAATCGCGCCGACGGCGGATGTGGTTCCGCTGAGGCTCAAGGGCTACAACGGCGGCAGTCAAAATCTGCTGGAGATTACCGTCAACAGCGTGAACCGTTTCCTGCTGCTGTCGGATGGTCGCTTCCTCGTGTACACCTACGATGCGAGCAGCGGCAGTGTTTCTAGCACGCTGCAACTCATCCACAACCTGACCAGCGGCAGCGGCGCGAACGGCATTGGTGTGGGCATCGCGGCATACGCGCAGTCGAGTACGACAGCGACCACGAATTTGGGGCGCTTGCGCTGGTACTTCAATGTAGCCACACATGCCAGCCGCGAAAGCACACTCACGCTGAGTGTGTATAACATCAGTACCGAAGTCGATGTTTTGACGATAAATAAAAACGGCATTCAAGTGTCGTTGTCAGATGCGACCAACAGCACAATCGCATCGTTTTCGTCAGTCTCTACCTACAATGGCGGTTCTGAAAAAGTCGGACTATCTGGGTTGCTCTATGGCTTGGGAGCAAGTACCAGTCCCACTTTCATTGGGCTGAAGGGAACAGTCACATCGTCTGCAAGCGCATACTCCGCCGACAAGTACATCGGACTATACGGCTATATTTACCATCAAGCGACATCCGGCACACTCAATCATGCACGTGCGGTGTATGCTTCTGTGCAAAATGTCGGCGCGGCAACGATTGGACTGGTAGCCGGGCTTTATATCGAAACTCCCGTTAACAGCGGCGGCGGCACACTAACAGCAGCCTATGGCGTGTACATTGCAGATCAGAATGTTGGCACAAGCAAATGGGCGATCCGCACCAACGCAGGGCGTGTACAGTTCGGCGACGATGTAGATATTCCATCAACCAAAGCCTACTACTTCGGCGATCCAACAACCGACACCTCATGGCGAATCACGCGCAGCGGCAACGATCTGGTCATCCAGCGGCGTGAATCCGGCTCGTGGGTGACGAAATCAACGATAGCGGCATAACGAGGGCATCATGGACGAAACAAAAACACTCACTCCACAGCAGCAGAATTTTCTATCGGAACTGCTGCAAACAGCAGAAGCAGAACTGGCGCTGCGTAACAAAAAGCGAGAGCTGATCGCACGCTGGAACCTGAACGAATTCGCGGTCATCTTCAAGAGCGACGCGATCAAATCGAACCAGACCTTCGAGCATCTGGACATCGACAAAGTGGTCAGCGGCATCACGGCGTTCGAGGCGGTGCTGGCGGCGCTGGGCGATGATGTCAGCGGTCAGGCAACCAACCTGATCAAGCTGCGAGGATAACAAGGTGGCAATCGAGCAGCTCTCCAACGCGCTGCGCTTCACCGCGTTCTACACCGCCTCCGGTCAGTTGAAGACCGGACTGACGGTGACGGTGAATGTGTACCGCAATTCCACACTGGTGATCACTGCTGCCGCTGCGACGGAAGTGGGCGACGGCTTGTACATCTATTCGCTGGCGTCGAATCAGGTGACGGCGGAGGGCGTGTACACGGCGGTGTTCAAGACGGCGGATTCGACGGTGGACGCCCAGCACATCGTCAGCGCGTGGACGGTGCAGGTGGGCGGCGTGGAGAATCTGGACGCGACGGTGAGCAGTCGGCTGGCGGCAGCCAGTTACACGACCCCGCCAACGGCAGCCGCGATTGCCGATCAGGTGTGGGATGAGAACGCGCTCGCACACAACACCGCCAACAGCATGGGCGAACTGATGAACCGGATCGGCGCGGTCACGGTGACGATCAGCAGCGCGGTTGCCGACGACGGCGATACGACGATCCGGCAGGGCAAGGCGTACACCCTGAGCTACACGTTGAGCGATCCGCCCGTTGCCGCGACAGCGATCAGCTTCCAGTGCCTGGCGCTCGGCTTCACGAAAACGGGCAGCTACAGCAGTCCGACGATCACGGTGGAATTGACCAGCGCGGAGACGGCGCTATTCGGACAGGGCGTGTATCCGTTCGAGATCGAGGCGACGGTGGACGCGGCGACGGTGGTGCTGGTGGCGGGCAATCTGACGGTGCTGAAGGATCGGTAGAAGAAGTAACGAGTAATGAGTAACGAGTAACGAGCGAAGGCGGGAGTGATGGCGTATCGGGCGACGATGGCGGCGGTGATCACGGCTCTGCGCGGCTTGACAGACGCGGGGATCGAAGATTACGAGCTGGCGGGCGACACTTATTGGTCGGATTTGCAGCTTCAGGACCAACTGGACGCGCAGCGCAAGGACTGGCGACGCATCACGCTCATCCCGCAGCCGGAGGTGGGCAGCGACGGCGCTTACGATTATTTCGACTACAAGATTCCGCTGGAGATCGGCGTGAACTTCGAGGAAGCGGGCACGGGGTCGATCTGGTCGGTCAAGACGACGGCAGGTGCGCTGGTCAGCACCAGCGATTACACGGTCAACTATCCGGCGGGCGTGATCCGGTTCACAGCTGATCAGGCGGGCGAGGCATTCTATTTAGACTGTCGAACGTTCAATCTGAACGCGGCCGCCCGGACGGTGTGGGAAGTGAAGGCAGCCCATGCGGTGGCGGGCGTCGATTGGAAGACGGACAACCATCAGGTGAGCGCGAGTCAGGAATACGATCACTGCATGGCGATGGCGGAGCGCTTCCGCAAACTGGGCAGCGGCGTGGGCGTGGTTAAGATGGTGAGGACGGATGAGGTATGGCGGCGAAACTAGAGTCGGTCAGGGTGGGCGGCGTCACGTATGCGGTCAGCTTCCCGGCGCGGATCGTCGATACGGGCGATGACGGTAAGCTGGTGGAGCTGTGGGGCTTGGTCGATTACGGCGATGCCAAGATCGAAATCGCGGACACAGGCGCACAGCAAAATCGGCAGGCTACCGTTTGCCACGAAATCGTCCACGCGATCTTGCATCAGGTGGGACAGGACGAGCACAACGAAAATCAGGTGATCGCGCTCGGCTACGGACTGGCGCAAGTGATCCGCGACAATCCGGCACTGATCGATTATCTGCGAGGGGAGGTCGATGCCGATGCCGCGAGTGGGACTTAACGAAGGTGGAATGCTGGGCAGGATGCGCGAGACGGCGACGCAACTGCTGCCGGACACCTGCACGATCCAAGCACCGACGACGGTGAAGGACGGCAAAGGCGGCTTCACCCAGACATGGGCGGCAGTCAGCGGCGGCACCAATGTGGCGTGCCGACTTGATCCGCTGCCCGCGCCTGTGCAGAAGGATACGCTCGGCGGACGCGAGGCAATCGTCAACAAGCGGCAAATGACCTTCGCGTGGGATGCGCCAGTGGCGTTCGAGCGACGGATCGTGATCGGCGGGGAGACGTATGAGATCGTCGATATGGTCGAGGATCATAGCTGGCGGACGTTCCGGCGGGCGATGGTGACGAAGGTGGAGGGGGCGTAGGAAGATAGTAACGAGTGATGAGTGATGAGTGATGAGTGATGAGTAACGAGTAAAAACTCATCCGCGATACTAGAAAATTTGTGCTATAATGAGCGCACAACTTTAATAGGTTTGACCTGCTGCCCTGACTTTGCATAATGAGCGCAAAGTCCGCAGTAGGGGGCAGGTCTGAGCCGCCTGCACAGTGAAGCAATTCATTGTGCAGGCGGCTTTTTTGATTCGGGGTGGCGACGATGGCAGGAAGCAAGCACTACAAATTCGAGGACAAGGGACTGAAGCTGATCCTCCGCAATCTGCCGGGCAACACCAGCGCGATTGTCCGCAAGGTGGCATTCGATGTGCAGGCGCACTGGATGACGCACATGAGCGCGAATTCGCCATCCGCGCCGGGAGAGACGCCAGCGGTGGTCACGGGCAATCTGAAGAACAGCAGCAGCGTGGGGATGCGCGACGCAGCGACGGCGGAGTTCCGTGTGGGCGCTGATTACGCGGACGATCTGGAATTCGGCACGATGCACATGGCGGCGCGTCCGTCCGTCGTCCCGGCGATTGAGGCGGTAGCGAAGACGATCCCGAAGCAGTTCGAGGCGTTGGTGGAGTGAGCGATGGCTGATCCGCTGGGCGAGGTGATGGGCGCGCTGGTGACGGTGCTGGACGCCGATCCGACGCTGATCACGCTGGAGGTCGATGGCTGGTACGAAGTGTTCGCGCCAGCGGGAACAGCGCTTCCATTCGGGCTGCTGCGCTTCCTCAGCGGTGGCGACAGCAACACGTCGCGGCGACGTGAGCTGCGCCTGCGCTTGCTGGTGATCGGGGTGGGATCGACGCCGGAACAGGCGCGGCAAGTCTGCGCGGCAATGGACGAGGCGCTGCGGAATGCGGCGTTAACGGTCAGCGGGTGGTCAGTGTACCGATGTCTGCCAGACGACGAGTACGTGATGCCCGATTTGTTCGAGGGTAAGCAGGTTTATCAACGCGGGAAGATTTTCGGGATTTGGCTAGACGAGAACTAGCCGGAGGAGAGGGCAATGTCACTGGCGAATCGGTATCGGGGCGGCGAGGGACTGGTGCTTCAGTGGATCACCAGCGGCGGCACCTTCACAATGTCGGACGACTACACCACCTTTGACGTGGACAAGTCGATTGACCTGATCGAGGTCACGGCGGGCAGCGAGGCGGACAAAGTGTTCGTCAACGGCATCAAGGATGGCAGCGCCAAGCTGACCTTCTACGCACAGGGCGCTGGCGGCACCGCCAACGAAGCACAGTTGGTCGAAGGCACGGCGGGCACGCTGGTGTATTCGCCACGCGGCACAGCGAGCGGCAAGCCCAAACGCGGCTTCGCGGCAATCATCAAGAGCGGCAACGAGAAGTGGCCCAACGACGAGGCGGCGGAAGTCAGCGTGGAATGGCAGAAGCAGGGCGCGATGGTTTACGCCGTGCCGACAACGTGGTAAGCAGCGGATAACACATTAGCAGCAAGAGGGCAACTTGACCAACGAGATCACTATGACCGACGGGAATCAGCGCAGCGTGACGGTGGACATCTCCACGTGGCGGATGGAACAGAAGATCGCTTTCGCGGAGGTCGTCAGCCGAAACGACAGCGACGCCATTGATTACATCGTGGAACACAAGCTCGTGCCCGCATGGTCGTTCGAGGGCGATCCGACGACGCGCCAAGCATGGCTGCAACTGCCACTGGAGGACTTCAGCTTTGCGATCAACCAGATCGTGGTAGCTGCACAAGAGCGATTTCGCAAAGGTATCTAAGGCAGCATACCTCAGCGCGAAGTTCGGCAAGGTTAAGCCGCAGGATATGCCGCCGGGCGGCATGTGGCAAATCCAGCGGGCGAACATCGCCATAGAAACAGGCTGGACGCTGGATTACATCGACAGTCTAAGCGAGTTTGATGTGATCACGCTGCTCGGCACATGGGACGGACAAGCGAAGGCACAGGGCTAAGGCATCGTGGCGAACAAGATCATCGCATCGCTAACCGCCTTGATCGGCGCAGATACAAGCGGATTCGAGTCCGGGCTGGGCAAAGTACAGTCTGGACTTGGTTCGGTTATGTCCGCGCTCGGTCCGGTGGCGGCTGGCATCGCGGCGACCTTCGGCGCAGCGGCGGTGATCAGCTCCGCCAGCGCCTTCGACTCGACGATGCACAACATCCAGGCGGTGACCAAAGACACCGCAGCGGAAACGGCGGCGCTCGGACAAGAGCTGCTCGCCATCGGCGGCAACAGTGTGGCGGGACCGCAAGCGGTGGCGGATGCCTACTATGACATCGCCGGTGGTGTGGCGGATGCCAGCGTCCGCATGGACACGCTGAACGCAGCAATCGCGCTCTCGGAAGCTGGTCAAGCGAATCTAGGCGCGGCGACGGCGGGCTTGATCTCCGTGATGAACAGCTACGGCTTCAGCGCGGATCAGGCGGCGTTCGCCAGCGACGTGTTCACGCAAACGGTGGGCATGGGCGTCGGCACGATGGACGAGTTCGTGGCGGCGATGTCACCAATCGCGGGCATGGCAGCGGCCAATGGGATCGCGTTTGACCAACTCGGCTCGATGATGGCGTACCTCACCACCAAGGGTGTCGGGGTATCCGAAGCAGCAACGCAAATCAGAGCGGCGATGGTCGCCATCCAGAAGCCCAACGAAGCCATGAAAAAGGGGCTTCAGGCGATTGGTGCGGAATCGGCGGAAGCGGCGCTCAAACAGTGGGGCTTGGAAGGCACGCTCGGACGGCTGAACCAAGCATTCGGCGGCAACACCACCGCGATGGCGGAAGCGCTCGGCTCGACGGAAGCGCTCAACGCTGCCACGCTGATCAATCAAGCGGGCTACGAAGAATTTCTAACCACCTTCCAGGGCACGATGGATGGCGTCACAGATGCGGCGCGCGGCGTGCAATTGCAAGCGTTCAGCGCACAGTGGGCGCTGTTCCAGAACGCGCTCAGCGCGATTGCGACGGACATCGGCTTGGCGGTGCTGCCCGCGCTCAACAGTCTGGTGCAGGGCGCACGCGGGATGATCACCGACGTGCAGACGCTCGGCTTGGGCGGGGCGCTGCAAAAGTGGTTCAACGCGGGCGTCGATTGGCTGAAGAACGACGCGCCAGTGATCTTCCAGAGCGCGATGAGTGCGGCGGTGCAGCTCGGCACCGATGTCGCCAGTTGGCTACAGACCAACGGACCCAAAATTGCCGATCAGATAGACGATTGGTTTGACGGGGGCATAGACTGGCTAAAGAACAGCGCAGCGACTGCATTCGGCAGCGCACTTAAGAGTGCGGTGGACTTGGGCACGGACGCCCTATCTTGGCTAACAACCAACGGACCCAATCTCCTGAACGGTATCCGCGATTGGGTCACTAACGGATTGTCGTGGCTGCAAAACGAAGCGCCGGGACTGGTGCAAAGTGCGCTGACAAATCTGTTTAGTGGCGGTGGCGGCAATGCCAACTCCGTCAGCGAAGCGGTACGCGATCAGATGGGCGGCGGCGTCGATTTGCTTGCAAGTCTGGGCGATCTGGCGGCGGGATTCAGCGATTGGGTTCAAACAGGAGCGGATTGGTTAGTAACCAACGTCCCGACTCTAATAGGAGAAGCATTCAAAACAGGACTAAGCTTCCTAAACGATGCTGGCAAGTGGCTACAAGAAAATGGCCCCGATATTGCAGAGGGGATTGGCAGTTGGGTTCGCGGGGCGCTCAATAGCGCAACAGAGGCACTTGCAAATCTTGGCTCAAATTTGTTTCAGTCGCTATTTGGAGGCGCACAAGTTGATCCCGCAGCAGAGTTGCTTGGCGGCAACGCAATGGGCATTGAGGCGGGGCAAATAAGCGGACTTGATCAAGTCAAAACAACCATTGAAAACGTCTTCAAAGGCGTGATCGACACTATTGGCGGACTGTTCAAAGGACTCTTTGGGCTGGACGAAGACTGGTCAATCGGAAAGATGATTGAAAGCGGTGTAGAAAAATTCAAAACAGGGCCGCTGATTACTTTCCAAAACGCTTTTGAGGCAACCAAGAACGCAATAGTAGACATTTTCAAAGGTGTGGCAGGACTGATTGCCAGTCCATTTCTCGCTGCACTCGAATCAATCGGCAATGCACTTGCAAGTCTAGGTAGCTTCAATGTTTTAGGCATTGATGTAGGCGCACTTGGTAGAGACCTACTAAATACGGTTGGCTATGCACGCGGACAACTAGCCACCAACGCCAACGGCACGGGCAACTTCGGCGGCGGCTTGACATGGGTTGGCGAGCGCGGTCCTGAATTGATGGAACTACCCTCCGGCAGCCGCGTGGTGCGCTCGAATCAAGCGCTGGGCGGCGGCGGCACGGCGGTGCTGAATCAGCATATCTACGGCATCACCGATGAGCAAGCCCTGGGCGAGGCGTTCATCCGCTTCCTCAGATCGCGCAACGTGCAGATCGAGGGGCTGGCGTAATGGCAGTCACCTATTCTGTGTACGTGGATTTCGACTACAGCGGCACGGGCGCGCCGGACTTCACGCAGCCAGGCGACGACATCAGCGCGTACGTGATCGGCTGCTCCGGCAATATTGGCATCTCCAAAGAGACAGACTGCATCGCGCAGGTGGGCAAGTGCTCGCTGACGCTGCGGAACACGGATCGGCGTTTCTCGCCAGCGTACAGCAGCGGCGCGTATTACGGCAAGCTGACGCCGGGCAAGCCTGTCAAAGTAGTCGTCAACGACGGCTCCACGTATCCGTTCTTTTACGGCGAGATCAAGAGCATCCAGCCCAGTTCCGGCGGTCAGGCAAGCGGCACCAATGGCGTGGCATCAGATCGGCTGTGCCGCATCGAATGCGTCGATCCGATGGAGAAGCTGCGGCGCACACGGATCGCACTGCCGCTGATGCAATCGCGCTACGGGCACGAGCTGCTGACCGCCGTGATCAACCGCGCCTTGAACGCGCCAGCCGCCACCGGCACGGTTAGCTTTGCGGGACTGCCCGCCAACAACGATTGGGTGCAGATCAACACCGCACTGAACGGCGTGGATTACGGCATCCGCTACACCTTCAAGACTTCGCTCGGATCAGCCGCGAACGAGGTGTTGATCGGCGCGACGGTTGAGGAGACAATCGACAATCTGCGCAACGCCATCAACGGCGGTCCGGGCGCGGGCACTGCTTACACGGCAGCAACCGTTCCGCTGGAGATCGCCACCGCTGCGCCCGTCGGCAGTTATTACCGCAAAGTGCTGGAAGACGAGCCGATCCGTTACTACCGTTTGAGTGAACCTTCGGGCACCAACGCGGACGATCTGGGCAGCAACAGCGCGGATGCCACTTACGTGGGCGCGCCGACTCTGGGCGCGACGGGACTGGTGACGGGCGACAATGCCACCAGCTTCAGCGGCACTGGGCAATATGTGAGCGTGCCGACGCTGGACATGAGCAGCCGCGCTATCAGCGTCGAATTCCTGATCTCGCCGGCAGCATCGCCGCCAGCCAATCAGGATATTTTCAGCATCTTCGGCGCGTTCGTGGCGGGACAGGCGAGCTATTTGCGCCTGTTCAGCACAGGCGATCTGACCTACGACGCTTATCTGACTGGCGGCAGCATCAGCACGCCAGCGGGCGTGATCGGCTTCGCGGGCGGCACCTACCACGTGGTGCTGACTTACGATCCGGTGACCGATACCAGCAAGATTTACGTCAATTCGACGGCGCAGGCGACCGGCAGCGCGGGACCGTACAGCGGCACAGCACTACCGGCGATCCAGTTCGGCGCGTTCACCGCAGCGGGCGGCAATCCGCTGAAGGGCGTGGGCGACGAGTTCGCCATCTATTTCAAGGTGCTCTCGCCGGAGCGCGTGGCGGCACATTACGCGGCACGCTTGACCACGCCGGGCGTGCAGATTACAGCGGCGATTCCGGGCGCGGTGGGCAATGGCATCGCCCTGACCGTCAGCGGCGCAAATCTGAGCGTTTCCAGCGCGTTTCTGGCGGGCGGCATTGATTACCCGACATCGCCGGCGAACAGCTTCGAGAGCGCGGGCGAGCTGATCCCCTTCGCGGGCGACGACTGGCAATCGGACAACACCAACGCGCTGACGGCGCTGACGGATGCGGTCAAGAACGAAGGCACGGGCTTGTTCTGGGCGGCACGCAGCGGCGCGTTCACGTTCAAAAATCAGGGCTACATCTTCCGGCGCGGCGCGGTGGCTGCCTCGCTGACGCTCTCCAGCGAACAGGAAGACGCGGAGATCACGGGCGGCGATGACGATTTGTACAACGCCGTCGAGGTGACCATCAAGCCGCGCGAGAGCAAAGCAACAGGCGTGGTGGGCAAGATCAACGCACCGGTGCTGATCCCCGGACGCTGGGGCACGGAACGCTGGGACGGCAACAGTCCGATCACGCTGACCGAGCAGGGCGTCAAGGTGATCAAGATTCAGTTCGCTGATCCGGACACCGGATTGCGCTGTGCTGCGACCAATCTGGTGCTGCCGCTGCTGCCCACGACGAACTACGAGATCTACGAGACGGTGGGCGATCCGTACCCGGGCTACACCAATGGCGATCCGGTGACGGGCAAGCAATACGTCTTCTTCTCGCAAGCGGTCAATGCCACCAGCATGGAAGTGAGCGTGGTCAACAAGGCGCTCGGTCCGCTGTACGTGACCAAACTGGAAGTCACTGGCAAGGCGCTGGTCAAGTACAACCCGTACACGGCGGTGGCGGAAGACAGCAGCAGTCAGGCGCTGTACGGCAAGCGCACGCTGACGATCCAGTTGCCGCTGTCCAACAATCAGCAGTACGCGGAGGCGCTGGCGGCGTACCAACTGAAGCGATACAAGGACGCCACCTTCCGCGTTAAGCGCATCGATTTCGCCAGCATGGTGCGGACGATTGGCGGCGTCAAGCTGCACGCGCTGGAGATCGGCGACGTGATCAGCTACACGGATTATCAGCACGGCGTCAGTGCTCAGAAGTATCTGATTCGCGGCATCAACTGGAATTTCGGCACACCAGCGGGCAACCGCTTCAAGATCGGCTTCGAGGTGTTCCGCCTCGACGATTCGGTGTACGCGGTGTTCGATGCTGGTGCGCCGCGCGGCAAGTTCGATCAGGCGAAGTTTGGATTGTAGAGGTAGCGATGCATTTCTTCATCCGATTGTGGCGCGTGGCGCGGAATCTGTTCCCGTTCTGGCGACTGCTGTTCATGGCGTGGACAACGCCACCAACGAAGGCTGCCAACGACGACTGGACCGCCTCGATCTGGAACACATATGTGCGCGACAACCTCACATATCTGTTCAGCGGGCGACCAATCGGGCAGGTGCATTACGTTGGCGCTGCGGACAAGACCAGCAGCAGCACTTCGTGGGCGGATGTCGATTCCACCAACATCAAAGTCACGCTGACGATCAACAGCGGACGGGCGCGCGTGTTCGCCTCATTTCGCGGCTCGGCGGACAACACCGCCAGCAGCGCAGCGGAGTTCGATCTGGCTTACGACGGCACGCGGCTGGGCGACAGCACGCACGGCTTAGCACGCACATCGCAGAACACGACGCACTTCTTCGCAATCGAGGCGATAGCGACGGGCTTAAGCGTGGGCAGTCACACCTTCACGCTGCAATTCCGCAACGTGACGGGCGGCGCGGTAACAACGGTGAGCAACAACGGCTTTCCCGTCAATCTGGTGGTGGAGGAAATCTGATGCGCGAGATCAAAGCGATTCTGCGGTTCAACATCGATTCGGCGGAGGCGCACAAGGCGCTTGGCGAGGCGGTGGCACTGGTGTCCCCGCACTTCGTGGGACTGCGCGGCGACGGCAATGTGGCGATGCTGGTATTCGATAACGAGAAATCGCAGCCGACAACCGCCGAGTTGGATGCCGCGCGTGAGGCTGCCGAACGCTTCACGCCGGATCAGGCACGCAAGCGCGAACTGAGCAAAGCAGAGGCGCTGGCGAAATTGGAAGATTACCAGCAGCAGATCAATGAACTGCGTGCTGTGATCGAGAAATTCAGTTAAGTGGAGGCAATCGTGGCAATTTTCAAATCACGCAAGACGGTGCTGGCGCTGATCACCATATTGGTGCAGTTCGTCATCCCATTTTTCCCGCAGCTCGTGCCGCACGCCGATGTCATCGGACAAGTCACGCTCGTAATCGCAGGCGTTGCCATTCTCGGCATCACCGTTGAGGACAGCGTACACGCATGGGCGGAGCGTCCGGTTAGTTTGCGCGGGGCAATCGTGGAAATCGTAACTCAAGTGCTCGACGAACTATTCCCCGAAGATGACGGCAGCGGTAATCCGGGCGGCGGCGGCGAGGTCGAAGTCCCGTTCAAGGAGTAGCGCACGTGTGGTGCAATCCGGTAGGTGATCAGAACAATCGGAGTTATCCGCCATTCCCGTGGCGGGTAACCAATCCATTTCTGGCGTGGTACGCGCTCAACGGCGCAAGTTGGGTGTACCACACCGGCAACGACATCGACTTGCCCGGCTCGCAGGATGTGGGGCAGGAAATCCGCGCGGTTCATGACGGCATCGTGATCTACGCCGCGTACCTGCCGACAACGACGTGGCTAGGCTTGGTGGTCATCGAGCACGAGTGGCAAGGACACAAGCTGTACACGCGCTACGCACATCTGAAGAACAGCTTCCCCAAGAAAAAGGGGGCGGCGGTCAAGACGGGCGATGTGATCGGCTTCAGCGCGGAGACGGCGGGGACGGTGGCGCGATTCCCTCCGCACCTGCATTTCGACATGTCGAAGCTCGATGACGACACGATGAAGCGTAATCCAACCAACTGGCCCGGCGCGGCGAAGGCTGGCGTCGCGGATCACTATCAGGACCCGATCCCGTTCATGCGGGCGCGGCTGGCAGAAGATGACGAGGGAGGAGAAGTACCCGTGACATTAATCATGCAAGAGTTCAAGGTGATCACGACGGTGAACCTGTCGCTGCGGGAATGGCCCGATGTCAACAGCACACGCCTCACGCAGATCCCGCCCGGCTACAAAGTGACCGCCAGCAAGCAGGTCAAGGTGAGCGAAGACGGCTTAGTGTGGACTTACGCGAAGTGGAACGGCTGGCGCGGCTGGTGCGCGGTGGCGGATCAGTCCGGGAAGCCGTGGCTGGAGGGTTTTCTGTAGCCAACCCGGTCAGTCCAGTACCGAAGGTTGGCGGACACATTCACATCGGCGGCGAAGGCGAGGCGGAAATTCTGGGCATGGTGGAGCGACTGGCGAAAGCTGGTCGTCCGCTGCGCGTGGTCACGGTCATTAGCGACGCCGGACTCGCGGATAAGATCAAGCGCCTGTCGCCCGATACGTTTGTCATTTTCCGGTTTGTGTGGGGCAAAGATGATCCTAGCCCTGCCGCGCTCGGCTGGCCCACAGGCGAGTGGTGGTGGGAGCGCATGTGGGCGGTCAACAGCCAGTGCCTGCTGGCGGACGTTTACCAGTGCTGCAACGAATGGCTGACCAACGATTGGTCGCCAGCGGATGTTGCCAGATTCGTCAAGTTTTACATGGAGCTGATGCAAGCGGCGAAAAAGCGCGGCAAAAAAGTTACCGTTGGCGACTTTTTCCCCGGCACGCCGGAAGTACTCGATGTCAACGGCTTCAATCAGCTAGAAGCGATGGCTCCGATGTTCGACATGGCTGCCGAGCTGGGGATGCCAATCAACGCGCATATGTACAACCTCGACGAGAACACGATGTCCGATCCGGAGCAATGGACGGGCGAGCGGTTCGTTCGTTATGTGATGCGCTATCCAAACTGCAAGTTCGTGTTCGGTGAGGACGGCACGTTCAAGGGCGACTACTATCCAGATCGAACACCACGACTGATGCAGGAACGCGCGGTGCAGATCGCCAACTATCCGCAGGTGATCGGCAGCGCGTGGTGGACGCTGCGCGGCTCGGTGCTGAACGGCTGGGCGGACGACAACATCAATCCGGTGCTGCCGTGGATGGAGCAGTGGATCAAAGGCGAAGCGTCAGTTCCCGACGATGATGGCGTTGAGCCGATTCCAACTCCGGTGATCGATTACTGGGGACGCGGTGTGCATCTGGCGGCTGGCGGCTGGTGGATGGATGAGCAACAACGCGATCTGGCGAGCCGCAGCAATGTGAAAGCAGGCTTGGTTGTCGGCTATGAGCCGCAGCACGCAGGCACCGTCATGCAGAGCATGAAAGCAGCGGGAATCACCAAGGCGGTGTTCCGCTACGTGCCCGAAAAAGATAACGGCGTGGATTACATCCAGCGCTATCAAGCCGCGTGGGATCAGCCGCTGCACATCGCGCTGCACAACGAGCCGAATCTTGTCAACGAAGGTCTTGGATCGCGGTGGAAGGACGGCAAAGAGTTCGCGCTGTGGTTCGTGGCGCAGTACACGCGGCTGAAGCAGATTAATCCCCAGTGGAAGATCGGCTTCCCGGCGCTCAGTCCGGGCGGCGATGTGCCGGGCCTGCGGCGCGCTTACTCCACCTTCCTCGCCGAAGCGAAGATGGCGGTGCAGCGCGCGGACTGGATCGGCGTGCATTACTACTGGACCAAATCGGACGGTTCAGACATCAATCCGCCGTTCGCGGCGTGGGAGCGGGATTATCCGGGCAAGCTGATCATGGGCACGGAGATCGGTCCAGCGGATTTGACCACCGTCGTGGCGACTCCGCAAGCGTATGCCAAGGCTTACGATCTGTTCTGGCGGCGGCGGATCACCATGTTCGCGTGGCTGCTGGACGGATCAGGCGCGTGGAAGAATGCAGCGTGGACAACGAATAACATTGTTGTGCCATTGTAAGGAGCGAGGCAAATTGAAAGTTGATTTCGGCGGGACTGGTCGCGGCGGCGAGTGGATCACGGTGAATGTGGATGAGCACGGCGTGGCGCATCCGCCGCCGGACGTGGTGGCAGACATCACGAATCGGGCGCACCAACTGGGCAATCACTTCCGCGTGGGCAGCATCGACGAGGCGCAGTGCATCGCCACGCTGGAGCATCTCCCACCGGATGATCTGATCGGCACGTTGAGCTACTGGCGGGCGTTCATGAAAAACGGCGCACGCTTGCTGATCATGGTGCCGGACGTGCGGATGATCGCGGGCATGTGGCTGCGCGGAATCCTGCCAACGAACGTCGCTATGGGCATGATTTTCTGTCCACCGGAGTGGCAGGCGAAATTGCCCGGCGAGCAGCATCGTTGGGGCTTTGACGCCGATTCGCTGATCGACACGCTGCGGACAGCGGGCTGGAACTCGCCGCGCGTGGATCAGAGCTATCCGCAAGGGACATTCTACGTGGATGGCTACGCGGTTCCGAATCTAGCGGTGGAGGCGTGGGCATAAATTGGTTGGCGTAGTATCGCATGTATGACCTTGCACGCTACGCTACGCCAACTACACGCGCTTGATTTGCTTACCTTCCGCGATGCCGATGATCGTGTCACCATCGACGACCAGGCGGTATTTACCGAACAGGCGGTGAAGTAGGCGGTTGGCTTCGAGGGCGGGGAGATTCCATAAGCCGTCAACAGTGAGGTCGATCAGCTCTTGCAGCGCCTTGGTGCGTTCGTGCTGCTGATCGTCAGTCATCAAGTGAGACTGCGCGGCGCCTAGAGTGCTTCGCAGTTTTTTCAGTTTGGAGTGGGCGTCGGTGATCAGCTCGTTGTAGGTGGCAAGCAAATCGGGATCGCTGGCGTTCGCCTTATCGCGGAGCAAGCCCGATAATTCGCGTTCGGTGGCGGCGATGGAGGTACGCAGCTCGTTCAGTGCAGCAGATTGCGCGGCGCGATCTGCTGGCGAAATCACCGCGAGGTCACGGGCGCTGATCAGCTCACGCAGGCGTTGATCGAGGCTGGCGAGGACGGGTGCTTCGTAGATGCGCGTAGTAGCGGTGCAGCCCGGCGGACGCATGTAGCGCCACTCGCATTTCGCCAGTGTGTAATAGCGCGTCTCACCGCTCACCAGCAGTTTACTGTTGCGATGCCACGCCAACGTGTTGCCGCAATGGGCGCAAATCAGCAATCCAGCGGCAGGAGAAGGCGGCTTACCATGCCGCGCCTTGCCGTACTGCGAGAATGCCTGCCGCAACTTCGCTTTGAGCTTCTCCGCCAGCTCGCCTTGCAGAAATGGCGTGTGTGTGTCGTAAAACATCTGCACACCTTGCGGTGGCGGCAGCGCGGGATCGAAACTCCAGCCCGTGTAAAAGCGCGCGGAGCGTTCCTTCCGCACTTGCAGCGAATAGTGCCGCGCTGTATGCCCCCAAAACTCAGGATTCATGAACAGACGATAGAAATTCTGCCCGTGCCACGCCTTATTGGTGGTGGGATTGACGATCTTGAATTCCGACTCCAGCACACCACCAAGCTGCCGCCAGGCGATGTTGCGATCACAGACGAGCTGCACCACCAGTTCGATCAGCGGGCGGACATCCTCGTTCAGCGCCATGCCCACACGATTGCCGCGCGCATCGCGGATGATGCGGTTGGTCATCAGCGGTCTGCCCTGCGCGTGGATGCCTTGCCGTGCCTGATCGGTTTTGGTGGCTTGCGCTTTCTCCACGAACGCACGGATCGGGGCAGCGACCATAAAGGCGATGGCACCGCAGAGCGCCAGATAATTACCTTCGTTGACCTCGCCTCCCTGCAAGGCATAGATTCGTGCGCCGCTGCGGATCACGCGCTGGATCAGGAACACGATCAGCGCCGCGTCACGGGCAAGGCGGTCAAAGGAGTGGACGATCAGCCAATCGAAGTCCCTGGCGTTGATGTGCTCCCACAACTTGGCGAAGGCGGGATTGTGCAGGATGATGTCGTCGATGCGGTCATATTTCGAGCGAGAGGTGTCGCTGAACAGCGATTCAATCACCTGCAAGCCTTGGGCGGAACAATATTGCCGTGCCAGCTCGTCCTGTAATTTCAGTGAGATCTTGCGCGCCTGCTCCGGCGTGCTGACGGCGTTGAGGATCAGGGCGCGAGTCATCAGAAGCCTCGCGCCGCTGTGACCAGCAGAACGAGGCAGACGAGAAAGATGAACGCGGCGAGGTAGTCGCGCGGTGCGAAGTCTTTATCGGGATCGGTCACTGCAAATAACCGTTAATCAGAATCATGCCGTCAATGAGAACAGGAAAACGGATTTTGGCACCAAAAGCGTTTGTGCCTTCCGAATATCCAAACACCATGCCATAAATAGTAACGTTGCTATTTTCATAAATGCCATCGGGGATATAGTAGCGCAATTTCACGTACAGCCCGTCATAAGTGCCAGCGAAGTACATTTGAAATTCATCTTTGCCGTTGATATTGAAAATGCGACCACGCACAATGACATACTCGCCCAAGTGGGCGTCAGCTTTATCCCGAATTTCGCGGTAATCAATGCGTTTGTAGCCAGCCTGCAAAGTAGCTTGATCAGCGCGGTAGCTGGCGGTAGCGGTTCGGTTATCATAAATGACTTGAGCCGTTGAAGTGCGATCAGCCGCAACTTGCGTCTGCTGTTTCTGGCGTTCTTGCGCGGTGGCGGAGGCATTGGCGGCGCGAACTTCAGCGGTCAGCGTGGCAGGCGGGATTGTAACAGTAGGAGAGAGCGTTATTGTCGGCGTCAAAGTGGCTGTTGCGGTCAGCGTCGCTGTGGGGGTTAGCGTATCGGTGGGCATTGGAGTATCCGACGGCGTGAACGTGAAAGTGGGAGTGAGGGTTTGTGAAGGCGTCAATGTGATCGTTGGTGTGTCTGTTGGTGTCAGCGCAACAATGGAGGCAGTTGCATTTTGCACCGCCACTCTCGTGCCACGAGATTCAGCGTTGCTAGTGCCACGCGCATTGGCGGTTGCTGTTGCCGACATCGATTGCGGTATCGTGATGATCGCTGAAAGAAAACCGCAGATAAGGAATAGCGCTGCACCGCGAACAATCCACCATAAGCAACCGCGCCTACGCTTTGGCTGCTCTGTGGTTTGAATGATCACATTAACGACGGGAGTTTGTTGCTGACTTTTTCGGCTCATCTGTACCCCCTGAGTTAAGACATTCTATCAAAAATAAACGCGGCTCAAACCACCGCGAATATTGACTAGAACCCTTGTTCTACTTTATGATAGACTCCACCTCGCCAGATGCGGATGGTTTGTGCAAAAGGACAACTGAATGGACGACTTATCGCAGCAGCGGCAGCGCGTCATGGCGTTGTACGATTCTTTAGACACCCCAATGCAACAACTAGCTGGGTTTACGTTTCACTTGCTGATCAGCGAGAGCAGTCAGCAGTTGTTCAGCAAGCTCCAACCGATCTGGCTCAAGGCTGTCGATGATCTCGCGGATTCGCTCGCGCGTGGGATGGTCAGGCAACTCGATCCGCCAGATGATCGCCAGAATCTCGGCAACCGAAAAGCGCAAAACAGCAGCTAGCCCGCCAATGAAGCCCGGATCAGCAAGATGACGGCGAAAGCCATCCCCTGATTCGAGCCGTTGGAGTGCTGACGCTGAGGTGTCTACCCCAAGCTGCGCCATCTGTGCAGCAACATCCCGCAAACTGAGCTTCGATGCCTCACGCTTTTGGCGGATGAAAGCCCCTGCTTGCTCATAGCGACGTTCAACAGTTTCGCTAGTCATATTCCCCAGTACTTGCATGTGTCCTCCTCATTATACCGTCAATATTGTTGACTAACCAACAACATCTTGACAGTCCCAAAAAGTGGGTGTACTCTTATCACAAAATGAACGGAGGTATCCATGGCAATACGCACTCAACAAAAAATGTCACGGGTGTTGCCAGCATCACAATGTCCAGCAAAGCTTCATGATCGACTTGTGGCTTACGCAGAAGCGAAGGGAATGAGCAAGTCGGCGGTAATTCGACTGGCACTTGAAAAATTTTTGCCGAAGGTGTCCCGAAAATCGGTTCACACAGACGCAAAAAATGGAGCAGATGATGACAGCACTACAAGTCTTTGAATTTGAGGATCAACAGCGGCAAGTGCGCGTTCGAGCCGACGAATACGGAATGGTTTGGTTCGTGGCAGTAGATGTCTGCCGCGTGCTAGCAATCCGAAACAGCCGAGATGCCCTGTCGCGATTGGATGACGATGAAAAGGGGGTCGTTTCAACCGACACCCTTGGCGGAAATCAAACACTTGCGGCAGTCAACGAAGCGGGACTGTACTCGCTGATCCTCTCCAGCCGCAAACCAGAAGCCCGCGCCTTCAAGCGCTGGATCACGCACGAAGTGCTGCCCGCGATTGCTCGTCAGGGCTGGTACGTCACACCAGCAGCAGCTCCGCAGATTCAAGTACCCGAAAATTACCTCGATCAAGTGCAGACGGATTATGTGCGGCTGTTCAAGGAAAACGAGCAGCTTCAACTGCGCCTGCGCCGCATCGAGCAGTCGATCAAGGCGATTGAGGCGGAGCACGAACTGGGCGTGAGCACCAAAGAGTGGATGAGCATCAACGGGCACCGCGTACAAAACGGCTTGCCGCTGCTGGACACCTTCCAATTGGCGAAGGCATCACAGCGGGCAGCGGCGCTCAGTCGGCAGCACAACTACGGCACAGTCAGAGCGCAGCGCGGCGGCTTGCTCGGCGCAAACACGCTGTATCACGTGGCAGTGCTGAACACGCTGATCGCGGAAGACTTCGATCAGGAAGGCTGAGATAAATGAGCGCGAAAGCTGAGGCGAAAAATCGCCAAAAAATGGGCACCCCCCGATCGGGGAGAAGGAGCAAGTAACCAGCATGTTCAGCGCAACGCTATTGAAGGAAGTCGAAACACTGAGCGACGGCACGCTGTACGAACTGTATCGCGGGCTGATCCTCTCCTCCTGCACGATGCAGGAATTCAAAGATGCTCTCGGACTGGAACTGGGGCGGCGAGCTGAGGATGCCCGCAAGCAACTGGCTGCATCCGAGACAACCGAAGGCACAGATAACGCGAACTAGCCGAATCATCGGCGGAAGGAGAAGTAGTCCATGGCGACAGTAATCATCAGCACATTTCAGCGGGAGCTACTTCGCAAGGTGAACGCGCAGGCGAAGTATAGCTGCTGGTATCTCGATCTGAACACGAAGGAGCGCGCGGCGCTCAGGCGGCTGGAGGCCCGTGGTCTGGTCACAAACACGGGCGAAGGTCAGGGGCGTTGGCGCGTGTTCTGGGAAGCCACCGAAGCGGGCAAGGCGCTCACACAATGACCACACGAACGAACCTCCCCGGCTTCATCGCGTGGCCGCCGACGGGCGTGCCGCTGTCTGCCGAGCAGATCGCGGCAACACGCGCGGCGCTCGATGTGCCGGCGTTTATCAACGGGCTGCGGGCGGCGAGCCAGATCACCGAAACGTCGCTCAGTGATCACGATGGGGGAACACCTCATGATGACGGATCAGGATCGGGAACGGGCGCGGCAGCTCACCAGAGAGCGCACGCAGGCGCGGCAAACGCTGGAAATGATCAGCAACAGCCTGCGCTTCGCCAGAGGTGAGGACCGCAAGCGGCTGTACAACCAAGCGGAGGGGCTGCGGAATCGCATCCGCTACCTCAACAACGTCATCGGCTTGTGCTACGAGAAGCGGAGGGAAGGCTAACTAACGATGGACGAATTACTAGCAGCGCAGTGCGAGGCGCGCGTGGAATGCCTCGAAAGCGATGAGCGCGTGCTGATGTTCGCCGTCATCGTGGGCGATCACTTCCGCAAGCACTTCATCTTCTGCCAGCACGACAACTACGTGGTCAGCGACGATGAGGAGACGGCGCGGCGCTGGGCGAAGCATCCGGAGACGTGGTGCTACCACTGCGGGAAGGACGGGCACTCATGACGCAAGCGGAAGCCTGCCGGCAACTCACCGAGGCGCAGCGGCGCGCCATCATCTCACTGTTTCACGGTTGGCGTAGGCAGCCATCGGACAAATTTCTATTTCGCCTGCACACCTTCTGCGAGTACGGCGATGCCGGGATCGTGCTGCTAGATAGTCTCATCGATCAGGCGGAGACGCAGCCGGAAGCGGTGGCGATTAATGGCGCAGCTCGTCGCTAAGTGCGGCGCGATCATCCTGATCGACGACGCCGATCACGAGTGGCTATCGCGCTGGCGCTGGTCACTCACCAACAGCGGCTATCCGCACGCCAGCATCGGTCTGCTGCACCGCGTGATCACCAACGCGCAAAAGGGCGAGATCGTCGATCACGCGAACGGCGACAAATTGGACGCCCGGCGCTGCAATCTGCGGCTGTGCCAGCAATCGCAGAATCTGTGCAATCGCCGGCGCGCGAAAACCAAGACCAGCAGCCAATTCAAGGGCGTGTTCTGGGACAAGGCTAAGCGAAAGTTTCGGGCGCGGATCGTCAGTCGGCAATCGGGGCGGCTGCTGTCGCTCGGCTACTTCGATGACGAGATCGAGGCGGCGCGGCGCTATGACAGGGCGGCACGCGAGCAGTACGGCGAATTCGCACGAGTGAATTTTGCAACGGAGCAGACATCATGACAGCAAGTGTGACTGAAAGAGCAGCGCGTGGCGGCTCACGATTTCTAGCTGTGCAAGTGGGACGGCGGATATTGCTCACCTTCCCTTTAAGCGAGCAAGGGCGCGCGCTGGCAACAGATATGGCGCTGGAGGCGAATTCCGCGGACGAAAGTCAACTACCGGCGATCATCACTCGCTACAGTGCAAAGAAGGCAGATCTGCCAGACGCGGCTGGCGATCCGGAAGGGCACAGCAAACACAAACCTGTAACAGCGGGTGAAGCGGATGGCGGAGACGGCGAATCTGCCACTGAATTCGCTGATCTCAGCGAGCATCCGCGTGCGGTGAAGCCAATCCCGCCGATGATCAGCGCGAAGGAGCCGGAACTGCTGCCGAAGCCTCGACCTCTCGCCATCGTTGGCGGCAAGGTTTACGAAGGCGCAGCGGCGGAGATGCTGGCAAAAGAGTTTGGCGCACCTGCGCCAGAAACTGCCAACGCCGACGATCTGGAACTGACGCGGCTGCTGCAAGCGGCTCTGAAGCTCAGTCGTCAAGCGCAAAGCGAGCAAGCGAAGGCGGATGCATCACACCGAGTAGCAGTGTTCGCGTGGCAAAAGTACCACAAGGCGCTGGAAGCAGCGGGCGTCGATCCGACGATTCTGGCGGAGGCGCAGCGGCAATGAACATCTCGCGGCACGCCCACCAGCGCCTGATCGAGCGCGTGAGCACACGGGATCGCGCGGAACCAGTGGTCTTCCTCACCTACTTGTGGCTGCGCGGGCGTCCCGCCATCGCTGATGATTTCTATAACTTCAACTGCCGCCAGTTGCCCGGACGCGAGTATCGCATCTGCACGCACAAGCGCGATCTGTATCTGGTGGTCTTCGATCCGGTCAAGCAAACATTCGTGACATTGTGGAAGAAGTAGGCAATCTGTGGACAAGCAAAACGAAATGATGGAAGCGTACGAACTCCGATTGGACGGTTACGACACCTTTGTAGTGTGCGAGACGTTCCAAGAACTCACAGAGATGATCCAAACCGAAGTAGAAGATGGTTTATCGCCGGAGTTTGATGACACCATCACCCTGCATGTGAAAAAGCGATTGATGACACGTGCGGAATACGACGAGTTACAAGAGTTTGACGGCTGGAACTAGCTTAAATGTCGGACACCATCGCAGAATTCAAGGAGCGCGTGCGGGATCGCACCGATTTACTCTCACTGGCGGCGGCGAGTACCAAGCTGCCGCGCAGCAGCGGACGGCTGATCTCCTGCAAGTGCCCGTTCCACGCCGATGACGGACCATCGCTGGCGATCTACGTGGATCAGCAGCGCTGGCACTGCTACGGCGCGTGTCAGACGGGCGGCGACTGCTTCGATTGGGTGATGCGCCGCGACAACGTTGATTTCATGGAGGCGCTGAAGATTCTGGCGCGTGAGGCGGGCTTGGACATGCCGCAACTGCGCCCGGAATCGCCGCAGAAGAAATCCGAGCGCGAGGAAGCGCAGGCGCTGCTCAACATCGCGGCGGCGTTCTACCACGAACGCTTGCTCGATGAGGAGATCGGCAAACCATTCCGCGAGTACCTGATCGGGCGCGGCTTCGACCAATCGACGTGGGAAACGTGGCTGCTCGGCGCGGCTGGCAGCAAAGATGAGCTGCGCAACTACATCCGCAAGAA
>ERZ650311.198-NODE-198-length-41459-cov-12.762245_pt1 | contig 41459 bp, 37 predicted proteins | sample MGYA00376247_ERZ650311 | MGnify/ENA primary metagenome ERZ650311 (study PRJEB26733, sample SAMN07839324) | wastewater metagenome | biome: small river; feature: stream; material: water | place: USA: North Carolina | collected 2016-07-28 ...
CCAGCAGTTTGAGGCGCACCACCTCGGCCTCGAGCTCACCGACCTGATGGCGCAGGGCGGCCACCTCGTCGGAGGGCTCGGTGGGCAGAGGCGTCACGGGCTGGGGCATGAGGCGAGTCTACGCGAGCGGCCCACCGGTGAACAGCCCCCCCACACACACCCGGAATCCTATCCTGCCGTCTCCGGCTGCCAGGTGCGCACAGGGCGCCGCCAGTCGATACCTTCAAGCAGCATCGCGAGCTGCGCGGCGGTGAGGACCACCGATCCCTCGCTGGCCTGGGGCCAGATGAAGCGGCCGTTCTCCAGCCGCTTCGCAAGCAGGCACAGCCCATCGCCATCCCACCACAGCAGCTTGACCCGATCTCCCCTGCGTCCGCGAAAGACGAACAACTGGCCCGAGAAGGGATCCTGCTCAAGCTGGCTTTGCACCCGCGCCGCCAGGCCATCGAAGCCGCGGCGCATGTCGGTGAAGCCACAGGCCAGCCAGATGCGGGTGCCTGGGCCGGGCCGGATCATCGGGACAGACTCGCCAGCACCCGCTCAAGCACCGCCAGATCCACCGGGCCACGCACTACGAGACGGCCGCGGGGGAGCTCGATCTCGATCTCGCCACGGGGCGTGGCGGCCCGCGTGGCGGGCGGAGGCGTGTCGGGCACCACCGCGAGCCAACCCAGGTCCGTCTCCGCCTTGGTCGATGGACGCGACTTCTCGATCCATTTGCGGACTAGATTGGCATTGACCCCGTGGGACAGGGCCACCGCGGCAACCGACGCGCCCGGCGCCAAGCATTCGGCCACGATCGCCGCCTTCAGCTCGGGGCTGCGCCGAACATACGCGCCACGCCGAGCCACTCCCGCTGCCTTCTCAATTTCCATGGTGTCCACCTTCAAAAATGGTGGACACCTTCGCTGCTCAACGGATTTACCTCAAGACGGGGCAGAGACGACGCTTACATCTGTTCGGGGTGCGCTCGGAGCGCCGGCTGGTGCGCGAGATCGAGGTCAACGTGGCCTACCGCTGGTTTCTCGGGCTGCGCCTGACAGACAAGGTGCCCGACGCCTCCACGCTGAGCCAGAACCGGCGGCGTCGCTTTGCCGGGACGGGGATCGAGCAAGAGATTTTCGACACCATCGTCGAGCAGGCGATCGAGCACAAGCTGATCGGTGGGCGCGTGCTCTACACCGACAGCACGCACCTGAAGGCGAACGCCAACAAGCGCCATTACGAGCAGGTGGAGGTTGAGCAAACGCCGGCGGCCTATCTGGCCGAACTGGACGCCGCCGTCGATGCCGAGCGGGCCGCCGCGGGCCAGCGGCCGTTGCGCCGGGCGCAGGCAGCGCCCGCGGGGCCGTCCGATGCGGACCCGACGCCAGAACCCGGCGCGCACGGCGCGCCTGCCGCCCCGTCCGAACCGACTTCGGAGGCTGCGGCGGCGGACACCCGTCAGATCAAGCGCAGCACGGTCGATCCCGAGGCGGGGTTCATGGTGCGCGACCAGAAACCGGTCGGCTTCTTCTATCTGGATCACCGCACTGTCGATGGCGTGCACGCCCTGATCGTCGACACCCACGTCACCCCCGGCAACGTCAATGACGCCACGCCTTACCTGGAGCGCCTGGACCGGGCGCGCACGCGCTTCGATCTGAAGGTCGGCGCGGTCGGGCTCGACGCCGGCTACTTCACCCCGTGGGTCTGCAAAGGCATCGTCGAGCGCGGTTTGTATGGGGTGATGGGCTATCGTCGCCCCAGCCACCGGGAGGGGTACTTCCACAAACGCGAGTACGCCTACGATCCGCAAACCGACAGCTACCGCTGCCCAGCCGGGCAGATCATCGTCTATCGTGGCACCAACCGGATGGGCTATCGCGAATACGCCTCGGACCCCGCCCAATGCCGTCAGTGCCCGCAGCGCGCCCGCTGCACCCAGAGCCAGAACCACCAGAAGCTCATCACCCGCCACCTCTGGCAGCACTTCAAGGAGCAGATCGACGCCCATCGGCTGACCGATCTGGGCAAACGCCTCTACGCGCCCCGCAAGGAAACCGTTGAACGCAGCTTTGCCGACGCCAAGGAGTTGCACGGGCATCGCTACGCGCGCTTTCGCGGACTGGCCAAGGTCCAGGCCCAATGCCTGCTCTCGGCCGCCTGTCAGAACATGAAGAAGATCGCCCTGCTGCTGGCCCGCCGGGCCGCGGCCCTTTTTAGCCCGAAATTCTGGCTATGTGGCGCCTTGGCAGGCTCTCTACGGCACCTGTCCCCCATCCTCACCCCACCGAGCCCCGCCGGCCCCAGCCGCTACCCAGCGTTTCCAATCGTCTGAAATGGCTTCAAAAGGCACGAACCCCCGGGAAAACCGGGGGTTCGTCAGCAGTCTGGGACATCCAGTCGGATGTCCTTTTTTTGTTAACGCTGATCGGAGTGCCGCACCGGACGCATTCGTGGTGCGTCCGGCGCGGTTGGTATCGATCAGTTTTCGAAGGGCTTCGGGCGAGGCGTGGCGTCGGCGGACGGCGGCAGCTGCGGCAGCGCAAAGCTCGGCTGCTTGCCGGTCAGGGTGCGCAGGAAGGCGACGATGCTGGCGTTCTCGTCGGCGGTGAATTTCTTGCCTAGTTGCAGCCGGCCCATCGTGTCGACGGCTTCGGGAAGGGTTGCGGCGGCGCCGTCGTGGAAGTACGGATAGGTCAGTTCGACGTTGCGCAGGGTTGGCACCTTGAAGTTGAAGCGGTCGGCTTCCTTGCCGGTGACGCCGACACGGCCTTCGGCGGGGCTGCTCGCCTTGTATTCCGCTACGACGCCCATTTTCTGGAAGGAATTGCCACCGACGGCCGGGCCGTTGTGGCAGGCCACGCAGCCGCTGTCCTTGAACAATTTGTAGCCGGCGAGTTCCTGGGCGTTGAGGGCCTTCTTGTCGCCCTTCAGCCATTTGTCGAAGCGTGAATCGGGGGTGACGAGGGTGTCCTCGAATGCGGCGATGGCCTGGGTGATGCGGCCAATGCTCACTTCCGGCGTGCCAAACGCCTTCTGAAACGCGCTCACGTAGCCCGGGATGGTCTTCAGGGTGTCCACTGCGTGGACGTGGGAAAACGCCATTTCACCGGGGTTGGCGATGGGGCCGCCCGCCTGTTCCTTGAGATCCTTGGCACGGCCGTCCCAGAACTGGGCCAGATTGAACCGGGAGTTGAGCACGGTGGGGGAGTTGATCGGACCTTTCTGCCAGCCGTGGCCGATGGAACTCTTCAGGTTGTCCGAGCCGCCCATCGACAGGTTATGACAGGAGTTGCACGAGATGAATCCCGATTTGGACAGACGCGGATCGAAGAACAGCATCTTGCCGAGTTCGACGGTGGCGGGGTTGCCCGGCTTGGCTGCGGGCAAGGGTTGAATGGGCTCGGTGGAGGGGGTGGCTTGCCCGGTGGACGACAGGCTCAGCAGCACGGCCAGCGCGGTGGCCGAAAGAAGGGGGAATCGCGACTTCGACATGGAAAACTCCCTGGGAGGTGGATGGAAATGCCGTTGCGAGCCGGACCGAATCGCCGACCGGGCTCTCGTTAAATGCTTAAGGAATATATTCCCGGTATTTTGAGCGCAATTTATTAAGGGGGGCTTAAGCAAACTTGATAAGTCGTTTCACCGGATGAGGCGTCGTTCCGCGGGAGGCCTTATCTGGAATTTGATACGGGTCAATCACTCCATTTATGAGAATGATTATCATTAATAAAAATGGAGGTCAAAGAATTGAATTCCCGTCTGCGCCGATTGGCGATCTGTAGTGTGGGTTTCCTTGCGTCGGTGGCCCGCGCCGATCCGGAGATCATGGTTCATGAGGCCGATCTGGCCGATCGCGGTGAAGTGGTGGCGACACTGCACGCGAACCACACCTTGCGTGGCAGCAAGATCGGTAACGACGGTGCCTGGCCCGTGCATCGGCTGACCTATCTGATGGCCGAATTCGCCACCGGACTGGCGCCGGGATGGGAGGCGGGGGTGCATCTGCCGGTGATGCGCGGGGGCGTGGATGGCGAGACTTCAAACAGCGGCGCCTGGGGGGCGTCGGCGATCATGTTCCGCTTGAAGCACATACGGCATGCGGGTAGCGGCTGGTTCTACGGTTTCAACGGGGAATACGACGTCAATGCCGGGCGCTATCTGAGCGATCCGCGTAGCGCAGAGTTTCGCGGCATTGTCGGCTTCGATGGCGAGTCCGTTCGCGTGACCGCCAACCCTCATCTAATTTGGGGTTGGGGACATTCCGGGAGAAGTGGTTCGCCCGATCTGAACCTCGATCTGAAGGCGCTCTACAAGGTTTCGCAACGCTTTGCCTGGGGCGCGGAAGCCTATACGGACGGAGGGCGGATCGATCGCCTGCGGCCCGGCGAGGGCGACCGGACGCTTTACCTCGTGAGCGAATTCCAAACCCGCCTGGGCGCGCTTCATTTTGGCGTCGGGCAGGGCTTCAAAAACACGCCGGAGCGCTATCTGCTCAAGGGCGTGTGGTCGGCGAGTTTCTGAGGCCGTTTATGGCAGCGGTGGAGGCGTGATGTAATCGGTAGCGGCGCGATCTCACTCATCGAATGAAAACATGGATTTTCCACATTTTTTTCGGCTGAATACGCTTGCCCGGCGCCTGTCCGTGGCGGCAGGACTGCTTCTTCTCGCGTGGTTTTGGGTCGGAACGGGCGCGATCGACGGTCGCCTGTTCCTTAAATTTGCGCTGGCGGGTACGGTCGTCCTGTTGATCCATCGATGGTGGGCCGCTTGGAGAGTGCGCCGCAGGGCCGAGCGTCTGGCGCAGTATGCGTTTCCGTCCGGATTGCTCAGGAAAGTCCGGAAAACCTATCCCCATCTGGATGAACGCCAGGCGCAAATGGTCATAGAGGGATTGCGCAGCTATTTCCGCATCGCCCAGATTGCCAGAGGACGCCTGGTGGCAATGCCGAGTCAGGCGGTGGATGTGGCGTGGCACGAGTTCATCCTGTTCACCCGTGGCTATCGGGTGTTCTGCCATGACGCGATCGGACATTTTCTGCATCACACGCCGGCTGAGCACATGGCGTCGCCGGCGGTTGCCGGCGAAGGTTTGAAGCGGGCCTGGTCCCTGGCGTGCCGGAGCGAGGGGATCGATCCGAAGAAGCCGACTCGCCTGCCGCAGCTGTTCGCCCTCGATGCCTTGCTGGCGATTCCGGACGGTTTCCGCTACGAGCTCGACTGTCGGCTGGCCGATGGAACGTCGAGCAACGCCGGCGCCTACTGCGCGTCGGACATCGGTTGCGGATCGTTGGGTGGCTGCGCAGGCGACGGCAGCGACGCGGACGGTGGCGATGGTGGGGCTGGTGGCGACGGTGGCGGGGGCTGCGGAGGAGGTTGCGGCGGCGGGGATTGAGTCCGCCGCCGGCGACGCTTTACAGAAAGCGATCCAGCATTTTCTTGCTCTGGGCATCCAGCGCGTAGCGGTCGCGGATCAGGAAATTGATACCGCGGCTGTCGGCGATGAGCAGCGCCGGGCGGACGAGGCGACGGATGTCTTCCTCGCCCTTGAGCACCATCGTGGTCGGGCCGCGGTCGGTGTCGATTTCCCAGGTGCTGGGTGTGGCAAAGCTCGACACGGAGCGAATGCGTTCGATGACGGGCATGAACTCACGACTGGCGAGATCTTCTTCGAGCAGGCGGCGGGGTTCGGGCGGGAGGTCGGCGATGCGTGCGACCCAGGCGACTTCCTCGCCTTCGCCATTGACCAGGCCGATGCCTTCGCTGGGGGCGGCAATCGGAAAGGAGCGCACCGGGCTCACCGGGTGGCGGACGCCGTCTGCGGCGACGAAGATGAGTTGGCCGAAGGAATTGCGTTCGAGCGTGATGGCAGTTGCGGACATGGTTTCAGACATGGCGTGACCCTCAGGCGTTGGCGTGTTCGCGGTGGAAGGGCACGCGCGGCGGCTCTTTCCCGTCGCCGTCGTCGAGCTTGCGGGATTGGGCTTCGTAGAGGCGGAAATAGGCGCCCTGTTTTTCCATCAGCGCATCGTGGTTGCCGATTTCGACGATCTGGCCGCGGTCCAGCACGACCAGCCGGTCGGCCTTGCGCAGGGTGGACAGGCGGTGGGCGATGGCGATGGTGGTGCGGCCGCGGATGAGGTTTTCAAGGGCGGCCTGGATTTCCATTTCGGTTTCGGTATCGACGGCCGAGGTGGCTTCGTCGAGGATCAGGATGCGCGGGTCGATCAGGAGTGCGCGGGCGATGGAGATGCGCTGGCGCTCGCCGCCCGAGAGCGCTTGTCCGCGTTCGCCGACCAGCGAATCGTAGCCGTGGGGCAGGCGCATGATGAAGTCGTGGGCGTGGGCGGCGCGGGCCGCGGCGACGATTTCCTCGCGGCTGGCTTCGGGTTTGCCGTAGGCGATGTTCTCGGCGATGGTGCCGAAGAATAGGAAGGGTTCCTGCAGCACCAGACCGATGTTGCGACGGTATTCGGAAACCGGCACCGAACGCACGTCGATGCCTTCGATGCGGATCGAGCCGTCGGTCACGTCGTAGAAGCGGCAGATCAGGTTGACCAGCGTGCTCTTGCCGGAACCCGAATGGCCGACAAGGCCGATCATTTCGCCGGGTTGGATGGCCAGGTCGATATTTTTCAGGATGGTCCGGTTGCCGTGGCGGAAGCCGACTTTGCGCACTTCGATGGCGCCGGTGACCGGCGGCAGGTGAAGCGGCCTGACCGGCTCCGGCACACTCGAGACGTGGTCGAGGATGTCGAAGATGCGCTTGGCTCCGGCGGCGGCCTTCTGGGTGAAGGAGACGATCCGGCTCATGGAGTCGAGGCGGGTGTAGAAGCGCGAGATGTAGGTGAGAAAGGCGGTGAGCACACCGACGGTGATCGCCTTTTCGGAGACCTGCCAGATGCCGAAACCCCAGACGATCAGCAGACCGACCTCGGTGGCCAGCGTGACGGTGGGCGAAAACACCGACCAGATGCGGTTTACCCGGTCATTCACCTGGAGGTTGCGCATGTTGGCTTCCTTGAAGCGATTGACCTCCCGCTTTTCCTGGGCGAAGGCCTTCACGACGCGGATGCCGGGAATGGTGTCGGCGAGCACGCTGGTGACTTCGGACCAGACCCGGTCCACCTGTTCGAAGCCGTAGCGCAGACGGTCGCGCACGGTGTGGATCAGCCAGGCGATGAAGGGCAGCGGCACAAGCGTGACGAGGGCCAGCCACGGGTTGATGGAAATCAGGATGGCGGCGGTCATCGTGATCATCAGCACGTCGGTGGCGAAGTCGAGCAGGTGCATCGACAGGAAAAGGCAGATGCGGTCGGTTTCGGCGCCGATCCGCGACATCAGGTCGCCGGTGCGCTTGCCGCCGAAGTATTCGAGCGACAGACCCTGCAAGTGCTCGTAGGTGGTGATCCGTAGGTCGGCGCCGATGCGTTCGCTGGCCAGGGCCAGGATGTAGGTCTTCGCCCAGCCGAGGCTCCAGGCCACGAGCGCGGCGCAAAGCAGGCCGCCAAGCAGCAGCATGACCCGGTGGGGTTCGATGGGCACGCCGTTCTGGAAGGGGATCAGGATCTCGTCCATCAGCGGCATGGTGAGATAGGGCGGCACCAGCGTGGCGGCCGTGGAGGCCAAGGTCAGCAGAAAGCCGGCGAGCAGCTGGCCCTTGTAGGGCTTGGCGAAGCGCCACAGACGCAGCAGCGTCCAGGTGGATGGCGGGGTGTGGATTTCCCGCGCGCAGGTCGGGCATTCGTCGGTGCCCGGCGGCAGGGCCGCATCGCAGGTGGGGCAGGTGAGGGGTTCGGGCGGAGCCGGTTCGCGGCCGGCGAGGACACATTCGAGTTGGGCGTGGAAGCGGTCGGCAAGGTTGTGGGCGGCCGGATCCTGAGAGAGGGTGAAACGCCAGCCGGCGAGCCGGGCGTGCGCGTCGACGAGGGCCAGGCTGGCGACGCCGGCCTGGTCCCGGTGGCGCAGTTGCATGCCTTCGCGGAAGGGCCACGATTGCCACTCCTGCGCTTCGGTGTCCCAGCTCATCAAACGGCTGCTGGTCAGGGCGACGAGACCGTTGCGGAAACGCAAGCGGTTGTCCAGGTCGAGGCTCAGACTGGCGAGAACCTTTTCGCCGGGGGCCAGGACCTGGTCGAGGCGCAAGCGCCATTCGTCCGGCACGGCAGGGCCGAGGTAGTCGGAGTATGCGGGGGAGGCGATGGAGGCGTGGAGTGGGGCAGAGGACTCGGAATTCATCTCGGAGGACGCGATAAGGCCACAGGAAACGGCCAGCGTAGGGCAAAATTGCGAGTGAAGTTTACTGACTCGTTACAAGCGCGTATACCCGCATTGGCGCCGGATTGCGGGCGCAGCGAATATTTTTTGCACCGGTAATCCAGAACTGCCTGGCCGCGTTAAGTGCGTCAGGTTCGTTTAAATCAGCGCCAAACACTGCCGTTAGCAGGCTCGTTACTTCCACACCCTTGCCCATGACCAACAAAACGATCGACTTCCTCAATGTGCTCCACCTGCGGGGACCGAACATCTGGACTTACCGCGCGGTTCTCGAAGCGTGGGTCGACATCCATGACCTGGAAGATTGCCCGTCCAACGTCATCCCCGGTTTCTATGAGCGGATCACCGCCATGCTGCCGACGCTCATCGAGCACCGCTGCAGCATCGGCGAGCGCGGCGGCTTTCTGAAGCGTCTGCGTGACGGCACCTGGCCGGGTCATATCCTCGAGCACGTCACCCTCGAACTGCAGAACCTCGCCGGCACCACCGGCGGCTTCGGCAAGGCGCGCGAGACTTCGGTCCGGGGCGTCTATAAGGTGGTCATCCGCGCCTGGCAGAAGGACGTGTCGATGGCCGCCCTGCACATGGGCCGCGACCTGCTGATGGCCTGCATCGAGGATCGCCCCTACGACGTGGACGCGGCCGTCGCCAAGCTGCGCGACCTGATCGACGACTACATGCTCGGACCGAGCACCCGCTGCATCGTCGAGGCCGCGGCCGACAAGAGGCGGCGCATTCCCTATATCCGGCTGCTTGCCGAGGGCAACCTCGTGCAACTCGGCTACGGCGCCCGCCAGCGACGCATCTGGACCGCCGAAACCGACCGCACGCCGGCCATTGCGGAGAGCATCGCGAGCGAGAAGGATCTGACCAAGATGCTGCTGTCGTCCTGCGGCGTCCCGGTGCCCGAAGGCGAAGTGGTGGCCAATGTCGAGGAAGCCATTTCGGCCGCCGAGGACATCGGTTACCCCGTGGTGGTGAAGCCCACCGACGGCAATCACGCCCGCGGCGTGTTCACCAACGTCATGAGCCCGGAAGAAGTGGCAGCGGCCTTCCCGCTGGCCGCCGCCGAAGGCTCGGAGGTGATGGTCGAGCGTTTCATCCGGGGTACCGAGCACCGCATCCTGGTGGTCGGCGGCAAGATGGTTGCCGCCAATATGGGCGAGGCCGTCTCGGTTACCGGCGATGGCAAATCGACCATCGACGAGCTCATCGAAACCCAGATCAATACCGATCCGCGTCGCGGCGTCGAGCATGAGTTTCCGCTTTACGTCATCAGCCTGGACCGCTTCCCGGCCGCGAAGATGGAAGTCGAGCGCCAGGGCTTTACCGGCAGCTCGGTGCCGCCGGAAGGCCGCGAAGTGATGATCGTGCGCACCAGCAACATGGCTTTCGACGTCACCGACGAAGTTCACCCCGATACCGCCGAGCTGGCCTGTCTGGCCGCGCGCATCGTCGGGCTGGATATCGCCGGCATCGACCTCGTCTGCGAAGACATCTCCAAGCCGCTGGATCAGCAGCGCGGCGCCATCGTCGAAGTGAATGCCGGCCCCGGTCTGCTGATGCACATCAAGCCGGCCGTCGGTCAGCCGCGCCCGGTGGGCGAAGCCATCGTCGATCATCTTTTCGCGAAGGATGAGGATTCCCGCATTCCGGTGGTCGGGGTGACCGGCAGCCGCGGCAAGACGCCGGTGGCGCGTCTGATCGCCCATCTGGTCCGTCTCTCCGGCCAATACACCGGTCTTGCCTGCAGCGAAGGCGTGTTCCTCGACGGCCGTCAGGTGGAGACCGCCGAAGGCACCAACTGGGACGCCGCCGAACGCGTGTTGATGAACCGCTCCGTCGAAGCCGCGGTGTTCGAGAACGGCTGCCGCAGCATTCTTGCCGACGGCACGGTCTATGACCGTTGCCTGGTCGGCGTGGTCACCAACATCGACCCGGAACTGCACTTCGGCGAGTTCTACATCGATTCGGCCGAAAAGGTCTGGAACGTCTTCCGCACCCAGGTCGACCTCGTGCTCTCCTATGGCGTCGCGGTGCTCAATGCCGAGGATCCGGCGGTGGTGGAGATGGCGCCGCTGTGCGATGGCGAAGTGATCTTCTATGGCGTCGATGGCAACGCCGAGGCGATCGTCACGGCCCGCGGCGAAGGCAAACGCACGGTCTATGTGAAGGACGGGGCCATTGTGCTGGCGACCGGCGACAAGGAGGAAGAAGTGGCCCGCCTTGCGAAGATCGCGATGCTCGCCAAGGGCGCCGCCGACCAGCCGGGCGTGCTTTCCAACCTGCTCGCGGCGGTCGCGGCCGCGTGGGCGCTGGATGTCGCACCGGAAATGATCCGTGCGGGCGTGAAGCCCTACGACCCGATCGCTCCGCTACGTGCCGACTGAGCCAGCCAGAAACCACACGAGAGATACCGGCCGGCCGCTCCGAAGGCGGCGGCCAGGAACAACGACAAGGACTGTAATCCATGGAAGTTTCACGCATCCGGGCACTGCGCGGCCCCAATCTGTGGAGCCGGCACACCGCGATCGAAGCCATCGTGTCTTGCACCGAAGCCGAGTGCGACATCGACGCGATTCCCGGCTATGAACCGCGTTTGCGCAATCTTTTCCCAGAAATGGGCTTTCTCGAGACCGATGGCAATCTGGGCGCGATTTCCATGGCCCAGGCACTGGAACTCGCGGCTCTCGGCCTTCAGGCGTGTGCCGGCTGCCCGGTCACCTTCAGCCGCACCGCACCTACGCTCGAAAAAGGCGTCTTCCAGGTTGTCGTGGAATACACCGAAGAGAAGGTCGGCCGTCTGGCCTTCGAACTGGCGATGCAGTTGATCCGCGCAGCCGCCGACGAAAACGGCGTCTTCGATCTGACTGCCGCGCTGGCCAGCCTGCAGGAGCTCGACGAGGACGTGCGTCTTGGCCCCTCCACCGGCTCCATCGTGCAGGCCGCCGTGGCGCGCGGCATCCCGTATCGCCGCCTGACCGAAGGCAGCCTCGTGCAGTTCGGCTGGGGCAGCAAGCAGCGCCGTATCCAGGCTGCCGAAACCGACCTGACCAGCGCCGTGGCAGAAGCCATCGCGCAGGACAAGGAGCTCACCAAGACCCTGCTGCGCGCCGCCGGCGTGCCGGTGCCGCTGGGCCGCGCGGTGACCGACGCCGACGACGCTTGGCTCGCCGCTCGCGAAATCGGCGGTCTGGTGGTGGTCAAACCGCGCGACGGCAATCAGGGCAAGGGCGTGGCGGTCAAGCTGCGTACCGAAGAGGACGTCCGCCGCGCCTACAACGTTGCCGCGGAGTTCAGCGACGACATCCTCGTAGAACGTTATCTGCCGGGCCACGACTATCGCATGCTAGTGATCGGCGACAAACTGATCGCCGCTGCCCGCCGCGAGCCGCCGCTGGTCATCGGCAACGGCAAGCACAGCATCCGCGAACTGGTCGAAAAGGTGAACGCCGACCCGCGCCGCGGCACCGGCCACGCCACCTCGCTGACCAAGATCCGCTTCGACGAGATCGCCATCGCCACCCTCGAGAAACAGGGCTTCAGCGCCGAATCCGTGCCGCCCAAGGGTAAGCGGGTGATCCTGCGCAACAACGCCAATCTATCCACCGGCGGCACCGCCACCGACGTGACCGACGACGTCCACCCCGAAGTGGCCGAGCGCGCCATTGCCGCCGCGAGGAACATCGGTCTCGACATCTGCGGTGTGGACGTGGTGTGCGAGAGCGTGCTCGAACCCCTCGAAGCCCAGAGTGGCGGCATTGTCGAATGCAACGCCGCTCCCGGCCTGCGGATGCACCTCCAGCCGTCCTACGGCAAGGGGCGTCCGGTGGGTGAGGCGATCGTCGCCAATATGTTCAAACCGGGCGAGAACGGCCGCATCCCGGTGGTCGCGGTGGCCGGCACCAACGGAAAGACGACCACGGTGCGCCTCACCGCCCACCTCATCGGCATGGCCGGCAAGCGGGTCGGCATGACCAATTCGGATGGTGTTTACGTCGGCAAGCGGCGCATCGATACCGGCGACTGCAGCGGCCCGCGCAGTGCCCGCAACATCCTGCTGCACCCGGATGTGGACGCGGCGGTGTTCGAAACCGCCCGCGGCGGCGTGCTGCGCGAAGGCCTTGCCTTCGACCGCTGCGACGTGGCGGTGGTGACCAACATCGGCATGGGCGACCACCTCGGCTTGTCCTACATCAGCACCGTCGAGGATCTGGCGGTGGTCAAGCGGGTCATCGTGCAGAACGTGGCGCATCACGGCACCGCCGTGCTCAACGCCGCCGATCCAATGGTCGTCAAGATGGCGAGTGCCTGCCCCGGTGCGGTGCTGTTCTTCGCGGCCGACAAGAACAATCACGTCCTCACGACCCATCGGGTGCAGGGGCGGCCGGTGGTTTTTGTCGACGGGACCGACATCGTCGCGTTCAAGGGGGTGGAAGCCTTCCGGGTGCCGCTGGCCGGCATTCCGATCACCCGCAACGGCACGATCTCCTTCCAGGTGGAGAACGCCATGGCGTCCATCGCGGCCGCCTGGGCGCTGGGGCTGGCGCCGGACACGATCCGCAAGGGCGTGGCGACCTTCGTCAACGATGCGGCGACGGCGCCGGGGCGCTTCAACCTCTTTGACTACAAGGGCGCGACCCTGATCGCCGACTACGGACACAATCCGGACGCGATCCTGGCGCTGGTTCAGGCGGTCGAGAGCATGCCGGCCCGGCAGCGTTCGGTGGTCATCAGCGGTGCCGGCGACCGCCGCGACGAGGATCTTCGCGAGCAGACCCGCATTCTCGGCAAGGTTTTCGACAGCGTGGTGCTTTATCAGGACGAATGTCAGCGCGGCCGTGCCGACGGCGAAGTGCTGGCGCTGCTTCAGGAAGGTCTGGTGGGCGCGCCGCGCACCAAGGATATCTGCGAGATCCGTGGCGAATTCCTGGCCATCGACACGGCGCTGGCGAAACTTCAGCCGGGCGACTTGTGCCTGATTCTGATCGACCAGGTTGAAGAGGCGCTGGAGCACATCGCCAAACGGATCGCCGAAACGGCGTGATCTGCCGGGGCGGCGCCGTTCGCCGCCGCGTCGGATTTCAGTTTGTCACGAAGCCTTCCGCCACCCGGCGGAAGGCTTCGGTGCTTTCCGCCGCCCGTTGTCCGGTCCAGCCGAGCTCTTCGGCGAGGATGCGGGCGACTGCCGGGGCGGCTTCGCCGGCGGCGGACGCGCTGACAAACAGCGCCCGGCAGCGACGGGCGAGGACGTCTTCCACGCTGCGGGCCAGTTCGAAGCGTGCGGCGTAGCGGACTTCGGCCTCGGTGAGGGTGAGCGCCGGATGCAGACGGACGCCGGCGCCGGGCAGCGCATCGACGGCGGGTCGATCGGTGCCGAACACGTCGTCGGTTCCATCGGGCGGGCTGCCATGCAGGCGCAGCCCGGCGGTCGGGCAGGCCCGCGCCGGCAGGCCGCCGACCGTTTCGGCACGGTCGACGATCTCCTCGGCCATGCGCCGGTAGGTGGTCCATTTACCGCCGGCCACCGATACGAGGCCGCCGTCCGATACCTCGATGAGGTGTTCCCGCGACAGGCTGGAAGTGGCGCTGCCCCGACCCGAGCCGATCAGCGGGCGCAGGCCGGCGAAGGCGCTGCACACGTCGGCGCGGGTCGGGGCACGGGTCAGATAGCGGGCGGCGGTGTCGAGGATGAAGTCGATCTCGGCGTCCAGCGGACGCGGCTCCAGCGGGGTTTCGCGACGTGGTGTGTCGGTGGTGCCGAGCAGCACCTTGCCTTGCCACGGGATGATGAAGAGCACGCGACCGTCGCTGGTTTTGGGGATCAGCAAGGCGGCATCGCCGGGCAGGAAGTCCCGCTCGACGACCAGGTGCGCGCCTTGGCTGGGCGCGAGCTGGGCGGGCGCGGTGGCGGCGTCGAGGCGGCGGATGTAGTCGGCCCATACGCCGGCGGCGTTGATCACCACGCCCGCTTCGATGGCGAAGCTTTCGCCGCTTTCCGCATCCTGGGCGACGGCGCCGCTCACGATGCCTTGGTGATGGCGCAGCGCCTTGACCGGCAGGTAGTTGAGCGCCAGCCCGCCGTGGTCGAACAAGGTGCGCATCAGGGTGATGGCCAGTCGGGCGTCGTCGAAGCGGGCGTCCATGTAGGCGATGCCGCCGACGAGGCCGTGGCGGCGCACGGTGGGCAGGGCCGCCACGGTTTCGGTCGGCGACAGCAGCCGGCTGGCACCCAGGCTGTGCCGGCCGGCCAGCCAGTCGTAGGCGGTGAGGCCGAGGCCGAGCAGGAGCCGATCCCACTGGCGGTACACCGGCACCACGAAGCCTTGGGGATGGACCAGATGCGGCGCGTTGGCGAGGAGGGTCGAGCGTTCGGCCAGCGCTTCGCGGACCAGACCGATGCGTCCCTGGGCCAAGTAACGCACGCCGCCGTGGATCAACTTGGTGGAGCGGGAGCTGGTGCCTTTGGCGAAGTCATGGGCTTCGAGGAGCAGGGTGGCGTGACCGCGGGCGGCCGCATCGACCGCACAGCCGAGGCCGGTGGCGCCGCCGCCGACGATCAGCACGTCCCAACGGGAAGCGCCGCGCAGGCGGTCGATCAGGACGCTGCGTCTCACCGGGCGGCCCAGCCGCGGGCGCGTTCTACGGCGCGGTGCCATTCATGGAGTTGGGCGAGGCGCCAGTCGGCGGAGCGGGCCGGCGTGAAGATGCGTTCGGTCTGCCAGTGTGCGGCCAGCTCTTCCGGGGTGTTCCACACGCCGACGGCCAGACCGGCAAAGTAAGCGGCGCCGAGGGCGGTGGTTTCGGTCTGGCGGGGGCGGATCACCGGTACGCCAAGGAGGTCGGCCTGGATTTGCATCAGCAGGTTGTTGCGGGCGGCGGCGCCATCTACCCGAAGCTCGGTGAGAGGGCCGGCGCCGTCCTTGTTCATGGCGTCGACGAGGTCGACGGTTTGCAGCGCGATGGCGTCGAGGGCGGCGCGGGCGATGTGGGCGCGGGTCACGCCGCGGGTGAGACCGACCAGAATGCCGCGGGCGTAGCCGTCCCAATAGGGCGCGCCGAGGCCGGCGAAGGCGGGCACCAGCACCGCGCCGTTGCTGTCAGGCACCGAGCCGGCGAGGGCTTCGATGTCGGCCGCGCGTTCGATGAGGCCAAGGCCGTCGCGCAGCCATTGGACCAGCGCGCCGCCGATGAACACACTGCCTTCGAGCATGTAGTCGGTGCGCGCGCCGGGCGGGTCGCCGATCCGCCAGCCGAGCGTGGTGAGCAGGCGGTGGCGGGAGGCGACGGGTTGGGCGCCGGTGTTGAGCATGAGAAAGCAACCGGTGCCGTAGGTGTTTTTGGCGCTGCCCGGGGCAAGGCAGGCTTGGCCGAAGGTGGCGGCTTGCTGATCGCCGGCCAGCCCGCCGATGGGGATGGCGGCGCCAAACAATTCCGGTGCGGTTTCTCCGAGCACGCCGCTGGTGGCGACGACTTCCGGCAGCACCGCGGCGGGAATGCGGAAGAGCGCGAGCAGATCGGCGTCCCAGCATTGGCGGTGGATGTCGAAGAGCATGGTGCGCGAGGCGTTGCTGACGTCGGTGACGTGGTGGCGTCCGCCGGTGAGCTGCCAGACAAGCCAGCTGTCGATGGTGCCGAAGGCCAGTTCGCCGGCTTCGGCGCGGCGTCGGGCGTCGGGTACGCGATCGAGCAGCCAGGCGAGCTTGGTTGCGGAGAAGTAGGCATCGACCTCCAGTCCGCTACGGGAGTGGATCAGGCCGGCGTAGCCCGCGGCGCGCAGGTGTTCGCATTCGGGCACGGTGCGGCGATCCTGCCAGACGATGGCCGGGGCCAGCGCCCGGCCGTTGCTCCGATCCCACAGAACAGTGGTTTCGCGCTGGTTGGCGATGCCGATGGCGGCGACGTCGCGGGCTGTGAGGCCGGCCTCGGCGAGCGCTTGGCGGGCGCAGTTGAGCTGGGTTTGCCAGATTTCGAGCGCATCGTGTTCGACCCAGCCGGGCTCGGGGTAGGACTGGCGGATTTCCCGCTGGGCCGTGGCCAGCACCTGCCCGGCAAGGTCGAAGACGATGGCCCGGCTGCTGCTGGTGCCCTGGTCGAGAGCGAGGAGGCAGGTCATGGCGGTGGGAGAGCGGTTGGGAGTGGGTAAATTTACTCCCGTTTGGGCGTGATTCCCAACTGTCATTCCTCCGGCTCAGCGCCGGTGCGTCAGCAGCGGCTGCCTTCCGGTTTGCGCGTGAAGCCGAAGCCGCCGCTTCCCGAGCCGGCGGGCTGGATGCAGATCATCAGGGCGAGGGTGCGGGCCGATTGGGTGATGTCGGGCGGGAAGGCGGCGAAGGGAACGGCGCGTTCGACGACCGATTTTACGAAGGCGATTTCTTCCTGCTGGTCGCCGCTGCGCACGACGATAAAACTCTTGAGCGAGCCGTTGGGGTTGAGGCGGACTTCGATGGCGGCGCTGTGGATGCCGTGGGCGCGGGGGTCGTTCTTCACGAAGCCGGCGCTGCGGTTGAGCTTTTTGACCAGCGAATCGAGGTAGAACTCGAGGCTGAAGGGGTCGATCGGCGGGCTGTTGGGAATGCGTTCGACGAGATCGGCAAGGTCGTCCCGGTGGCGGCGGCCGGCGTCTCGTGCGCTCTCCCGGGCGACCTCGCGGGCCATCGCGAGGGAACGTTCGGCAAGGTCGGGTTTGGGTCTTGCCTGCTGGGCCTTGGCGTCGCTTGCCAGTTCGTTGAGGAAATTGTCCATCTCCTCTTTCTGGGCGACGCTCCATTTGGGCGTCGGCTCGGCGGATCTCACCGCCGGTGCGGTGGATTTGCGGGCCGTAAGGATGCGCGGAGCCGGAGCGGATTTCGGTACGGGCCGGGCGGCTTTGCGTTCGGCTCTCGGGGTGGGCCTTGGCGGTTGCGGACGCACTTCGCTTTGCGGCGGCGTGGGCGCCGGCGGCGCAAGACGGGCTTCGAGCCGGCTCTGCGGCTGGGCTTGCGGCTCGGGTTTCTGAAGCTGGATCAGCAGGACAAGCGCGTGGACCAGCAGCGATATTGTCAGCGCGAGGGGAAGGGTGCGCGAAGGGCGCGCAGGGGGCAGAGCGAGCATCGGGCGGATTTTAGTCCGGCATTTCGTCGGGCGGGCCGGCTTTTTTTGCGTGACCTGGACCGAAGGCTACAATACGGCCCGTTGATATTCCCCGGCCACAGGTATCCGACCCTGGGTGGCCATACCGATGGATTTATTGCTGATTCTCTTGCTGATTCTCCTGAATGGCGTTTTTGCCATGTCCGAGATCGCCGTCGTCTCGTCCCGCAAGGCACGGCTCCAGAACCTGGCCGACGACGGCAGTCTGGGGGCGCAGGCGGCCTTGTCCTTGCACCAGGAGCCGTCGAGCTTTCTGTCCACAATCCAGGTAGGAATCACGCTGGTCGGCATTCTGAACGGTGCGATCGGTGAGGCGGCGGTGGCCGATCCGCTGGCCGAATGGATCGGCCGAATCCCCTTGCTGACGCCTTACGCCAAGGCCGTGGCGCTGACGATCACGGTGGTCGGACTGACCTATTTCTCGGTGGTGGTCGGCGAACTGGTGCCCAAGCGGCTGGCGCTGCTGGCGCCGGAAGGCATCGCTGCGCTGATGGCGCGACCGATGATGATCCTGGCCCGCATCACCCATCCGCTGGTGATCATCCTGTCCGGATCGTGCACGGCGATCCTGCGGGTGCTGGGCGCGCGCCGCAAGGAGGAGCCGCCAGTCACCGACGATGAGATCAAAGTGCTGATGGAGCAGGGCGCCGAGGCCGGGGTGTTCCATGAGAGCGAACAGGAGATCGTTTCCAATGTGCTGCGCCTCGACGAGCAGCGCATCTCGGCGATCATGACGCCCCGGCGCGACATGTTCGTGATCGATCTGGATGAGGACGAGGCGGAGATCTGGCAGCGCATCGTCGAAACTGCGTTCTCGCGGCTGGTGGTATGTCGCGACGGCCTTGAGCATGTGCTCGGCGTGCTGCAGACGGGCGATCTGCTCAAGAAGGCGCTGCCCGGCGGTCATGTGACCCTGGCCGACATCGAGGCGCTGCTGCGCCCGCCGCTCTATGTGCCCGAGTCGGTGACGACGACCCAACTGCTCGAGAGCTTCCGCCGTGCGCGGCTGCAGTTTGCGCTGATCATCGACGAATACGGCGAAGTCCAGGGGCTGGTGACGCTGACCGACGTGTTGGCGGCCATCGTGGGCGAACTGTCGGTGCCCGAGGCGCCGGAGGATCGCGACATGCTCCAGCGGGAGGACGGCTCCTGGCTCGTGGATGGCGATGTGGGCATCGAGCGCCTCAAGTCGGTGCTCGACATCGAGGACGATCTGCCGGGCGAGGATGAACATTCGTTCCACACCTTGGGCGGTTTCATCATGCACGTACTCGGGCGCATCCCGACTCCGACCGATCATTTCGAGGCGCTGGGCTGGCGCTTCGAGGTGATGGACATGGACCGCAACCGGGTGGACAAGGTGTTGCTGTCGCGCTCGTCCGAAATCTAGCTGCAGGCGCGGCCCGGGAAGCGGACGCACCGCGGGTTCTTCCGCGCGCCCAGCCGGCTTCCGCTCAGCGGCTGCACCAATCCCGCCGGTTGCCGCGCCCCCAGGGCATCGATTGCCGTTCCGTGAGGCTCATGGTCGTGCGCACCTTGCCGCTCGTGCCGTCGAACAGCACATCGAAGCGGGCCGGCTCGGCCCACACATCGCAGTAGCGCCATTCCCATACCAATTCGTCGCGAGCCTTGTAATAGATGGTCCAGCCTGGGTAGGGCGGACCGAGGGCGCGGAGCACTTCGTCCTGGCTCATGCCGGCCTGGATCTGTGCGAAGTGCTGCATGTCGAGGACGTTTTCGATGCTGATCAAGCGGCCTGCGGCGTCGGTGCGGGCCATCCAGGTGTTGAAGCCCATCGGGCCGGTCGGGTAGGCGAGACGTTCGCCACCTTCTGCTTCGCGCCAACGCGCGGCAGGTGGGCCGAAGTGTCGATCGAGATCGAGCCGGGTGCTGATGCCGGGTTGGAGGGGCGGGCCGCCAAGGCCCGCGCAACCGGCCAGCCCGACCGCTGACAGAAGCGCCGTCAGGGTGGCGGCAGCAAACGCCGCGGGCGCTTTCATCGGCGTGCCCTCGACGTTCCGGCAGGCCGGTTTCGTGGATTGTTTATCGTGGCTGCGGTGATTTGCATAGCTGAATTAATCGGTTCCGTTCGCCGGTGAGGCATTTCAGACTGGGTTCGTTTCCAGTTTGAGCCGCGAATCGGCGGGAGGTTTCAGCATGCAGGCCCTGATTGTGGGAGCGGATCGCGTCGAGACGATCCGTGCGGAGATTTTCCGGGTTGCCGGACGCCTCGGCATCCAGGACGTGGACCATTGGCCCGGCCGCAAGGCCGGCGAAGGACGGCGGGTGTTGTCGAGCCGTACCCGGCTGGTGGTCTTCGTGTGCGACCGCGCCAACCACATGCTGATGCGCCACGTGCGCCGTCAGGCGCAGGAACAGGGCGTGCCGATGGTCTTTTGCCGACACTCGGCGACCGAGTTGCGGGAGCGGCTGGAGGGACTGTCCTGAGGCGCTGCCGGGCGGGTGGATTTGCTTTCATTTTCCATTTTGGAATATACAAAGCCTTTTTTATTCGTTTGAGTAGGGGTTCGCCCCTTTTTATACTCTCGCCCTGACCGATTCAAATAGGAAAATCCCCATGTCAACGACCCGTTCCCTCCTGCGTCCCGTCCTTGGTCTGATCGCCGGGATGGCGCTCGTCTCCTCCGGTCCGGCATTGGCCGACACCACGCTGCTCAACGTTTCCTACGATGTGGCGCGGGAGTTGTATAAGGAAATCAACCCGGCTTTCGTTGCCCAATGGCAGCGCACGACCGGCGAGAAGCTGACGGTCAACCAGTCCCACGGCGGCTCCAGCAAGCAGATCCAGTCGGTGATCGCCGGCCTCGAAGCCGATGTGGTGACGATGAATCAGGCCTCGGACATCGACGTGCTGGCCAAGAACGGGCTGGCTTCGACCGACTGGCGCAAGGCCTTCCCTCACGGTGCGGCGCCCTACAGTTCGGCGACCATCTTCCTGGTGCGCAAGGGCAACCCGAAGGGCATCAAGGATTGGAACGATCTGGCCCGGCCGGGCCTGGGCGTGGTCGTACCCAACCCGAAAACCTCCGGCAACGGCCGTTACACCTATCTCGCCGCGTGGGGCTATGCGCTTTCCAAGGGCGGCAACGACGCGGCCGCGAAGGATTTTGTCCATAAGCTGTTCGCCAACGTGCCGGTGTTCGACGGCGGCGGCCGCGGTGCGACGACGACCTTCACCCAGCGCGGCATCGGCGATGTGCTGGTGACTTTCGAGAACGAAGCGGTGCTGATCGATCAGGAAGTGGGCGGCGACAAGTTCGACGTGGTCTATCCGTCGATCTCCATCGATGCCTCGGCGCCGGTGGCCATCGTGAACAAGGTGGTCGACAAGAAGGGCAGCCGCAAGGCGGCCACCGCCTACCTCAACTTCCTGTACTCGCCGGAAGGGCAGGAAATCATCGCCAAGCACTATTTCCGTCCCCGCGACGCGGCGGTGCTGAAGAAGTACGCCGCCCGCTTCCCGGCGATCAAGACCTTTACGGTCGAGGAGAAATTCGGCAGTTGGGACGCCGTGCAGAAGACGCACTTCGCCGATGGCGGCATCTATGACCAGATCGTGGTGAAACGTTGATGGCGTCTTCCGGCAATCGCGTGCTGCCGGGCTTCGGTCTGAGCCTCGGCTACACGCTGGTTTATCTCTCGCTGATCGTACTGATTCCGCTGGCCGCGGTGTTCCTCAAGGCCAGTTCGCTGGGGCTTGCCCAGTTCTGGGATGTGGTGACTTCGCCGTCGGTGGTGGCGTCGTACAAGTTGTCCTTCGGCGCTTCGCTGCTCGCGGCGGCGATCAATTCGGTGTTCGGGCTGATGCTGGCCTGGGCGCTGGTGCGTTATTCCTTTCCCGGCAAGCGGCTGGTGGATGCGTTGGTCGATCTGCCCTTCGCGTTGCCGACCGCGGTGGCCGGCATCGCGCTGACGGCGCTCTATGCGCCCAACGGCTGGGTCGGCCAGTATCTCGAGCCCCTCGGTATCAAGGTGGCGTTCACGCCGCTGGGGGTGCTGGTGGCACTGATCTTCATCGGGCTGCCGTTCGTGGTGCGCACCGTGCAGCCGATCCTCGAAGACCTCGACACGGAATTCGAGGAGGCGGCGGTGAGCCTTGGCGCCGACCGTTGGCAGGCCTTCCGCCACGTGGTCTTTCCGACGCTGATGCCGGCCCTGATGACCGGCTTTGCGATGGCCTTTGCCCGCGCGGTGGGCGAATACGGCTCGGTGATCTTCATCGCCGGCAACATTCCGATGGTTTCGGAGATCACGCCACTGATGATTATCACCAAGCTTGAGCAATACGACTACGCCGGGGCGACCGCCATTGCGGTGGTCATGCTGGTTTTCTCGTTCGCGCTGCTTTTGCTCATCAACGGGCTGCAGACGTGGACGGCCAAACGGACGGGGAGGGCGCGCTGATGGCGGGCGCAGCTGGCGTTTTGCATGGGGCGGCCGATCACGCCGCCCGTTTCGAGTCGAAGGCGGCCACCCGCGAACCGGGCCTGGTCAAGTGGACGATCCTCGCGCTCTCGCTGAGCTTCTTTGCGGTCTTCTTGCTGCTGCCGCTGGTGGCGGTGTTCGTCGAAGCCCTGCGCAAAGGTTGGGAAACCTACATCGCAGCGCTCGTCGAGCCCGATGCCGTGGCGGCGATCAAGCTGACCGTGACGGCCGCGCTGATCTCGGTGCCGCTCAACCTGGTTTTCGGGGTGGCGGCGGCCTGGGCCATCACCAAGTTCGAGTTTCGCGGCAAGCATCTGCTGCTGACCTTCATCGACCTGCCGTTCTCGGTGTCGCCGGTGGTGGCGGGCCTGATCTACGTGCTGGTGTTCGGCGCTCAGGGGTGGTTCGGACCGTGGCTGTCGGATCACGACGTGAAGATCATCTTCGCGGTGCCGGGCATTGTGCTGGCGACGGTTTTCGTGACTTTCCCCTTCGTCGCGCGAGAGCTGATTCCGCTGATGGAAGCGCAAGGTCGCGAGGAGGAAGAGGCGGCCGTGGTGCTCGGTGCCCGTGGCTGGCAGATCCTTTGGTACGTCACCCTGCCCAACGTGAAGTGGGGTCTGCTCTACGGCGTGATCCTGTGCAACGCCCGGGCAATGGGCGAGTTCGGCGCGGTGAGCGTGGTTTCGGGTCACATCCGCGGCCTGACCAACACCATGCCGCTGCACGTCGAGATTCTCTACAACGAATATCAGTTTGCCGCAGCCTTTGCGGTGGCCTCGGTATTGGCACTGCTGGCCCTCGTCACCCTTGTCATCAAGGTGTGGGTCGAGCACAAGGCCGGTGCGGCCGGCGCCGAAGCGTAAAGACAGTTGGAACGAAAAATATGAGCATCCAGGTCAAGAACATCCGCAAGCAGTTCGGCAGCTTCACGGCCCTCCAGGACGTGTCCCTCGACTTTCCCACCGGCGAACTGGTGGCGTTGCTGGGGCCGTCCGGCTGCGGCAAGACGACCCTGCTGCGGATCATTGCCGGGCTGGAGTCGGCCGACGGCGGTCAGGTGCTGCTCGACGGCTCCGACGCATCCGACACCCATGTGCGCGAACGCCAGGTCGGTTTCGTCTTCCAGCACTACGCCCTGTTCCGCCACATGACGGTTTTCGACAACGTGGCCTTCGGCATGCGCATGAAGCCGCGCCGCCAGCGCCCGTCGGAAGCGACGATCAAGGCCAAGGTTACCGATCTGCTCAAGCTCGTTCAGCTTGACTGGATTGCCGACCGCTTTCCGTCGCAGCTGTCCGGCGGCCAGCGTCAGCGCATCGCGCTGGCTCGGGCGCTGGCTGTGGAACCGCGTGTGCTGCTCCTCGACGAACCCTTCGGCGCTCTCGATGCGAAGGTGCGCAAGGAGTTGCGCCGCTGGCTGCGCCGCCTTCACGATGAGCTGCACATCACCTCGATCTTCGTCACCCACGACCAGGAAGAAGCGCTCGAAGTCGCCGACCGGGTAGTGCTGATGGACCACGGCAAGGTGGAGCAGGTGGGCACGCCGGAGCAGGTCTACCGCCATCCGGCCTCGCCCTTTGTGTATGGCTTTCTCGGATCGGTGAATCTGTTCCACGGCAGGGTTGAAGGCGATGCCGTGCATGTGGATGGCGGGCTGCTGTCGTCCGACAAGGTGGACCTCGAACACGGCGCCGAGGTGTTCGCGTTTGCCCGTCCGCACGAACTCAACATCGTCGTCGATCCGCAGGGCACGCGCGGTGTGGCGGCGCGGATCAGCCGCATCCTGTCCTTCGGTGTCACGGCGCGCGTCGAACTCGATGGCCTCAATGGTTCCACCGGTCAGGTGTATGAGGTGGAGATCACCCGCGAGGAAGTCGGCCGTCTCGGGCTGCGCGAAGGCCAAAGCGTGCGTCTGGTGCCGTCGCACCTGCGCGTCTTCGAGCGGGACGGTGCGAGCCCGATTGAGGGTCCTGCGCCGAACTGGGAGATCTAAATGAATTTTCAGCAATTGCGCATCATCCACGAGACGGTGCGCCGCAACTTCAATCTGACCGAGGTGGCCAACGCGTTATTCACCTCCCAGTCGGGCGTCTCCAAGCACATCAAGGATCTGGAAGACGAGTTGGGCCTCGAGCTGTTCATCCGCAAGGGAAAACGTCTGCTCGGCCTTACCGAGCCAGGGCAGGAGTTGGTGCATGTGGTCGATCGGATGCTGATGGACGCCCGCAACATCAAGAGCATCGCCGCCCAGTTCAGCGCCCAGGACCACGGTCAGCTCACCATCGCCACCACCCACACCCAGGCCCGCTACGCGTTGCCCCAGGTGGTGACGCGTTTCAAGCAGGCCTTTCCGAAAGTCCATCTGGTGTTGCACCAGGCCAGCCCGGCCGAGATTGCCACTATGCTCCAGGACGGCCGTGCCGACATCGGTATCGCCACCGAAACCCTCGCGGGGGTGCCGGACTTCGTCTCGTTCAACTTTTACGGCTGGCACCATTCGGTGATCGTCCCGGCCGGCCATCCGCTTGAGTCGGTCGAGCCGCTGACCCTGGAAGCCATCGCCGAGCACCCGGTCATCACCTATCACGAAGGCTTTACCGGGCGGGCGAAGATCGATGAAACCTTTGCTGCGGCCAAGCTTTCGCCCGATATCGTCATGTCGGCCCTCGACGCCGATGTGATCAAGGCCTATGTGGAGCTTGGCCTTGGCATCGGCATCGTCGCCTCCATGGCCTACGATCCGGCCCGCGACCAAGCGCTGCGCATGCTGCCGAGCAGCCATCTGTTCGGCGAAAACGTGAGCCGCATCGCGGTGCGCAAAGGCCATTTCCTGCGCGGCTTCGCCTACCGCTTCATCGAACTCTGTTCGCCGGCTCTGACCGAAACCGTCGTCCGCTCGGCCCTGCGGCCCGAAGCGGAGCTGGAGGCCGCGTATTGATTGGTCGGATCGCTGGCGCGAGGCCGCGTCAGCGCATCTCGAACAACTCCTGGTGGAAGTCGTCGGGCGACATACCCCGTTTGACAAAACCCTCGCGTAGCGCCTGCCCGAAGCCCGCCGGTCCGCAGAACCACAAGTCGGCGGACTTCCACTCGGGAACGACCGCGCAGATCCGCTCGACGGTGAGCCGTCCGTCGACATCGGCGACCAGCACGTGCAGCCGGACTCCGGCTTCGTTCGCGCGTCGCCTGAGCTTGCCGATGAACTCCGCATCCGGGGCGCTGGTACTGTAGAAGAGATCGATGTCCTTGCCGTCCGGTGCCTTGGTCAGCGCCTGCATGCGAGCGACGAAGGGCGTGATGCCGATGCCGCCGGCCACCCAGATCTGGCGCTTGGTGTCGCCGCCGAACGAGAAGCGGCCGTAAGGGCCTTCGACAACCGCCATGTCGCCCACTTTCAGCGCTGTCGGCAGGGTGTCGGTGTAATCGCCGAGCCCCTTGATCAGGAAGAACATCTTGCCGTCGCCGCGCCACGCCGACGAAATCGTGAATGGATGGGGCCCTTCGTCCCGGTTGAAGGTGACAAAGGCAAACTGACCGGCGTCATGTCCGGACCAGCGGTCCTTCAGCGTCAGGGCAACTTTCAACACCCGGTTGTCGGTGTGATGAACCAGCTCGTCGATCACGCCCACCGCGCGACGGCGGTATCCCACCTTGCGGAGGAGCGAGACGCAGGCTGCCAGCGAGCCGCCCGTCATCAATGCCCCCATGAGCGGCCCGATAGGCTCGCTCCAATAGCCGAATTTCATCAGCACGACCGAGTGGAAGGCGAGGCACAGATAGAGGATCGCCAGCAAGCGGTGGGTCCTGAAAAAATGGCGGTACGGAAAGCGTTTGATCAGCGCCAGCGCGATCAGCACCACGGCCAAGTAAAACGCCCATTCGCCGATCTGCTCCGCCAAGCCCCGCTGACTGCGGAAAAACCGGAATATCGCCACCGTTTCCTCCACCGCCGGTTTGCGTGCGGGCTTGGTCAGCCAGCCCCAGCCGACCAACCATCTTGGAATCTGAGCCCAGCCCCAGTGGATGATGGATACGACCAGCGCCGTGATGCCCAGCCACTTGTGGAGCCGATAGGTCTTGTCCAGTCCGCCGAAGAAGGACTCGATGACAACCGGCCGAATCGCCAGCATGATCCCGACGCTCATCGCGCCCATCGCTACGATGCCGGTGAGGTTCATCATCGAGGCGCGCAAGGCAAAGAACTGGTAGGGGTCCGACAGCACCGTATCCGCCGCCAGCCACAGCGGCGCGAGCAGCGCAAAGAGGGCGACGTAAGTCAGCTTGATGTTCTTCATGATTGAAAATCACTGCGAGCGGAAGTGGATTCCGCGGGTCGTTCCAGCTTCGCATTGGATCAGGATTTCGGGGCGGACGAGATGACCGCAGACAAAGAACCTGCATTTGGCGAAACGGAAGTCTTTACAAATTTCGCCGCGCACAGGCTGTCGTTCGAGAGAGAATGAGGCGCAGCGTCGGGACCGTCGCACATCCGGAATAGGTGATTTCCGGTCGTGATGGCGCGATTGGGATTCAGGCATCGTGTTGCACGGGCTGAAGCTTCGGCCAGAGAATAGGACCAATTCCGCGACTATTGCGGGCGCGATCAATATTTTTATTTCCGTTAAAACAGGCTGCAAATCCGGTCGGAATCGATCTGGATGAAGGATGAAATGTCCGCGCCAATTTCAAGAGGATTTTATAAATGAACGCCGTTCCCATCGAAAGTATCAGCTTCAAGGATATCGATATCGGCTATGAACCTTTTGCTGCAGCCATTCGCTCGATCGGGTTCGACTGGAAAATGGGAATGTCGGAAGATATTCAGGCTTATTTCGTGACGCCCGGCGGCAGCCCTCAACGCTTCTTTACGCTCCCCGCAAGCAGCACAGGCCCGGACGGGGAGGCGCTCAGTGAATACGCCGTGGTTTCTGCGATCTGGTCGGGCGTGGGCGAAAGTGTCGCGGTAATCAAAAAGCAGCGGCCCGGAAAATTGATCAAAGCCCGCCAGATGCGGCTTGACGGCAATAAACTGACATTCGAAGTATCGTAGCCGAGCGCCGGTTGCTCAATTGTCCTTGCCGCTTATTTTCTGGCAGACATAGACGGACAAAAAACCTTTGCAGTCTTTTTCGACGATCTTGAGGCCGCTGCGGGCAATCATTTCTTCAAGTATCCAATCGAAGGTGGAAAACTCGCTCTTGATGTGCGCTATTGTCTGCAGGGCGACTTCATCGCCGGCATGGGCGCGGATTTCGCTGACGACGTTTTCGAAAAATGCATCGTAGTCGTCGATTGTCGATGGAAACACGACATCGCGCAGATACAGGCGGCCATCGGGGCGGAGGCTGCTGGCAATAGCGGCGAGGGCTCTCGACTTCCAGAAATCCGGCAGGTGATGCATGGCCAATTGGGTCACCACACCGTCGACGGGTTGGCTGGGCCGAAAACCGGACAGGAACCCGCCTGCCGAGAATGTCACGTTCGTGATGCCGCGCCGGGCCGCTTTGTGACTGGCGTATTCCAGCATGGCAGGAGAGATGTCACTGGCGTAAACGTGGTGTGCGCTGGCGGCGAGGGCAAGGGCGCATTCGCCGGTTCCGGTGCCGATTTCCCAGACGAGGGCATGATCCGGAAGTGACAGTGCTCTTTGAATGTCCTGGGCCTCGGCGCCGACGTTGCGCAGTTTTTGCATTCGCTGATCGTAAAGACCGACCTCATTTTGGTCGCGATAGTCGGTGCCGACCTGAATCGTTTCGTCGTATTGCCACGGATGTTTCATGGGTCGCTTCCTGTTGCGTCGATGGGGCGTTGATGGGGCATCGATGGGGCGTCGATTTTGCGTTATTGGCGGCCTGATCGGGAGATTCGCGCCATGCCCATCCGCTGGCGGATTCTTCCAGTGTGGCCTGTCGGTTCTTCGGACATCTGTGCGCGAATTTCTTCCAGTAACCAAGCGACGCGCTAAAGCGCCACGCTTTCACCCATTGTTGGCTGGTTCACGTTTGCCCAGCCCAGTTCGTCCCGTAGAGCCTGGGCAAATGTGCTGGAGGCGGCGGATTCGCCGTGGACGACGTAAGTATGTCGCGGGGGCGTGTGAAAGCCGCGTGCCCAGCCGAGGAGTTCGGCCTTGTCGGCGTGGGCTGAAAGACCGCCGACGGTGTAGATGCGCGCTCTGACCGGCACCGGTTCGCCGAAGATATGCACCAGCCGGGCACCGTCGACGATGCGGCGGCCAAGCGTGCCTGCTGCCTGAAAGCCGGCGATGAGGATGCTGCATTCGCTGCGCGGCAGGTTTTCGCGAAGATGGTATTTGATGCGCCCGGCCTCGCACATGCCGCTGGCCGAGATGATGATGGCGCCACTGCGCACTTCGTTCAATGCTCTGGATTGCTCCACGTCGGCGACGAATTCGATCTTCATCTTGGCGGGGTGGGTTTGCAGCCAGGCGAGCAGATCGTTGGTTTCGCTGTCAAGCAGGGCAGGGTGGGCCAGCGTGATTCGCGTGGCGGTGTTTGCCATGGGCGAATCGACATAGATTTTGAGCGGCGGGAGGCGCTCGCGGCGTACCAGATCGGCGAGCAGGTAGATGATTTCCTGGGTGCGGCCGACCGCAAAGGACGGGATGATCAGGTTGCCGTGGCAAGCCTGTGTGCGTCCGACGGCCGCGACGATTTCGTCTTCGGTTTCCTGCATCGGGCGGTGCAGACGGTCGCCGTAGGTGGATTCGATCACCAGGAGGTCCGCTTCGGGGATCACGGGATCGGGGTCGCGCAGGACCGGACGGTTGCGCATGCCAAGATCGCCGGAGAACACCAGTTTGCGCGGGCGGCCCTCGCCGCCAATCGTCACCTCCAGCCACGACGAGCCGAGAATATGGCCGGCATCGTGGAAGCAGACCTTCACCGTTTCGGCGGGATGAATCGTCTCGCCGTAGTTGGCTGGCTTGAGCAACTGGAGCGAGGACTGGGCCTGGATCACCGTGTAGAGCGGTGGTTGAACGCCGCCGCTCTTGCCGCGTCGATGCTGATGACGCAGTTGCCATTCGGATTCTTTTTCCTGGATGTGGGCACTGTCCAGCAAAAGTACTTCAAGCAGATCGATGCTCGCCGGCGTGGCATAGATCGGCCCGCGAAATCCCATCACCGCCAGGCGAGGCAGCAGCCCCGAATGGTCGATATGGGCGTGGGTCAGCAGCACGAAATCGATACCGCGGACGTCGAAGCCGAAGTCGAGGGCATGCAGGTTTTTGGATCGGGCCTCTCGGCCGCCCTGAAACATTCCGCAGTCAACCAGAAAACGGACGTCACCCGTTTCGATCAGCGTACATGAACCTGTCACTTCACCCGCTGCACCATGAAAGCTGATACGCATTGCAAGCTCCCTTTTAACCGTCCCAGCATGAACCTCGGTAAAACGGATTGCAATGCCGACCCTGAGCGCGGCCGAAACGAAGGTGTCAAGCAATTGGCTATCCGATATGCCTATATCGGGCGGGGATGAAGCGGGGTGCCGGTGCAATGTGGGCCGCGTCAACGGGGCAAGGGGTGAATGTCGAGTTTTTTTACATTTCTTTTGATGTCTTAACGAATTTTTATGCTTTGAATGTTGAATCCATTGTTTTTAGATAGATTTTTATAGAAACATCAAAAGTGGCATAAATATCGCTCTTGGCAAATCTGTTCAGCAGAACCTAAAAATTTGCGAGGAGTGCGCGATGAGAAAACTGAAGTACATCCCCTTGGCTTTGTCTTTGGCCTTACTTGCGGGCGGCGCCTCGGCGGCCCCCATTTACTGGACGGACTGGACCGGCACCGATCAGGACCCCGGTAACGGTTTCATCGGTAGCGGGACCATCACCACGCCGACGTCGACGGTAACGGTGACGTACACGAACCCGCAGGGAATCGGCTTCTATCAAACATCCGGTGGTCAGTATTACTACAGCAACGGTACGGACGGTCCCAACGGGACTTCGCCCTATACGAGTACCCAGGTCGACAATCGCCCCCCGACGACCGACATCGTTGCGTTGCGATATCGCGGATCGCAAACACTGACTTTCTCCCAGGCCATTGCCAATCCGGTCTTTGCCTATGTCAGCCTCAATGGCAACGGTTATGCCTTCGATCAGGACTTCGACATCCTGAGTGTCGGCGGAGTGGACGGCAATGCATGCGGTTATTGGGGTTGCGGAACGTCCTACAAGCAGATTGTCACGGTGAATGGCGTTACCGAGTATCAACTGCTCGGAACGGGTGAGCCCCACGGCACCCTGCGATTCACCGGCACCTTCGACACGGTCAGCTGGCGCAGCCTGAGCGACGAGAACTGGAACGGCTTTACCGTTGGTGTGCAGGGAACGGCGGTGGAATTTTGCACCGCCAATCCGAATGCGCCCGAGTGCAATCCCACCTCCGTTCCGGAGCCTGCCTCGCTTATTCTGCTGGGCATCGGTTTCGGGAGTCTGGTTCTGGGGCGCCGCCGCAAGTCCTGATCGGGCAGGTCGGTGCAAAAATGGGAATGGGAGCTTCGGCTCCCATTTTCGTGTTGAGGACGGCGCTCGAGATCCCCGCGTCGGCACCGATGCGCGGACGTCGCCAGGCTCAGGGCCGATTTATCAGCTTGACTCTTCGCTCCTTGAGGCCACACTCAATTGGCGTACTGCGGCGCAGTATAGACAGCCGGCCCCGGCCTCAGCGTTCAACTGTTCGTTGAAGTCGTTCCAGGCGAAACCACGCAGCAATCCCCAGAAAGGAAAGCCACCATGCAAACCATCCCGCCCGAACAACTTCAAGCCTCCGAGAACTATGCCGGTGCTTTTATGGCCTTGTCTCAGGTTGCCTTTTCCAGCGTCGAGCGCCTGACGGCGCTGAACCTCAAGGTGGCGCGCGCCGCCCTGGATGACGGCATGGCCGCCGCGAACAGTCTGATCCAGGTTGGAAACGCCGGCGAACTCAAGGACCTGCAAGGCCACTTCATCGGGCCTGCTGCGGAGCAGTGCTCTACTTACCTGCGCAGCGTGCAGGAGATTACGGCCGAGTCGCGACAGCAGATCGGCGAGCTGCTGACTTCTTACCTTGCGACACTTGGCTTTGACGCAAAAGCCAACGGTGGCTGGAGCGCGGGTTCCGATCTGTTTTCCCAGTTTGTCGAGCAGACCAAATCCCTGTTCGAAGCCAATGCCAAGGCAGCCGGCGATGTGACGGAAAAGATGATGGCGCCGGCGATTCCAACTACAAACAAGGCGCTATGAGCTGCCGGTAGTCGTCATTCGAAAGCCCCGCAGATCGCGAGACGTTCGCCTATAGTGTGGTTTTCAAAAAGGGCCTAACAGGGCGTTGATTTAGTCAATCTCCAGTGCCAGCAAGGGTTTCGGCTGAATTACAATTCACGAGGCATTCACGACCTCCAATTCCCATGCGCGGCCCTGACCATAAGCAGAGCAGCCTGTTCAGTTGCACGAACATCGAAGACCGGATTACGGCGGATCACCCGCTGCGCAGGATCAAAGCGATGGCCGATATGGTTTTGCATTCGATGTCGCCGACCTTCGATTCCCTTTATGCCGAAGGCGGACGCCCGTCGATTGCCCCCGAGCGCCTTCTTCGCGCCCTGCTGCTGCAATGCCTGTTCTCCATTCGCTCCGAGCGAGCGCTGATCGAGCATCTCGATTTCAACATGCTGTTCCGCTGGTTCGTCGGCCTGAGCCAGGATGAACCCGTGTGGGACCATTCAAGCTTTTCGGCCAATCGCGATCGGCTGCTCAAGGAAAGCGTGATGCGGGAGTTCTTCGGCGGCGTGCTTGCCATCGCCGAATGGGCCGAACTGATCTCAGATGAACACTTTAGCGTGGACGGCTCGCTCTTGCGGGCCTGGGCCTCGCACAAGAGCCTGGCGGCGCGGGATGGCTCGGATGAGCCACCGGGCCCGGACCAGGGACGCAACCCGGAAGTGGATTTCCGCGGCAAGAAGCGCACGAACAAGACCCACGTCTCGCGCACCGATCCGGATGCCCTCTTGGCCACCAAGAACACGGGCGTGGCCTACCTGAGCTATGCCACCCATACGCTCAGCGAGAACCGTCACGGCTTGATCGTCGATGTGCACACCACACAGGCCACCGGCACGGCCGAACGGGAAGCGGCCAAAGTCATGCTGGAGCGCCGGGCGGTGCCTCGTCACGCGGATCGTCCCATCACCGTGGGGGCCGACCGGGGCTATGACGTGGCCGAGTTCGTGCAGGCGCTACAAGATATGGGCATGGTTCCGCACGTGGCCGCAAAGACCCAGGGCAGCGCCGTGCCGGAGCACCTCATCGCTTCTGCTCCTTGGCAGGTGATTTTCATCGCCCATTGAAGCAGAGATTTCACTTAACCGGATGTCCGGATTCGCAGATCCACCTCTGTGTATTCGAAGGAATCTATTCGTCACTAATTGTAAAGTCGAGTACCGATTGTTAATGGAGTTCGAGTACAACTGGGCAGTGATCTGACCCTGTACGCTCAGGTAGATGGTAGCAAGCAACAAGGGACGGTATCAGGCTGTCCTCAATAAAAGCATAATCCAACCTCCATCCTACGTTTTTTTCCCTCACGCCTTTTCGCATACTCCACCACGTATAGTGTCCGCCATTTGGCTCAAGATAGCGGAATGCGTCCTTAAAACCAGAGGATAGAAGATCCGTAGCCCATTCTCGTTCAACATTAAGGAAACCGGCATTTCGCTGATTTGCTTTTGGGTTGGCTAAATCGATCTCTTGATGGGCGATATTAAAATCACCGAGGAGGATGAGAGGTACTCCGTCACGTCTTAACTCGTTGATGAAACGTTTAAGGCTTGCAAGAAACTCAATTTTGGCATCCAAGCGCAATAGCTGTCGGTGGCTATGAGGGGCGTAGACGTTAACTACACGTAGTCCTGCAATATCCGTAACTAAAACACGGCCCTCTTTATCTAATTCAGAGTGACCAATCTCTGTTCGAATATTTGTAACTGGATGCCCCTCTCGAGCCAATGTTGCGACACCGCTAATTCCTGGGCGACGAGATGAATTCCAAAAGGTCTCATAATTTTCAAACCAGTGAGTGGTTAATAAATCTTCAAAGACCTTTACTTCTTGCAAACATATTACGTCATAGGCGTTTGCAGCCAGCCATGTCTCAAAGTCTCTCTTAACAACGGACCGAAGGCCATTAACATTCCACGAAACTAGCCGTATCTTGGATTTCATGGCGCCTACCTGTTTATTGAGACTTCGGCATGCTTTTAATTAATTCGGCTGCAAATACCGCTGCTGACATTGCCGCATACGGTTGCCAAATTTTATTCTTACCATCATTAGCGTAGTCACAAATTCCGCGAATCACAAAAAACGAAGTGCCGTTCGCCATAGCAGCATCTGCAACACCTGATCCCTCCATCTCAACGGCAAGTAATTGATGCCTATTTCTGAGCTCCTCTCGGACGGAATGATTTTTGACAACTTTGTTGGCACTACCCACGGCGCCTTCAAAGATTAGTGGATTGCTATGCTCTCTCGCGGCGCGCTTAATTTCGATAGGGCTGCTAGGGTTGGAGTCATCGAACAATTGATCTGTTTCATTACTTGGGCGAGCAAATTTTGAATGCCTAGCTAAATGCTCTATCAGTTTTTGTTCGAATCCATTCTTTTCGCGAGTGTCGTTTATGAGATTTGTGGCTCTACTCAGCCATGCATGCGATGGGGGGCGCGGAGCGTGATTGGCATTTTCTCCATCGCGTGTATCTTTAACCATGTCATACTGAATTACCCCCATTTTCCCGGACACCACAACATCACCAAGCCGTACGTCCGAATCGGTATCTTTGATTTTTGGAATTCCCCCTGCTATTCCAACCATAAGAATAATCTCCAAATCGGGGAAGTCACGAATAAGTTGTTCTGATTTAATTGATGAAAAATTGTTCCCAACACCAGCTCGCGTTACTACCACTTCGTGATTCCCACTACGGAAAGCCGATACGGTTCCATGAACATATTCATGTAGGCTTCCCGGGGTGGGCATGCGGCGATCATCACGTGGGTTCTGAAGGAGAGAAATCGCAGCTTCATATTCGACAGGGAGGGCTGTAACAATGCCTATGGTTGGTTTAAATTCAGCCGCTTTTGCTTTCATGATTTCGTCTCTCTCCCTTTTGTTCTCAATAAGTTTGCCAATAATATTTCTACATAGGTAACCTTCTTTAATATCAGCTTCTTGATAGGTATATACAATTATCTTATGAAATTTAAGCCTTTTGTATATAAATCCAGAATCGTATTCCTTTGGCATTGCAACATATAGCCTATCCTTGATTGGGGGCTCCCCTTCATCTCGGATGTGGGCAAGCTCTAATGCTTCTGCTGAAACCCCTGTTGTTGCAGAAAGCATTATGAATGCATCTATGTCAGATAGACGATCAAATCCATGCCTGCACTCCAAATCTTGACTTAAATCTTCAACATTTAGGATGCTGGCTCCATGCTTTGCAAGAACCGCCTCGAATGCGGCCCCAACTCTTGAAAACTCATCGCGCTTAGATCGCCGAACTCTTATCTTTACGCCAACCAAGGGCTTGTCGCCAATGCGACAGGACTTCAAATAGGCATCGATATGCTCTAACCAACCGCCGTGCATCCGTAACTACCCCACTATTTTTGTTCTTGCAGGAACGAATGACCATCACTTGTTATACATAGATGCCCAAAATCGTTCTTGGCTATAAAACCCATTATAGATAGTGCATCAAGTTTGTAATGAGCATCTGGATCGAACTGAGAAACATCAGCATCTGAAAGCAAGTCATCTTGAGTTAAAATCTGCTCACCAAGAGTTTTAAAAAGCATGATGCGAGCTGTATTGCTAAACAAAGTGGAAACAAAATCTTTAAAGGTGCTTTCGTCCACATCAGATGCTTTTTGCAACTCTTCTTCGGCAAGTTCTGTTAGCCAACCATTGACATTTTCAGACTTTATTAGCCAAACGTGTTTTGCCCGAGCATCGTCATTGTGATCTCCCTGAATTTGGGTATAGCGATTTCCAAAAACAGAATATTGAATATGACTTCTTTCATCATATGACTTCAGGTTTACACTACGCCTGCCAATCATATTAAGTGTGAGGAGCTTTTGTCGCCAATCTGAAAACCCTTTTGCGCCCCAGCGGCTTAAGTTCCACTTCACAATCGCCCACGGCCCACTTTCTATTTCTTTGGGCGAATAAAATACAACTTGAAAAGGATCTTTCCGTTCATTACGTATGGCTTCACATATTTGTCGATGATACGGATCTGTTAGCGCACGCGCGCCGCCGGTTATATGAATACATTTCCCTAGCTCGTTCTTTTGTAGAAGATCAAAAATGGCGGTGTTGGTCTTTGCATGTACTTGACTGTTTTCGCTTGGATCGACGCCCGCCGAACTAATAATTTCTGCTTTATTCGCATCGGAATCTGGTACGCCGGCTTTGACAAGCGTACGAATAAGCAAGTCATGATATTGGTTTTTATCCATGGCGATTAACAACAGATAGAGGTGCTACGGAATTCTCTTCCCATTCCAATCGATTTGTCCAAACATATTCATTTTGCCCGGGTTTGAATGAAAAGCATAAGGGAACAAGGGTTCCGTATTTTTTATGTCGGCTCCGATTGGTGCAGGGAGTCATTCCTCCCATATCATGCTTTGCAAGTTCGTTAGCGTTCGATTTTTCCCAAATAATTCGTCCATCACCCCAGGTGGCTACTCCGTAGGCTGTGCAAATTAGGTTAGAGCAGATCCGGATTGTTCCATTGGGATGTACCATTACGCGCTCACCGAGTTTTACGGGGCAATAACTGTAGTAATCCGGGTTGCGTGAGAACTCTGTGCGAGATACAAAACATTGGGGCAAGCGAATAGCAATCGAGAAGAAGCCTGATTTTATTTTCGCCGATAATTCTTCATACACAGGAACCCAGTCAGCTGGTCGTGGAGCGAAGTTCCCCGTCCAAGTATCCATCGGAATTCCTACCTTAAAGAGATCATGAAAGTTGATTTGCTTGACACCTAGTGTCTCGGCAAATCTGATCATTCGTTCTAGGAGCAGAGTGCCTTCCGAATCGCGCTCCAGAAGAATTTTTTGGATGCAGCAAGTTATAGTTACGTGATAGCCAAGCCGATTTGCGTTCTGAATAGCATCTACGGCACGAACAAACGTACCTTTACCTCGCAATGGATCGTTTGTCTTCGCCGAGAACCCATCGAGGCTGAAAGCGATTTCGTCTAGGTTTCTGAATTCCGGGGTGTCAAGAAAGTGGGATATCTGTTGCCCGTTAGTGTCAAGCCGTATGTACTCGAACCCAATGGCTTTAGTTTTTTCCAGCAAGTCTAGCAAAGGCCTCCCACCAGACTTGTGACCGTATAAAGTTGGTTCACCTCCAAGAAAGGTTACTTTACCAGCCCCAAGAGATCGGAATGTTTTCAGTAGGCCAAGTGCATCCTCCAGGCCAATCTCTTCATTAATGAAATGAGAAATGCTCGGCTTGTATATACACTGTTCACAGTGAAGGTTACAACGGTCTGTGATGTACATGAACACCTGATGCAATTGCCTGAAATGGCTATTAAATTCAGGGTCGGTTATGAAGTTTGTGCCCATGTCAACTTTGTTTCACTTATTAAATAGCTGCCGTATAAATCTTCTCGCCAGCAGATTTAAAATATTACGGATGTTATCGGCCGTCGAGTTAAATTTCGTGGTAAAGAAATAGGTGCCAAAGCACAATATTGGGGACGTTATCCAAAAGAACTCTTGAGTGTTCTGTGTTAAGGGCGATTATATCTGGCATGACTTGGGATGGCTCCCGGATATAGCGCCCGTCCGCTCCCTTTTTCATGTGCAGTTCCGAGGTTACGTGATCTGAGGCGATCGCTCGCTTCAGTCCCGAAAGTATGCCTTCCTGCAACGAACGTTTTTCGATCATTCCGACCATGAAGGCCAAGTGGTGTAGGTTGGCATACTTGCCGGTGACGAAGCGCTGCATGCCATTTTCATTGTAATACTCTTGGCGGTTATCGCGGGGTTTTAACTTAAGGCGCTTGAACTCGAAGATTAGTTCAATCTGCTTCCCGTCCATCACCGTAAAGTAGTTGATGTGAACCGCCCCGGCTTCCGCGGAGGCCGTTTGGTTTTAGTCAGGCCACCACAGCCTGACCGGTTTGACTGCGGTAATAGTTTGCCTCAGCTTCAGCCGGCGGCACGTAGCCAATAGGTGCGAGCAGCCGATGATGGTTGAACCAGGCCACCCACTCAAGGGTTGCCAGTTCCACCGCTTCCGCGTTCTTCCAGGGCCCGCGACGATGGATCAACTCCGCTTTGTAGAGTCCGTTGATCGTCTCGGCCAAGGCGTTATCGTAGCTGTCGCCCTTGCTGCCGACCGATGTCGCGATGCCTGCCTCGGCGAGCCGTTCGGTGTAGCGGATGGACACGTATTGCGCCCCCCGGTCCGAATGGTGGATCAGGGCGTCCCGCTGGGGCTGGCGTGCCCACAAGGCTTGCTCCAGCGCATCGAGCACGAACTCGGTGTGCATGGAGCGGCTGACCCGCCAGCCGACGATGTAACGGGCGAACACATCGATGACGAAGGCGACATACACAAACCCCTGCCAGGTCGAAACATACGTGAAATCGCTGACCCAGAGCTGATCCGGGCGTTCGGCCACGAACTGCCGATTGACCCGATCGAGCGGGCAAGGCGCCGCCGGATCGCCGCGCGTTGTGCGGACGGCACGCCCGCGCCGGGCGCCGGCCAAGCCTTCGGCACGCATCAGCCGCTCGACCGTGCAGCGCGCCACCTCGATGCCTTCGCGCTGCAACTGCCGCCACACCTTGCGCACGCCATACACCCGCAGGTTGGTCTGCCAGACCCGCTGGATGTCCCCGGTCAAGCGTTCATCCCGCTGCGCCCTCGTGCTGCGCAACTCAGGATTGCGTCGGCGCGCCACCTTGCGCCGATAGGCCGACGGGGCAACCTGCAAAACCTTGCAGATCGGCTCGACCCCGAGACGGTCCCGATGCATGTCGATGAAATCGTGGGTCACTTGGTGCGGCGGTCGAGCTCCGCCTGCGCGAAATACGCGCTGGCCAGACGCAGGATCTCGTTGGCCCGTTTGAGCTCCCGAACCTCCCGCTCCAGCGCCTTGATGCGCGCCGTCTCGGCGCTGCTGACGCCGTCCCGCTGGCCGGTGTCCCGCTCATGCTGCCGAACCCAGCCATGCAGTGTCTGGGCCGTGCAACCAATCTTCGCCGCAATCGACTGGATCGCCGCCCATTGCGACGGGTGCTCACTGCGCTGCTCGAACACCATCCGAACCGAACGCTCGCGCACTTCGGGAGAGTGCTTCGTTGTCTTCTTCATGGCTCCATCTTCTCAAGAGTTGGAGCCTCCGCGAAAGCCGGGGCGGTTCACTCAATGCCGGCGACGATTACGTTGGCAGGTACTATCCGGCTTTGCCCACTCACGAGAAGCAATCCACGAATGCAAACGGAAGTCAAAGAGAAGCCCCGGTGCGCCGTTGTGGCGGCGGTGCAACTGCCCAGCGTAAGCGATGTCGAGTTCGAAGCGTCGCTGACCGAATTGCGCGAGCTCGCGAAAACCCTGGGGTTCGAGGTTGTCCGCACTTTCATCCAGAAGCGTGCCGGCTTCGACACGACAGCCTATCTGGGTGCCGGCAAGCGCGACGAGATTCGCCGTTTCGTGAACGACGAACCCGATCCCGAGGATTTCGAAGAAACGGAACGGGCCGCGGCCCTTGCCGACGGCCGCCCGATCGAAGCGATTCTCGTCGATCACGAGATATCGCCGACCCAGGCGCGCAACCTCGAAGTCGAAGTGGGCTGCGAGGTGATGGACCGCACCATGGTCATCCTTGAAATCTTCCACCGCAACGCCCGTTCCCGCGCGGCCCGCGCCCAGGTGGAAATTGCGCGCCTCGGCTACATGGCGCCGCGCCTGCGCGAAATGGCCAAGCTCGCCGGACCGCAGGGGCGGCAGCGCAGCGGCGCCGGCGGTCGCGGTGGGGGCGAATCGCACACCGAGCTGGACCGCCGCAAGATCCGCGACCGCATCGCCGAACTGCAGCAGGAAATCAATGCGATGGAAGTCGAGCGCAAAACCCAGCGCGCCCGGCGCCAGGGCCGTCAGAGCCTCGCCGGCGTGGCGCTCGTCGGCTACACCAACGCGGGCAAGTCCACGCTCATGCGGGCGCTCACGGGCAGCGAGGTGCTGGTTGCCAACAAGCTTTTCGCCACTCTGGATACCACCGTGCGCGTGCTCTACCCCGAAAGCGTGCCGCGGGTGCTGGTGAGCGACACGGTCGGTTTCATCAAGAACCTGCCCCACGGCCTGGTGGCGTCGTTCAAGTCGACGCTCGACGAGGCGCTCGACGCCGCGCTGCTGCTTCACGTCATCGATGCGAGCGATCCCGGCTTCGAACGTCAGCTTCAGGTGACCGACGAGGTGCTCGCCGAAATCGGCGCGGACAGCGTGCCGCGCATCCGCGTGTTCAACAAGATCGACCACGTGGGCGACGAGGCGGCGCAGGCCGAACGGGAGGCGGCCCTGCGGGCGCAGTACCCGGATTGCGTCGTGATGAGCGCTCGCCGCCCGAGCGAAGTTGCCGCATTGCGCGACGCCATCGTCGCGTTTTTCCAGCAGGATTTTGTGGATGCCGAGCTCTTCCTGCCCTGGTCGGCCCAGCAACTGCGGGGCGAAATCTACGAAAACTGCGAGGTGCTCGAGGAGCGGGCGGACGAGGAGGGCGCCTTCTTCAGCGTTCGCGGCGAACGCGACACCGTGGAAGCCTTGCGCGAGCGCTTCCAGCGGGGTGGCTGAGCGCCCGGTCCGTCAATCGCCCCGTCGTCGTCTCGCGCCCGCTCTTCAGCGGGGCGGGGCTTTTGGGCTGAGGGGAACGAACAGCCGTTCGCCGCCCCGCTGCACCAGCAGCGCGACCGTATTGCCGGCATTTTTGACGACCGCGCGGGCCTGATCGACGGTGGCCACCGGTTTGCCGTTGATCGACAACACCACGTCGCCGGTCTGCATGCCGGCCGCTTGGGACGGGCCGCTCGTCGATTCGACCAGCAGTCCGACCGCCGAGCCGATGGCCAGGCGCTCCACCGGTTGCAGCGGCCTGAGCTGCAGCCCGAACTGGCGCAGGGTGTGGGCCTCCGGGCTGGGGGCGGGTTGCGGGCTCGCCGTCTTGCCGGCTTCACCCAGGGTGACGGTCAGATGTCCCGCCTGGCCGTCGCGCCAGATGTCGAAGAGCAGGCGCTGGCCGGGCTGGGCCATCGTCACCAGGGTTTGCACGTCGCCCGCCGACGCGATCGGTTTGCCGTCCACGCCGACGATCACGTCGCCGGGCAGCAAGCCCGCCTTGGCGCCGGGGCTGCCCGGCTGCACGTCGAGCAGGATCGCACCGGTGGGCGTGGGGAGCCGGAAGGCTTCCGCCAGAGCCTGATTCATCTCCTGGACGGAGACGCCGAGCAGGCCGTGGGAGGCATGGCCGGTGGCGACGATCTGCCGCTGGATTTTGAGCGCGAGGTCGATGGGGATCGCGAAACTCAAGCCTTGAAAGCCCCCGGTGCGGCTGTAGATCTGGGAGTTGATGCCCACCACTTCGCCACGGGCATTGAACAGCGGTCCGCCCGAATTGCCGGGATTGACGGCCGCGTCGGTCTGGATGAAGGGCACACCGCTGCCGTCCGGCAGGGAGCGCCCCTTGGCGCTCACCACGCCGGCACTGACGCTGTTTTCGAAGCCGTAGGGCGCGCCGATGGCCAGCACCCACTGGCCGACCTGCAGCTCGGCCGGATCGCCGATGCTCACGGTCGGGAGCCGTTGGGCATCGATCTTGAGCACCGCGATGTCGGTCTTCCTGTCGCTGCCGATCACCCGGGCGTGGAATTCGCGCCGGTCGGTCAGTTTGACGACCACGTCGCTGGCGTTGGCGATCACGTGGGCGTTGGTGAGGATGAGCCCGTCTTCGCTGACGATGAAGCCCGAGCCCAGCCCCCTGACCGGCACCTGCATGCTCGCCCCGGCGCCGCCAAACTGCTGCTGAAAGCGGCGCAGAAACTGCTGCATCGGATCGGCTTCATTGTCGCCGCCGGGCATGTCGGCGGTGTCGGGGCCAACCGACACCTGACGCATGCCGCTGATGCTGATGTTGACCACGGTCGGGCCGTAGCGTCGGGTGATCTGGGAAAAATCCGGCACGCCGGCGGTGGCGACGGCGGCAGGCAGCCCGGTTCCGGGTTCGGCGGCGTGGACCGCCGGAAGCCCCGCCAAGCCAGCGCCGAAGAGGGCGGCCAGACTGAGGCTCAGGCGTGCCGACAGGCGGCGGGCGGGATGTTCTCGGGAATCGATGGTCATGGCGGCCTCCCTCCGAGGCGTGGCGCGAAAAGTGCATGTTGGCAGGATCGGCGCCATTATCGCCCGACCCGCTTGCGGGTGCCGACGGAAGGGCCGGTTTCCGGCGTCGGCACCGAGCGAGCCGCGGCGGCCCCAGGTGTCAGGATAGATGTCCTCTGATCCCGATCTAAAATCGGGTCTTGAAT
>ERZ650311.199-NODE-199-length-41361-cov-18.057764_pt1 | contig 41361 bp, 60 predicted proteins | sample MGYA00376247_ERZ650311 | MGnify/ENA primary metagenome ERZ650311 (study PRJEB26733, sample SAMN07839324) | wastewater metagenome | biome: small river; feature: stream; material: water | place: USA: North Carolina | collected 2016-07-28 ...
CTCACGACCGAGGACCGCTACCGCGCCACCAAGGCGAACGGCGGGCAGCTTCACCGCACGCGCGAGGCCGCCGGCCCCCGCGCTCGGAAGGTGGTCATTCCCGAGCTGGTCAACGCGACGTGGACCGCGGCCGCCCTGCTCGGCTACCGAGTCGATGACCACGACGGCGGGATGATCGTCCAGGGTTGCGGCATGGATATGGGCTTCCACATCGTCTACGGACTCTCCGCGACCCTGTACGGCCACAAGAACCGTGGCGGCTACGCGATCTCGCACCGGTGGATCTGATGACGACCGCCGCAGAGAACGCCGCCCGCTACCCCTACGGCAACCCCGCCCCGCCGGCCCCCGGCGCCCCGCTCGACTGCGGGCACAACCCGAGCCCGCCCGAGGGAGGGACGGGCGCCGCGGGCTACGCGCGCACCCAGACCGGCCGAACCGTCTGCTACCCGTGCGCCACCGAGCACGCGCGCGAGCAGATGCGCGCGGCCGCCCTCGCCGGCCAGCCCTTCGCGGCCTACCTCAGCAGCGACGGCCGCCGGATCACCACATGGACCGACGCCACTCTCGCGCACGTGACGGCCGAGTGGCACAGCCTCGCCTTCGGCCACGTCGAGATCACGCACGTCTGCGCGACCGACCCGCACGGCCGCCGCTGGTACGGGAAGGGGTCCGGCCGCGGGATGTTCCTGACCATCCGCCCGACGAAGGAGACGCAGCGATGAGCAACCCCACCGAAGGAGCGTTCGACGCCATCGAGGCCGACGCCCTCACCGCACCCCGCGACGCGGTCGACGCCTTCCTGGCGGAGCTGCACGACTTCCCCGAGGCGGGTGAGTGCGCCTACTGCGGGCAGACCATCCGAGAGCATGAGTTCCAGCCGACGTCCCAGCGGGTGAGCATCGAGCGCGACCCGGACGGAACCCTCACCGTGGTGGATTGGCACTACTACACCTGCCACGACGGAGACGGTACCGACCTGCACTATTCGTGCGAGGACTACACCCACATCTACCCGGACCTCGACGCCCTGGCGCGCGAGCAGAACGAGCAGCACGCCCTTCGGATCGTGGCGAGCGGCGACCCCTCGCACGTCTGGAACGCCGCCGGAGACGAGCCCGGAGCCGAGATCAGGTTGCGGGCTATCTACGCCGCGCCCCTCTTTGCCGGCCGCCGCTCGCGCATGGCGCGCGCCGAGCGATTCACGGCATGGAGCAACATCGCGCTGGATGGCCTGTACCGCCGTCAGCGGTGGGAGCGGTTCCTGGCGCTGGACGTCCCCGAGTGGTCGTCAGCCGCGCGCGCCGAGGCCGAGCTGGCCGCCGTGGGGATCCTCTGATGCGGCCGCCCATCGACCCCAACCCGTTCGCCACGCTCTACGCGAGCCCGCGCGACAACGCCGCGGGGAGCTGCGGGTACCGCGGCGCGATGGCGCGCGGGGAGCGCGCCGAGATCGCCCACGCGCGCGCCAACGAGCGCCCGGCGCACCTCCCAGGGTTCCTAGAGGCGTGGGAGGAGGGGTTCACCTCGGAGCCCTGGGAGCCCGCCCGATGAGCCCGCACGCCAACCCCCATCACAACGTCTACCTCGACCAGGAGGCGCGCGGGTTCCGCGCGCTGCTCGCCCGCGACAACAGGGAAGGACTCAGAAGGAACGCCAGGTGGCGCCGCAACGTCAACCGCGCGCGGTCGTATCGCGTCGGTCAGCGGTCGTGGGTATGAGCGCGCTACGCCGCACCGGCGCAGCCATCGAGCGCCCCGAGCAGGCGAGCGAACCGGTCCCCGTACTCCGCCGCTACATCGAGGAGCTAGTCGCCGCGCGTCGCCGGCACGCGGAGACGATCGCCGCGGAGATCGAGGCGCGCCGCGCGCGTGACGTTCGCGTCGTCGCATCCCTCCGCGCCGGCCTCACGCTCGCCCAGGCGGCCGAGGCCGCGGGCATGAGCGCGAGCAACGTCCGGGTGATCGCCCGCGCCGCGGGCATTTCCCTGCCGAGAGGGCCCCGACCGCGGAAACCCGCGCGCTAGGAGCCGATCTCAGGCGATTCCACGCGGCCCCCGATCCCCCAGCATGGCGGGATCGGGGGCCGTTTCGCGTCTCAGGGGTGAATCGACTGGACCGCGACCAGGAGCGCGAGGCACCGCAGCGACTCCCCTTCGGGACCGTTGCGCCGGTACGGAGCGACTGCCAGCACGGCGCAGCCGCCGGCCCGGTGGAACTGCTCCCAGCTCACCGAGCGCACCGTCACACGGTCGGCCGGCAGCTCCAGCCGCCGCCGCTCGCCCTCAAACAGCCGCCGGCCATCGGCCAGGGGACCGAGCGCGCGCACCAGGGTCGGCGCACCATCGGCCAGGTTGCCGATGTCGAGGAGGACCGCGGCCAGGTTCCCGATCTCCTCGGGGCCCAGACGCCGCGGGCCGCCCTCGATCTCGGGCGGCGCGCCCCATGCCTCGAGCGAGCGCATGAGCTCGGCCACCGCCGCGTCGTCGTCCGTCGGTGCGTTTCGGTCGCCGGGCGGCGCGACCCACCCGCACACCGAGCACTCGCACTCTCCGCGGAGGATCCACCCCTTGCACCGGGGGCAGTCGGTGTGGTCATCAGCCATGCGCCATCTCCTCGAGCCGTCGCAGCTCGTCGTCGTCGGGGGGTTCCATCGGGAGTGTGATCCGGGGGTTCGGCCTGAACATGCTCTCGCCGTCGGCCCCCGTCGTCTTGATGACCTGCTCGCCCAGATCCTTGAGCGCGCGGTCGATGGTCGAGCGGCTCGCCGGCGTCTTGCCGTTCCGGCCGGGCACCGCCTCCTGCAGCATCGCCGTCGACCAGCCACGGTCGAGGTTCTCCTCGCGGATGAGCCGCAGCACCATATCCACCGCCTTCTCGCGCGCCTGCGCCTTGCCGCGGCGGAAGCCCTGCTCGTCGTCGTACAGCAGCCCGATCGTGTCGCCGCGCTGGAAGGTGATGCCGTCCACGTCACCGATCCGGCCGCGGCGCTTCCAGGGGTACATCTGTGTGTAGCCGTGGTTCACCATCTGGATGCCCACGACCGTCTCGGCGCCGCGCACCCACGCCGTCGAGCCGAAGATCTCCGCCATCGTGAACTTCGCCCGCGGCGGGGGCTTTCGCGCGTGCATCGGCATGACCAGCCCGAAGGGATCCCAGCGGCCGGGCACGCCCATCCGCCAGCGGTCGAAGCGGCGCATCAGCTCGACCGCCTCGCGCTCCGAGGTCGAGTCGCCGCGGAACAGCTTGTAGAGGGGGTCGGCCAGCACGATGCCGTAGTTGCCCTGCTCGAGCAGGTACTCCATCCACCCCTGCTCGAGCTCGTTCTTGTCGAGCTCGGCGCCCTCGGGGATGTGCAGGATGTCGATGTCGTCGCACGCCTCGAGGTGGAACTTCCGCAGCACGTCCTCGAGCGTGTAGTCGTCCTGCTCGACGTCGAGGATCATCCCGCGGACGCCGCCGGCGCCCTGCCATCCGAGGAACTCCTCGCCCATGACGACGCCGCGGGTGAGCTGCGTGCAGAAGGTGCTCTTGCCGTCGCCCGTGCCGGCGGCCACGACCAGGCGCGAGCCGCGGTAGAGCAGCGGGCCCATGAGCGGGGTGGGCACCGGCCGAACCACCTCGCAGAACTCGCGCGCGGTCTTGAGCCGGTCGAAGAATGAGCCGGGCCCCCCGTAGAGCTCGTCCTCGGAGGGGATCTCCGAGCCGGGGTCATCGTCGGGGTCCGGCGGCGGCACCAGGTCGATCATGGGCGTCCCCTAGACGTCGAGGGTGGACTGGGACGGGAGCTGCTGGAGGAGATCCATGACGTCGGCTTCGGCCTGCTCCCAGAACCGGACCAGCATGGAGACGTCGGTGAGGATGCCGTCGATGGCCTCGTCGACCAGCGGCGCGACGAGGGGAGCCTGCACCCCCGCCAGGTCGCGGACGCGGCGCAGGGCATCGCGCACGCGGTCCACGACCGGATCGACGAGGGACGGGTCAACGACCACGCTCGGCCTCTGCGATCGCGCAGATGGCATCGAAGGCGATCGCGGTGTCCTCCGTGACGCCGTTGGTGATGGACCGCTCGAAGATGGCCTGCAGCGCGGAGCGAGCGATCCTCTCCGTCTCCCCCACAACCTCCACGGCCGGTGGGCGGCGAGATCCACGACACTCTCGTCCATGATGGCGCGAGAATCCGTGGCGGGCGATACGGGTTCCGTTGCCAAATACCGCGTAGCGACCCCCGCAGTAGGAACAGAACCCCCTCATGGGCGCGCGAGCGCCGGCCACACGTCGGCCGTGAACACGCGCGACGGCGGCGCCACAACGACGTTGCGCGACACCTCCGCCAGCGGGACCGGGTGCGGATGCCCGCGGCCGTCGTACTTGACGACCGACAGGGCCCGCACCAGCCAGTTCGCCCACGCGGTCATCTCGTGGACCACCTCGGTGCACGACGCGCGCATCGTCATCGGGATCGGCGGGACGTAGCTGCCCCACTGGATCTCAACGACGCGGTGGTAGGGCGCCGGCCTCGATGTCATCCCGCAGAACGGCGCCTGTGTGAGACGCGCGAGTCGCAGGATGGCGGCCTGGTTGCGCTTCATCTCCTGGCGCTCGCGGAGGATGTCGCGGCCGGAGGGGTCGAGCAGCGCCTCGTGGGGGGTGATGATGTCGCTCACGCCCCACCCCGCGCGGCGTCGTCGATTGGCTCGATCCCCGTTCCCCCGCACCGGTCGCACTTCACGAACCCGGCAGGGTGGTCCTTGGTTGGGTGCATCCAGGGACTCGGACAGATGCCCTTGCCTCGGCACCACCGACACTCGCTCATCCCCCACCCCGCGCGTCGTCGTCGGCGGAGAGGAGGTCCGCGAGAAGACCTTCGCGGTGACTCTCGGGCTTGCCGTCGCAGTTGTGCCCCTCGCCGATGAGCATGATCGTGCAGCGCATCCCGCGGCAGGGGTGGTAGTGGACGTCCCGCGGGCCGCGTGGTCCGAAGTTCGACCAGAGCCCGGTGAAGTCGTGGACGTGGGTGCTCACGCCCCACCCCGCGCGGCGTCGTCGTCCGGGAGAACTGGCATCGGATCGGTGAAGCCGAGAGACTCGATGAGGTCGGCGACCCTGTCCCACGCCATCACGTATCCGGTGAGCGGCTCCGCCTCCGTCGTGGACTCATCCTCCTCGTCGAGAAAACGGAACAGGGCGACGACCTTCTCGGCGCGCTCCGCCCGCTCCTCGGCGGCCTGGACGGTGGCCTCGTAGCGGCAGAGGTAGCAGGTCGAGTTGGGCGTAGACGCGGCTTTGCCGTGCCGCTCCTCCCGACTCAGCGGCTTGGCGCTCTCCTCCGTCATCAGAACGGGATGTCGTCGTCGTCGGCCGGCGCGCGCCGCTCGGCGGCGGGCTTCGGCGCGAGCTCGTCGACCTGCTCGCGCTGGCCGGCGGGCGCCAGCCTCTCACCCTCGCCGCCGCCGCCCTGCAGGTAGAGCTCGCGGACGATCACCTCCACGGCCTGACGCTTGCCGCCGTCCTGCGTCTGCCACTCGCGCCACGCCAAGCGCCCCTCCACGACGATCGCCTTCCCCTTCACCAGATAGGGCACGGGGCCCTTCTCGGCGTCGTTCGGGAAGTAGGTCAGGTCGAAGTAGTTGGAGCGGTCGCCCCAGTTGCCCTGCTCGTCGCGCGCCCTCGAGCTGCAGGCGAGCCGCATCGAGACGATGGGCTTGCCGGTGCCGCTGTGGCGCACCTCGGCGTCCCGTGTGAGACGGCCGCCGATCGTGATGTTGTTGACGTCACTCGCCATGTGCTGCTCCTTCGGTGTCGGGGGGGTAAACGGGTCGCAGGGAGGCGACGCGGATGAGCAGTCTTGCACCGCCGCGCTCCGCCCACATCTTCTCGATCGTCCAGCGGATGCACTTCGCGTCGTTCGGCACGGCGCCGGCGGCGACCAGGACGTCAAGCTGCTTGAGGATGTTGTCGCCGTCAGGGGTCTTGGCCGGGTAGGGCCCCTGCCGCATCCCCTCGAGCGTGAGCTGGCCGTCCTTGCGGTAGTGGCTCTCGGGGTGGGCGATGTAGGCGTGCATGACGACCTGGTAGGGCCCGTCGATCAACTTCAACGCGCCGGCGCGGCGCCACGCGAGGATGATGTCGCGCTCGTAGGCCTCCTGCTCGGGCGTCTTGTGCGTGCCGTAGCGGCTGCCGCGGTGCCGTGCCTGGCCCATCGGGTCGCCAGGCACGGCGATGGTGAAGGACGGGACGGTCGGCTGAGGCCGCGCCTGGCCCCGTGGGGGGCCGGGCACGACCACATCGAAGGTCTGGACCGGCATCAGAGCTCGGCGTCGGCGTCGTCCTGGGCGGGCGTCTGCAGGCTCTCATTGAGCCGCGCCATCAGGTGGGGCGTCGTCTCCTGGGGCCCGACGTACTCGGTGGAGAGCACGCGGTCCACGGCCTCGGTGTGGCCGGCGTCGTGGCCCTCCTGCATGGCGACCATGAACGTGCCCATGATCCGCGCCGCGCCCCGGGCGATCAGCCGGTCCTGCACCTCACCGATCAGCAACCCGATCGGTGCGCCCTGCTCCTCGATCTCGAGCCGGATCCTCTTACGCGTCTGGGAGGGCAGACGGAACCACCACTCCGCCCTCACGGGCAACGGGCAGAGCACCTTCTCGTCGTACTTCTTGCTCATCGGTGCCATCAGGGGTACATCCTCTTGTGGTGGTTGCCGTACCAGGTGCGGACGGTGTTGTGCGCCGCACCGACGAGCTCTCCGATCTCCCTGCGGGTCATCGCCATCTCGTCGATCATGTGGGCGATGTGGTCCTCGAGCAGCTCGCGCCGCTTGAGCGCCTCCTGCTCCGCGCTCTCGACGTCGGCGCGCAGCTCCTTCGCCTTCTGGATGGCCGCGGCGCGTTCAGCCTTCGTTGACGGGGGCACGGTCCTCCTTCCCGATCAGTAGTAGTGGTGGGAGATGCGGAAGGAGTAGGCAGCGCAGAGGCTCCCGTAGCGCACGCGCGCGTATTCGCGCATCCACCGGATTTGGGTCAGCGGGTTCGTCGCCCAGTCGGCGCCGGCGGAGGCCATCTTGGATCCGGGGAGCGCCTGCGGGATGCCGTAGGCCCCTGAGCCGGCGCGGTTGTAGACGAGGTGGTTCCACGACGACTCGCGCCCGACGATGCCCTCCATGCACGCGAACGCGGCGGGGTCGTTCAGGTAGAGCTCCGCCAGCTCACGGTTCCCGCCCGGAGAGGGGTTTGCCACGAGCTGGCGGATCCGGTGCCACCGGGCGGCATCCGGATGGGTGCGCCACCACCTCGAGGCGACCATCCGCCGCAGGTGGGCCCACGAGTGCCGCGGTGCGCGGTGGACCTCGCGGCGGTGCAGGTCGGGGTAGACGCGCTCGATGACGTGCAGCGCGGTGGGGGGCAGGTCTACGGGCATCAGCGTCCGATCCGAGGCATGACGAGCGCCCGCGCGCGCTCCGCCGCGAAGATGCGGAGGAGGTTGCGCGGGCCGCCCTTGGGCACGACGCGGTAGGGCCGCTGCGATGCGCGGTCCACACGCCGGTCGCGGAGGTTCTGGGGGAGCTTCGGGACGTCGGGGTCGATGAGCTTGGCGAACCGCACCTCCTGGGGGCGGTCGCGCCGGTAGTCCTTCGGGGCGCACCCGCGCGCGGCCACCACGCGCACCTCCGGGCGGCCGGGGTGGATCAGGTCGGGCCCATCGGGGCCCCAGGTGGCGATCCGATCCCTGCTCACGAGCCGAGCCCGAAGTCGTCGTCCTCACCCGCCAGGTCGGCCTTCTCGCGCTCGGCGGCCTCGGGGTCGACGGTGCTGGCGACCGCGTGCAGACGGGCCGCGTCGGCGTTCGAGATCTCGCGGGCGGAGCCCTCGCCGCCGCCCTCGCCGGCCAGCGCGTCGGCCACGGCCTCCATGCCCGGATCCACGGGGACGCCGAAGTCGTCCGTGCGGGTCTGGCCGGGGTGGTGCTCGGCGTCGAGGTCGAGCTGCTGCTCCTCCGGTGTGATGGACAGCACCTTGATCGGGTGCAGCTTGAGCGCCTTCGACATCGCCAGTTTGCAGTCGGGAGCGTTGACGTGCTCCTCGTACTCCTCGCCGTCGACGTCGAGCTTCACCTGGTACTTGGGCATGGGGCCCTCCTTCTCGTGGGGGTGGACTAGCGGGCGACCTGGCGAACGGACACCCAGGTCAGGGAGCGACCGCCGGACGCGTCGTAGGTGACGAGGATCCGCCAGAGCGGGCCCACCTTCTCGACGCGACACTGGACGGAGCGCCGGCCGCGGCCGGGCGTGCAGGTCCAGGGCCGGTAGCTCGGGATGCGGACGGGCAGCAGGCGGCCGCGCTCGAGGGCGTGGACCGCGCCGGCGGCCTGGCCGCGCGCGCTCGTGATCTGCGGCGCCTCGGAGACGGCATCGCCGGCGCCGGACGGGACGAGCGCCAGCAGGGAGGTGACGATCAGCGTGGCCGCGCTCACACCAGGCCCCCGATCCCGACCTGCAGGGCGTCCTCGCCCTCGCCCTTCACGAGCACGATGAGGTGCTCCGTCGGCGGCTTGCCCACGTACTTCGTGTCATTGCCGAACTCGGCGCGGAGCTTCGCCACGGTGGGGTACTTCGCCTTCTCGGTGAGCACGACGACCGGCTCCTCCGCCTCGGCCAGCATGCGGAGCTCGGCCTGCATGCCCGTGGACAGGTTGGAGAGGTGCTCCACCACGACGCGGTGGTCCTTCGACGGCCGCAGCTCCTCGGGCAGCTCGCCGGCGTCCTTGTCCACCTCGTCGGTGACGACCCAGGCGCGCCCCTTCGTGACCGCGGTGCGCTTGAGCACGCCGTACTTGGTGGGGATGCCCTCCTCGGGCTTCATCCGCGCGTCGTCGTTGGGGTCGGTGAGCCGCTTCTGCAGCGCCTCCGCCGACTCGCGCGTCTCACGGATCCTCTGCTCGAGGAAGATCAGCGTCTCGAGAGAGGCGGCCATCGCCGTCCGCAGCTCGGTCGCGTCCATCGTTCCGATGTCAGCCATCGGCGTTCTCCTTGTCGTCGGGGATCAGGGCCGCCAGGTCGGTGAACATCTCCGCCAGGGTCGGCCTCGTGATGTGGGGCAGCGGGCGCTCGAGGGAGTCGGAGCGCGCCGTACCATGCCACCCCTCGGGCGTCTTGGTCACGACGAACAGCATCCCGTAGGTGCGGCAGCGGTCGGCGCTGTCGGCCAGCGCGAACACGGCGCGACCCAGGTGCATCTCCTCGAGGGGAGAGGCCACTACAGGCCCGTCTCGTCGGGCTTGTCGAGCTCGCGCGGGCCCTCGAGGAACTGGTCGACCGGAGGCTGGCTGTTCTGGAAGTCTCGCCAGCGCACGAGCCGGTTGCGGAGATCCTGCAGGTTCTCGGTGTGCGTCTGCGCGTCGAGCGCGTACTGGCTCGCGCGGTTGGGGGTCTGCATCGGCAGGTCGTCGATGAGGATGAGCGGCGGAGCGATCTGGCGGAGCCGGAGCTCCTGCGTGCGCGACTCCGCGATGCACACCTCGAGCGCCGCGATGGAGAAGTCGATGCTCTCCTGGTCGGCGGCCGACAGGCCCGGGTTCGGTCCTTCGAGCGCCATCAGAACTCTCCCGTCTCGAGCAGCTCGCGGATCAGGCGGATCGCCAGCCTGTCGTTGATGTCGTCGTCGTCGTGGGGACCGTCGATGGTCACGGGACCGAGCTCGTCGGGCCCGAGCGGCGGGTCGATCTTCCGCAGGTAGGCCATGTACGCCTCGTGCGCCTCGGCGGGCGTGCATCCGGGGACGCTCGCAGCCCGCACGAACTCCTGCGTGGCGAAGCGTCGGGCGGGGCCGATGCCGGTCCACGTCTCGCCGCGGCCGCGGGCTTCGTCTCCCAGAGCCCACACCAGGCGGGCGGCGTCGTAGTTGTCGAGTGCCATCAGGAACCTCCTCGTTCGAAGATCATGGACAGCCGGCCGGCGCGGTCGGCCAGGTAGAACGCGCGGCGCCAGAGCCGGGCCGCGCGCGATCGCCAGCTCGAGCCGGTGGCCCGCGCCGACTGCGTGCGGATGTAGGTGACCTCCCGTGTGTACGAGGGCGCCACCTCCCACGGGTGCAGCGTGTAGCCGAGGAAGTGCTGGGACCATGCCGGGAGCAGATCCTCCGTCACGGCCTCCGTGATGCCCTCCTCGAGATACGGGTCGATGTCCCAGCCGACCACCGGGCCGCGGTGCAGCAGCTCGTGCAGCACCGTGGCCGCGGCGTCGGCGGTCAGCGGGCCCTGCTCGGCGCCGGCGGCCGCCCGCGACCACGCGCCGAGGTACTGGCGCATGATCTGCGCCTCGCCGGGGCGGTCGGAGGAGACGTAGCCGACGATGGTGCCGGCGTCCGTCTCCTCCGCCTCCACGGGGACCAGCGCGCGGAACATCGGCGGAGCGCCGACGGTGGTGCCGATCCATGCGGCCGTCTCGACCGCCAGCTCGTCGCCGGGCGCAGCGGTAGCGCGCCCCACGCCGAAGCCGAAGCAGAACATGACCCAGAAGATCAGGGCGGCGCCGAAGATGGCGGCGAGACGACGCATCAGCTACGCCAGGACGGCCGGAGTGACCGGCTTGCGGGACGGCACGACCGGGCACCAGACGCCGTGGCGCCGGTGGATGATCGTCTGCCAGCCCTTCGAGGGCAGCAGGTAGCGCGGGCAGCGGTAGCTCGCGGGGGTCAGGACGCAGCCGTGGAGCTTGAGCCACTTCGTGCCCGCGCCCTGGGAGCGCAGGCGCGCGCAGTTGACGGGCTTGGGGGTCGGCACCGGCGCGGGCGTGCCGGCCGGGCCAGCGGGGCCCGCGGGTCCGGGGGGACCGACGGGGCCCTGCTCGCCGGGGGTCGGCGTCGGCGCGGGGACGGCGCAGCCCTCGGGGATCGGGTTGGTGACGACGAAGCCGTCGTCCCAGGTGACGGTGACGGTGCGCGCCGCCGCGTCGAAGGACACGACGGGGTGGTGGTTGAGCGTGTCCGGGGCCACGGTCAGGTGGCCGTCGGTGCTGCAGACGACCGGGGCGTTGTGGGCCGCGGCCAGGGGGGCGGCGACCGCGGCGGCGCCGGCGGCCGTCAGGATGGCGAGCTGGTAGCGCATCAGTTCTCCTCGTTCTCGGGGTTGTCGTTCTCGGGGATGTCGAGGATCGCCTGCATCAGCCGGCGCATCACGTCCTCGGGTGGCATGGCGAGTCGCATGACCGCCATCTGCAGGAAGATCTTGCGGATGAGCTCGTCGGCCGCATCGCCCGGCAGGTTCGTCAGGACGCTCCACGGCTGGTCGTAGACCTGCACGAGCGTGACGACTCCGACCTGCCACTCCTCGAGTCCGAAGATCTCGGCCAGCTTCGCGTCGAGCGCGGCGACGAGCGGCCTCACCTCGCGCATGACGCGCGCGACGAGCTCCGGGTTGAGCGTGGGGTCGACCGCCTCGCGCATCTCGGGCGTCACCAGGTATGTGTCGCCGGGCAGGTCCATCGGGTCGATGGGGGATCCGTCGATGTCGCGCGGGTCGTCGTTCACGAGAGCTCCTCCTGTCCGTTGTCAGTGGGCTCCGGCGTCCACGCCTCGTTCACCGCCGCGTCGAGCAGGTTGAGGAACGCGATCTGGGTCGGGCCCGCGTCGAGATCCTCGGGCCTCGCGGCGCCGGCCTTCATCATCATCTCGATGACGCGCACCTCCTCGATGCCGTGGCGCGCGGCCTGCTCGAGCGACTCGCGGTAGGTGTCGCCGGGCTTCGGGGCCGGCAGGTCGGGGTCGTCGATCGGAGCGCCCGCCAGCGGGGTCGCCGCGGCCGCGCCTTCGATCGCCTGCTGCACCGCCGGGGGCACGGCCGCCGGAACGGGCGCGTCCTGCGCCTGAGCGGGCGCCTCGCCGGCTCCTGGCGGCGGCGCGACCTCGGGATCGTCCGCGGGCGTCGGGGCGCCAGGGCCCTTCCCAGCCTCCCACTCCCCCGTCTTGGGGTTCCAGCCGGGGAGCAGCTTGCGCGCCTGCTCGCGGAGGGCGTCGAGGATGACCTCAAACTCGGCGCGGTTCATATCGAGCACGGAGACGCCGATCTCCTGCGCCTTCGTGTTGATGAACTTGCGGAGCCGCTCGTCGGGGTTCTCCTCGGGGCGCATCTCACCGAGCCGCTGGCCGAGCGCGAGCCGAAGGCGGGCGGCCTCCTGCTGCTGCTCCTCTGTCTTGGGGTCGGCCTCGGCCGTCGGCGCGCGGTACTCGCCCTTGGGCGCCTTGCTCGAGCCACGCGGCGGGGTGATGCGCCGGCCCTTCACCTCGGGACGGTCCTGCTCGGGATCCTCGCCGGTGCTCAGGTGGAACGCCGACAGGAAAGCGTTGCGCTCGGCGTAGGTCATGGCCGTGTTGAAGTCCTTGTCGCTGTTGTTGAGCGACCGGCCGAGCGAGGGGACATCGGTGAAGTCGAAGTCGCGGGTAGGCCGCTCCGTCTCCCCGTCCCACGGGCACGAGAGCCGCCACACCACCTCGAGCAGCGTGTCGAACTGCGTGGTGGTGTACGCGCCATTGTCTCCGGTGCGCTCGCGCTCGATGATCTTCTGGCGGCGGATCTTGACCTTGCGGGGGAGCATCGTGATGCCCTCGGCCGCCATGAGGGGGCGCAGCAGCTCGCGGAGCTGGTCGATGGTCGCGTAGTCGTAGTTCGCCTTGTTCGAGCGCATGTGGCCCTCGCGGTGAAGCATCGCCACGCGTGCCGAGACGCGCGCGATCCGGGCGTGGATGTCCTCGCCCTCCACGAGCTCGACGACGGCCGGGATGTCCTGCTCCTCGGCGGCGGGCGCCTCGGGCTCCTGGTCCTGCGGTGCGGCGTCAGCCACGGTTCACGGCCTCCTCGATCTCGTTGATGAGCACCGACAGTCGGCCGGGCCCCTGTTCTGCGCCGCGGAGGTGCAGCGCCGCCTCGGCCAGCAGGTCGAGCAGCTTCTCGCGCTCGAGCGGGCGGATCTCGTCGTTCATCTCGACGGCACCGCAGACGCAGCCGTCGGTGCAGCGGTCGGAGCAGCGGATCATCGGGTCCGAGCTCCGATCTCGATGTCCGACAGGATGGTGGCGATCCGCTCCCAGACCTGGGGGTCGGGCGTACCCATGACCAGGTGCTCGAGGTGTCGATTCATCACCTCAAGGAGCTGGGCGATGGCGACGAGTGAGAGCGCGGTGGCCGCCTGGTAACGCTGCTCCGCCGAGCGGTGCGACGGCAGGTCGAAGTTGAGCTCGGCGTCGGCAACGGCGACACGCATGGACGGGGAGATCGGCGCCATCAGGCCGCCGCCTGCTGCGCGTCGGCCTCGGCCTCGAGGTGGGCGCGCCGCGCCTGCGCCTCGCGGAGCTGGTCGGCCGCGCCGGGGAGCGGGACGATGCTCGGGCCCCACGGGGAGCACTCGAAGCACTCCTCACCTTCGTAGCAGCCGCACGGGAGCTGGTCGGGATACCTCATTTCGTGCACCTCCTGGTCGTCGGGGAAGAAAAGGGGGTGGCGGGCTTTCCCCGCCCGGTACATGGTCCACCTCCCTGTCCGGGGGTCTGTCGGTAGGGGACCATACCACACAGTGGTAGGGGGGCAAGCCAGAACGACGAAGGGCCCCCCGCACCCGGCTGCGGAGGGCCCAACGACGGACGAGGAACGAGGGGCTCGTCGGCCCCGATCCTAGAGCAGCCGCACCAGCACCACCACGAGGATCACCACGACGAGCAGCCAGATCAGAGGGGTCACAGGTAGCTCCTGAATCCGAGGAAGTCGTCGCGGTAGTAGATGCCGTACCGCTCGATGGGCGTGTGGCCGAAGGAGACGACCTCAGCGCTCGAGATGCAGCAGGCGACGTGCTTGGGCGCGCCGCGTGTCGCGTCCCAGCCGTAGAACGCCGCGTCACCCGCCCGCGGCGTCGTCACCTTCTTGCCGGCCGGCCAGAGCGTGCCGGTCCAGCCCTCTCCCTTCTTGTACGGGATGCCGTCGGGCGGCTCGAGGCCGGCCTCCTTGTAGCCGAGCTTGAAGGTGCTCGAGCAGTCGAGCTCGTTGCGCGCCTCGGGGACGAACAGGCCCGGCGGCATCGGCCGCACCTGGTGGTAGACGTAGGTGGAGCGGCACTCGTCGTGGAAGCGGATCCAGACGCCGGCCAGCGCCGCGCGGGCGCCGACCTCGTGGACGAGCTCGATGGTCGTCTGGCGCGCCGCCTTGCGGGCGGCCTCGATCAGCGCGAGCTGCTTCTCGATGCGGAAGTGGTCGTATGGCCCGAGCCACCCCAGGTCGTCGAGCCGCTTCCACGCCGCGTGACCGAACACCTTGCCGCCGCCGGTGAGGTTCTCCCGGTGCTTGAAGCGGTTGATGTCGGCCTGCATCCCCGCGCCGTAGACCGCGTTCTCCTTGCTCTCGGGCGCGAGCCGGTTGTGCACCAGGTAGCGCCGCAGCCCGGCCTTCGCCGCGGCGACGGCGATGTTCTGCTGCCCCAGGTGCAGCGAGGGGTAGCCCGCCATCACCCCTCCTGCTCGGGGAGCAGCTCGGCGTCGGACTGGTCGACCGCGTCCAGGTCGCCGGGCGTCATCGGGCCCGCGTCGGAGACGGACGCCTGCCCGCGGTACTCGTCGGGGGAGACGGGCGCGACCGGCGCCATCGCGGCAGCCCGAGCCGTGAGCTCCTCGCGCTTGAAGGCCGCGACCGTGAGCGTCTGGGCCTGGTCGGAGCGCGTCTTGCCGGTGAGTCCGGCCAGCGCCATTCCGAGGGCGGTCAGCACGAGCTGGACCCACACGGGCTGGTCGGTCGCGTCGGTCGCCTGCAGGCCGGTGAGCAGCGCGGCGGCCAGGAGGGAGAGAAAGGACAGGCCGTAGCCGATCCAGGTGTTCAGGCCCTTCGAGGGCGTCGTGTCCATCGTGTTCTCCTCGTTCTCAGGGGGTGGGACAGAGCTTCAATGCAGCGAGCTGCAGGTGAGTCTTGTTTAACGAGAGCAGGTTGTCACCCGGCAGGCCGCGGCCGGAGCGAGCGGAGATCGCCTTGAGCGAACCCGCGGCGTCGGTTGCCACCGCGCAGGCCAGCGCGTTGATGTCGTTGCGCCGCTCGGTGTTCGCCTTGAAGGTGGTGACGTAGAGCACCCCCCAGCCGATGTGCAGCAGCATCGAGACGACCATGACGGTCACCTCGATCTGCAGCCGGGACATCCTGCGGAGTCGGAGCATGGGCGACATCAGAACCTCGCAATCCAGGCAGCGATGGCGGAGCCGACGGCCGCGACCACGGGGACGATGACGAGCAGGGTGGAGCCGACCGAGCGGGCGCCGGCGCCGCGCTCGTCGTGCGCCTCGAGGCGACCGACGCGCTCGAGCACGGCGTCGAGCTTCTGCAGCACCTTGTCGAAGTCCTCCCGGTGCTCCTTGCGGACGATCTCGCGGTCGCGCCGGTCCTCCTCACGGTCCTGCTGGTAGACACGCCAGGGCACCCACGAGCTGTTGCCGTTCGGATCGGTCACAGGCGCCTCACGCCGACGTGGATGTGGTCGAAGTGCCCCGGTGTCCGCCATCCCACCTGGTATCGGTAGCCGCCGATGTTCACGTTGTTCCAGGTACCCGCCTTGAGGTTCACACCGAGCACCTGCCGGATCTTCGTCAGCAGCGCATCACCCGCGGCGCCGCTCGCGGGGAGGTCGACCGCGTAGCTGGCCGTCGAGCCGACCCAGTGGTCCGACGGGTTGCCCGACGCGGTGAGCCGGCGCGATCGCTTCTGGCTCGAGGGGTTCGCGCCCACCGCGCGCGCCAGCGCCAGCGCCCGCTCGAGGGATCCGCCCCAGTCTCCGCCCTCGCCCCCACGGTAGACGAGGCCCGAGTCGATGGACCCCGCCTTGAAGCCGTAGAGGTTCGCCGCGCCGGGGCCCGCGCCGGGGTAGGCGCCGCCCGCAACCGGAGCCGGTGCCGCGGCGGCGGCGGCCGCGCGCGTGTGCCCCCGGAAGTCGACGACCTGGCCGGCAGCCTGCTGCAGCGCGTTGAACACGGGCATGACGTCGCGCGGGGTGCGCCCGGCCAGGACGTCGGCGCGCGATCCCGCGATGTAGCTCCGCAGCTTCGCCTCCATCGCGGGGGTCAGCCGGAAGCCGGTCCCGCTGGCGACCTGCGCGCCGCGCGTCGGCGCCTGCAGGCCAGGGGACGAGCTCGAGGGCATCCCACCGGCCGGCACTGGGACCGTGCTCCCCGAGAAGATGTTGGTCTGGGGGGAGAGCCCGAGCTGCTGAAACCACTGGTTCACCTGGGACTGGTAGAGCCCGGTGTTGTTCTCCGAGGGCGGCGCGTACTTCTGGATGATCGCGGAGGGAGTCACCAGGCCGGCGCCCTTGTAGAGCCCCGACTGCAGGCCCGTCCAGACCTTGCGCGCGCCCTCCTCCACCGTCGGGGAGGTGTTCACCTCGGGCCCCAGGTGGACGCCCCAGCCCCAGAAGTTGTTGCGGAAGCGCCCGGCCGTCGCGCCGAACGACGACTCCTTCCGTGCCAGGGCGGCCAGGAAGGCGGCGCCGTAGAGCGAGCCGCCCGTCGCCCGCAGCAGCGTGGCCGCGCCGCCCGCCTGCGCGAGCGGGTTGCCCGTGCCGATGAAGCGGTCGATGGACTCTACGGAGAGGGGGGCCATCAGGGGGATCCTCCCAGACGCGCGAGCTCGCGCGCAGAACGCTTGCTCGTCTGCTTCGCCGCCTCACGCTGGCGCTCGAGGTCGTCGAGCACCCGCTGCGCTTCGGCCAGCTCGTCGCGGCGCGAGAGCGGGAAGCCGAGGAAGGACGACAGCGGGGTGAGCAGCGGCAGGTTCGTGTTGGCCGGGGCGCCCTTCGCCGGCGGCCGGAACACCTGGCCCTTGCGCGAGTCGAACAGGCCCGGCACGCGCGCCTCGATGCCGAGACGCGAGAGCACCATCGACGGCAGCGTGGCCGTGTCGTAGGCGGTCTGCGACCCGGAGAGAACAGAACGGGCCGTCGAGCCGTAGTAGGGCAGGAAGGACTGCAGCAGGTTCTCGACGAACGGCACTCCGGGCCCGCCCGTCTGGCGATAGCCGTTCGCGGTCGGCGCCATGAAGGAGCCGCCGAAGGACTGGATCAGCCCGCCGTAGCCCGCGGGCGCCGTCACGGCTCGGTCCCCGAACACGTTGCGGCCCGGCAGCGCCGCCTCGATGATCGCTGTCGTGCCCGGCGCGAGCGAGGGGGCGATGCTCTGGACGGCCTGGCCGAGCGCCGCCGACGGCCCGCCCTCGCCGGCGGCCGCCAGCACCGGGGCGTAGAGCTCGTTGACGGTCTGGAACGGGTTGAGGGCGTTCGTGCGGAGCGTGAGCCCGCCGACGACCGGCACGCCCTCGGGGATCTCGATGGCGCCGCGGGCGAAGTTCGGCCGCCCGAGCTCGAGCGCCTCCTCGAGCGGATCCCACTGTGCCTGCGTGGCCGTGGCGAGGAGCTGTAGGGCTTCGGCCCGCAGCGGCGACTTGAACGGCAACCCGAGCGTGAGCCGGGAGATGACGCGAACCCACGAGTAGAAGGGCATGACGCGCCGCACGAAGCCACGCTCGAAGCGGTTGAAGCGCCGGTAGTCCCCCAGGAACAGCAGCGCCTCGCGCAGCGCCTCCGCCTTGAGCTCGACCGGCATCTCGTCGAGCGCCTGCACGAGCCCGTCGGCGGAGCGGATCTCCCCGCGCTTGCCGGCGTACTTGAGCTGGCGCTTGGCGCTGTTGATGTAGGCCGCGCGCCGGATCAGGCCCTCGAGCGACTGGTTGAACTCGAACGCGCGGTCGGTGACGCGCGAGAACGCCGAGCCGGCCGAGAGCGCCTGCGATGCCTCGGAAGCCTGCGAGACGGACGCGAGCTCCTCGGGAACCTGGTGGGCGATCTCGTCACCGATGCGCGCGTACTTCGCCCGCAGCTTCTTCGTCGGCGCGATGTGGCGGCCGAGCCCGGCGAGCAGGATGGAGCGCGCGTCACCGCCCGACAGCAGCCCGTACTGCATCGTGTTGCCCACGAGGTTCAGGACGTACCAACGCGGCGTGAAGGCGAGCACCCCCGCCTTCCAGACGCCGAGCGCGTTGTCGTAGCCGCGGAAGATGCCGTGGCTCGCGTCCACGTACTCGTCGGCCGCGGCCTTCGGCAGCAGCACCACGTCGTCGGCCGCCCACTCGCCGGTCTTGAGCGCCTGCTCGACCGTCTCCACCTCGTCGGCGCCCATGAACAGCCGCTCCATGATGGTCTGGTCGCCCCACTCGCCGTCCGGCGTCTCCTCGCGCATCCGCTCGAGGACGTTGTGCATCGAGGGGAGGTGCACGGTGCGGAACAGGTCGGGGGACTGGCGCATCATCACGACCGCCTTGTTCCCCGTCACCAGGTCGCCAGCCTCGTGGGTGAGCACGCCCGCGTCGTTGAAGCCGTCGCGCGCCCACTTCACGCCCGCGTGGTCGATGAGGCTCCGCAGCCCGAGCGCCGAGTGCTCGGCCCGGATGCCGCGCATCAGCACGTAGAGGGGGTCGCGGCGGCCCGTCTCGACGTTGAAGCGCCGCAGCAGCTTCCCGGTGTTCCCGTATATCCGCTCGGCCGTGAAGCGGTTTTGGGGACGGGGCCGGCCGCCGCGGTCGTCGCGCTCAGCCTTCGGCTTCTGGCCCTTCCGCGGACGCGCCGGGAGGTAGTCGCCCTCACCCGCGGTGAACTCGCCGTAGAGCTTGATGCCCTCCTGCGTCTCGAGCTCGTGGTAGGCCACCTCTGCCTTCCGCAGCCGTGTCTCGACGCGCGAGAGCGCCCCCTGCAGAGCCCGGACCTGCTCGATCTCCTCGGGCGTGTTGCCGTGGTCCTTCTGGATGGCGCGCAGCTCGTCGAGGATGTCGGCCCGCTGCTGGTGGCCCTTCTCGATGAGCTGGCGCGCCTCCATCATCTCGCCGGTCTGCGGGATCTGGGCGTGCATCGCGTCGATGTGGCGCGGCGTCGTCCACCCGCCGGTGCTGGCCTTCTTGGCCTGGGCGAGCGCCTTCTTCACGGCGGCCAGGTCGCGCATGGTCTGTTCGAGGTCCGCGGGCGTGCCGCCGAACGACGCGCGCACGGCGCCGAGCTCCTCGTAGACCTGGGCGAGCGCGGCGCGGTGCTCCTTCGCCAACTCCTCGGGGATGAGGTGCTCGAGCGCGAGGAGGCCCTGCTTCTGGCCGGCGGCGATGCTCTCGAGCGCGGCCTCGATTGGCGTCGGCGGGCGGTCGACGCGCTCCGACATCCGGCGGCCCACCAGACCGGGCACGTCGGTGCCGAACGTCTCGCGCGACCGCGGCACGCGCGAGCCCTCCCCGAACATGCGCTTCGCCTGGCGGCCGCCGCGCGCGCGCTGCTCCTTCGTGACGAGCCCGGCCGCGGGGCCCGTCTCGCCCGAGCTGTTGGCCGCGCGGCGCCGGCGCGAGCTCACCATCTTCGTCTCGGAGCCGCCGAGCTCGCGCGCGAGGGCGTCGTAGACGTCCGACAGGGAGCGCGCCACCTCGGGGTCGGAGAGCTCGAGCGCAGACTTGCCCTCGTGGTGCGCCAGGGCGTCCCGCATGACCTGTGCCTCCGCCCGCAGGTTGCCCACCTCCTCGATCGCGTCGAGCACCTCGCGCGGGTGGCGGATCGGCAGGGGCCCGTCGGGCAGCGCGAGCGGGGAGCTGTTCGGGTCCGCGATGACCCGGAGCGCCTGCTCGCGCGCGGGGCCCTCGGGGAGCAGCGCCACGCGCTCCGCGATCGACTGCTTGAAGGCGTCCTCGGTGACGTTGAGCCAACGCTCGGCCGCGGCGCGCTGCTTCTCGGTGCCCGTCGCCAGCGCCTCGAGCTCCTGTCGCGCCTGCTGGACGAGCGGGTAGATCTGCAGGGGACGCTGACCGTTCAGCCGCGCGATCTCGTGGGCGATCGCGCGCGTGTCGGAGCGGGCGCCGGCGACCTTGCGCTTGAGCGCCTCGAGGCGAGATGGCAGGTCGGTGCCTCGCGCGGCGTTGCGGGCGTCGGCCTCCTTCACGAGCTGCTGCTTCACCGCGTCGGCGGCCTCGCGAAGCGCCGGCTCGATGCTCGTCAGGTCGTAGCCCTCGATCTCGCCGTGCTTGCCGACCTTCGCGCGGTCCTTGAGCTTCGACCGGATCTCGGCCAGGTGGTCGTACTTCGCCGCCAGCGCCTTCGCCGCCTTCGACCGCGGGGTGCGGCCCGGCCTCCACCGCTCCACCTCCGACGGCCGAACGTGGTCCGTGATGAGGGGGTACAGGTTGTCGGAGCGGATGACGTCCGCGAAGTTCATCCCCTCCGCGCCCTTCTGGGAGGCGAAGTCCTCGAGCGCGCGCGCCTGCTCCTGCTCGGCCGAGAGAAACTCGTTGCGCGCGCCGCGGTCGCCCGAGCGCGCGCCGAGGTGGTCGAGGAGAGCCTGGTAGCGGCTCTCGATCTCGGCGGCCTGCGCCTCGAGCTCGGATGCGCGCGCGAGGATGCGGTCCTGGCCGGCGATCTGACGCAGCTCCGGGATGGCCGCGGGCCCGAGCGCCGAGAGCCCGCCGGGCAGGTTCGCCTGGCGCCCCTCCTCGAGCGCCCGCAGCCGCTCCTGGCCGTCGCGGATCATCACGATCGCCTTCTCGCGGTTCCCGCGCTGGAACTCGCGGATGCCCTCGTTGATCTGGCGCTCGACGGCGCGCACCTCCGCCAGCGCCTCCTTGCGGGCGGCCGGCTTCTTGAGCTCGATGAGCCGCCGCTGCAGCGCGCGCTTCGCATCGGTGAGCTCGCGCACGGTGTAGGGCGTGTCCGGCGACAGGCTCGTGATGACCGGCTTGTCGACGTTCACCAGGTCGGGGGAGTAGGTCGAGCCGCCGTGGACCTGCTCCTGCCAGCGCACGCGCGAGTCGTCCACCATCTTCTTCGTGATGAGCCCGGTACCCGGCTTCACGAAGTCCTCGCTCGAGGTGATCTTCGCCTGGCCGGTGCGGATGAGCTTGCGGCCCTCGCGCACGGCCGCCTGCAGGATCGGCGGCGCGCTCTCGAGGTCGAGCAGCTCCGGGTGCTGGCCGAGCTTCTCGAGCGCCGCCAGGTGCTCCTCGGAGCGGCCGACGTGCTCGCCCTCGCGGCGCGCCTCCTGGATGCCGATGCGCCAGTAGTCGATGGCGCCCTGAAGCGCGTCCTGGGGCGACCCGTAGCCGAGCTCGCGCCAGTTGAGCAGGCCGGCGGTGTGGAGCGTCAGCGCCTCCTCATACCCGTCGCGGCCGCGGAGCCGCTTCGACACGGGCCCGAGCTTGCGCGTGATGCGCTGGTAGTCGCGCGAGAGCGTCGTGAACTCGCGGCGCGCCGAGTCCGTCGCCTGCATCCGCACCGTCTCACCGATGCGCCGGTTCGCCGCGTTGTAGCGCCAGGTGGCCGAGCCCGGCACCGTGAAGTGCCCGACCTGCTGTGGCAGCCGCCCCTCCGCGCCGGCGAACGCGCGGTCGCGCGCGTCCACCCGACGGTCGAAGTACCGCTGGACTGCGTTGGTGACCGGGTTGAGGGATCCCGCCGGGCGCGCCTGCAGCACCGGCAGGAGATCCTCGGTGCTCGCGCTCTGGGGCGCGTAGACGCGGCGGTCGTCGCGCGCGCGCCGGCGGCCGGCGGCGGAGGTGTCCCCCAGGTAGCTCAGGAACCGCTCGAGGTTCGAGCCCTCGCCCGCGGCCACCGTGCGCGCGCCGGCCGGGCCGAAGCCCGCCGTGCGGGCCCCGAGCGATGCACCCTTGCCGAGCGCGCTGTAGACCGATCCGGCGTCGAGCAGGTACGAGAGCGGGTGCTCCATGAACTGCCGACCGAAGGTGCCCCAGTCGCCGCGGAGCGCGGGCGTGTAGCGGTGCTGGTAGTCGGCCACGATCGCGCGGCCGGCGAGCACCAGGTCGTCGACCGTCCCCTTCGACTGACGGTTGAAGAACCGCGCCGGGGAGTCGATGGGCGTCAGCCGCGACAGGACGTTGGCGCCGGCCTGCGCCGGGAGGTTCCCCACCGTGAAGGCGGTGCGGCCGACGAGCGCCGCCGACGCGGGGATGGAGGTGATGACCCCCGAGAGGTCGCGCGAGAGGGCGCCGAGGAAGCCGCCGCCCGGCGCCTGGCCGAGCCGGCGGCCGCTGGCGATCGCCTCAGCGAGCCTCTGGCGCTCCGCGGACCCGAGACGAGTGCCGAGGGCCGTCTCGAGGCCGGGGGCCGCGCTCGCGCCGGGGAGCACCGCCGTCGCAGGGCTGCTCCACGCGTTCCCTCCGGTGGACCCCGCAGGCCGCGCGACAGCCGCCGCCGGCGCCGAGTCGGCCCAGACGTTCGCCACGCCCTACCCGCTCGAGGTCGAAGTGGGCGTCGTCCCGGTGAACTGCTTGACGATCTTCGTGGCCTGGTTCGGCTGCATCCCGCCCTCGATCAGCAGGTTCCGCAGCGACTCCGCCTCCGAGCGCGACCGGGAGAACCCGGAGCCCATGACCGCGCGGATCGCCTTGAGCACCGGGAGGATGGCGACCCCCTGCGCGAGCGCGTCACGGATGATGCCCGGAGGGTCGACCGAGCCCGGCTTCTGGACGAACTGCGGCGCGCGGTTGGGCAGCGAGGGGTCGTAGTCCGGGTTCCTCACGAGCGTCCCCGTGAGCTGCTTGCGGACGTTCTTCACGAACGCCGCGGTGTCCTTCGCGCGGCGGCCGTTGCCGCCCGTCTTGGCGCTGGCGCTCGCGCGGATGGCCGCGCTCTGCAGTTGGGCCATCGTCGAGCGGATGTTGTTCGCCGTCGAGACGTCGCCCTGCAGCTCCGCGATGAGCAGCCGGTTCTCGAGGTTCGCGCGCGTGTTCTCGAGGGACGTGTCGCTCGAGATGAGCGCGCGCTGCAGACCGCCGGCCTGCGTCGTCTGCGTGCCGAGGAGCTGTAGATCCTGGCCGCGGATCTGCGCCGCGATCGACTGGTCGTTCTGGCGCGCCTGTAGCGCCTGCTTCGCCTGCTCGGCCTCGGATGCCCGGAGGCCCTGGAACAGCGCCTCGCGGTCCTTCTGGCGCGCCGCGTCCCATCCGGTGAGCACCTTGGCGCCCTCGGTGGCCGCGATCGCTGGCAGCGCCGACATCTGGCCGACCGTGACGGCCGAGCTCGCGGTCTGCTGCTGGCGCTGCGTGTCGGCCAGCCGCGCCTGCAGGTCCGGCACGCCCTGGGGGGCGCCGGCGACGAGCGGCTGCGACTGGATCAGCGAGCCGAGGGAGGAGAGCCGCGCCTGCGCCGCGTCGGCGTTCTGGTTGAGCGAGGTCTGCAGGTCGCCGTAGGCCGACTGGATCACGGGCCGCTGCGCCGCGCTCGCCGCGTCGTAGGAGCGCACCGTCGCACGGCTCTGGGGGTCCAGGCCGGTCATCTCGGTGATCGGCTCCCAGAACGTGCGGCCGCGGTCGTTCGTGTGCACCACGTAGTCGTTCGGGTTGAGCCGCGGGGTGAAGCCCGGAGCGAAGGCCCCCCGGACGCCCGCCACGCCGATGAGCTCCGGCGGCAGCAGCCGGTCGCGCGCGGTGCCCCCGCGGGCGCCGGAGGTCGTGAGCGTGCCGCTGGCCGTCGTGCCGGGCGGGGCGAACCCCTTGCTCTTGAGCTTGCGGAAGGCAGCCTGCTGCAGCGCGGGCTTGTAGTGAGAGCCGACGAACTTGCCGAGCGGGGAGGAGGGGAGCGTGAAGGCCATCAGCGGCGCACGAGCTTCGGCAGCGGGATCTTCTTCACGGGCGGCTTTGAGGCCACCTTCGTCGAGGGCAGCTTGAACACGGAGTCGCCCGAGCCGCCGGAGCCGGCCGGGCCGGTGGACGCCGCGGCGACGGCCGCCGCGCCGGGAGAGGGGGCGGCGGGGACCGGCGGGGGCGCGGCCGCGGCCTCCTGCGCCTGCTCGAAGCGGATGTTGGCGATGTTCTGCCCGAGCTGGCCGAGGCCCTGCCCCTGCTGCTGCAGGCTCGTGTTCTGGGCCGCCGAGAAGTTCTGCAGCATCGACTGGATCCGGGCGAACAGGTCGCGCTGCGCGAGGAGGTTCTGGTTGGAGGTGCCGGTGCTCGCGCCGACGCCGCGCGCGGCCGCCGAGTTGTTGATGCTCGTGGCCGCCTGGCGGAAGGCCGAGCCCTGGGGGCCCTGCTTCACGCCGTACGTCTCGTTCATCAGGCCCGGCGCCTCCGCGAAGCCCGCGTCGGCGGTGCCCTGCAGCGTGGCGTCCGACCGCTCGAGCAGGCCCGAGGTGGTCAGGCCGAGGGCCGCCAGGAGGGCGGCCTGCTGGCGGGACGCGTTGCCGCCGGCTACCTGGCCGCGTGCGGCGGCGAGTAGCGCCTCGATCCTGGGGTCTACCGGCAGCGCCATAGCATCCTCCTCGCGCTCATCCTAGACGTCACAGCTCGAAAACGAGAAGAAGGGCCGCATTGCTCGTCGCCGGCGCCACGTAGACGAAGCCGTCGGCCGTCGTCGCGTCGGCCACGACGTCGATGGTCGCCCGCCCCTCTCCCGGAGAGAGCACCGGCCAGAACCCCGAGACGCCCTGCGGGGAGAGCCCGCCGGTGCCGTTCGAGTGGTAGAGGCCGGGGATGCCCTCGTCCAGCCCGGTGATCTCCTGGCCGCGCAGCCGCACCGACAGCTTGAGGTCGCCGCCGTTGCCCGCCGAGATCTTCCCGGCGACGAACACGACGAGCGGCCGCCCCGAGAGCACCACGTCCACCGACAGCGGCGTCGAGAGCGGAGCGAAGCCCGCGGTCGCGTTGGCGACCGTGACGTTCGAGCCGCCGCCGAGGGTCGCCAGCGCCACGCACCGGCGCACGTTCTGGATGCCGAGCCCGGACGCGGTGTTCTGCGCGTCGGCCGCGGCGTTCGCCGGCCCGATGAGCTTGGCGAGCTGCCCGTCGGCGGCCATCTGGGCCACGGCGTCGTGCACCGCCTGGCCGAATGACCTACCCGTCCCGATGGCGGTACTCCTTCACCAGCAGCTCGAGCTCGTGGACGGCCGTGACCGTGGGGTTGCCGCCGACGCGCTCGAGGGTGAGATCGAAGCGGCGGGTGCGCTGGCCGAGCGTCGAGGGGGTCGTGTCCCCCACCTCCGTCACGGGGTAGAAGGTCGCGCTGGCGATCTCCTCGCCCGTGGTGGGCCCCATCGAGCCCTGCTCGTTGGACCCGTCCGGGCCCGTCGTGATCTCGAGGGTCGCGCCGGTGCCGACCACCTGATGCTCGACCTTCGCGTACTTCACCTCGCGCTCGACGGCCAGCGAGCCCGCGATGTCGAAGGGCGTGCGCGCGAGCAGGCTACCCCGGTTGGTGGTCACCTCCACCGGCGTCACCTCGTCCACGATCGTCGTGCTGAGGTCGGCCACCTCGGGGTCGTCGTAGGCCATGAGCAGCCGGTCGGGGCCGCCGGGGCGGCGCGACGAGTAGAAGGCCCGGATGGAGTCGGGGAGCGTCCACTCGCCGCACCACGTCCTCGAGGGCCGGTGCCACACGAGCGTCGTGTTCGACAGGTCCGTGGTCACCTTCACGATCAGGTGGTCGTGGATCACGCCGAGGCACGCGGTCGCGCCGCCTTCGGCCATCAGGCGCCGCCACGTCGCGTCGATGTGCCCCTCGGTGATCGACCGCGGCTCGTTGCCGGCGAACTCGAACACGCCCTGGGGGCCCGCCATCCACGCGCCGTCGTCCACCGTGACGCACGAGAGCCCGTCGAAGTTGCCGTAGTCCTTGATCTTGCGGACGGACGCGGCCGGGTACTGGCCCCAGAGGATGTAGACCTCGGAGTCGCAGAGGATCGCCAGGTTTCCCGAGGGCAGGGAGAGCAGCCCGGTGATCGCGCCCGACGCGCCCGAGCCGCCGACGTCGATGGACGCGACGATGGTGGCGCGCCCGATCTCGACCTCGTAGCTGAACTCGCCGTTCTTCGAGGTGCGGCCGTTCCAGAGCGCCGGGGAGAGCTGCAGCCGGCGCGGGGCCCACTTCACGCCCGCGGCGTACAGCCGCCCCTCGTGCACCGCGGCGACCTTCCCGACGAGCGGGCGGCCGATGACGTAGAGCACAGCGCCCGAGGAGGCGAACTCCGCCGCCGCGTCCGACGTCTCGAGGGAGGTGTCGCTCGAGACGCTGTTGATCCGCAGGGGGGTGCCGTAGTCCACCCCCACCGGCTCGATGATGTCGGTGCCCTGGTAGAGCTGGTAGGCGCCGGCGTAGCCAGGGCGGCCAGAGCCGGGCACCGCGGTGCTGTTCCAACGCGTGTTCGAGCCCGTGATCGTCGTGCCCGAGCCGACGCGCGATGCCGAGCCGAGGTTGGTGACGAGCGTGTGCAGCCCGAGGTTTCCCGCCGCGCGCACGCGGCCCGAGGTGCTGGCGACCGACGCGTCCCACACGGCGTCGACCACCACCTTGCCGCCCGAGACGTACTGCGCGATGCGCCGGTAGCCGTGCAGGCCCTCGAGCCAGATGTACCGGCCCACGTCGTTCGAGGAGAACTGGTTGGAGCCGGCCGAGACGACGAGCCCGCCCGTGGAGTCGGTGAGCGACACCTGGGCGTTCGTCAGGAAGCCCGCCGTCGTGCCCTCGCCGTCGTCGAGCTTGCCCGCCGTGCAGATGATCGGCGTCTCGCCGTCCTGGGGGAGCGCGAGGAGCTCGCCGTTGAACAGGCCCGGCATGAAGTGGATGCCGGGGCCGGGGCCCGAGAGCGGCAGGAGGTTGTCGACGTTCACATCGCCCTGCCGACCGAAGGAGGTGACGAGCCGCAGCGCCGCCGCCGTCGCCACGTAGACGTCGGGGTCCGTCTGGCCGGACGCGGTGAGCACCTCCTCCCAGACCGCCGAGGGGTTCCCGCCGCCCGAGGACGTGTACGCGTAGGAGTCCCACCCGCCGCGCTCGACGAGCGTGCCGAGGGGGTAGAGCCCGTCGCGCAGCGCAGCCGCCTGGCGCTGGTTGCTCGGCGCGTCCCGCAGCCCGCCCGTGAAGGGCCGGTCCACGCGGACGATGGACGTCTTGGCCGGCATCAGGCGATCACATCGTAGGCGACGACCTGGGCGCGCGCGTGGTTGAGCTCGCGCACCACCTGGTCGACGTAGGCGAGGTCGGAGGATGCGAGGTCGAGCGGGCCCCGCGGGCCGCCGCGCGCCGCCTCGAGCTCCGCGACCTTCTCGGCGCGGACGGTCACCAGGGAGGCGAGGGCCGCGTCGATGGCGGCGAGGATCGACGTGGCGACGAAGGTGGTGGAGAGGCTCGCACCGAAGCTGGCCGAGCCGCTCAGGATCCCCGAGAGCGACGTCGTGGGCGCCGGGTAGCTCTCGGTGCCCGTCCAGGTCGAGACGGCCGACAGGTCGCTGCTGATCGCCAGGGGGACGAAGGTGATGTCCGAGGTCCAGTCGGATACCGCGTCGATGGACCCCACCAGGCTCGAGCCGCCCGCGGCCGTGCCGAGCAGCGCCGGGAGCACCCGACGCCGCTGTGGGCGCGGCGGCCGATGGCGGACGAGGGTGGGCATCCGCTACCCGATCTCGCGCACGTAGAGGGTCGCCTTCATCGTCAGGGAGTCGGCCGGCGCCGGGATGCGGACCACGATGGTCGTGTCCTTCTGGGAGGCATCCGGCTCGAACCCGTCGGGCCACCAGAGCGCCAGGCCCGCGCGCACGTTGAAGGCGTCGTCGTGGAGCGTGACCGACGTGCCGGTGTTGGCGACCGTCGTGTTGTTCGCCTCCGCCGAGAAGCCCGCGGCCGGCATCCCGCGCTTCACGGGCACCTTGCTCGGCGTCGAGCCGCCGGAGCCAGACGCCGTGAAGCCGCGGATCACCTGAAAGCCGAGCACCTCGTCCGCGGCATCACCGACGTCGGAGGTCTGGGCGATGAACAGGCCGCAGAGCTCGACCGGCTGGTCGTCGGCGGGGGAGATCTCGAACAGGTCTTGCGCCGCGGTGACCGCAACGCCGGTGAAGGAGACGGTGTAGATGCCGGCCATTCAGGTCACCTCGTCAGCAGGGGGTTGAGCCCGCGGCGCCGCGGGGGGTCTGAGACGGCCAGGCCGCCCACGGGGATGAAAGCCAGGGTGAGGGTACGCCAGAACTTCGCCACGGTCAGCGTCTCGACCGTCACCGCCGCGACGTTGCCGGCCGCCGCGACGGACTTGGTGATGATGGCGATGGCCGCGGTGCCGCCGGTCGCCGTCGTGACGTCCTCGGTGTTCGTCCAGGTCGCCGGCGGGATGCCGGAGTGGGCCTGGTTGGAGTCCACGAGCGAGAAACACGCCACCAGGCGGTCGATGCCGAGCGTGTTGATCGACGAGCTCTGGGGGGTGGTGCTCGAGACGGGGGAGCCCGACCACACCGCGGCCTCGAAGGGGTCCACGGTCGTGATGCAGCCGCGCACGTTGAAGGAGTCGGCCATGAGCACGTTCGACGCGTCGGCCGCCGTCGTCGAGGTGACGGTCGGGTTCGTCTCGGCGCCGCTGGCCGCGCGCTTCCACCACAGGCCCGTGCTCATGTTGCTGTTGCCCTCGGGGGGCAGCACCTCGTTCCACCCGGCCGAGATGCTCAGGTTGCCCGCGTCGTTCTTGATCGCGGCCACGAGCAGGATGTCGTTCGCCGCGTGCGCGGGCAGCGTCGGCGTCCGCGTCGATGCGGCGGCCGTGGCCGTAGGCGAGCCGTTCGCCTGCCAGGTTGGTGCGGCCACGGCCCCGCGCTCAGTCCAGCGTGATCGTCAGGGCGCCGATGGCGAAGCTGAGGGCCACGCCGACGGAGGTGGCGCGCGAGACGGCCAGCGCCGCCGAGCCCCAGAAGTTGCCACCGCTCGAGGCATCGAGCAGGCCCCAATGCGTCACGGTGCCCCACGCCGAGGGCGACGGCGCCGCGAACGTGATGGCGACGATGTTGGAGATCGTCGAGCCCGAGCGGGTGAAGGTCGTGGTGCCGTTGGTGACCTGCACGCGCGCGTAGGCGTTGCCCGACACCTCGGTGCCGCCGCCGGCGTCGTTCGGGGCCGCGGTGAACAGGGCCACGTACAGGTTCGCCGGCGAGGTGAACGGTGCGGAGGGGTTGAACAGGTGGTCGAGCACCTTCCCCTCGAGGTAGTCCGAGTATCCAGCCACTTCGTCAGCCTCCTGGGGCGGTTTCGACCTGGTAGAACGCCTGATCGCCGGGATCCCACTCGAGCTCTGCGTCGGTCGTCTTGTCGTAGGCCGTCGGGATGATGTATTCGGTCGGCGTCATCGTCAGGCGGTAGACGACGTTGGCCGCGGGGATGGGGGTGCGCCCGAGCGTCTCGGTGGCGTTCGCCTGCCAGTCACCGAGCCCGGACAGGGTGCCCTGCAGCGGAACGGGGCCCGAGGGCGGCACCGCCGCCGCCTCCGCGTGGAACCACCCCACCAGGCCGAGCGGGTCGATGCCGCCGGTCCCGCCGCTCTGGGAGCCGAAGGGGTTGGCGGGCCCGTCCGAGTACGTGTCCCGGCGCCATGCGAGCTGGCCGGTAGGGTTGCGGAGGTACTCGACGACCGCGTTGGTGCTCGAGATCAGGCACATGCGGTAGGTGCCGGCCGTGAAGGCCCGCCGCGTCCACGAGAACACGTAGTAGAGCGCCTCGGAGGTCGTCGGCACCGAGATCTCGTTGGAGGTGACCACCAGGACGTCGGTGAGCGGGTCGTTGATGTCCGACACCGAGTAGATGGCGACCTTGAACGCCTGCGAGCCGGCGCCCGCCAGGGAGCCGCGCAGCGGGATCCACGCCTCGTCGGCCTCGCACGCCTGCAGCGTGAAGGTCGAGCCGCGCGAGGAGTCCACCGAGGCCCCGAACCACGCCGCGTCGGTGGCCGGCGCCGTGCCGACGCGCTCGGCCGCCGGGAAAGCCCCCTCGGTGGGGAGCACCAGGTCGGGGCGCGTGGTCCCGCCGCCGCCGCCCTCGCCCGAGCCGCCGCCGCCGGCGCCCACGTAGCCGGTGAAGTCGCCGGGGTCCGTCGTGCCGTTCGAGTAGGCCCAGAGGTTGAAGTCGGTGCGCCCGACGATGGAGGGCTCGCGGTAGCCGCCCCAGCGCATCGTGGCGATGTTCAGCGGGAACTGAGCCGTGCCGGTCGTGCGGAGCGCGGTGCGCTGGTTGTTGACGCGGGTGTGGCCGCGGAAGGTCGCGTCGTCCTGCACCCCGTCGCGCCACGCCTCCCACCAGCCGACACCCGAGGTCGTCCACAGGTAGCCGATGCGGTAGTAGTGCCAGTCGCCGCCCTTGTCGAGCGCGCCGATCTTCCACGAGCGGTCATTGGTCGGCGTGCGGATGACGAAGATCAGGTAGCCGTCGAGCAGCCCGAAGGCGGGGGACGGCGACGGCGAGCCGCCCCCGCTCTCGTCGAACTCGGAGCGGTGCTGGAAGATGTAGTTCCAGTTGTCGTCTCCGTTGAGAGAGTCCTTCACGTTCGGCGTGCAGTAGAGCGCAAAGGAGTGCCAGATCACGCCGGCGGTGTAGCCGGCCTGGTTGGCGGCCCCGTTCGGGCCGCTCGAACCGGCCAGCGCCCGCTCGGCGCGGTGGGAGGTGGCGACCTGGAAGGCCGGCCAGGCAGGGTCGCCGCCCACCGTGTCGCCGCCGTCCCAGGTGAAGGCGATGGAGCTGGCCGGGTTGGCACCGTAGGGATCGCGCACCGCCGTCGGCGGCCGCACCGCGACGTCGTGCGGACGGTTGACCGTTTTCCAGTGGGAGACGCCCTGGAAGTCGCCCGTCGCGCGCGAGGTTCCGATGGTGAAGCCGGTGTCGACGAGAGCCACAGCGCCTCCTACGAGATCTGGTCGGCGCGCTCGAGGGCGCGCTCGAGGGCACGGGTGAATCCGGCCACGAAGTCGCGGCGGTAGCGGGCGTCCTCGCGCGCGGTGCCCGCCACGGCCAGTAGCGCGTCGGTGCGCCGGAGATCCCGCTCCACGTCGGCCAGGTTCAGAGCCGTCGTGATCGACGCGCGGGCCGCCAGGAGAGCGGCCGAAGCCATCAGCCGTAGACCTTGCGGATCACGCGCGCCTCGGGATCGCCGTTGCGGATCGTCAGCTCGTACTCGAGCTCCTGCTCGAGCGCGGCGACGATGCCAGCGGCCGCGGCGGCGTGGGTCGAGAACTCCTCCTGGTTGAGCGCCATCCGCCAGATGGTCCGCTCCGCGATGAGGTCGTGGTACTCGGAGGGCAGCAGGGAGGGCGTGTCCGTGCCGGTGGTCCAGGCCGGCGGCCGCGGCACGTAGAACAGCTTGGCGCCGGTGTCGTCGTCCTCCGCCGGCGCCGGGTCGACGTAGATCCGGTCGTCGCCCATGAACACGAAGTTCCGGGGGCCCGACACCTCGGAGCCCGCGCCGGAGAGCTCGCGGACGCCGGCCGCGCGCGAGAGGTCGTCCATCGACACCTCGCGGAGCGTGCGCGTGCCGATCCGCAGCGTGCGGACGGCCATGAAGTCGTCGGGCAGCTCGACGTAGTGGTCGTCGGCGGTGAGCGCCAGGTCGGCCTCGTCGTGCGAGAGACGGAACCGACGGACGACGCGGTGATACTCGCGCTCGAGCGTGCCTTCGACGATCGACACGAACGGCGCGCGCGACGAGCCCACCCCCAGGCGTTCGAGGACGTAGGTGGTGAGCTCGTCGCGGGTCGCCACGGTGGGCCTAGCGGCCGATCGTGTAGATGAACTCGAGGAACACGACCGTCGCGGCCTGGCCGGCGTTGCCGTTCGCCAGCTCGGCGGACGTGCCGGTCGTCTCGACGTAGACCTTGAGCTTCGGCGTGACCACCGAGCCATCCCAGAGGATGTCCACGGCCGCCGCGGTCTGGGTGTACCCCAGGACGCTGACGCAGAACAGCGTGCCGCCGGCGGGCGCCGGAGGCAGGGTGATCGTGTCGCCACCCGTCGCGTAGGTCGCCCCCATCGTGTGCTTCGCCAGCACGCGGGCGACCTTCGTGCCCCCGAGGGAGAAGTTCTTGGGCGACCCACCCGTGAAGGCGGGGACAGTCTCAGCGGTGGTTCCCATGAGGGCCCCCTCCTACTTGAGCAGCAGCACGGCCCGGAGGCTGTGCGATGCGATGGACGTTCCGTTGGACAGCTCGGTGGCGAACGCGGAGTAGGCCAGGAGCTTCGGCGTGGTGCGGGATCCGTCCCACCGCCACTCGTTCGAGCCGTGGAAGTTCTTGGTGAGGAGCACCTCGACGATCGCCCGCTCCGAGATCTCGTCGGGAAGCGTGATCGTCATGCCGCCGGTGACGTAGGTGTCGGAGCCGCCGAAGGTGATGCCCAGGTTGACGATCCGAAGGTCGTCCTTGTGCATCACCAGGAGCGGGCCGAAGCCCGACCCGTCGGTGGCGTAGGTCGGAGAGAAAGCCACCTCAGATCACCCCCCCAGGAAGCGGCTCGTCGTCGCCGTCTCCGATGTCGTCGGTGCCCTCGGCCTCCGCGATCGCGCGCGCGATGTCGTCGCGGATCTCGGAGTCGGAGGGCAGGGTCGCCATCGCGGCCGCCGGCGGGTTGCCGTCCAGGCCGTCGCCCTCCTCGAGCGGCGGCTCGGCCGCCGGCTCGGGCTGGCGGGGGCCAGCGGCCCGGCGGTCGATGGCCGCCATCTGGGTCGCCGTCGGCAGGTTGTCGCGGTCGAGCAGCGCGGCCGCCAGGAGCTTGATGACGCCCTCGCGCTTCTTGTGCTGGCTCTCGTAGGTGATGGCGCCGGCCAGGTCGACCACCATGCCCTCCTTCACCGCAGCGCGGATCTTGGAGTAGGCGAGGTCGTTCCACCCGCGGATGGGCGGGGGGACGAGCTTGCCGGTGGCCGAGCTCTGCGCGCCATCGACGACGCGCACGCCGTCCTCCATGTGCACGAGCTGGCGCTCGTTCTCGAGCCAGACGATCTTCGGCTCCGAGGTGCCCGTGTAGGCGGGGTGCTCGAGCAGGAGCTCGAAGTCCTCGAGGGAGATGGCCGCGCGGCCCTGACGGAACTTGATCGCCCGCCCCTTGGAGGTGAGCCGCTGCGCGCCGGTCGCCGCGTTGTAGGCGTGCTCGTCGGGCGTGAGGATGATCGTGCCGCCGCGCGCCGGGCTGATGAGCTCCACCAGGCCCCGGTCGTTGAGCGGCGGTGCGTCGAGGAGGGCGCCCATCAGTAGGTGACCCCCGTGATCTTCCCAAACGCCTTCTCGAGCGCGAAGGAGAAGGTCGCCTCCGTGAACCACTCGTCCTTGAAGGCGTCCTCGCCCGGCTGCTGGATGTTGGTGTTCAGGGTGGTCCGCCGCGCCGGCCGGTACCAGATCCCGTCCCAGTCGATGATGTACCCGTAGCCGGCGTAGCCGTTCTCGAGCAGCGGGTGGTTGATGATGTCGAGCGTCCCGAACGGCGAGATGTAGGTGCTCACCTCGATGCCGTACGTCGCGTTCGCCTGGCTGTTGGTGCGGATCTTGTGGTTGCCCCACGAGGAGATCGTCGCCAGGAGCTCGCGCGAGGCGAGGAGGCCCTTGCGCTTGCGGCCGTTGACCGAGTAGCGCATGCAGTCGCCCACGAAGTCGATGAACTGCGACTCCGTGATGACCCCGCCGGTGGCGAGCACGTTGGTGGAGATGCGCTCGTCGATGCCGCCGGCGGAGCGGATCGGGGTGTCCGCGACGGAGGTGTCCTCGTTCTTCTCGCCGTGGAGGCAGATCTGCTCCCACAGGCGGGCGTGACGGGCGCCCTCCTTGCGGCGCTGGCGGATGCGCTCCGGGCCGCCGTAGAGCTCGATGTTGTCGAGCGTCTTGGTCACGTGCACCGAGGTGCGGAGGATCTGCGTGTAGTTGAACTGCGTGACCGTGACGGTGCTCTTGGCGGGCGGCGCCAGGTCGCCCTCGGCCTCGGCGGTGCCCATGTTCAGCACCCAGACGCCGTTGGAGATCGTCGCCGCGACGGTCGCACCCCAGGAGCGGGACACGTTGAGCACGCCGGTCGTGTCGTTCTTGCCGATGATGCGGAGCGTCTCACCCGTGGAGACGACCTTGAGGATGTCGCCCTCGCGGTGGTAGGTCGGGTTGGCGACCGTGATCGTCGTGGCGGCGCTGTTGCCGCCGGTGGTCACGGTGTCCCACTCGGGGAGAACGTCGTCCTCGAGGTGGTTGGGCTTCGTCGAGCGCGCGCGCATCACCTGGGCGCGCTTGGTCACGACGGTGAGCATCGGAGAGTCGGGCGGGTCGTACTGGAACACCCGCTCCATCATCTCGACGACGCGCTGGTCCTGGTTGACGGCATAGGCGCCGGCCGTGGCCTGGCTGCCGGTACGGATGGTTGGCACGTTCGGAACCTCCGGTGAGGGTGGGGACGGTGAGAGCTTCTCGTCCGCTTACTCGCCGTGTCCCGGTGCCGGATCGGGGGGAAATCCCTTGTCCGAGGGCCCGTGGGGGCTCGTGCGCGTCGTTCTCGGGAGGGGGGTTGTCCTCTCGGGCCCGCAGGCTCCCGATGGGCGCGATGGTAGGGAGAGCCGTCTCCGAACGCAAGAAGGGCCCCCCGAAGGAGGCCCTTCCCGTGGTCCCCGACAGACCAAGGTGCAGCGCGCGCGATGGTAGCAGAGCTACCCCAGGCCGTCCCGCACGAACCCGCCGGCGCCCTCGATCTCCTCGCGGATCATCTTGTCGATGTCCACCGGCTTCGTGCCTCCGGCCGGACGGGCGCGGCCGCCGAGCAGCGTCTCGCCCTCCTGGGCGCGGCTCTGGCGCTGCTGCTCGAGCACGTCGCGCGCCACCAGGTCGTTGAACGCGCGGGTGACGCCGTTCGGCTGGCGCACGAGGTCCGGGTTCGAGGTGAGCACGCGCTCGAGCTCGGCCTGGTGCTTGGTGAACATCTGGCCGTAGTCGCGCGCGAGCGTCTGGACCTGCTCGCGGACGGTCGAGCGCGCGGTGAACTGCTCGACCGGCGCGAGCCGCTGGCCGACCGACTGGTCGACGCCACCGAGGATCTCCTCGGCCACGCGTGCCAGGGCCGCCTTCATCTGCGGGCCGGCGACCTGCTCGTGGTAGATCGCCAGCATGGTGCGGGGGTCGCCCTGCGCCACGCGCTCGAGCTCGTCGTAGTCGATGGGCGCGAAGATCTCGTCGAGCGTCTGCGGGCCCTGCTGCTGCTGGGGCGCCTGCTGGGACTGGCCGATGGTGGCGAGCACCTGCTGGAGCTGCGCCTCGGCCGCGCGTGCGCGCCGCTCGGCCTCGGTGTCGCGCGAGCCGATCAGGCCCTCGGCGTTGCGGTACGCCTTCGCCATGTCGGCGGGCGTGTTCCACCCCTTCTGCTTCGCCAGCTCGCGCGCGTCGTCGTCGAAGCCCGCCCACGGGTCCGCCGCCTGGCGCTGGTCGGGCGCCGCCGCGCCGGCGCCGCCGCCCTCGAGCAGATCGGGGTCGATCTCGAACTCCTCGCCCGGCGAGAAGGCCGGATCCTCGAGGATCTCCTCGCCGTCGGCCGGCGCCAGGACGATGCCGTCGCCACCGAAGCCGTCCGAGCCTCCGCCGCTGCTGCGTCCGTTGGTGCTCACAGGTCATCTCCTCGTTCGTCGTTGGATCGGTAGTCCTCGATGAGCTGGGCCGGGAGGCCGAGCACGAAGCGCATCCCCGCACGGTAGCCCGCCAGCTCGTCGCGGCGCTTGGCGTCGGTGCCCATCGCCATGAGCTCGTCCTCGGTGGTCTGCTGCTCCTCGCGCGCTTCCTGCAGCAGCAGGATCCACGCCTGGGAGCGGAGCAGGCCCTCGAGGATGCCCGCGTCGTCGGCCCTGCTCATCGGCGTCGGCGCCGGTGGAGGGCGCGCGCCGTCGAGCCCATGCCCGCGCCGGTGGACGGGATCGTGCCGGCGGCCAGGTTGTCGAGACGCATCGACCGCGCATCCTCGTACCCGCCGAGCGAGATGAAGCCCGCGCCCATGTACGTCGATGCCGGATCCGAGAGGGGAGTGCCGTAGGGGGCCCAGACACCGCTCACGCGCCGATACGCCTGCATCTGGTTGCCGACCATATCGAAGCGCAACCCGTCACCAGACGAGGGCTTTGTCAGGCCGGAAGTGTTCCCGATGAGGGTCTGGGTCGCATTGTCCTGGCGGTAGAGATTGATCTCGGTGCCGTTCGTGACGTACTCGACAACGTAGCCATCGCCGGTGCTCGATGCTCCCGAAGGCTGCTGGATCCGAAACCCGACGTAGATCTCGAAGGCCGGATCGACGGAGATGGTGGCGATGTCGAAGCCGACCTGCACCGCGGGGCCGAACTGCGCCGCGGTCCACCAGGCGTCGCAGTAGGACAGCGTGGCGGCCGGAACGCACCACTGGTTCGAGAGCACTCCCGGCATCGGCGCCGAGCTGTTGAACGGCGAGGCCGTCCATCCTGACGCGAGCGCGCCGTCGGCCTGCGTGAACGTCGTGATGACGGGGACCACCAGGGCGGTGGGCACCGCTAGGAGAAGTCCCCGTACTCGAGCACCGAGTAGGCGGGCGTGCCGGAATCCGAGACGATCCACCATTCCTGGGCGGCCGGGTTCGCGCCGCCCTGGGTCGCCGAGACGATCGGGAGCGTCTGGCCGGGCATGATCGCCAGGCCACACGTCGCCGGCGTGCCGGTGCCGGTGACGCTCGAGTCGCCGACGCGGATGATGATGGCCCCGTCCTCGTTGGTGACGTAGAGGTCGGTGCGGCTCGCGTCGAGAGCGACGAGCTGCCCCGGCGTCGTCGACGCGGCGCCGCGCTTCGTGTTGATCACGGGCATGGAGTCCTCCTAGGCGGCCGCGGCCGCGGGCTGTGGGGGTGCGGATGCGGCGCCGCCGCCGGTGGCGGCCGGGAGCGCGAGCTGCTGCTGCAGCGCGGCGACCATCTGATTCTGGGCGATCACCTGGTCGGAGAGCAGGATGCGCTCGGGGTCGTAGCCGGCGACCTGCACGATCATGCGCGTGATCTCGCGCCAGTCGATTTGCTCGATGATCTGCGGGTTGATGTTGAGCGCCTGAAGCAGCGCCATGAGCTTCTGGAACTCCTCGAGCTCCGAGGGGATCGCCAGGGAGCCGGCCTTCACCGAGACGTCGTACTTGGTGCCGTCGGCGTTGGTGAAGGGGGAGGTGCGCGCGAAGCCGCCGGGGGACTGGCCGGCCTCGAGCGCCTCGCCGCCGACGCCCATCAGCCCGCGCTGGTCGTCGTCGATGGTCATGCCCTTCGGCACGCGGATCGCGCGGCCGGGCGGGCCGTAGCGGCGCTCGGCCAGGTCGACAAGCTTGCCGAGCCGGCCGAAGCCGTCCTCGACCTTGGCGACCTTGAACTGCCAGCGCTTGTTCGCCTCCTCGTTGATGACCGAGATCTCGGTCGCGGTCTGGCGCCCCTCGGTCGCCTGGCCGGCCACGTTGTCATTCACGCCGGAGACGTACTGGCTCTCACCGCGCACGTTGTCGTAGAAGTTGTAGAAGTCGCTCGAGACAGCACCCGGCGTCATCCGCATCACCTGGGCGCGGACGTCGCCGTTCACGCGCAGCGAGCCGCCCGGCTGGCCGAAGGCCGCGTCCACCGCGGTCTTGCTCACGTTCCCCGAGTAGACGATCGGCGCCGCCAGGTTCACGGTCGTCTGGTCGATCGCCTGGTTGCGGAGCGTCGAGAGCTCGCTCTGGTGGTCCTCGAGCATCTCGGCGTCGCCGATGGAGTACGGGCTGTTCGGGTCGTCGCTGTTGCTGAACACGACGAAGGGCCGGACCGGCTGGTTCTCCTCGTCGCGGAAGGGGGAGGTGCGGATCTGGACGATCCGGTCCCCGCGCGAGCCGCCCATGACGACGACGGTGCCGTCCTCGTACCAGGCCTCCACGAGACAGAACATGCCGCCCTCCGGCGACCACGACGCCGAGCCCTGCCCGGACGCCTCACGCCGCTCGGAGAAGAGGGAGTCGGCCGCCTCCGCCATTTCGCCCTGGGCCACCTGGTCGAGCCCGTGGAAGAGCGGGTTGCCGTTGCGGTCGACCATCTTCGAGAGCCGCTTGAGCTGGCGCGGGGTGTACCAGGTCCGGTGGTAGATCACCTCGGCCGTCTCGGGCGTGGCCGCGTCCGGGGAGAGGAACCAGTCGAACCAGTTGATCGACGTGAACCGCGGGCGCCGGCGCGCGCCGTCCCAGGTGAGCTTCGTGGGCCCGTCGCCGTAGAGCACCATCTGCTTGAGCGCGCGGTGCACCTCTGAGCGGATGCCCATGTTCTCGAGCGTCTCCTGCAGCTCGAGCTCCTTGGCCTGGGCGTAGGGCACCGCCTGGGGGGTCAGCGGCTTCACCACGAGCGTCGGAGGTTTCGTGGCGATGCGCGGCACGATCGTCTCGACGATCCAGTAGATCAGCGGAACGGTCAGCTTCGACCACCCGAACGGGCCCTTGGTGGCCTCGTCGAAACCGCGCTCGGAGACGTCCTCGCGGAAGCGGCGGTAGAGCTTGTAGTCGAGCAGGCGCCGCTGCTCGATCTGACGCTTCGACTCAACCGCGGCCAGCCAGTCGTCGGCCACCTCGCGGACGAGCTCGGCGTAGGACATCTGCGGGGCGTCGACCGCCACGGGTCTACTGCCCGCCGAGAATGGCGGCGAGCTGCTCGGGCGGGATGTCACCGCCGCCGCCGGGCCCGAGCGCGCCGGCGCCGGCCGGCAGACCGCCGAGCCCGGACATCTGGGCCGCCATCCCGCCGCCGCCCGGAGGGCCCGCGGGCGCGGGCGGCGCCATCGTCGGATCGGCCGGCACCGCGGAGCCGCCGTCGGCGGTCATCGCCTCGCCGCCCACCAGGCTCATCATGTGCTGGATGAAGCCCTCGGCCTCCTGTAGATCCTGCGCGAGCAGGGACATCTTCTCCTGCTCCTGCTGCTGGGCGAGCTCGGCCTGACGCTGCTCGACCGCCTGCTGGATCGCCTCCGCGATCGACGTCGGCGCCATCGGCGGCATCTGGTCCATCTGGACCGGCGCGGAGGGGTCCGTCGTCGGGCCCCCCATCGCGTCCATCCCGGCGTAGCCGCCGGTGCCGAGCTGGGCGGGGGCGCCGGGGCCGTACCCCGCAGGGGACTGAACGCCCTGGGTCGGGATCATCGGCATCAGGAGTCCTCGGCCTTCGTGCGGCGCCGGCGCTTGGGCGCCTCGTCCTCGGCGTCTGCCTTCGGCTCCTCGGAGACGGCCAGGTCATGCCCGACGATCACCGGGTTCTCCTCCTCGGGCGTGCCGGTCGCCGGCACGGTGCGCGGCTGGTCGTCGGTGCGCTCATCGGGCGCGGGCTTCGCGTCCTCGGCGGCGGGGTCGTCGCCGGCGATCGCGGCGGCCGGGACCGCGAGCTCCTGGCGGTCCTCGTCGAGCTGCGCGGCGGCCACCTCGGCCTGCAGCCGGATGACGTGCTCGGGGAGCGTCGGCGCCGGCTCCACGTAGCCGTCGAGCAGGATGCCCTTCCGAACAGCGGTCTTGCGGGCGCGTCGTGCAGCGTCCGCGGCGAGGTCTGCAGGGGTGGTCACATCGTCCTCCTAGTAGCCCGTCCGGCGGTCGCCGATTTGGCGGTAGGGTCGCAGATCCTCGGGGGAAGTGCTACGCGGTGCCGTGTCGGACGCCATGCGGCCGAGCACCACGCACGCGATCGCCGTCTGCATCACGCGGTCGTCGTTCTTGCCCTCGCGCGCCTGCTCCTTGCCCGTCTTGGGATGCACCTCGAAGGTCAGCATCTCCCCGATGGTCAGGTTGTCGACGATGCCGATGGTGCCCTCGCGCACCATCTCCTTCGCGGTCGCCAGCATGATCGGCCTCGAGCGCGAGGTGGTCGCCCACCCGAGCTGGACCGTGCGCTCGTCGCGCGTCTGGTCGTAGGTGGGCATCACGAAGATGTTGGGGTAGGACCGCTCGCGCAGGAGGGTGATGACCGCGCGACCGTCGAGGTTCGACTCGGGCGCGAGCATCGCGGGATCGCCGTCGCCGGTGCGCCAGCGCCAGCCGGCCAGGATCATCTCGATGCCGAAGTCGATGGGGTCCGGGCGGCCGTGGTAGGCGGCCACCTGGTCCCAGGAGTCCATATCCCAGACGCCCATCGACGCGTAATCGGTGCCGCCGCCTCCGCCGCAGGCGTCCCCCGTCACCAGGTAGCGGCGCCCCTCCTCGCGCCAGCGCCAGACGCGCCAGAGCCCGTTGCGCTCGTCCTCCTCGAACCGCACCGTGTCGTTGACGACGGTGAGACGGCCGCGGCGCTTCGCCGGGCGGCAGCGGTTGTCGAGGTAGTCCTGCAGGGCGCGGGTGTAGAACGCGCACTTGCCCGAGCTGAGGAAGGCTTCGGCCGGGGTCATCGGGTACTCCTGGGGCCCCTTGCCGTCGGGCACGCGCATCCGGGCCTGGCGCACGCTCTCCTCGGTGCGGTCGGGGCGGCTCAGGGCGTTCGAGAAGATCTTGTGGAAGCCGTTCTCGGGCGCGTTCTCCCACGTCTCCTGGAACGGATCCCCGAGCCCGTTGGCCGTCGAGGCGAAGATGAGCTGCCCGATGTCCTCCACCGTCGGCAGCAGGGAGGCCAGCCGGTCGCCGGCCTCCTCCCAGTGGGCGCCTTCGTCGAGGATCAGCAGGTTGACCGTCTCGCCGCGGCCGGCGGTCGAGCTCGAGGGGAGGCTCGTGATGCGCGCGTCCCCCGACTCGTGGCGCACCGTGAACGTCTCGAGCGTGGGGTTCGGCGCCGGGAAGCTGGCGCGCACGACCTGGGGCAGATTGTCGTAGAGCCACTGGATCCGGCGGCCGACCTTGCGCGCCTCGCGCTCACCGATGGAGACGATCACCGTCTCGCTGTTGGGGTGGGCGAAGGCGTACCAGAGGGCGAACAGCGCCATGACCCAGGTGACGCCGAGCTGGCGCGCCTTGAGCACGATGATGCGCCGCTTCGTGAGGGCGGCCTGGACGATCTCGCGCTGGTGGTCCCAGAGCTCGAACGGGACCGGAACGCCGGAGAGGATCTCGGTGTTCTCGTCCTCGGACTGCTTCGGCTTGACGATCTTCGTCATCCGCGCGAGGGCGAACGGGTGGGACGCCGCGACGTGGCCGGCGTGGAAACCCGAGAGGTCGACCGAGCGGCGCTCGGCCTCGTGCAGCGTCAGGGCTTCACCGCGGCGGCAGCTCGTTCAGGCGCGGCGGCGCCCAGATCCTTGAGTGGCCCGCATCCCCTGGTGGGCAGTAGGGCACCAGCCGCACCGGAATACCCGGCGGGCGCCGGTGAGCGTGGACATCTTCGGCGTTCGTGCACCGAACCCAACTCGTGCGCCGCGGCCGCCGCCGTCCGTTCTCCGTCACCGCCATCCGCCACCAGTATGCATGACCCATCATCTCTGCTCCTCGTATGTGTCGGGGTCGTCGGGGGACTGTGCCAGCTCGAGGTCGGCCGCGTCGGAGATCGCGCCGGCCACGAGCTCGAGCGCAGCCACCAGGTCGGGGCGGTTGCCCGCGGCCAGTGCGCGCTGGATGTCGTTGCCGGTCATGGGCGACACGGCGATCTCGA
>ERZ650311.200-NODE-200-length-41316-cov-15.382347_pt1 | contig 41316 bp, 40 predicted proteins | sample MGYA00376247_ERZ650311 | MGnify/ENA primary metagenome ERZ650311 (study PRJEB26733, sample SAMN07839324) | wastewater metagenome | biome: small river; feature: stream; material: water | place: USA: North Carolina | collected 2016-07-28 ...
CGATGCTGGCCTGTGCCCGCATCGGCGCGATCCACTCGGTGGTGTTCGGCGGCTTCGCCTCCCACTCCCTGGCCACCCGCATCGACGATGCCAAGCCCACCGTGATCGTCTCGGCCGACGCCGGCATGCGCGGCGGCCGTCCGGTGCCCTACAAGCACCTGCTGGACGAAGCCATCAGCCTGGCCGAGCACAAGCCCGCCAAGGTGCTGATGGTCAATCGTGGCCTCGACAAGGAAATGGTCGTGGTCGAAGGCCGCGACGTGGATTACGCCACCCTGCGCGCCGCCAACATGGATGCCAACGTGCCGGTCACCTGGCTCGAGTCGTCCGAACCCAGCTACATCCTGTACACCTCCGGCACCACCGGCAAGCCCAAGGGCGTACAGCGCGACACCGGCGGCTATGCCGTGGCGCTGGCCGCCTCGATGAAGCACATCTACTGCGGCAACGCGGGCGAGACCTTCTTCTCCACCTCCGACATCGGCTGGGTGGTGGGTCACAGCTACATCATCTACGGCCCGCTGATCGCCGGCATGGCCACGATCATGTACGAAGGCACGCCGCTGCGCCCGGACGCCGGCATCTGGTGGAAGATCTGCCAGGAGCAGGAAGTCACCGTGATGTTCAGCGCCCCGACCGCCATCCGCGTGCTCAAGAAGCAGGACCCGGCCTTCCTCAAGAAGTACGACCTCTCCAAGCTGCGCGCCCTGTATTGCGCCGGCGAGCCGATGGACGAAACCTCCCACCAGTGGATGATGGACGAACTGGGCATCCAGGTCATCGACCACTACTGGCAGACCGAAACCGGCTGGGCGATGCTGTCGCTGATGCCTGGCGTCGAAAAGCACGACGTGCAGCTGGGCTCCCCGGGGTTCCCGGTTTACGGCTACGACGTGCGTCTGTTCCGCGACGACGGCTCGGAATGCGGCCCCAACGAGAAGGGTATCGTCGGCGTCGTGCCGCCGCTGCCGCCGGGCTGCCTGTCCACCGTGTGGGGCGACGACAAGCGCTTCGTGTCCACCTACTTCACGCTGTTCCAGGACCCGATGGTCTACTCCAGCTTCGACTGGGGCATCAAGGACGACGCCGGCTACTACAAGATCCTCGGCCGTACCGATGACGTGATCAACGTCGCCGGTCACCGTCTCGGCACCCGCGAGATCGAGGAAGCGGTGCAGTCCCACCCGGCGATCGCCGAAGTGGCGGTGGTGGGCGTGGCCGACCAGCTCAAGGGCCAGATGCCGATGGCCTTCGCCGTCGTCAAGGACCCGACCACCATCGACACCCCCGAGAAGGTCGTGGCCCTCGAAAAGGCCGTGATGAAGATCGTGGACGGCAGCCTCGGCGCCATCGCCCGTCCGGCCCGCGTGCACTTCATCTCCGGTCTGCCCAAGACCCGCTCCGGCAAGATGCTCCGTCGTTCGATCCAGGCCCTGGCCGAAGGCCGCGACCCGGGCGATCTGACCACCATCGAAGACCCGAGCACCCTGGAACAGATCAAGGCAGCCCTCACCGCCTGATTCTGCTTCCGCGCAGTACGAAAAGCCGACCGCCCAAGCCGCGGTCGGCTTTTTTTTCCTGGCAACGCAAAACATGCTCCGACTCCCGTTCCCGCTCCTCGCCCTGGCCGTCAGCGTCGCGCCCGGCATGGCCGATGCCGCTGCGCGCATCCATTGCCACACCACCTACGGGGGCGAGACGCGCCTGCACGTGGCCCGTCCGGTGGCTTCGCCCTACGGCGTCGGGAGCGAACCGATCGGCAGCCACTTCCTGTTCCGGGTGGTGTTCGAGGGGCAACCCCGCGAGCTTGCCGCGGTCAAGATCTACACCTACGCCGATCTCGATCACGGCCCGACGCTCATCCACCAGTCCACCCATCCGCTGCCCCTCGCCAATCGCGGCGCGTATGGCTTCACCGGGCTGCAGCGGGTCTACGAGCCCCGGAGGGACAGCGAACTCGAATACTGGTGCGAAGTCGCGCAGGGAGGTCGGAAATGAGCCTTCGACGCCTGCTGGCCGCCGCGGTGTTGGCCGCCCTGGCGCCGGCGGCCCCGGCCGAAAGCCTGAGCCTGATCTTCGCCGGCGACGTGATGCTCGACGATGGCCCGGGCCGGGTGGTGGCTGACGGGCGCGATCCCCTCGCGGCGGTCGCGCCGCTGCTGGCGGGCGCGGACTACCGCATCGCCAACCTGGAGTGCCCGGTAGCCACCATCGGCACGCCGCTGGACAACAAGATCTACAGCTTCCGCGCCCATCCGCGGGTGCTGTCGGTGCTGCAGGGGCGCTTCGATGCGGTGTCGCTGGCCAACAACCACTCGGGCGATTATGGTCAGGGGGCGTTTGCCGAGACGATGGCCCTGCTGGATGGCGCCGGCATCCGCCGCTTCGGGGGCGGGCGCAATCTGGTCGAGGCCCACGCGCCCCTGTGGATCGAGCGCAAGGGGCTGCGCATTGCCGTGCTCGGCTATAACGAATTCAAACCGCGGGTGTTCGAGGCCGGTGCCGACCACCCCGGCATCGCCTGGAGCGAGGACAGCCACGTGATCGCCGACATCCGCGCCGCCCGCAAGGCCGGGGCCGACCTTGTGATTCCCTTCATGCACTGGGGCTGGGAGCGCGAGCCCAAACCCTCGGCCCGCCAGCGGGCGCTGGCCCGGCGGATGATCGACGCGGGTGCGGCGGCGGTGGTGGGCGGCCATCCCCACGTCACCCAGGGCGCGGAGCTGTACCGGGGCCGGCCGATCGTCTATAGCCTGGGCAACTTTGTCTTCGATGGCTTCGACGAGCTGCCCGCGGGTCGGGTGGGCTGGCTGCTGCGGCTGGAGCTCGACCGCCGCGGCGTGGCTGCCTGGCGCACCTTTGAAGCGCGGATGGATGGCGAAGGTGTGCCGTCGCCCGCAGCCGGCGCCGTCACGCCCTGCGGCCGGCGGGGCGATCGCGTCGTGGGCGCCTGCCGCAACCCCTGAGCGGCATCAGATCAGGCCCTCGAAGAGCTGCACCGGCACGGTCTCGCCGGCCGTCACGTCGCCCCGGGTCTCGTCGATCACGATGAAGCAGTTGGCCTCGGAGAGCGAGCGCAGCACCCCCGAGCCCTGGGCCGACGCCGGTTTCACCTTCCATACGCCGTCCTCGGCAAACAGCCGGCCGCGCAGGAACTCGCAGCGGCCCGCCAGCTTGCGCACCGGTGCCACGCAGACGGCGGGCATCAGCGGCCGCTCGGGTAGCGGATCGACGCCCGATAGCTTGAGCAGGGCGTCCTGCACGAACTGGTAGAAGGTCACCATCACCGCCACCGGGTTGCCCGGCAGGCCGAACATCCAGGCCTTGCCGATGCGCCCGAAGGCCATCGGACGGCCCGGCTTGATGTCGATCTTCCAGAAACCCACTTCGCCCAGGCGCTGCATCAGATCGCGGATGAAGTCGGCTTCGCCCACCGACACGCCACCGGTGGTGAGCACCACGTCGGCGCTGCCGGCCGCGGTGAGGAAGGCGGCCTCGAGTTCGTCCGGACGGTCGGGCACCACGCCCATGTCGATCAGCTCGCAGCCCAGGCGGGCGAGGGCGCCGTGGAGGGTGTAGCGGTTGGAGTCATAGACCTCGCCCGGGGCGAGGGGGCGGCCGATGCTGGCGAGCTCGTCGCCGGTCGAGAAGAACGCCACCCGCAGGCGCCGGGTGACGGCCACCTCCGCCAGCCCGAGGGATGCGGCAAGGCCCAGCTCGGCGGGGCCCATGCGCTTGCCGCGGGGGATCGCCACGCCGCCTTCGGCCAGATCCTCGCCGGCGCGGCGCACGTTCTGCCCGCGACGCAGGCCGCCGGGCACGGTGATGCGCTCGCCGTCGACGCGGACGACCTCCTGCACCACCACGCTGTCGGCGCCCATCGGCATCACGCCGCCGGTCATGATCCGCACCGCCTGGCCGCGCCCGACGATGCCGGAAAAACCCCGTCCGGCGTAGGCCGTGCCCACCACCTGGAGCGACACCTCGCCGTCGGCCGCAAGGTCTTCGGCCCGCACGGCGTAGCCGTCCATCGCCGAGTTGTCGTGGGCCGGCACGTTGCACGGGGCGATCACGTCCCGCGCGAGGGGGCGGCCCAGGCTGGCCCGCAGGGCCACGCATTCGTGGCCGCCAACGGGTGCCACGGCGTCGAGGATGGTCCGGCGTGCTTCAAGGACGGTCAGTGTCTGGCGGGGGGCGGCGCATCCTGGGTCGAGGCTCATCGGGGGCTCCTGGCTATCGGTCGAGAGGCCTGATTAGTAACACAAATCGGAACCGCTGGAATCATTGCGGCGGTGCGCATTGACACCGCCACACGTCTGCGTATGCTGCGCTGACGGCGAGTCCTCGCGCGGCCTGCAGGCGTGCGCTGGATGAGACTGATGCAGCCCTGGTTCGCAGCTCGCGGGCCCAATAAAAACGAGGAGACATTCATGTGGAAATCGCTTCACATTGACCCCAAGAAGTGTACCGGCTGCCTGCAGTGTGAGATGGCATGCTCGGTCGAGCACACTGGGGCGATCAATCCGTCGAAGTCACGCATCAAGGTTTTCAGCTTCGAGACGGAGGGCCGCAAGGTTCCCTACACCTGTACCCAGTGCACCGAAGCCTGGTGTCTCAACGCCTGTCCGGTCGATGCGATCCGTGTCGATGCGGCCACCGGCGCCAAGCAGGTCTTCGACGACGTGTGCGTCGGTTGCAAGGTGTGCACCATCGCCTGTCCCTTCGGCACCATCAATTACAACCAGGATAGCGGCAAGGTCCAGAAGTGCGACCTGTGCGGCGGCGAACCGGCCTGTGCAGAAGCCTGCCCGACCGGCGCGATCACCTATGTGGATGCCGACTGGACGGGGATCGACAAGATGCGCGCCTGGGCTGCCAAGGCCAACACCGCTGTGACCGAATAAGGAGACCGACCATGGCCTGGAACCGAAAACTGCTGCGCGTCAATCTCACCACCGGCACCTGCACCGCCGAACCCCTCAACATGGAATGGGCTCAGGACTACCTGGGCTCCCGCGGGCTTGCCACCAAATACTTCGTCTCCGAAGTCGACCCGAAGGTCGACCCGCTGTCCCCCGACAACAAGATGATCATGTCCACCGGGCCGCTCACCGGCACGATGGCTTCCACCGGTGGGCGCTACACCGTGGTCACCAAAGGCCCGCTCACCGGCGCCATTGCGTGTTCCAACTCCGGCGGCTTCTTTGGCGCCGAGATGAAGTTTGCCGGCTGGGACATGATCATCTTCGAAGGTCGTTCGCCAAAGCCGGTCTATCTCTACCTGGAAAACGACAAGGCCGAGCTGAAGGACGCCTCCCACCTGTGGGGCACCAGCTGCTGGCACACCGAGGAAACCATCAAGCACGAGCTGCAGGACCCGCTGGTCCGCGTCTCGTCGATCGGCCTCGCGGGCGAGAACCAGGTGCTCTTCGGCTGCATCGTCAATGACCTGCACCGGGCGGCGGGCCGCTCCGGCGTGGGCGCGGTGATGGGCTCGAAGAACCTCAAGGCTGTGGCCCTGCGCGGCACCAAGGGCGTGTCGGGCGTGAAGGACATGAAGGCCTTCATGAAGATCACCGCCGAGAAGAAGAAGGTGCTGGCTGACAACGCCGTCACTGGCCAGGGCTTGCCCAAGTTCGGCACCCAGGTGCTGATGAACGTCATCAACGAGATGGGCGCGCTGCCCACCCGCAACCACCGCGACGTGCAGTTCGAGGACGCCGGCAAGATTTCTGCCGAGGCCATGCACGAGAAGCGCCCCAGCGACAACAAGCCGCATCTGGTCACCAACGCCGCGTGCTTTGGCTGCACCATCGCCTGCGGCCGCATCTCCGAGATCGACAAGGGCCACTTCACGGTGGTGAACAAGCCCGAATACTGGGGCGCCTCCGGCGGCCTCGAGTACGAAGCCGCCTGGGCGCTGGGTGCGGCCAACGGCGTGGGCGATCTCGAAGCCCTGCAGTACGCCAACCTGCTGTGTAACGAGCAGGGCATGGACCCGATCTCCTTCGGCGCCACGGTTGGCGCGGTGATGGAGCTCTACGAGATGGGCGTGCTCACCAAGGAGCAGATCGGCATTGACGCGCCCTTCGGCTCGGCCGAGGCGCTGGCCCGGCTGGCCGAGATGACCGCCCGGGGCGAAGGCTTCGGCAAGGAAATCGGCGAAGGCTCGAAGCGGCTGTGCACCAGGTACGGCCACCCGGAGCTGTCGATGACGGTTAAGGGGCAGGAGTTCCCGGCCTACGATTCCCGCGCCATCCAGGGCATGGGCCTCACCTACGCCACCTCCAACCGTGGTGCGTGCCACCTGCGTTCCTACACCGTGGCGTCCGAAGTGCTGGGCATTCCGGTCAAGACCGATCCGCTCACCACCGACGGCAAGCCCGAGCTGGTGAAGGCCTTCCAGGACGCGACCGCGGTGTTCGATTCGGCCGGCATCTGCGTGTTCACCTCGTTTGCCTGGACGGTGGCCGATGTGCAGCCGCAGATCGAGGCCGCCTGCGAGGGCGACTGGTCGATGGACAAGCTCAACCTGATGGGCGAGCGCATCTGGAACATGGAGCGCCAGTTCAACAACGCCGCCGGCCTCACCCGCAAGGATGACGACCTGCCGCCGCGCCTCAAGACCGAGCCGGCCAAGACCGGCCCGGCCAAGGGCCTGGTGAATGGCATCGACAAGATGCTGCCGGAGTACTACGAGCTGCGCGGCTGGACCCAGGAAGGCGTACCCACGCCCGAGACGCTGTCCCGCCTCGGCCTCTGAGGGCCGCGTCCGCTGCGGTTCCCGAGCTGTTGATCCAAGCGCACACGACGCCGGCTCCGGCCGGCGTCGTCGTGCCTGCGACATGAGGATTTCCCGATGAAGCATCTGATCCTGGGCAATGGCCCGGCTGGCGTGGTTGCCGCCGAGGCCCTGCGTCGCGCTGCGCCCCGCGACGAAATCGTGATGGTCGGCAGCGAGAACCTGCCGTCCTATTCGCGGATGGCGATTCCCTACCTGCTGGAAGGCAACATCGACGAATCCGGCACCTACCTGCGCAAGACGCCGGGCCACTTCGACGCCCTGGGCGTGCGCCTGCTGGAGGGCCGCGCGGTGGCGCTCGACACGGCCAAGCAGACGGTGCTGTTTGCCGACGGCCACTTTGAAACCTACGACCGGCTGCTGGTGGCAACCGGCTCCCACCCGGTGCGTCCGCCGATCCCCGGTGTTGACCTGCCCGAGGTGCAGACCTGCTGGACGCTGACCGACGCCCGCGCCATCGCTGCGCTGGCCAAGCCCGGCGCGCGGGTGCTGCAGCTGGGTGCTGGCTTCATCGGCTGCATCATCATGGAAGCCCTCGCCAAGCGTGGCGTGCAGCTTACCGTGGTGGAGATGGGTGACCGGATGGTGCCGCGGATGATGACGCCCAAGGCCGGCGGCATGATCAAGCGCTGGGTCGAGGAGCAGGGTATCCGGGTGGTCACCTCCGCCGGCGTCGAGCGCATCGACCGGGCCGAGGGCGGCGATGCGCCGCTCACCGTCAGCCTCTCCACCGGCGACAAGCTGGCCTGCGATCTGGTGATCGTCGCGGCGGGCGTCGCGCCCAACGCGGCCTTTCTCGACGCCACCCCGGTGCACGTCGCCAAGGGTGTGCTGGTGGATGCGCGGATGGAAACCTCGGTGCCCGGCATCTTTGCTGCCGGCGACGTGGCCGAGGCGCCGGATCTCTTCACCGGTGCGCACCTGGTGTCGGCCATCCAGCCCAACGCGGCCGATCAGGCCCGTGTCGCCGCCATCAACATGGCCGGCGGCAACGCGCGGATGCCTGGCGTGCTGGCCATCAACGTGCTCGATACCCTCGGCCTCATCTCCACCTCCTTCGGGCAGTGGTGGGGCGAGCCAGACGGGCAGGGCGTCGAGGTGGTGGACGAGGCGGCCTTCCGCTACCTCAGCCTCCAGTTCAAGGACGACGTGCTGATCGGCGCCACCTCCATCGGCATGACCCAGCACGTGGGCGCGCTGCGCGGGCTGATCCAGGGCCGGCTCAAGCTCGGCCCCTGGAAAGACGTGCTGCTTGAGGCACCCCAGCGTTTCTTTGAAGCCTACCTGGCAGCCACCCAGCCCGATTCCATGGCCCGCCGGCAGGCCGCGGCCGCCTTTGCCTGAAAGCCTGCATGCGAGTCGTCTTCAAGCTCTTCGCCTCCCTGGCGGACTACCTGCCTGCCGACAGGCGGGGCAACATCGTGGAGCTGGACGTGGCGCCCGGCTCCACGGTGGGCGACCTCATCACCCAGTACCGGGTGCCCGAGAAGAGCGCCCACCTGGTGCTGGTCAATGGCCATTACATCCCGCCGGCCGCCCGGGCCGGCCGGGTGTTGGCCGAGGGCGATGAACTGGCGATCTGGCCGCCCATCGCCGGAGGCTGACCCGGCCCATGGCGGAAGATGTGAGCGCGCCGGGCGGTTTCGTCCGGGAGGTCGGCGCGACGCTGGCCGAGTTTGAGCGTGGGCTGCGGCTGGCCGTGCTGGATGGCGTCTCGGCGCCGTCGCCGGGGTGCCTGCGGGTGGCCTCGGGCGGGGTGACGCTCGACATCGATCTGACTGAGCTCCCCGAACGTCGCCTGGGCCAGTTCCGCCTGCCGGTGCTTGCCGCCCGCTACCGTTTTGTTGCCGGCGACGCGCCCGACCGGGCGGCGCTGCTGGCCCACCTCGACCGCGCCATGCAGCGGGGGGGCGGATGAGCGGGCTCGGTGCGGCGTTTTCCGATGCCTTCGCGCTCCTTGCCGGCTTCGATCATCAGGTGGCGGAGATCGTCACCCTGTCCCTCGAGGTGAGTGGGCTCGCCGTGCTGCTGGGCACCTTGATCGGCCTGCCTCTGGGCGCCTGCCTGGGGGTAGGGCGCTTTCCCGGCCGGCAGCTGCTGGTGGTGATGCTCAACGGCTGCATGGGGCTGCCGTCGGTGGTGGTGGGGGTGGTGGTGTATCTGGCCCTGTCGCGCTCCGGGCCGCTGGGGTATCTGGGGCTGCTCTATTCACCCACCGCGATGGTGATCGCCCAGACGGTGCTGGTGGTGCCGCTGATGGCCGCCATCGCCCGGCAGGTGGTCGAGGACGCCTGGCGCGAATACGAAGAAGAGCTCACCGCGATGGGTTTCCGCTGGGCCGGGCGGGTGAGGGTGCTGCTTTACGACTGCCGGCATTCGCTGCTGGTGGCGGTGCTGGCGGGCCTCGGCCGGGCCATGTCGGAGGTGGGCGCGGTGATGATCGTCGGCGGCAACATCGACCGCTCGACCCGCACCATGACCACCGCCATCGCCCTGGAGACCAGCAAGGGCGACCTGCCGCTGGCGGTGGCCCTGGGCATGGTGCTGCTGGCGGTGATCCTGCTGCTCAACGGTGTGGCCTACGCCCTGCGCCAGTGGGCGATGCGGCGCTACGCATGAGGGGGCCGGCGTGTTTCCGCTGAAGGTGACCGATCTGCGCTGGTGTGTGGGCGGCCGGGCCGTGCTGGATGGCCTGACCCTCGAACTCGGCGGTGACGGCATCACCATCCTGCTGGGGCCCAACGGCGCCGGCAAGAGCGTGCTGCTGCGCAGCCTGTGCGGGCTGATCGAGCCGGAATCCGGCCATATCGATTTTGGCGGCGGGCCACGGCCGGACTTTGGCGTGGCGATGGTCTTCCAGCAGCCCAAGATGTTGCGGGATTCGCTCCTCGGCAATGTGGAGCTGGCCCTGCGGCCGTTGGGCGTGGCGGCGGCAGAGCGGCGCAGCCGCGCTCATGCGGTGCTGGAACGGGTCGGCCTCGCCCATCGGGCGACGGACAGCGCCCGCGGGCTCTCGGGTGGCGAGCGTCAGCGCCTCGCCCTGGCCCGGGCGTGGATCACCCGGCCGCGCCTGCTGCTGCTCGATGAACCCACCGCCAGCCTCGACCCGAGTTCCGTCGAGGCCATCGAACGCATCGTGCGCGAGATCCGCACCGAAGGCACCCGCATCCTGATGACCACCCACAACCTCGGCCAGGCCACCCGGCTGGCGGATGACGTGGTGTTCATGGATGCCGGGCGGGTGTGCGAGCATGCGCCGGTGCAACGCTTTTTCGCCCGCCCGGCCTCCCAGGCCGCGCGGCTTTACATCCAGGGAGAACTACCATGGCGCATGGCTTTCTGAAGTTGCTCAAATCCGCGGTGCTGGGCCTTGCTGCGCTGGCATCCGCCGCCCAGGCCGGCGAATCCATCGTGCTGGCCTCGACCACCTCCACCGAGCAATCCGGCCTGTTCAACTTCATCCTGCCGATCTTCGAGAAGGATTCGGGCATCGCGGTGAAGGTGGTGGCGCTGGGCACCGGGCAGGCGCTGGATGTGGGCCGGCGGGGCGATGCGGACGTGCTGCTGGTCCATGACCGGGCCGCCGAGGACAAGTTCGTGGCCGAAGGCTACGGCGTGGACCGCCGCGACGTGATGTACAACGACTTCGTGCTGGTCGGCCCCGCCGCCGATGCGGCCGGCGTGAAAGGCGCGAAGGACGCCGTGGATGCCTTCGGGCGCATCGCCCGCAAGGGGGCCAGCTGGGTGTCCCGCGGCGACCGCAGCGGCACCCACGCCGCCGAGCTGCGCTTCTGGCAGAGCGCCGGCGTCGAGCCCAAGGGGCAGGGCTGGTACAAGGAAGCCGGCGCCGGCATGGGCCCGACCCTCAACATGGCCGCCGGCATGGGTGCCTACACCCTGGCCGACCGGGGCACCTGGGCCAGCTTCAAGAACCGCCAGGATCTGGCCATCCTCTACGCGGGCGACCCCAAGCTCTACAACCCCTACGGCGTGATGCTGGTGAATCCGGCCAGGCACCCCCACGTCAAGCGCGCCGCGGGCGAGCGCTTCATCAACTGGATCACCTCGGCCGAAGGCCGCCGGGCGATCTCGGCCTACCGGATCGGCAACGAGCAGCTGTTCTACCCGCTGCCGGTGGCGCGCTGAGGGGTTCGGGCCTCCGGGCTCCCGGGTCGGAGCAAAAAGGTCCCAACCCGGAGCAAAAAGCGCCCAGTCGGAGATGCCGGGCTCCGGCCCCGTCGCAGGTTTGCACCGCGGCCCCATCCCATCACCCAGGAGATACGTGCCATGAAATCCGTCTTTCCCATCTCTGCCCTCGCGGTGCTTGTGCTGACCGCTGCGCCCTATGCGGCCCACGCCGCCTGCCCCAGCGATCTCGAAGCTGCAGCCGTGGCCGCCGCCATCGTCGCCCGCCAGCCGGTGCCCGCGCCCGCCGCCGAGATGAGCATGGCCGACGGCCTGTGCGGCCGCGACAAGGTGGTGCGCTTCCTTGCTCAATCTTACGGCGACGTGGCGGGCTACAAGGCCGGCCTCACCAACCCGGCGGTGCAGAAGCGCTTCAACCACGACGCGCCCCTGAGCGGCACGCTGTTCAAGTCCATGCTGGTGGCTGATGGCGCCGAACTGCCGGTGAGTTTTGGCACCCGCCCGGTGTTCGAGGCCGACATGATCGTCGAAGTGAGCGACCCGGTCGCCCTGGCCAAGGCCGACACGCCCCTGGCTGCCCTCAAGGCGCTCAAGAGCTTCTCGCCATTCATCGAGCTGCCCGACCTGATGGTGGCCGACCCATCCAAACTGGGCGGCGCAATGCTGGCGATGGTGAACGTGGGCGCCCGCGCCGGCGTGCTGGGCAAGGCCACCCCGATCCAGCCCAGCCCCGGGCTCGCCGACACCTTCGCCACCATGACCGTCACCCTCACCGACGCCACCGGCGCCGTGCTCGACACCGGCAAGGGCAGCGCCACCCTCGGCAACCCCCTCAACGCCGCCAGCTGGCTGGCCCGGGATCTCGCCGCCGCCGGCACACCGCTGAAGCGCGGCGATCTGCTGTCGCTGGGTTCCTTCACCAAACTCTTCCCGCCCAAGGCGGGGATGGCCGTGACGGCGAAATACGAAGGGCTGCCGGGTAATCCGGTGGTGGGGGTCAAGTTCCGCTGAGGGGCGAGTCGGCAGAAGGGTCGATTCCGCCGAATTGCCCGGCTGCGTTGCTCAAGGCTCGCCTGCTTCGGCGAGCATGGCCTGGAGCGCGGCAATCATCTCGTCGAGCCCTTCGACCAGCAGCCCCCTGGCTTGGAGTGCTAGCGCAATGTCGAGGGCGCGCCTCAAATGCTCGACCGCGTGCGGTGGGTCCGTCTGGGCAATGCGGACGAGAGAAACGATCAAGTCCCGCTGGTAGTCGGCGCGCTGGGGTTCGGCCTGGGCGAGCCGCTGGGCGATGGCGAGTCTCTTGAGGAAATAGTCGCGTGCCTCCTCGCCCTGGCCGAGGGCGGTCATCAGGTCGCCGAGGCGTTCGTAGGAGACGGACAGGCCGCGCTGGTAGTCGGCGCGCTGGGGTTCTGCCTGGGCGAGCCGCTGGCGGAGATCGAAGGCCTTGATGAAGTAGTCGCGGGCCTCGTCGCCCTTGCCGAGGGCGGTCATGAGGTCGCCGAGGCGTTCGTAGGTGACGGCGAGGTTGGCCTGGATGCCCGCTATATCCGGCTTGATAGCGATCAAGTGCTCCAGAAGCGCTCGTGTCTCCAGGTAAGCCTGCACAGCGTTCTGGGTGCTGCCACTGCGATGCAGTGTATCGCCCAATCGACCGATTTGAATGGCCAGCGCTTGCTTGATGTCCAGATCATCCGGGTAGGCGCTTGCCCGCTGACGGAGCGCCTCCACTGCCTGACGGAGGGCAGGAAGCTCATCCGCGGTGGAGGCGAGGGCGGCGAGACTGATGTCGGCGGACGGTGCGGCCAGGGTGCGTTGGGACGACAGGGTGGGCGCTGGCGCTTCCGCCTCCAGCCGCACCGACACCCCGCGGATAGACCAGAAGTCTGGTGCCTCGTGGGCGAAGATCGGTTCGAGGCTGGGGGACAGGCACAGGAGCAGCGCGGCGTTCACATTGCCGGCTACGGCGTTGCGTTGTTCGTTGAGGCGCCGGAACAGCTGCCGCCAGGCGGGGATTTCCGTTTCGGCGACGAAGCTTGCGTCGAGCACCGCCAGCACCCGCTCGTCTGCGGCCGGGGGCGGCAGGGTGGAAAGCGCTTCGGTGACGGCGGCGGTGAGCGCGCTGTCGAGGGGCTTGTCGGGAGAGAAAGTGTCGGGCAGTAGCGGTCGGGTAATCAGGCTCCCCCCGCGGCGGGCCGGCACGCCTTCGGCGAGCGCGCTGAGGCTCTGGCGGACCTGCAGGGGCGAAGGGCAGACGAGGATGTGAAACTGGAAACCGTCGCCGAGCGCCAGCGCGTTGGCCAGCCGCTGCAGCGCGGCTTCGTTATTGCTGGACATCAGGATCGACGGCTGGCGCCGCGAGGGCGGCGAGGGCGGTCTTGACGCCCGGAATCTCTGCCACCGCGGGGTGGAGGTTGAACCACGATTCGCCGTTCACGTAGCGCAACACGGCGTTGTTGAGGAGCATCTGATCGGCGATCTGGCGGTGACCTTCGTTCAGCGCGGTGTAATTGCGTTCCTTTGCCACCAGCGCCAGCCACTCGAAAGCGTCGGCAGTGACGATCATCCGGTAGGCGTCTTTCAGCTCGTTGAAGATGCGTTGGAAATCGGGCTCGGAAAGGGGAAGATGAGAATTGGCAAGGGCCGACTGGAGCAGACGCACGATCTCTCGCGGGTAGCCGCCAGACCAGCGGATGACTTCGGCGATGCGCACTTCGCAATCCGGGCCCAGGACTTCGGCAAGCACGTCGTCGGGGATGCGCCGGCGGACGAGTTCGCGCGCCGCAGCGACGCCCGGCGCAAAAGGGGAGCCGTCGAAGTTGGCAAGCTTGATCATCGGGAGAAAGCTCACATCCTCGAAGCGGCGGCTGACCAGTGCAGTAGGAATGGTGTAGAGCACATGCACCGGCAGATGCAGATGGGGCGCGCCACCGGCGAAGATGCGCTCCGCGCTGGCCAGCACTTCCTCCCAGTTTCCACTGGTTCCACGGAGCTTCTCGAGTGAATCAAAAATGACCACGAGGCGCGAGCGGCCGAGTTGCCTGGCGCGGTCTTCGAGCAGCACGAGTTCGTTGCGGGCTTCGCTGAGGAAGGACGACAGGTGGCTTGAGATGATGGACCTGACCCGGCTGCGCAGGCTGGGGCGGGTGCGCATTTCGGCCACCAGCTTGGCGCCGCCCGGTATCGTGAGCTCGCCCTTGCCAAGGTCCAGATCGGTGCGGCACAGCCAGTTCCAGAGGCGCTGGAAATAGCCTTCGCCCATGGCTTTGTCGGTGTCCTGGCCTTCGGCTTTGAGCACGGCCTCTTCGACTGCGAACAGGATCGCGGCGATCACGTCCGGGATATCGACCGGGTTGGTGAGGTCGAGCATCTTTTCGCCATCCACCAGCACCGGAAGGAAATTGGCGCAGTCGGGATCGGCCAGTCGTTCGGACAGCCGACGAAGTTCGGTGGACTTGCCGGAGCCGGGCAGCCCTGTGAACAGGATGAAGACGGCGGGGTCTGACATCTCGATGCGTCGTCCGAGCCTTTCGACCCAGTTGATGCCACGCACCTTCTCCGCGCCATAGCCGTCGATATCCAGATTACGCTCGTCGTTGGGGGCGAGTGATTCGAGGAAGTGGCAACGGTTGTAGTACTTTCTTTGGGTGGCGAAGTCCATCGGGATGCGTCCTGCGAAAAGGGAAACGGCCGCAGAGCGGCGATGGGCATTCTAGCTCAAACGGAAAGCACGCTGCCCGCGGTGGAAGGTTCAAGCGCCCCGCGCCTGGGTCATCACCACCCGGCCGTCTTCCACGCGCTCGACCTGGGCGAGGGTGGACACCGGGACATGCAGGGCTTCGATGTGCTCGCGGCCTTGCTTGAAGCGTTTTTCGACCACGAAGCCGGCGCCCCGCACGTCGGCGCCGGCTTCGCGGGCCATCTCGATGAGGGCGGCGGCGGTGCGGCCGTTGGCGAGGAAGTCATCGACGATCACCACCCGCTGGCCGGGGTGGATGTAGCGGGTGGAGATGGCCAGCCGCGTCTCGACGCCCTTGGTGGGTGAGGGGATGGTGCGGCAGATGGAGGGCGCTTCCACGTCGGTCGAGTACTTCTTGGCATACACCATCGGCACGCTCAGGGCCTGGGCGACGATCAGCGCCGGGGCGATGCCGCTGGCTTCGGCGGTGAGGATCACGTTGGGCTGGAAGAAGGACAGCCGGCGGGCCAGTTCGTGGGCCAGCTCGAAGATGAAGCCGGGCTCGATGCGGTGGTTGAGGAAGTGGTCGATGACCAGCATCTGGCCGTCGATGCTGCCTTCGGATTCGATCCGGCGGACGAGGGGGGCGTAGGGGGCGGTGAGATCTAGATGGGGGCTCATGGTGAGACTCAGCGGGAGACGGTGATTCCGGTGCCGGGGGTTACCGGCACGATCACTCTAGGACGATGACGGCGAGCTTGTCGTGACGCTTTCCGCGAGCCGGGCCAGCCGGCGGCGGACAAGGCCAATATGTTCACGCAGGGTGTAAAGCTCGTTGCTGAAGGCGAGGGGCAGCTTGCGGTGGGCGGCGCGCATCTCGATGCGGTCGAGGCGCAGGTTGAAGGCGTCGAGGGCGTCGGCAGTGCGGGCGGCTTCGGGCAGGGCGTCGATCTCGGCTTCGAGGAACTTGAGTTCGCCATACCAGCGATACACCCGCGAGCGCATCCGCCAGTTGTAGATGCCGGGGATGATCTTGGTGAGGGGGATCACCACCGCGAAGAAGGGCAGGATCATCACCAGCAGCCGGTCGATGAGCACCGCCAGCCAGAAGGGCAGGTAGCGCTGGAGCAGCGGCGGGCCGGAATCGTAGAAGCGCTGGGCCATGGGGTGCAGCGGCAGGGCGTGGTCGCGGGGCGTCGGGAAAGCATTGGCGTCCTGGAGCAGGCCGGGCGGGCTGTGGATCTCGCGGGCGTGCTTGAGGAGCAGGGTGACGATGGCCGGGTGGATGTCGGCGCGCACCACCAGGTTGGCGGTAGCGGCCAGCAGCTGGATGTCGCGGTTGGGCTTGTCGGCGTGGATCTTGATGGCGCCGCGGGGCAGCACCACCTTGACCAGGTGGGGGAAGTGGCGCACGTAGCCGTCGGCCTGGGCAAAGTTGAGCAGGCTGATGCCGTCGGTGTGGAGGAGGGCATCGACCACCGGCGCCTGGGGCGCGCCCACCACGAAAAAGGCGTCGATCTCGCCGCGGCGCAGCGCGTCCACGGCGTCCATGCCGCCGATGGCGAGCAGCTTCGGGTCGTTGGTGGCAAAGCCGTTGGCGGCCAGCAGCTGCAGGGCGAAGAGCTGGGCGCCGCTGCCCTGCACGCCGATGGCGATCCTGCGGCCCTTGAGCTGGTAGATGCGGTCGTGCTGGGCGTCGCCCCGGTAGAACACCCACACCGGCTCGAGGTACATGCTGCCGAGGGTGGCGAGATCCTCGGATTCGGGCTCGTTGGCGATGCCGCCCTGGATGAAGCCCACGTCCACGTCGTCGTCGGTCTTCAGGCGGCGGAGGTTTTCCACCGCGCCGCTGGAGGGGCGCAGCTCGACCTCGATGCCTTCCTGGGCGAACTTCTCCCGGTAGCGTTCGCCAAAATACTGGTAGGCGCCGCCGGCCACGCCGGTGGTGATGACGATCTTCTTGGGCGGCGCCGGCTTCACGAACTGCCAGGCCAGCGCAAAGGCGGCGGCGACGAGCAGCAGCGCCGGCAGGGCGAGCAGCAGCAGGTCGCGCAGGTTGCGGGTGTCGCCGTTGGCGGAGGTGGGCCGGCCCATGTTGGATGTCGTCGTCGTGCGGCGTGGGGGCGAATCTTACCGCGCCCGGCACCGGCCCGGCGAGCACCCGCGCAGGGCGCGCCGACGGGTGGCTTCTGCCGGCGGCGATTCTCCGGTACATTGCGCGCCCGGCTTTGATGCAAAAGGTGTTTTCGACGATGACCCGGTTGCTGCTCGCTCCGATGGAGGGCCTCGCGGATGATGTGCTGCGTGAAGTGCTGACCCGCGTGCCGGGTTACGACCACGCGGTGACTGAGTTCGTGCGGGTATCGGGCACGTTGCTGCCGCTGCGAGCCTTTGCGCGGGTGTCGCCGGAGCTGCGCGCCGGCAGCATGACGAGCAGCGGCACGCCGGTCCGGGTGCAGCTGCTGGGCTCCGATCCGCCCTGCATGGGCGACAACGCTGCCCAGCTGGCGCGGATGAACCCGGCGGGGATCGACCTGAACTTCGGCTGCCCGGCGCCACTGGTCAATCGCCACGGGGGCGGCGCGGCGCTGCTGGATACGCCCGAGACGCTCCATGCGATCGCCTGCGCGGTGCGCCGGGCGGTGCCGCGGCACATCCCCTTCACCGCCAAGATGCGTCTGGGCGTGGCCGACACCGGCCGTGCGCTGGAATGCGCCCAGGCCCTGGCCGACGGCGGGGTCGAGGATCTCGTCGTCCATGCCCGCACCAAGACCGACGGCTATCGCCCGCCCGCCCACTGGGAATGGGTCGGCCGCATCGCCGACGTGGTGGATGTGCCGGTGGTGGCCAACGGTGAGGTGTGGAACGAGGCCGACTGGCTGCGCTGCCGTGAGGTGAGCGGCGCCTCCGACGTGATGCTGGGCCGCGGCGCGGTTTCCGATCCCTTCCTGGCGAGGCGCATCCGCGCGGGGGGCGAGGCTGAGCCGGATCGCGAGGCCGAGTGGGCCGAGCTGCTGCCGCTGATCGGCGAGTTCTGGCGGCGGGTGCTGGCCAAGGTCGAGGCGCGCCACGCTCCGGGCCGGCTCAAGCAGTGGCTGGGGATGCTGCGGCGCAACTTTCCCCGGGCCGAGATTCTCTACGCCGAACTGCGCGCCCAGAAGGATCCGCTGGTGGTCGCCCACATCCTGGGCTGTCATGGCGTACCGGTGCTGAAGGCCGCCGCGTAGAATTGCGGGATGTACGCCAATTCGAAGATTCCCGAGAGCGCCCAGCCGGGTGTTCATGAACACCTCATCGAGCGGGTTGCCAAACATGCCCGCTCCGATTTCCGCAAACCGTATCTCGATTACAACAAGGCCGCCTTCGAGGCCAGCCTCGCCGGCTGGGACGGCAAGGCGCCGCTAATCCTCGACGCCGGCTGCGGGGTGGGGCACAGCACCATCCAGCTCGCCCGGGCGTTTCCCGATCACTGGGTGATCGGCGTGGATCAGTCGGAAGACCGGCTGTCCCGCAAGAAGCCTTACCCGGATGCGCTGATGCCGAAGAACATGGTCTTCGTGCGGGCCGATCTGGTGGATTTCTGGCGGCTGATGGCCGAGGCCGGCATCCGGCTCGCCCGGCATTACATCCTGTACCCAAACCCGTGGCCGAAGATCGGCCACCTGGCCCGGCGATGGCATGCACATCCCGTGTTTCCTTTTGTGCCAAGGCTGGGGGGAAGGCTGGAATGCCGCAGCAACTGGCATATTTATGTGGAAGAATTCGCCCTCGCGATCGGTCTCCTGACCGGCCGCGAGGTTGGCTGGGAGTCCTTCGAGGCTCCATCGCCGCTCACGCCTTTTGAACGCAAGTACCGGGATTCCGGCCAGACCCTTTACCGGTGTGTGGTGGAGCTCGATAGCCAACCAAAACTGGAGGAAAACCCGTCATGACCCAATTTCAATCCGAACCCCTGTCCGAAGAAGAACTGGAGCAGCTCGAGGAGCTGCTGGTTTCCGAGGATGTGCCCGCCGACTGCATGAACATGGAGATGCTGGACGGCTACCTGGCCGCCATCGTCTCGTCGCCGCTGCCGATCAAGGTGGAAGAATGGCTGCCGGCGGTGTGGACCGCCGACGAAGGCGAGGTGGGTTTCGGCTCCGGTGCGGTGCTGCAGAAGGCCATCGAGCTGGTCCTACGCTACTACAATGACATGCTGGCGGTGATCGGCGACGAGTTGGGCGATGAAGAGGGCGAGGCCGAAGGCTGGCAGCCGTTCTGCTACGCCCAGGGCGGCGACGACGACCCGGCCATCGGCGAGGAGTGGACCAACGGCTTCGAGCAGGGCTTCGAGATGTGGCCGGTGGAATGGCCTGACGCGGTGAGCGACACGACCATCGCCGAATCCCTGCTGGAGACCATCCTCGGGCCTGAAGAGGAAGTCACCGTGCTCCCCGACGCCGAAGCCCAGCTGGCCGAGCTTGAGGAGAAGGGCCTCGCGGTCCAGCGGCTCTACCAGAACTGGCGCGCCCTTGGCCTGCCGACGCCCGAACCGGTGGCCGTGACCGCCGCCACCGGCGCCGCCAGGAGCGGCCCGGGCCGCAACGAACCCTGCCCTTGCGGCAGCGGCAAGAAGTACAAGAAATGTTGCGGCGAGGGGAAGTAAGCCTCCGCAGCCCTGAGGGCCCGGTTTTGTGGGCCTGAAGTACCGCGGCGAGATCGACGGCCTGCGGGCCGTCGCCGTCTTGCCGGTGATCCTTTTCCACGCTGGCTTCGGCCTTTTCGGCGGCGGCTATGTGGGCGTGGACGTCTTTTTCGTGATCAGCGGCTACCTGATCACGACCATCCTGCTTTCCGAACTCCAGGCCGGCACCTTCACCCTCGTTGGCTTCTACGAGCGGCGTGCCCGGCGCATTCTGCCGGCGCTGTTCGTGGTGATGCTGGTCACGCTGCCTTTTGCTTGGCTGTGGCTGGCGCCGGCCGAGATGCAGAAGTTCTGCAACAGCCTGATCGGCGTCTCGCTGTTTGCGTCCAACGTGCTGTTCTGGCGCGAGAGCGGCTATTTCGACAGCTCGGCGGAGCTCAAGCCGCTGCTCCATACCTGGAGCCTCGCGGTGGAGGAGCAGTACTACCTGTTCTTCCCGCTCCTTTTGATGGCCGCCTGGCGCCTGGGTCGGCGGCGGATCGCGGTGATGCTCGCCGTGCTGCTGGCGGCCAGCCTGGTGGTCGCCGAGTGGGGCCTGCGGCGCGACCCGACCGCCGCCTACTATCTGCTCCCCACCCGGGGCTGGGAGCTGCTCATCGGTGCGCTGGCGGCGCTGGTGCTGTCGGCCCGGGCCGGCGAGAGCGGAGCGCTCGTCCCGCCGCGGGCGTGGATGGGGCAGGTGGCCAGTCTGGCGGGCTTTGGGGCGATCGCCGCGTCGGTCCTTCTGTTTGACCGGAGCACTCCGTTTCCCGGGCTGTATGCGCTGCTGCCCACCGTGGGAACGGCGCTGGTGATCCTCTTCGCCACGCCGCAGACCAGCGTCGGGGCGATCCTCGGCAGCCGCTTCTTCGTGGGCGTGGGGATGCTCAGCTACAGCGCCTATCTGTGGCATCAGCCGCTCCTCGCCTTTGCCCGTGTGCGTGCCATCGGGGCGCCGAGTCACGGGTTGATGGCGGCGCTGGCGGTGGCGTCGGTGGGGCTGGCCTATCTCAGCTGGCGCTTTGTCGAGCGGCCTTTCCGTCAGCGGCGGACGATTCCCCGCCGGGCGGTGTTCGTGCTGAGTGGCGTGTTCCTGCTGTTCTTCATCGCCGTGGGGCAGGGCGGGCGGATGACCGGCGGCTACGAGGCCGCGCGCCTCGACGAGGGCCAGATCGCCCTGCGCAAGACAGCCGAGCCCAGCCCGCTGCGCGATGCCTGCCACACCCTCGATTCACCGGATTTCACCCCGCCGTCCCGCAGCTGCACGTATTTCAGCGGCCGAACGACCTGGGCGGTGTTTGGTGACAGCCACGCGGTTGAGCTCGCCTACGCGCTGGCCGAAGGCTTGCGGGATCACGGGCAGAGCCTCAAGCACCTGAGCTTCAGCGGCTGCGGCCCGGTGCTCGGGCAGGGCGATCTGGACACACCTTGCCGGCGCTGGTCCGATGCGGCGCTGGCCTATCTGCTGTCGCTGCGCGGCGTCGATACGGTGGTGGTGGCCTACCGGATGAATCTGTATCTCTTTGGCAAGCACGAAGGCGTCTATCCGGCGCTGCCCGACACGGTGGGCGAGGCGGCGCGGCAGCGGGTGTGGCGCAGCTACGTGGATCTGGTGACGCGCCTGCACGCGGCCGGCAAGCGGGTGGTGGTGGTGGTGCAGGCGCCAGAGCTGCGCAAGGGCATCGGCGATCTCATCCTGCTGGAGCGCGGCGAGCGGATCGTCGGCGTTGCCGAGCGGTGGTGGATGCGCCGTCAGCGTTTTGTGCGCGATCATCTGGCAGACTTGCCGCCGGGCGTGATCCTGGTGGATCCGGCCGACGTCCTGTGCGACGGCGAAGCCTGTCTGGCGGCTGGCCGGGGCAAGGCGTATTACTTTGACGATGACCACCTGTCGGTGCATGGCGCCCGCAAGGTGGCGGGACAGATTTTCAAACTGGCGGCGCCCTCGGGCCCCTCATGACACGGAGCAAGAGATTGGCCGATCCCTGCCTTACCTGCGGCGCGTGCTGCGCGAGTTTTCGGGTGGATTTCCACGTTTCGGATCTGGAAACCTGCCCCGGCGGCTGCGTGCCGGTGGCCCTGACGGTGCCGGTGACGGCTACCCTGGCGCGGATGCGCGGCACCGACGATGGCCCGCCGCGCTGCATTGCACTGGCCGGCGAGATCGGCCAGGAGGTCAAATGCACGATCTACGACCGCCGCCCCGGCCCGTGCCGGGATTTTGCGCCCTTTGCGGCGCTGGGCATCGGCGACGAAGGCTGTGCCCGCGCCCGGCGCCGTCACGGCATGAAGCCGCTGGGCGAGTGACTTCCTGCCGCTGATGACGATGGTTTGACAGTTAGAAACAAATAATTGATGTCCTTGTCCCGAAGCGGGCTTAGTCTGTCGGTTTGACCACCACCAGGAGAGACATATGGGTTTGCTGAGTTTCGTACGTGAAGCGGGCGAGAAGCTGTTCGGCCGCAAGGATGTGGAAGCCGCCGCCGCCGAGCCCAGTGCCGCCGACAAGCTGGCTGAACTCAACCAGAAGGCCGCTGTCTCCATCGTGGCCTACATCGACAAGCAGGGCCTCGACACCAGCGGGCTGGCGGTGAGCTTTGACGGCGCCAGCAGCACGGTGACCGTGGCCGGCACCGTGCTTGATCAGACCACCAAGGAGAAAGTGCTGCTGTGCTGCGGCAACGTGGATGGCGTGGACAAGGTGGACGACCAGCTTGCCGTGACCAACCCCGAGCCGCCGGCCCAGTTCCATACCGTGGTGCGGGGCGACACCCTGTCGGCCATCGCCAAGGCGTTCTATGGCAATGCCAACGCCTACATGAAGATCTTCGAGGCCAACAAGCCGATGCTCGGCCACCCGGACAAGATCTACCCGGGTCAGGTGCTGCGCATTCCGGCCTGATTCTGGCGTTTGAAGGGCTGCCGGCGGGCGGCCCGGATTGGCGGATTGGGTCGGGTCTGACACAATCCGCCGCTCCTCACATCTTTCGGCATCTGCCCGGAGCCCGCCACCATGACCATCCGTTTCCCCGTCGAAGGCGAATTCATCCAGCTCGACCAACTGCTGAAGGCCTCGGGCCTGTGCGGCTCGGGCGGCGAAGCCAAGCAGCGCGTCGCCGACGGTGCGGTTTTCGTGGATGGGGAAATCGAGAATCGCAAGCGGGCCAAGCTGCGCCCGGGGCAGCGCATCGACTTTGCCGGCGAGACCATCGAACTGGTCGCCGCCGGCTGATCGTCTTCCAGCCTCTTACTTCAACAGCCCTTCGGCCTTGAGCGCCGCCTGAACGGCGGGGCGGGCCTTGATGCGTTCGGCAAAGGCGCCGAGGCTCGGCCACGGGCTGAGATCCACGTTCACCAGTCCCGCCCAGCCCAGCACCGTGAAGAGGTACGCGTCGGCCACCGAGAATTCGTCGCCCAGCAGATAAGGCTTGGCGTCGAGGGCCGCGGCGGCGATCGGAAAGCGGCGGGCCAGGTTGGCCCGGGCAGCTTCGCGCATGTCGTCGCTGGCGGCCGGGTTGAACAGTGGGCTGAAGCTCTTGTGGAGTTCGGTGCCGATGAAGGTCAGCCATTCCTGCAGTCGGGCCCGGGCGAGGGTGCCGGCGGGCGGGGCGAGCTTCTTCTCGGACACCAGGTCGGCCACGTATTGAACGATGGCCGGGCCTTCGGTGAGCAGTTCGCCACCATCCAGCTGCAGTGCCGGCACGTAGCCCTTGGGGTTGATGGCGGCGTAGTTGGCGCCGGTCTCGGTCTCCTTGGTGCGCAGGTTCACCTTTTCGAGGGTGACGTCGAAACCGGCCTCGCGCAGCACGATGTGGGGCGAGAGGGAGCAGGCGCCGGGGGAGTAGTAGAGCTTCATGGGTGTGTCTCCTTGAGTTTTTTTCAGTTTGGGTGGATGTCGCCATCCAGGTACAGCCAGTGGCCATCCTCGCGGACGAAGCGACTGGTTTCGTGCAGGCGGTGGGCGCGGCCGCCGATCTTGTAGCGGGCCACGAATTCCACCACCGCATGGGTCTCGTCGGTCTGCTCGAAGCGCTTCACCGCGAGGCCCAGCCACTTGGTGGGCGGATCGTCGGCAAGGTTCAGGGCGGACGGACGGAAATCGGGATGCCAGGTGGCCAGCAGGTAGTCGTCCCGGCCGAGGGTGAAGGCGGTGTAGCGCGAGCGCATCAGCGCCTCGGCGGTGGGCGCCGGTTCGCCGTGGTCGAGGTGCCGGCCACAACAGGCGGCATATTCGGCGGGCTTGCCGCAGGGGCAGGGATGGGCCATGGGTGGGCAGCGGTTGGAGCAGGAGGCGGCATTCTGGAATGAGGCGGGTGGGCTCTGCAAGCAATCGCGATGCCATTCCTTGAGATTCCGGCATGGGTGCCGTTAGAGACAAGGTCAACGATCTTGGGCAGATAATCAGCATTCCGGTTGCTGGAAGTCGGGGCGTGGTTTGCCCGGCCGGACGGTGCGAGGTGGAGGCATGGGATTGAAAAGTCGGGGAATGGGTATTCGGGGCAAGCTGATCGCGATCTTCGTGGTCATCAAGGTGCTCCCGTTGCTGTTGCTGGCGCTGCTGGCCTGGGGGATGGCCCAGCGGCTCGGGGATACGGTGAGCGCCAGGGCGAGCGCAATGGCCGAGTCGATGCTGGCGACGGTCAAACAGGTGGGCGAAGGCGCCACCAACGATTCGATCAAGGCCCTGGACGACCGGGCGAGGGTCGCCATCGAGCGGCTCACCACCGACACTGCGCGGGCGGTGGCAAGCTTTCTGTATGACCGGGATTCGGATATCCGCCAGGCATCCCTGATCGAGCCTTCCGAAGGCGCGTACCGCAACTTCCTGCTGTATCGGCTGCGGCCAGTCCATCGCCACGGGCAGTGGCAGCTGGCCGAGGACGGCACCCGCTGGGAGCCCGCGGCTTCGGATGAATGGGATGAGGCGCTGGCAGCCGACCCCCGCCAGGCGCTGGCCGACAACGCGAAGGCGTTCAGCGCCCGTCCGCCCGAGTACATTGGTCACGCGGAACCCCGCCCGCTGTTTGTGGAGATGAGCTTCGTCGACCTGCAGGGCAGGGAACGGGTGAAGGTGGTGACCGGCGATCTCATGCCGGGCGAACTGCGTGACGTGAGCAATCCGCTCCACACCTTCCTGAAGGCCGAGCGCTACTGGCCCGAGCTGAAGAAGCTCAAGCCGGGCGAGATCTTCGTCTCGGACGTGATCGGCGCCTACGTGGGCAGCAAGGTGGTGGGCGCGTATCTGCCGGCCAGTGCCAAGAAGGCGGGCATCGAGTTCAAGCCCGAGGAGTCGGCCTACGCGGGCACCGAGAACCCCGTGGGCAAGCGCTTCCGCGGCATCGTGCGGTGGGCGACGCCGGTCCAGCGGGGCGGCAAGATCGTCGGCTACGTGACCCTCGCCCTCGACCACGACCACATCCGCGAGTTCACCGACCACATCAGCCCGACCGATTCGCGCTACACCCCGATCAACGACGCCATCGTCGGCAACTACGCCTTCATGTGGGATCACCGCAGCCGCGCGATCTCGCACCCGCGGGATTACTTCATCCCCGGTTACGATCCGGCCACCGGCGAGCCGGTGACGCCGTGGCTGGACCAGTCGCTCTACGAAGCCTGGCAGGCGTCGGGCAAGTCGTCACGGGACTTCCTCGAGATGGTCAAACCCTTCGACGAGCAGTCGCTCAAGAAGAAGCCGGCGGTGGCGCTGATCAAGGCCGGCACCGTGGGGCTCGACTGTCGCTACCTCAACTTCTCGCCCCAGTGTGCGGGCTGGAACCAGCTCACCGAAAAGGGCGGCTCGGGCTCGTTCGCGATCTTCTTCTCGGGCCTCTGGAAACTGACCACCGCGGCGGCGATCCCGTATTACACCGGCCAGTACGCCCAATCCCCGCGCGGTTTCGGCATCGTCACCATCGGCGCCAACGTGGATGACTTCCACCGGGCGGCGACCGAATCGGCCAAGCGCATCGGGCAGAGCATCGCCGAGATGGACAAGTCGCTCCTCGCCCAGCGCCAGGGGCTGCAGGACGGCATCGCCGAGAACCTGACCCAGACTGCCGGGGCGCTCACGCTATCCACGCTGCTGATGGTGGCGCTGGTGATCGTCGTGGCGATCTGGATGGCCCAGTTCATCACGCGCCGGATCACCACCATGATCGGTGGCCTCGGGCGCTTCCAGGCGGGCGAGTTGTCCTATCGCCTGAAGGTGCAGACCGACGACGAGATGGGGCAACTGGCCCAGTCGTTCAACAGCATGGCCGATGAGGTGCAGGAATCGTTCAAGCGCTCGGAAGAGGCCCGGACCCGGGCGGAGGAGGCCAACAAGCTCAAGTCGGATTTCCTCGCCAGCATGTCCCACGAACTGCGCACGCCGCTCAACGGCATCCTCGGCTATTCGGAACTGCTGCAGCTCGAACTGGCCGATCCGGTCCATCTGGAGTACGCCACCACGATCCAGTCCTCGGGCCAGCACCTGCTGGACATCGTCAATGATCTGCTCGACCTCGCGAAGATCGAGGCCGGGCGGCTCGAATTGAAGTCGACGAACCACGGTCTGGTCGGCCTTGCCCGCGAACTTGTTGGCGCCCACCGCCCCCATGCGCAGGCCAAGGGGCTGTCCCTCGAGCTCGAACTGGCCGACAACCTGCCCGAGTCACTGTCGATGGACATTCAGCGGGTAAGACAGATTCTCAATAATCTCTTGAACAACGCGATCAAGTTCACAGAGAATGGCAGGATTGGCCTTCGCGTGACACTGGACGGCGAGCGGGTTGCCTTTGCCGTCTCCGACACCGGGCCGGGCATCCCGCCCGAGGCACAGGACGTCATTTTCGAGAGATTCCGCCAGTTGGATCAATTCCTGACCCGTGACCACGGTGGCACCGGCCTTGGTCTTGCCCTGGCGCGGGAGCTCGCGCACCTGCTGGGCGGCGACCTTGTCGTGCAGTCGACCATGGGCGTTGGCTCCACATTCACCCTGTTCCTTCCGATCACCCTCCCGCAGTCCCGATAGGCACTTTCCATGAGCGATTCGTCCTCCTCCCTGAAAAGGGTTCTCGTTGTAGACGACAACGTGATCAACCGACGCCTCGCGATCGCATTCGTGAGCCGCCTCGGGTACACCACGGATCAGGCCGAGGATGGCCCGGACGCGCTTGCCAAGCTGGATGCCGAGCCCTTCAGCATCGTGCTCCTGGATATCAGCATGCCCGGCATGTCGGGTGAAGAGGTGCTCGCGCGCATCCGCGCCGACAGCCGATTCGGCGGCCTGCGCGTCATCGCCTATACTGCCCATGCGCTCCCGGAAGAGAGGCAGCGGCTCATTGATGCGGGTTTTGATGATCTGCTGATCAAGCCGATCACGCTGGGCGCCGTCGAGCGCGTGCTCCAGGCCTGATGCACGCACCGGCATGGTGCGGGAGCCGTTGAACTTGCTGGAAAAATTGGATTGTGCGTTCGCACAATCGAGGTAGTTTTAAAATATAATATATATAAGACTTGGCTCTGCCTTATAAAAACCAAAGGCCGGTCTGTGAGGGAGACGCGCCCCGGGGTTTTCCCGGCCCAACGCGCAAGACAGCATCACCGTAATGTAACCATCGTCTAGGAAGGATCTACCCATGCTTGAAGCCTACCGCCAGCACGTTGCCGAGCGTGCCGCCCTCGGCATCCCGCCGCTGCCCCTGTCGAAGCAGCAAACCCAGGCTCTGGTCGAACTGCTGCAGAATCCGCCGGCCGGCGAAGAAGCTTTCCTGGTAGATCTGCTGACTTACCGCGTCCCCGCCGGCGTGGATGACGCCGCCAAGGTCAAGGCCGAGTTCCTGGCCAAGGTCGCCAAGGGCGAAGTGGCCTGTGGTCTGGTTTCCAAGGTCAAGGCCACCGAACTGCTGGGCACCATGCTCGGCGGCTACAACGTCAAGCCGCTGATCGACCTGCTGGGCGACGCCGAATGTGGCGCCCCCGCCGCCGAAGGCCTCAAGAAGACCCTGCTGGTCTTCGACTACTTCCACGACGTCGCCGAACTGGCCAAGGGCGGCAACGCCAACGCCAAGGCCGTGATCCAGTCCTGGGCCGATGCCGAGTGGTTCACCTCCCGTCCGGAAGTTCCGGCCTCCCAGAAGCTCACCGTCTTCAAGGTCACCGGCGAAACCAACACCGACGACCTGTCGCCCGCGCCGGACGCCTGGTCCCGCCCCGACATCCCGCTGCACGCCCTGGCCATGCTGAAGAACCCGCGTCCGGGTATCGAAGCCGACGAGCCGGGCTCCCGTGGCCCGATCAAGCAGCTCGAAGCCCTGGCTGCCAAGGGCAACCTGATCGCCTACGTCGGTGACGTGGTCGGTACCGGTTCCTCCCGCAAGTCCGCCACCAACTCCGTGCTGTGGTTCACCGGCGAAGACATCCCCTTCGTCCCGAACAAGCGCTTTGGCGGCGTCTGCCTGGGCTCCAAGATCGCCCCGATCTTCTTCAACACCATGGAAGATGCCGGCGCGCTGCCGATCGAAATCGACGCCGGCCAGATGGACATGGGCGACGAGATCGAACTGAAGGTTGATGGCGCCACCGGCAAGGTCACCGCCACCAAGAACGGTGCCGTGATCGCCGAATCCCAGCTCAAGACCCTCGTCATCCTCGACGAAGTCCGCGCTGGTGGCCGTATCCCGCTGATCATCGGTCGTGGCCTGACCACCAAGGCCCGCGAATTCCTCGGCCTGCCGGTCTCCACCCTGTTCCGCCTGCCGCAGAACCCGGCCGACGCCGGCACCGGCTACTCCCTGGCCCAGAAGATGGTCGGCCGCGCCTGTGGCCTGCCGGAAGGCAAGGGCATCCTGCCGGGCACCTACTGCGAGCCCAAGATGACCACCGTCGGCTCCCAGGACACCACTGGCCCGATGACCCGCGACGAGCTGAAGGATCTGGCCTGCCTCGGCTTCTCCGCCGATCTGGTGATGCAGTCCTTCTGCCACACCGCCGCCTACCCGAAGCTGGTGGACGTCAAGATGCACCGCGAGCTGCCGTCCTTCATCTCCACCCGTGGCGGTGTTGCGCTGCGTCCGGGCGACGGCGTGATCCACTCCTGGCTGAACCGCCTGCTGCTGCCGGACACCGTCGGCACCGGTGGTGACTCCCACACCCGCTTCCCGATCGGCATCTCCTTCCCGGCCGGTTCCGGTCTGGTCGCCTTTGCTGCCGCCACCGGCGTCATGCCGCTCGACATGCCGGAATCCGTGCTGGTCCGCTTCAAGGGCCAGATGCAGCCGGGCATCACCCTGCGTGACCTGGTCAACGCGATCCCGCTGTACGCCATCAAGGCCGGCCTCCTGACCGTCGAGAAGAAGGGCAAGAAGAACGTCTTCTCCGGCCGCATCCTCGAAATCGAAGGTCTGCCGGATCTGAAGGTCGAACAGGCCTTCGAACTGTCCGACGCCGCCGCCGAGCGTTCCGCCGCCGCTTGCGCGATCGCCCTGAACAAGGAGCCGATCGTCGAGTACATGCGTTCGAACATCACCCTGATGAAGTGGATGATCGCCGAAGGCTACGAAGATGCCCGCACCCTGAAGCGCCGCATCAACGCCATGGAAGACTGGATCGCCAACGGCGTCCTGCTCAAGGGCGACGCCAACGCCCAGTACGCCGCCGTGATCGAGATCGATCTGGCCGACGTCAAGGAGCCGATCGTTGCCTGCCCGAACGACCCGGATGATGTGAAGGTGCTGTCCGAAGTCGCCGGCGACAAGATCGACGAAGTGTTCATCGGCTCGTGCATGACCAACATCGGTCACTTCCGTGCTGCCGGCAAGGTGCTCGATGGCCGGTCCGACATCCCGACCCGTCTGTGGATCGCCCCGCCGACCAAGATGGACGCCCTGATCCTGACCGAAGAAGGCTACTACAGCGTCCTCGGCAAGGCTGGCGCCCGTATGGAAATGCCGGGCTGCTCCCTGTGCATGGGCAACCAGGCGCAGATCCGCAAGGGCTCGACCGCCATGTCCACCTCCACCCGTAACTTCCCGAACCGTCTCGGCATCGACACCCGCGTGTATCTGGGTTCCGCCGAACTGTCCGCGATGTGCGCGCTGCTCGGCAAGATCCCGACCGTGGCCGAGTACATGGAGAACATCAAGGTGGTGAACGCCAAGGCTGCCGACATCTACCGCTACATGAACTTCGACCAGATCCCGTCCTTCGTTGAAGTGGCCGATACCGTCGAGATGTAAGACCTGCTGCTGCGCCCTAAGGCGCTGCTGCATTCAAACCCCGCGTCCCGGCATTGCTGGGCGCGGGGTTTTTTCTTGGGCGCTCCCGACAGACTGGACGACACGGCGTACGGATGTGTGGCGGAGGGGCGATGGCTGAGTTGTGTATTTGTTGAATGTGCGTGAAATAGCCGTATTTGCGCAAATAAACATAAAAATCGATAATAACGAAAACAACAGTCCGCCCCCATGAACCCAGTCCCCTCGACGTCCCTGACCTGTTCCACCCGCGAGGCTGCTCGCTTGCTCGGGGTCAGCGTCCGCACGGCCCAGCTGTGGGTCGAGGATGGGCGGCTCCGTGCCTGGAAAACGCCCGGAGGGCATCGGCGCATCCTGGTCGAGTCGGTCGAGCGGCTGGTGGACGAGCAGCGTCGCGCAGGTGCGACATCCGGGCCCGATGCTTCAAGTGTGCTGATCCTCAAGGAAAACACCCGGGATCGGCGCGCGCTGCAGGCGTTGCTGGGCAGCCTGCTCCCCGACTGCACAGTCGCGGCGGTGTCGAGTGGCTTCGAAGGGTTGATCCGAATCGGCGAGATCAGGCCGGATGTTCTGATCACGGATCTGGGGGTCACGGGCCTTGATTTCTTTCAGATGATTCATTCGTTGCTCGACGATGTCCGGGAGCACCCGATGGTGGTCGTGGTTCTTCTGGCATCAGGCGTTGACAGGGCTGCGGTGAGCGCCCGCCTGCCCGGGGATGTGGTGCTGGTGGAACCGCCGTTTGACGGACATGAACTGGCCGCCCTCGTCTGGGGCCTGCTCCAGAAACACAAGCGCACGACCTTGGCGCAACCCGTAGGCTTGTCGGCCTCCGGGGGCCCATGAGCCCGGGCGGACGCAAGCTCAGTGGCTTCTCTGGTGGCGGTTGTGCCGACTGGTGAAGCTGTTCCCCGTTCGTTGTTCCTGCATGCCGTGCTGTCGGTCCGCGCGCCGCATTCGTTGACGTTGTGAGTTGAACTGTCTTTCCGCCGGTTAGCTGCCGGTGCGCATGAGTGATCCCCAAAGCCCCTGTCCGGAATGCCGGCCAGGGGCTTTTTCTTTCTTCAGATTTTCTCCTTCAAGGCTTCAGTTGCCCTTTAGTACCCAAGGTGGGCAGTGCGACCTCGCTGTGATGAGGGGGATATTCGCTAAAAACAAAAGATTTTAATAACAAAAACAACAAAAATGATTCCTCTTTCCCCGGCTTGGATTGTGAAACAGGATTCTGACACCTGGGGTCAGATTGTCGTACCGATCGGCGTGGCTTTGCATAGTACTGAAAAATATAGAGAAAGTTGAATTGACCGCGATATATGCGCCCTTTTACGGTTCTGCCGGCGGTTGCGCTAAAACATAAAAACGTTAAATGCGACAAAATATTGATTAAAACAATAAAAATGATAATATCGATAAAACAGGTAAGGATTATGACCACAGACGCTCTCTCCGCCCAGACATGTTCCACCCGCGAAGCGGCCCGCTTGCTTGGCATCAGTGTGCGAACGGCCCAGCTATGGGTCGAGGACGGCCGGTTGCAGGCTTGGAAGACGCCGGGCGGGCATCGCCGGATTCTGATGGGTTCGGTCGGACGGTTGCTCGATGAGCAGCAGCGGGCCGGCATGACCCGCCATGCGCCCTTCGGCGTACTCGTGCTTCGCGAGAACCCGCAGGAGCGGCAGGCCTTGCAGCGCCGGCTGGAAGAGGTGCTGTCCGACTGTGTCGTGGTTGGCGTGGGGGATGGGTTTGAAGGGCTGATCCGCATGGGCGAGATGGCGCCCAAGGTGCTGATCACGGATCTGGGGGTCACCGGACTGGACTTCTTCCGGATGATCAACGCGCTGATTACCCACGCCAGGGATCGCGCGATGCTGGTGGTGGTGCTGGTGGCGTCGGAGGCGGACAAGGTGGGGGTGCGCCAGCGTCTGCCGGACGAGGTGGTGATTGTGGGAACCCCGCTCGACAGCTCGGAGCTGACGGTCATGGTGCGGGCTTTTCTGCGCAATTGGCGTCGGGAAAACGAACGGGCTGGGCAGAGTCTGGAGGAGGGGCGGTGATGGAGTCGTACATGCAGGCGCAAGGGATTGCCCGGGAGCAGGCGGCAAATGTTGCAAGGCCCGGTCTGCCGTGGGCTTGGATCGGTCTGGGCGGATTGAGTGCGGGGCTGTTCGTTGTGTTGGGGGGCCTGCGGCCGGAGGTGCTGGCGCTCGCGGCGCTGCAGTGGATCGCGGTGGCGCTGCTCGGTGGCCATCAAGCCCGTCGCCACTGGCTGGCGCTGAATGCGGCGGAGGCCCGGCTTGCCGATGTGCTGCGGGCTCAGGAATCGGTGCTGGCGCCAGTGGAAGGTCTCGACACGCTGTGCGAGGAAGTGCTGCCCGTGTGGAGCGGCCAGGTGGCTCAGGCCCGTCAGCAGACGGAAGACGCCATCACGGCGCTGTCCAACCGCTTTGCGGGCATCTCCACGCGGGTCGAGACCGCGGTGGCCACGTCACGCGAGGCGAGCGGAGAGGATCTGGTGGCACTGCTCAACATGAGCGAGACGGAGCTCGACACGATTGTTGCCGCCCTGCGGGATGCGCTCTCGCACAAGGAGGTGCTGCTCGAGCAGGTGGCACAGCTGGCCAGCATCACCGAATCGCTGCAGCAGATGGCGGGCGAGGTGGCAGACGTGGCCAAGCAGACCAACCTGCTGGCGCTCAACGCCGCCATCGAGGCAGCGCGGGCCGGCGAGGCGGGGCGAGGTTTCGCGGTGGTGGCGGACGAGGTGCGCAAGCTGTCTTCGTCGTCCGGCGATACCGGCAGGAAGATCGGCGAGACAGTGAGTTCAGCGACGCGGGCGATCCACGAGGTGTTGTCGGTCTCCGAGCGCAACGCCCGGGACGATCAGCTGCTGGTGAGCGAATCCGGCCAGCAGATCGGTCAGGTGGTACAGCGCCTGCGCACGGCAGCCGGAAAGTTGGTCGATGCCTCCCAGTCGTTGACTGTCGAGGGGCAGATGGTGGCAGGCGAGATCGGCGAGGTGCTCGTGGCGCTGCAGTTCCAGGATCGGGTCAGTCAGGTGCTCGGGCATGTGGAGTCCGACATGGGACGGCTCAAGGGGCACCTCGCCGGTGTGCGTGCGGACCAGCAATCCGGCATCGCCCCGCAACCGATCGACGTCGGGATGTGGATGGTGGAGATGGCCCGCGCCTACACCACACCCGAACAACATTCCCTGCATCGGGGCGAGGCTGCGGCCCGTGCCCAGGATGCAGCAGGCATCACATTCTTTTAAGGAAACACACATGGCAAAGACCATCCTCATCGTGGATGACTCGGCGTCCCTGCGTCAGGTCGTCGCCATCGCGCTGCGCGGGGCAGGCTACGAAGTGCTGGAAGGCTGCGACGGGCGGGACGCCCTGGGCAAGCTGGACGGCCGCAAGGTGCATCTCATCATCAGCGACGTGAACATGCCGAACATGGACGGCATCAGCTTCGTGAAGGCGGTCAAGCAGCTTCCGGCCTACCGCTTCACGCCGGTGATCATGCTCACCACCGAGGCCGGCGAGGACAAGAAGCGCGAGGGCCAGGCGGCCGGCGCCAAGGCGTGGGTGGTGAAGCCCTTCCAGCCGCAGCAGATGCTCGGCGCGGTTGCCAAGCTGGTCCTGCCCTGAATCCGCCTGCCGGAGGAGAGAACACCATGAACGCATCCGATCACAAGAACCTTGGCAGCAGCCATGTCGTGATTACTGGCGAGATGACCATCTACACCGCCCGCGAATGGCGTGACGAGCTGCTGGCCGCGCTGGCCGCGCCGGGTGATGTGGAGCTTGACCTGTCGGGCGTCAGCGACATCGACGCGGCGGGCATCCAGCTGCTGGTGTCGCTGCGCCTGGAGGCGGCCGACGGCGACCGGGGCTTCAATGTGCGCGCCGCCAGCAAGCGGGTTCTGGAGGCGTTCGAGTTCTGTCGCCTGCTTAGATTCTTCGAGCTCGAGCCGGCTGCTCAGGCCTGACACGCGGAGCTGCCGACCATGACCGACCATTTCGAAGATCCGCTCCAGACCTTCATCGCCGAGAGCCGCGAACTGCTCCAGCAGATGGAAGATGCGCTGCTGGAAGTCGAGGGCAACGCCGACGACCCCGAAACCATCAACGCGATCTTTCGCGCCGCGCACACCATCAAGGGCTCGGCGGGGCTGTTCTCGCTGGACCACATCGTGGCCTTCACCCACGTGGCGGAGAGCGTGCTTGATCGGATCCGCGCCCACCAGCTCGCCTTCGAGCCGGCTTTCGGGGCGCTGTTTCTGGAAGTCTGCGACCAGCTGGGCGCGTTGATCGACGGCCTGGCCGCCGGTGAGGCGCCAGACGACGCGATCACCGCCCGGAGCACGGCGCTTACCGCCCGGCTGCAGGCGGTCCTCGACCGGGGTGCCAGCCCGGTGGCGCAGTCCGAGCTTTCCGAAGCCACCGGAGCCGCCGTCGCCAGGCTGCCGTCGGTGCCGGATGCGGGCTCCGTGGCCAGCGGCCTGTGGCACGTGTCGATGCGGCCGGGTGCCGACCTGCTGCGTAACGGCATGGACCCGCTGTCGATCCTGAACTACCTGGGCACCCTCGGAGAGATCGTCAGCCTCGAGACCGTGATCGGTGGCGTTCCGCCCCTGTCGGCCCTTGATCCGGAAACCTGCTACCTCGGCTTCGACCTCAGCTTTGCCAGCCAGGCCGACGCCGCCACGGTGAATGGCGCTTTCGATTTCGTGCGGGAGGACAGCCTGGTGCGGATCATCCCGCCTTACGGCCCGCTGGACGACTACCGGGCGTTGTTCCGCGACCTGCCGGAAGACAATCTGCTGCTGGGCGAGATGCTCGTCCGCTGCGGGTCGCTCACCGCCGACGAGCTGGCCCTGGCCCTGCGCACCCAGGAGGCCCGCGCCGACGCCTGCCAGATCACCGGTGAAATCCCCCCGCTGATCGGCGAGGTGCTCGTCGAGCAGCAACTGGTGGATGCGCCGCTGGTGGATGCGGCCCTCGATCACCAGCAGGAGGCCCGGAAGGCCCGGGCTGGCGAGCCGACCCTGATCCGGGTGGATGCCGCCAAGCTCGACCAGCTCATCAACCTGGTGGGCGAGCTCATCATCGCCGGGGCTGGCGCTCAGCTGGTGGCCCGGCGGGTCAAGGTGCCCGAGCTGGTGGAAGCCACCGGCGTGCTGTCGCGGCTGGTGGAGGACGTGCGCGATTCGGCGCTCAACCTGCGCATGGTGCAGATCGGCGCCACCTTCAGCCGCTTTCGCCGGGTCGTCCGGGACGTGGCCGCCGAGCTGGGCAAGGACATCCAGCTCGACATCCGCGGCGGCGAAACCGAGCTGGACAAGACCGTCGTCGAGAAGATCGGCGATCCGCTCACCCATATCGTGCGCAACGCCCTGGACCACGGCATCGAGCCGGCCGACGTGCGCGCCGCCCGCGGCAAGCCGCGGCAGGGCCGGCTCAGCCTGAACGCCTATCACGAGTCGGGGAGCATCGTCATCGAGGTGAGCGACGACGGTGGCGGGCTGCGCAAGGAGCGCATCCTGCAGAAGGCGGTCGAGCGCGGGCTGGTGAGCGAAGGCCAGGTGTTGTCGGACAAGGAGATCTTCGGCCTCGTCTTCGAGCCCGGCTTCTCCACCGCGACCCAGGTCAGCAACCTTTCGGGGCGTGGCGTGGGGATGGATGTGGTCAAGCGCAACATCCTGGCGCTGCGCGGCACGGTGGATCTGGACAGCGTGGAAGGGCAGGGCACCACGGTGCGCCTGCGCCTGCCGCTGACACTGGCCATCATCGACGGCTTTCTCATCGGGGCCGGCAGCGCGTCCTACGTGGTGCCCCTGGAGCAGGTGCTGGAGTGCATCGAGCTGCCCGAAAAGGACAAGCCCGAGCAGGGCGCGAGCTACCTCAACCTGCGCGGCGAGGTGCTGCCTTTCGTGCGCCTGCGCGATCTGTTCGACATCCCGGGCGAAGCGCCCCGCCGCGAGAACGTGGTGGTGGTGCAGTACGCCGGGGAGCGCGCCGGGCTGGTGGTGGATCAGCTCTTCGGCGAGTTCCAGACCGTCATCAAGCCCCTCGGCAAGGTCTTCAGTCATATCCGCTGCATCGGCGGTTCCACCATTCTGGGCAGCGGAGAAGTTGCCCTGATCCTTGATGTTCCTGGGCTGGTTCGGCAGGTGACCGAGCGCCAACCCGTTTCCCGTCACCTGTATTCCACCCTGTCGCCGGTTTGATCCGTCGGCCACCACTTGGAGAATCGTCATGACCGTCAGCAAGAAAATGCTGTCCCTGATCCTGTCCGCTGCGTTCGGGATCATCCTTCTGGCCATCGTCGGCCTGACCCAGATGAGCCGGGTCTATGAAACCACCAACTACGCCAATGAGATCGTGGTGCCCAGCGTCCTCACGCTGGACGCGGCGTTCGCACCGATGGCTGCCGCCCGCACCCAGCTGTGGCAGCACATCGCCGCGTCCGACACGGCGGTGATGACCGGCCTCGAAGAGAAGATCGCCGCCAACCACCGCAAGATCGACGAAGCCCTGAAGAAGTACGAAGGCCTCCTCAGTGACGAGAAGGACAAGAGCCTGCTGGCCGCCGACCGGGCTGCGCTGGCCGAGTTCGACCAGCTTCGCGATCGGGTCTATGTGCTCTCGCGGGTGAACAAGATGGAAGAGGCGCGGGATCTGCTGATGGCCAACCAGGCCACGATGGCCCGCCTGTGGGACGCCTTCGAGGAGCACCGCCAGTACAACGCCGAGCTGGGCAGGAAGACCGCCGAGGACGCCGCCCACAGCATCGCCAGCGCCCGCTGGGTGGCGATCGGGATTGGCGCGGCCACGCTGGTCGCGGTGTCGCTCATCGGTGTGCTGATCACCCGCAGCCTGATGCAGCAGCTGGGCGGCGAGCCGGGTTACGCGGCCCAGGTGGTGTCGAAGATCGCCGAAGGCGACATGACGCTGACCGTCGACACCAAGGCCGGCGACACGACCAGCCTGCTCTACAACGTGAAGATCATGAACGAGCGGCTCACGTCCATCATCACCGAAGTGCGCAGCTCGGCCGATTCGCTCTCCAGCGCGTCGGAAGAGGTGAGCGCCACCGCCCAGAGCCTGTCCCAGTCGTCCAGCGAGCAGGCAGCGAGCGTCGAGGAGACCTCGGCGTCGATGGAGCAGATGTCGGCGTCCGTTACCCAGAACAGCGAGAACGCCACCCTCACCGACAGCATGGCGGCCAAGGCGGCCAAGGAGGCGATCGAAGGCGGCGAGGCTGTGCGCTCCACCGTCGAGGCCATGAAGAGCATCGCCGACAAGATCGGCATCGTCGACGACATCGCCTACCAGACCAATCTGCTGGCCCTCAATGCGGCCATCGAGGCGGCCCGGGCCGGCGAGCACGGCAAGGGTTTTGCGGTGGTGGCGGCCGAGGTGCGCAAGCTGGCCGAGCGCAGCCAGGTGGCGGCCCAGGAGATCTCCGAGACCGCCAAGAGCAGCGTGGCCCTGGCCGAACGGGCCGGGACGCTGTTCGAAGGGATCATCCCGAGCATCACCAAGACCTCCGATCTGGTCCAGGAGATCGCCTCCGCGTCGGACGAGCAGAGCTCCGGCGTCGGCCAGATCAACTCGGCGATGGCCCAGCTCTCCCAGACCACCCAGCAGAACGCCTCGGCCTCCGAGGAGCTCGCGGCCACCGCCGAAGAGATGAGCGCCCAGGCCGAGCAGCTGAGCAAGGCGATGGCCTACTTCAAGCTTGCCAGCGGCCATCGGGCACGGCCCGCCCGCGCCGAGGCCGCCAGCCGTGCCGAGAGCCGTCGCCAGTCGGGCCGGGCGCCGATCTTTGAAACCGAGTTTGTCCAGTTCGAGGGCTGAGCGATGGCCACGCTTGCCAGGAAAGACCTGCCGGCGGTGGCCTTGGAGCCCCGCCAGTACCTGACCTTCACCCTGGGCGGCGAGATGTACGCCGTCGAGACCCTCAGCGTGAAGGAGATCATCGAGTACGGTCAGGTGACCACCGTGCCGATGATGCCGAGGAGCATCCGCGGCGTCATCAACCTGCGCGGCGCGGTGGTGCCGGTGATCGACCTGAAGGCGCGCTTCGGCGGCCAGCCCACCGAGGTCACCCGGCGCACCTGTATCGTCATCATCGAGATGAGCGGCAGCGACGAGTGCCAGGTGCTGGGCATCGTGGTGGATACGGTGAGCGAGGTGCTGGAGATCCCACCCGGCGAGATCGAGCCGCCGCCGGCCTTTGGCGCGCGCATCCGGGCGGATTTCATCCGCGGCATGGGCAAGGTGGGCGGTGGCTTCGTGATCCTGCTCAACGTGGAGGCGGTGCTGTCCACGGACGAGCTGTCGGCGCTCGACGAGCTGTCGCGGCACGGGCAGCCGGTGGACGCCGGCGCCTTGCCGCGTCTTGCCAGCAGCGTGGTGGTCTGAAGCCATGACGACGACCGCCGTCCGGGGCCACGTCATGGGTCTGCAGGGCCAGCTGACGGATCGGGAGTTCGCCCAGTTCCGCGCGATGATGTACTCGCTGGCCGGGATCAGCCTGTCCGACGCCAAGAAGCAGCTGGTGGCCGGGCGGCTGGCCCGCCGGCTGCGCCAGCTGGATCTGGACGGCTACGGCAGCTACCTGAAGCGGGTGCAGGCCGATGCCGATGAGCGTCAGATCGCGGTGGATCTGCTGACCACCAACGAAACCTACTTCTTCCGCGAGCCAAAGCATTTCGACTTCCTGCGCAGCCACGCGCTGCCCGAGCTGAAGGGGCAGAGTACGGTGCGGGTGTGGAGCGGCGCCTGCTCCAGCGGCGAGGAGCCCTACACCATCGCCATGGTGATGGCCGAGGTGCTGGCGGGGCGCCCGTGGGAAATCGTCGCGTCGGACCTCTCCACCCGCGTGCTGGCCCATGCGCGGGAGGGGCGTTACCCGATGGACGACGCGGCGGGCATCCCCCGGCCGCTGCTGGCGAAGTACTGCCTGAAGGGCATCGGCAGCCAGGACGGCACTTTCATGATGAAGCCCGAACTGCGCGGGCGCATCAACTTCCGCCAGATCAACCTGAACGCCGCCTTGCCGGACATCGGCCAGTTCGACGTGATCTTCCTGCGCAACGTGATGATCTATTTCGACCTGGAGACCAAGCGTCAGGTGATCCGGCGCATCCTGCCGCTGCTGCGGCCGGGGGGCTATTTCATGCTCAGCCATTCGGAGAACCTCAACGGCATCTCCGATGCGCTGAAGACCGTCCGTCCGTCGATCTACCGCAAGCCGGCGGCCTGAACCCATGCGCATGCCCGACGGGGTCGTCGAGATCTTCCTGCAGCCGGGCGAATGGTACTTCGGCGACAAGCACACGCGCATCCGCACCGTGCTCGGCTCCTGCGTGTCGGCGGTGTTCTGGCATCCCGGGGCGCGGGTGGGTGGCATGTGCCACTTCATGCTGCCCACCCGCGGCGAGCGCCACGGCCGCAGGCCCGACGGGCGCTACGGCGATGAGGCCTTCGGGCTGCTGCTCGACGAGATCCACCGGGCGGGGCTGGACACCAGCGGCGTGCGGGTGCGGCTCTTTGGCGGCGGCGACATGTTCCCCGGCGTGGTGAGCGGCGCCACATCGAAGTCGGTGGGCCGCCAGAACGTGGAGGCGGCCCTGCGGCTGGTGGAGCGGCACCGCCTGCTGTGCAGCGCAACCCATATGGAAGGCTACGGCCACCGACACCTGATCTTCGACGTGTGGAGCGGCCGCGTGACCATGCGGCACGGCATGCTGCCGGGCCCTTCAAGAACAACCAGAAAAGGATTTTCCCCATGCCCACCATCAAGGTGATGATCGTCGACGATTCGGCGGTGGTCCGTCAGGTCCTGTCCGCCACGCTGGATGAGGATGTCGGCATCGAGGTGATCGGCGCCGCCGTGGACCCGGTGTTCGCCCTGGAGAAGATGAAGGCCCAGTGGCCCGACGTGATCGTCCTCGACGTGGAGATGCCGCGGATGGACGGCATCACCTTCCTGCGCCGGATCATGGCCGAGCGGCCCACGCCGGTGGTGATTTGCTCGACCCTCACCGAGAATGGCTCGGAGACGGCGCTGCAGGCCCTGTCGGCCGGCGCCGTGTGCGTGGTGACCAAGCCCAAGGTGGGGCTCAAGCAGTTTCTCCACGATTGCTCCGACGATCTCATCAGCGCGGTGAAGGCCGCGGCCCGGTCCAACGTGCGGCGCCTGGTGCCCAGCGCCCCTGCACCGAGCGCCGTCGCGCCCAAGCTTTCAGCCGACGCGATCCTGCCCGCGGGCTCGGCGATGGCGCAGACCACCGAAACGGTGGTGGCTATCGGCACCTCCACCGGCGGCACCCAGGCGCTGGAGTCCGTGCTGCGGGCGCTGCCCCGGGTGTCGCCGGGGATCGTCGTGGTGCAGCACATGCCGGAGAAGTTCACCGGCGCCTTTGCCCAGCGCCTTGATGGCCTGTGCGAGGTGGAGGTCCGCGAGGCCCGCCACGGCGACCGGGTGATGCCGGGCCGGGTGCTCATCGCCCCGGGCGGGCGGCACATGCTGCTCAAGCGTAGCGGCGCGCAGTACGTGGTCGACGTGATCGACGGCCCGCCGGTGAGCCGTCACCGGCCGTCGGTGGATGTGCTGTTCCGGTCTGCCGCGCGCTTTGCCGGCCGCAACGCGGTGGGCGTCATCATGACCGGGATGGGCGACGACGGCGCCCGTGGCCTCAAGGAAATGCACGACGCTGGCGCCTGGACGGTGGCCCAGGACGAAGCCAGCTGCGTGGTCTATGGCATGCCCAAGGAGGCCGTGAAGCTGGGCGGGGTGGACAAGGTGCTATCGCTCACCGACATCCCGGCGGCGATCCTCGGCCGGATCAGCCGCCGTAGTTGACCCTGGCGCCTGGGCGGAACACGACAATCCGCCAGCCCTTTTCGGCGCCTTGCCGACAAGGCCGGAGGGCGTGAGGCTGCGCCAGGCGGGCGCGGCCCGGCCCAGGCTGATGGCATCGATCTTGCACGAGGCGTTTGTCCCGCCACCTGCAAGGCTTGCCCATGAAGTTCTACATGACCCCCGGCTCGTGCTCCACCGGCATCCACATCCTGCTCGAGGAGGTGGGCGCGGTGTTCGAGGCGTACATCGTCAATCTGCCCGCGGGCGACCACCTCAAGCCCGACTATCTGGCGATCAACCCGAAGGGCACCATCCCGACCCTGGTGCGTAACGATGGCACGGCGATCACCGAGTTCCAGGCGATCGCCTGGTGGCTGGCCCGTCAGTACCCGCGACGCGGGCTGCTGCCCACCGATGCCGAGGGCGAGGTGCGCGTGCTGGAGGCGATGAACCACGCGGTCGGCACCATCCACGGCCAGGGCTTCACGCGGATCTTCACCACCGCCAGCTTCACCCCTAACCCGGCTGACCACGACGCGGTGCAGGCCCGCGGGCGGCAGATCGTTGCGGACGGCTTCGCGGTGATGGATGGCCTGCTCGCCGGGCGGGAATACCTGGCCGGCACCTTCTCGATCGCCGACGCGGCGCTGTTCTACACGGAGTTCTGGGCCGACCGGCTGAAGCTGCCCCTGCCGCCCAACTGCGCGGCCCACTTCCGCCGCATGCTGGCGCGCCCGGCGGTGAGCCAGGTGCTGCGGGAGGAGGGCTATCGGGTATGAGCGGCACGCCGTTTGCCGCCATTCAATGAAAACGGCCCCTCCGGAGAGGGGCCGTTTTGCATGGGCAGGGCTGGATCAGCCGCAGGTGCCGACTGCGCCGCAGGCGGTGCAGAAGTCGCAGCCGTCCTTGCGGA
>ERZ650311.201-NODE-201-length-41286-cov-7.710242_pt1 | contig 41286 bp, 63 predicted proteins | sample MGYA00376247_ERZ650311 | MGnify/ENA primary metagenome ERZ650311 (study PRJEB26733, sample SAMN07839324) | wastewater metagenome | biome: small river; feature: stream; material: water | place: USA: North Carolina | collected 2016-07-28 ...
CAGGTTTCCAGTTTGTGCCGCCATATCTAAGTCGCCTCTCTGTAACGCTCTTTTTAATGGCTGCAATGGCTTCGTCTAAATTATTAGCGGGGCAAGTAAGTCCGTGCGTTGCATCTTCGCCACAATCCCAAGAGTTTTCGCCCTTGCCTGGAACGGGAATCCCTCCTTCAACTTCTATCCTGGCTCTCTTGAGAACATACCTAGGCCAATACCAGCGCTTCTTCCACGTATCCTCAGTGAGCTTAATGGTTGCCTCGTAAACCTTTTCGGGCATATCAATATTAACCTTGTGCTGGCTTAGCTCCCTGAAGCTGTACTTGGCCTTACCGAGTAGCCAGTCTTGAATATGAAGGGTGATGCCGCGCTTCCACCACGGGTCGCTTCGCCGCCAGCCCATAGTATCGGAGAACGGTTTAATCCAGAGATTTCCGTCATGAAAATCGATTGCTATCTCCCGGTCTTGCATCTTTTTAACAATCCAGCGAGGCCACGTGGTACTAAGATAAATACTAAAAAATATTGTTATGTGTAGAGTTAGGCGGTCATCGTACTCGGAAATACCTATACCTACTTTAGATCTGAACCCTGCCAGCTCCAGGCTTAAGCAATGAGAATTACCAAAATGTAACCAATATCGATAATCATCATTAGACTTGTGAAACCAAATTTTCTTACTCATATATCCCTCTATCCTCTTTGGTTGGTTTGGTTTATTTCTTAACTTTCTTTAAAGGTGTGTGAACCTCTGGGTGCATCTTTTCAAGCTTACTTAGACGCTCATAAATATCCTCCAACAGATAATCTTGTTCTTTGTGTTGCCATAAGATTTCTTTAACTACGTGCTCCAACTTTGCTAAAGCTTTTTTGTAGGCTCTCACGTTTCTAAGTGTTGCATCCTGTACATTTTTCTTTCTCATATATTAATCAATCCCTCTCTTTAGTTATTTAAATCTTTTGTCCTGAGCACTCTTTGTACTCTCTCCAACCACTGTGCATTCTGAAAACTTCAAATTGATGATCAGGGTAAAGAGCTTGTAGGAGCCGCCATTTTGCTGCCCATCCTTCACGGTCTAATTTACGATTTGATTTTTTGTCTTTAAGAGGCTGCTTTGCGTCTGCAATCACAATTCTTTTTAAGCCATAGTCGTAGTATCGAAAGTCTGGAATAATCTCGCTAATCCACTTTCCGTTGACCTCAAGCTGATAACTCACATGGGTTTCAAGGTTGCAGATTTCTTTTGCTGCTAGTCGATATTTTAGCTGGTAGTAGCATTCACGCTCCCAAAGTGAATCAAATTTAATTCCATCAGCCCAACATTTCTTGGAGTTCTGCCGGGGCTTGCCTTTTATCCTAAACTTCTTAGCCTCAGCATAAGCTTCTCTAATCTGCTTCTGGGCATCCGTTTCCCTGGCTCTAGCGCCTATGCGTTTAAGAGGAGTTTTCTTCACTGTCTCAGGCTCCTTTCATTCTTTAATTGCCCGTTCTCGATAACTAATTCCTCATTTTTCTTCCGCCATTCTTCAATCCGGTACTCCAAATCAATAATCCTCAAATCCTGATCTGCTTCTCTTCTTAAAGCATTATTTAAACGCTTTGATAGATCTTCAATCTGCCCTGCAAAAGCTACTACCATTGCATTAATCGTGTCTGAAGTTTCAGTCCTGCCGCCAGGTAATGCACGCATTCCGTTTCTTCTTTTCAAAACTTCCTGATCCATTTCGTCTAATGTCATTTTTGCCTCTGATAAAAAATACCCTTGTAAACAAAGGCATCTAGGTATCTAAAATACAGCGCGATTCTTTTACGATCATAAAGTTCTTGCGTAAGATTTTTGTAAATCTCATCGGGGATAGTGATTTTCATGCTGCTTGCTCCTTAAATAAATATTCTTTTTTGCAAAGTACGCAGATGTATTTATCTTTATTGATATTCATGCGCTTGATATACACAATTTCACACTTACAAAACTCTGGTAATGAAACGCCTACAAACTCGGCAATTTTCTTGCTTCCTCTTTTTTGATTGCACTTTCTACAGGCTGCAACCAGGTTTTCATGCTTGTTATTACCTCCCTCTTTTAACGTGACTAAGTGATCTAAAGTAAATTGGGTGTCATCCATCTTTGAGTCGTTATGCATTTGTATCCCGCAGTAGAAACACTTGCCGCCTGATTTTTTCCATAGAGCTTTCTTCGCCCTGCGTTTTCCGTCTGCTGATAAGGATCTACGCTTACTCATGCTGCCCTCTTGATGTTTTTACCTACTGCCCTAAATTCAAACTTTTCCTGTAGGCTTGGTTCCTTCGCTACTAAAAGCCTCGCCCACATAGATGTGTAAGTGTTATTCGCTTTGAAGTCGTCAATCTTTCTTAGCTCGGCATCGTCCCTAAGTTTTTCAAAGATGGATTTAGATCCAACCCAATCAGCGCCGGATTTTGTAAGTTCTTTCGCCTTTGCCTGAAACTTTTTCCAGAGGTCTAAATGTTTTATGTGCCACGCAAAGAATTGAATTATTTTCATATCGTCAAATCCTGCATCATGTAAAACTTGATAAGCTTCTGGGAATTTCATTGGATTGCCTTTTGTCCTGCTAAACTGTTTACTAGGTTTAAAACTTGCTCCGGTGCTGTTAGCGCTTGCCTGTCTAAGGCGTCTCGCTCTGTGGTGCGCTCGTATGCCTGGATAAAATCACGTCTTACAAATGCAATTTCTTTTTCTAAGTCTGCGTATCTGATTCTGTGCCAGCCAACTTGGGAAGCTGCCGCCATTGCCCTAGGGCATTCCTTTTGTAAAAACGCCATCGATTGAGGTTTGCAACTTCCCCCGGCTACGTTTTCAACCATTTGCCAAGCTTCATCTGCTGTGATTTTTTCCGCTTCTGGTAATGATTTTCTTTGCATTAATTGAATTAATTGGCCTGGGGTCGGTGCAAATTCCGCACCTGTTGCAATGTAAGAATCAAGCGCATGAATTACATCCTGCATTTGAATAGCCCCTAAAAGCCTAAACCAAGTCGGTAAGGTCATTTCATTTGCTCGGAAATTTGAGAATATACCCGTAATTGCCAGTAATATTTTTGATGTTTCTTCTTTTGTCATGCCATTTTCTCCAATGAATCTAAAATTACATTTACTCTTGAATCTACTGATTTACCTGTTTTTTGTGTGCCGTTACTCGGTGGAAAAATGCCCTGATAGCCGTTAGCTATCGAGTGTTCTAAGTTGGTAATAAAATCAATCGGCTTTTCTGAGTACTTTTTTAGAACCTTATCAATCTGGGTTTTGGTTACTGGTGCTTTCTTTTCAGACCTGTGTTTTATAAATTCATCAATCAGGTTTTTACAATTTTGATTATTTAGCTTTTCAGGAAAAATAAAATCAGCGCTCGAAAGAGCGCTCTTCTTATTAGATTCTATTCTCTTCTTATCTCCTCTATTCTTATCTATAGCGGTTTGCATGCCTTTGCATGCGTTTGCATCCACTTGCAATGCAGGTGCATTTTTTTCTTCAATCTTTTCAGCCCATCTCTTAGCAGCGGCATCTTTTCTAGCTTGCGATATAGCATCTTGCTTGCCTTTTCGCTCTTGAATTTCCTCTAATACTCTTGGCTGCCAAAAGTGGGTTTCGTCCTTTTCCCACAATTTTACAGAAAAAAGAGACTCTGCATATTTTGCATAATTTTGCATGCACTTGCATGCACGTGCATAAGTTTGCATCTCGGTTAATAATATCTTGTTGTTTTTTGCTCTGTAGAAATGCTCGGTCATTAAGACAAAAAAGCCGTATCCCTCGCATAAATTCTCATCAAAGTAGACCGACATTTTAGCGCCTGTCCTTGAATCAAGATCCCATTTAATCCAATTTTCACTGATTAAATCGCTCATTTAAGCGCCTCCAACATCCAAACCCGAACGCCTACGTTTTTATTTTCTGACCTGGTTCTATACCCCGCCCCCCTGATTGATTGGGCTAACCCTCTGGCCTGGCCTTCCGTCTTTACCAGCATTGAATCCCCTGGTTTCATGTTCATTACGAATTTTGCCCACTTGGAACGCCTAGAATATGGCGCTCTTGCTACTCCTGACTCGATTTTGAAAAAGCGTGGTTTTTGCTCTGTCGATGTATTATTTTGTTGAGTTTCAGGGCTTGGGTTGGTAGTTTGTTGTTGTGTTTCAGTCATTTTAGTTCACGCTAAAATGTTCTGAAATGCCTTTAAAAGCTGTGAGAAATCACGGCTTTTTTAGTTTATGTCCGATTCCTTTACTTATCGGGCATTTTTTCAGAACGGGTTCACAACAATTATCATAAGAAAAATTACCTAGCAAGCACTATTTTGGGTGCTAGTGAATTTTCCAAATTATTATATTCATTAAAATACATCTGCAAAGCTTGTACTGACTTATGCCTTGAAAATCCTTGAGTTTCTGGAAGCGGTATTCCCTGCTCAAGTAAAACATTTATGCTTGATTTTCTCAAACTCTGGTTTGAATGTTTGGTTAAGCCAAATTCTAAGAGTAATTTTTTAGTGTGACGGTAGGCAGTTTTTAGATCTATCGAAGTTCTTAATAGCCGGCCATTTTTTCTGTAGCTGATAAAAAGGTCTTCACCCTGATTATCAAGGCTTCTTTGGCTTATTTGCTTAGATAGGAACTTAAAACACCACGGCGCTAACGGCTGGTTAACGTCCGTGTTATTCTTAGTATCTCTTAGATTTACGTAAAGTGTTCCCTTGTCAGAATGCCTTACATCGTCCAATTTTAGCCCTAGCGCCTCTGATACTCTTAACCCTCCTGCATACATGGTTGCTATCAAACAAACCGCTTGGCGCTCTTTTATGCTTGTAGGTTTGTATTTTAAAATCAAGTCCACCTGCTCAGGTGTTATACTTTGGGTTCTCCGCTTCATGTTGGATCTTGGGTGCTTCAACTTGATTAGCGGGGTATGGAAGATGTTGGCCTTGACCTTTCGCTCTGAAAGTAGGGCTTGATAAATCTTCTTAAGGTTCTTAATCCTGCTATGGACAGTTCCGTTAGCTGCCTTACTTCCGTTAATCCCTACCCTGCTGGTAAGGTAATCGTGGAACTCTAAGGCATGCTGAGTTGTAGCCGTGGAATATGTAATCCCCCTGCTTTTCATGAATGCTTCCCATATTCTTAGGGTAGTTTCATTGCTTCGCTTGGTGTTGGGTTTCATATTCTTAAGATATAATTTTAATAGTTTTTTTGTTCTCATTCCCTACACAATACAACTTGTATGCCATAAAATAACTTAATAAATTCACAGGATTTTTTTCCTATTGTTTCAGAATGCCTCAATCAGTGAGGCAAGATGCATCATTTCTTTTTCTTCAGGTCTTTAAACTCCATCTGTAAGCTGGTTTGCTGATCCTGCACTTGGGCAAGAGTTTCGGCTAATTCCTTTAAGCTGTCTTGGATCTGCATGTTTTCTATAGTTGAAAATGGAGTGCTTTTACCTTCATAAGCCCTGTAGCCAAAGAAGATAAACAAGATTCCGCATAGTATTATAAAGTGAATAAAAGAAGTGCATACACTCGGGTATTTCATAGGCTCCTTTACTATTTGCTCCTTTGTTAACGTCATTGCTTTATCCATATATCATTCCTTTTAGTTAAATTATTTAGCTATCCAAATACAGCGTTTTCGTTAGTTAAAATAAAAAGGGGCTTCCGGTTCGAATCACTTTCAGGCGAAGTATTTTCGTTCACGCCACTGGCTCCGTGTTGCTTCGCCGCAATTAAACCAACGTAGCGCCGGAATAGCCCCATAAATCTAATCAGGCTTTCCAGGAGTCATAGGCTTTTCTACTTTCAAATAATTTGCCGCTCCTGTTGATGTGTTTTTATTAACATCTAAAGTACTTGGAGCATAAAACGGATTATCTATTTTAATCGTGCATCCTGCCAAATGAATTAAATAACAAACAGCCATAGCCTTTACTATCAATCCTATAAACGACCTATTTTGTATTGCTTCCATGTTTCACCTTTTTTATAAATGTTTAAAACCTTACGACTTACTACTGAGAACTTTTTTGTCAGCCTCTAAAAACGAAGAAGCTTTTCTGTTATTACAGTCCATGCATGCCGCTACGCAGTTCTGCAAAGTATCTTCACCCCCCTTAGACTTTGGTAGAATATGATCTACCGTAAAAGTTTGGGGGTGCCATTTCTGACCGACAATATGCTTGAAGCGATAAATCGGTCTTTCGCAATAAAAGCATTTTCCGCCAGATGCCATGAAAATTTCAGCCTTAAGCTTCCTGTTCATCTCCCAATCCAATAATAACCATTTTCATTTCCTTACAACGTGGGCACTCCAAGTCGTATCGCTTACCATCCTGGGGAGATACTCCGACCGCCGAATAAGAACACCCGACACAGATTACTTGCGCCACGATGTGCGGTCTTTGCTTATCTAGCTCAACTACTTCTCCCATTCCCCTACTCCCTCCCTAGGTATTCTTTTTATATTCTCGTTTTATACGCCTAATCTCGGCCTTGAATTCAACTTCTCGATCTTGCCAAAGCTTCTGTAAGTAAAAATGGTCTGGCATCATAAAGTTATGTCTCCCAGCCAAGGACTCCGGGGAACCTACAAATTCAGCTTTTAAGCCTGGATTTCGATCCATTAGTTCCTTGGCAAACTCTCGGCTATGACAAATTAACGTTGCCCCTGTCTCAAGGCAGGATCTAACGGCTTGATGAGTGCGACCCGCGCCCCTACCGCCGCTTATCATAATCCTTTGAAAAATCTCATTTGCTTTACTCACAATCACCCTCCTTATTATAAATGTTAGTTAGTAGGATCGCGTCTTTCGGCCTCGAAGTCGGCGAGCGCTTTACTAAGCGCCAATCCTTTAGTTAGCAGATTGTCTGCCAGGCCATCTAGGCAATATATAGCAACTGCTTTTGCAACTTCAGTCAGATTCTCGTTGAACAACTCCTTAACAACTTCATCGGCACCTTTTCTTACTGCCTGTTTTATTTCTGTATTTTCCATTACACCCCCTATACAAATATAAAGTTAATTAATCTTACTTGCTAACTTCATTTCTTTTCTAATCTGCCTTAAAAGTAACTTCCTCTTAAGCTGATCATGGTAATTATAAGCCTGTGCTACTGCTATTTGTATCCTTTTAAGCTTCGCATTTCTAACTATATCTAGTGATGTTTTCATTTTATCTATCTCCTATTTCATTTTTATAATCTTCATAAGCTATTTGCTCTACTGATATCTCCGCCTCTTCATTGATATCATTAAAAATCCCCTGCTGAACTTCCTCACGCCTTGAGATTTCCTTTTCTGCATTCGCTTGCGTGAGCTTGCTGCCTCTATGCCTGATATACTCCAAGTAATCCGCTGGAAGCTCACACCATAAACTATCTTTATACTTGCCCCCTGTTACTACTTCTTGACCTGTCCAAACGTCTGATTTTGGCTCTGGCTGTACGATTTCAGCGGTTATGACCTCAGGCTTTGGCGCATCTTTTAAGCTGTATTCTGCGGGCATTTCCTCAACTGTATACAAGCCGTTAAGCTCCTGCGGGAATGCTTCTCTAAGCGCAATTGATTTAGCTACTTTTGTTAGCATAACAGATGGCATCTGCTTCCAAATTGGTGTTGGCTTAACAAATTCCTTCATTAGAGCAATCCCGATTGATGGCCTGTTCCTATCTTTCCTGTAAACCTTGCATACTGCTTTTAATGGATTACCCTGCTGATCAACCTCAACATCTATTTCTAATCCGTCATACTGTGGGTGGCTATTTGCAATAGCTAAAAAGCCATTAATGCCAGTCATGATTTGCACCCTTCCCCCGGCTTTGATAAACCAGATTTCTTTTTTGAAAGGATTTAATCCAGTCGATTTGCAGAACTCGCTAAACATTGCAAATTCTGCATCAGTAGCGCCAATCGCTACGGTCTGTTTAAGTGTATTAATTACCGCCTTATCGCTGTAATCTAGTGTTGTTATTTCTTTACTCATACTAATTCCCTCCGTTAAATTCTTGTGCGAATTGCTCCATTACCAACATCTCAGCGTGCAATTCATTATTAAGATCATTAAGTACTAATTCCAAAGCTGAAATAGCGGCATAGTGCTGGCCTGTTTCATTGTGCTGCCAGAACTCTGCTAGTCTTCCTTCTACTATTGATACTGATTTCATTAATTCGAACATTTTAATCTCCATATATATCTGTACAACATGTGATGTACAACAATTACATAAGGTTTCGGCTAAGTCAAGATATTTCTGTACAAATATATTTGCAATATACAAAAATATGTGTACAATGGATAGTATGAGCGTGAAATTAATCAAAAAGGTTAGAGATACCGCTAACTTAAAGAATTACGGTATAATGAAGGCTTTAAGAGATTTGGGGATTGAGGTAACAACCCAAGGCATAGACGGCTACGAAAAAGAAACGGCTAAATCTATGAGGCTTGATGTTTTAAGCGGATTAAGGCAAATATCTGGTAAATCCTGGGAGGATTTCGGAGAATGGATAGACCAGGAATTCAAGAGAAAAAAGAAATGAAGCTTTATCGGCACTTAGTTAAAAAGATAATGGCTGAAATTAAAGATACGCCTGAATTAATAGCAATCTGGAAAGAGGAATTTGAAGCTTTAGAAAAAACTAAACTATAAGAGCTAATAGGATATGAGTAAAAATAACGATTCCTTTTGGCAGTACATAGAGGATAATTTAGGTTTTATCGTTCTTGAATTATTAATTATAGCAGTATTGCTTATGCCTTTATTTGGAATGGTAAAGTAAAAGGCTATATAGATGAGTGATGATAAAGAAATAATTCCCAGTGTGCCAGGATATAAAATAAGAGTCCATGACGAAATCAAAGCTGCTGAGAAAAGAGGGGCTGAGAGGATGATGAAGCTTTTCTTAGATGGCACTATTCCCACTTACGATATTGACGATATTCAAGGAATTTCTATAGATAAAGCTGATATGGAGCGCAAATTAAAAGTTGAAGCAAAGATTTGGGAAGCCTTTGAAAAGGAAGATAGTAAATGAGTAGAGAAGAATTTATACAGAAGTTTTTCCCTGGTAGGAACAAAGATTTTCCAAGCATCAGAATCGGCGGCTTTTCATGTCCTGCACTGCTTAACGAGCTTGAGCTGGATAAGAATATGGACTTTGCCCAGTTAAAAGAGTTGGCTTTAGCTCGCTATCAAAACGCTTATGAGTCTTTGCTTGTAGCATGGCAGAAAACTATAGCCGAATTAGAAAGAGCGGAATTGACTCAATAAATAAGGATCTATGTATTGATATGATCGTTTGTAAGATTAATAAAAGATACCCTAAGCGATTCTCAAGGGCTAAACGTAAGAAACTAAGGGCTGTTGACCATATCGCGGCTCAAGTCGCAACAAAAATGGCGAATTATCTATGGAAAGATCCAGACTTTCAAAAAGAGTTTCAGGAAACTTATACAAAAACCCTTTTTAGAATTGCTATAGATACCGACTCTACTATTATAAAAACCCCAGATACCCCCTGAGGCACGGGGTCTAAGTTATTAGGAATCTAGATCTGTCGCAGTTAGAATTTAATCTTTGTAGCAGCTTTAGCCCAAAGACTCCAAATCTGAGCTACGCCATAAGTAGCAACAGCACCGAGTATCTCAGTGGCTCCGCTACTTACTTGCTCAACTGCTTCCGGCGGTACTGCAATACCTTTAGCAAGCAGAAACCCTGCTGCTACCGTTAAGCCATGCCTAACAAATGAACCAATATATTTATCCATAAACATTCTCCTTATTAAAATTACGATCCCATTTCCTTGAAGAGTATTGCTTCTAAAATTATCTGCTTTTGCTCCTCAAGTTCTTCTTTTGACATACCTAAATAGTCTTTTAGAGTTGGTGGATCTTTTCTGAATTTTTCCTCTGCCCATTGTTTTGCATCTGAAAACCTTAGTATTTCTGGCTGGGTGTATAACTTCGGGAATGAATCATAAGGGTTTTTAGTTGTCATCTGTAAGTTCCATCTCTAAACGCTAAATTAATCCCGGTATAAATTTTATTTCCTGCTTTTAAAGAAACAATTTCTGAGCCGGATACCTTCCTTGCTTTCTCCCCAATCTCCCACCCATAAAGCCCTATTGCCCCTGGAAGCCCTGAATAATAGCGATAAAGGCCACCAGCCAAAGGTGGATTAAATCTTTTAAGGATGCCTATTTTTTGCCCGTTTGAAGCGATTATATCCAAGTGGGGTGCGTTAACTTTCAAGGCTACACATGGCCTATTCTCCCTTGGATCGTCCGGGGTCATTGGGTTTTCTTCTTGATCGTCTTCAGCGTATGGCTTAACAAACTCAGGCGCTTTAATGCTTGATGCTCCGTTTTTAGGAGATAATAGCCTTACCAAACCTTTATTATAGGCTACTGATGGCGTGGCGTTTCTTAGGTTTATAGGCGGTACTTTCTGCCCTGGATCGGGAATCTCTCTTAAATTTTCTCTAAATCCCCATGTGAATACTATAAGCGCATCTTGATTATCATCTTGATATTTTTGAGCGTTAATATCATATAAATTTGTGCCGTCTGTGGAAGCTATCTCCCCTGGCCCCACATTTACGGCTCCATGATGTTCTGGGATAGCCATTCCCGATAAAGCGCCCTTAAACCTCGAATCCACAGGGATGCAATTAGGGGCTAAGTCCTGAAGGATTTTAACTCTATCAATTACCTTTTGCTTACTAGACTCGTTGTACTCGCAGGAATGAGATAGGTAAATTTTACAATGTGTATTTGCTAAAGCAATCTTTTGCCATTTCTTAGCCTGTTTCTTTGTGTGATCCAGGGGTGCTATTTCATGCGCCGGGGTCTTAGGCCACCATGCCTGTATTCGAAAAAGCTTATAAGAAGAATCTATTAATTTGTTAACTTTTTTTGATACATCTCCAAAAGGATGGTCGAAAGTCCCGATAGCCCAATCTGTCGGAACGGATTGAATAACGTTTTTTACGGGATATTTATCGTGTGCTAATCCCAAAGCATCAAAGCCTCTAATCATATTGCCCCCTCTATTAAGGCATACCCACAAGCTAAAGCCAGAAAAGCAAAGTAATATATTAGGAATCTAACAAATGTCATTAATTTACCTCCGCTACTGAAGAATGAATTTCTACCCAATCCTTTAGTTTCATAGATAGATTAGTCCCTTTTAACATTGCGATAATCACAACTATCATTATAAAAATCCCAATCGTGACTCCTGACTTAGCCATGAGTTTAGAAGCCCAAGCGATATCTTTTAAATGCTTATGCCCTTGCTTCATCTCATTCTCTATAGATAAAACTATGCTTCGAACACTGCGATTCCTCTGATCTTCTAAAAATTCGTCTACCGACTGCTTTGCGTATCCGTTACCTATTCCGCTCATACTAATGCACTTAGTAATTCAGCTTCTCGCTTACGTCTTTCGACTAATTCAGGCTGCTTCCATTTTGTGTTAACTAATAAATCTTGAACTTTAGCCCAGTCTTTTTGTGTTATAGCTTTCCAAATAGTAGGGAGTGCATCATCAATATTCTTCCCGAAATTCCAGGCGAGAGATTTAACCACGGCCTGAGCTTCTTCCGGGAGCTTTGCAAGAGTAACGCCCTTATCGCTAAGTTTCTTTTCAACCGTTCCATAAATATCTTCCTTGATTGCGTTGTCTAATTCGTCTGCTTCTTCTTGTTTTAGTGTTAATGGTTTTTCTTTTAAGAGCTTTCTTGCTGTAGCGTCTTTAGCCCCCAGATATTTTGAGACTTTAAGAATTGTTTTTGGTGATACTCCCGCATCTTCTAGATCCTTCTTTGACCACTGACCTAAGTCCACACCGGATGCTACAGTAACGCCGCTGCCTTTTGCCGGTGGTGGATACGCTTTTAATTGCTGGCCTCCCTCTTCTTTTTCGACAAAACTTTCAGGTAGAACTTTACTAGATGTCCTTTTAACTTCAATAACTTGTGGTGCTTTTAGTTCCATTTGTTTCTCCGCTTGAGTAAGAGCTTTATCCAGGGTAGAATTGAAGGATGATTTCGATTTGCCTTGGGCTATTGTTGTTTGTTTTTTTGAGCTATTGTCTTGTGGAGCTGTTAGGGATGTTCCGACGATAGCTGGAAATTTCTTTGCGGTTTCTCTAATAGTCTCTGGTGTTTTAGATAATGCCTTTAGCTTTTCTCCTATTGCCCTTAGACCTTTTGGAGTAGTAGCCAAGCCGAGCGCAGCTCCCGCCGCCGCCCCTTCTAATCCTCCATAATATCCTCCGAGTGCCGTTCCTAATATCGCTGGCCCTGTTACTGTCTTTGCACCTGAAGTTCTTAAATATTGGAAGCCTTGAGCTAACCAGTTTTTGGCTTCCTCTTTTGTTAATCCCCTCTTAACTATTGGCTCTACTATAATTGTTTTTTGTAGGTCTTTATTAATTCCAGCTACTTCTGGAACATAACTTTCTATAGTTTTTTGTAGGTCATGGTAAAGTTCTTTGTTGAATCCATTTCGTGGAAGATCTCCCTCTACATACTTACCTCTAAGAGCTTCTTTTTGCGCTTGTAAATATGAAAGCTTACCACCCCCTTGGTTTTTAATACCCTCTGATAAAGATATTATTTCATCAAGATAATCATCCGCCTTGTCTGCTGGAACCTTGCCATCAGCTATGAACTTAGTTGCCCTTTCAAACGAGGGGATGGCTGTTTTTCCTGTTTTGTCAAATTGATTGATTGCCTTATATAGATCGTCGTTTAAATCTTTTCTAAGGGAAACTATCTTCTCGGTCATTTCGGCTGGATTAGTGCTTTTACCTAAATATCCTCGCTCGCTAAAATCATCCAACGCTTGTTTTGTAAGGCTTGAGATGTCTACATCGTCCGGGATGTCCCAATAGTCGAGTTCTTTAACTGTCTTTGCATAATCTCCTTCGCGTGCGCCTATAGAGCTTCGAATTGCCGACTTTCCTAGCTCATCTAATTTTGGTGCTAAAAGCCCAGCTATTTCGCTCCCAGCTATAAACGGCGCTCCAAGGAGTGCACTTATACTACCTCCTGATTTTGCCCCTTCCTGTAGTCCTGCTAATCGCCCTTCTCCTTCGCCCTGGCCGAATCCATATGCGCCGCCATATAGTGCGCCTTCCCCGGCTAGTGCTGCTGTCAATGCCCCTGTTCTACCTATTGCCTGCGGTATAGTTTTAGCCGCTGGAATAGCCGCACCTAGTTTGCCTGGCAAATCTAATACTGGAGTTTTTAGAGCGCCCCCGATTTCTAAAGCTGTGGAAACAAGGGGGTTTGCTTCGCTTAATGATTTGTCTATTCCTCTGACTTCAGCCAGTCTTTGATCATAAGCTTGAGTAAATGGATCTCCTCTTAAGAGAGCGTCAAGTCCCGCGCTTCCCCCGGCTACAATTTCATCCCCTAGCCCAAATGTCATGCCGCTTAAAGCCTTCAATGGAGCCCCTAAAACCTGTTTAGGTTCAATGACTTCTCCTCCCGGCCTCGTAAACCACCAATCAAGATTAGTCAAAGCGCCAATAGGATCAGACATTAGGGATGGTAATTCGGGGGCTTTTACTTCTGGCGATTCATCAATAAAAAATCCTCCGGGCACTGATGCCGTTCCAGAATCTTCCTCGTCTAAGAAAAATCCCATTATCTAGTTCTCCGAATACCCCAATTCCCGCTAGAATCTTTTTTCCCTGTTAGCTCGTACCCCGGTGGAGGAGTTGGCATTTGCATGTCAAAAGCTCCTTTTAATGCATCTGGATTGCCTGACTGTGCTGTAGTGTGAAAATCAATTTGTGATTTAGCTGTTCGTGACTCTGCCTCTGCAAGTTTCTTTAAAAGGCTTGCCACTTGTTTAGGGGATGCTGACAGATCTCCACCGACTAAATCGCTATAAAGCTTAACTTCTTCTTTGCTCATAGCCGCGCCTGTTCTAGCTCTTGCCAACTTATCTGCTAGGTTTTTTAGAGCTAGTGCTATTCCGTCTTTATCTGCGCCGGAGAAAGCTTTTTGTGTCTGTAAGTCAGTCCAGGATTTGCCGCTTTCTTCTAATGCTGAAGCAATGCTTCGAGCTTCGTCCACTACCGCTTTAGACTTTCCAAGCTCTGTTTGCACTACAGGAGGTAAATCGGCTATTGCTCCTTTAGCTTCCCTTTCTGCTTTAATCTCTGAAGATTTTTTAAGGGCTGATGCTTGTGCTTCTGCTTCCGCTAGTCCTGGTATCGGCGTTAGCTCTGTACCGTCTGGGCTTATTGCTACCCCCTTCCCTGCTAAGAGTTTTTCCATGTCATATTGACGTTCTAATTTCTTCGCTTCTTGTTCTCTTTGCGCTTCCTGCATTAGAGAGGCTAAAACTAAATCTGATTTGCCGATCTTAGGCGTCCACCCCTCTGGAGCTGTCTCCGATAGATAGCCATGCAAAGCCTGTTCTTCTGTAGGAGGCCCGACAAAATCAGATTGCCCTTGAAGTGGCCTAAGAATAGAGGAATAGTCCTTATAAGCAGATTGATTAGCTGACTTCATGCCGTAGCCAGTGAGCAATCCGGCTAAACCACCTTGCAATGCTGGGCCGAAAATTGCTTCAGCGTTGGATGTTGGCCTTGGTAAATCCCATGATGCTACTGAGCGCCCTGCACCAAAAAAAGGGTCTTGCGCCCAGTAGTCTTGCTCCCCTCCTAAACTTCCTGCTAATAATGATAAAAGATCAGCCATTTATTCTATTCTCCACAGCGTATCTAACCATCGAGAACTTAAGGCCCATTCGTTTGGCAATTTTCGGCATGGATATCTTAAGACTGCGAAGTTTAGTAATTTCTTCTATTTGAGCTGGTGTTATATCTCCACGTACTCTTAAGGGTTCAAACTGATACCCCTTCTGAATTAAATCTTTCCGAAGATGTTTCCACTGCAAACCTGCTAAAACTAAGCCTATAGTAGTACGGCAACTGTTTAATTCTTTTGCTATAAGAGCTTTTTGTTTTCCGGCTTTCCGTAAATTAAAAATATGAAAAATATCGCTGTCTGTTAGCTTCGAATTGTGGATATCTTTCCCGTGACACATACGCAACTTTTTAGCAGCATCCATTGAATTGTCTTTTTTTGTTCCCAAGAAAAGATGATCTGGATTAAAGCAAGCCGGATTGTCGCAGTGATGACATATACACATCCCATTTGGGATTACTTTATTGTTGAAATAAGACCATGCGAGGCGATGAATGAATTGTTGTTTGCCTAAATAGCTTATTTTTCCATAGCCCATATTGCTGCGATATCCGTTCCATTCCCAACATTGCGCTTCTGTAATGCTTCTTTTTTCGAATAATCTTTCAATTAAAGGTCGTGTATCTAGCATATTTAAAACCAATTTTTCCCTGCATACATGCCTAAAAGTCCTAATCCAGTGCCTAACACCTGACCCCCGATCTGAGATCCGTAACTAGGCTGCGAGGGCTGCCTATACTGGGGGTTGTTTGAATAGTCCCAGAGGGCATTGTCCCTAGCTTGCTGCGTCTTATAAGCATCGTACTCCATTGGGGAGCTAAATCCGTACTGTTGCCAAAGAGCTGGGCTGCCACCACCGCCGCCCGAGGAGCCACCCCTCGGGGTGTTTTTAATTATCCCGAGTTGATGCTGATATCCTTGATCCGCTAATCCTCTTGCTTGAGAATATGCAAGGTTTTGAGGCCCCAGACCTGATTGTGCATCTCTTAGAGCATTAAACTCATTCAAGGGCATATTTCTTTGCATCATTCCTTCTGAAAGTGCATTGCCTCTTGCTGCTGTTCCAATATCATAAAATTGTCCGGCTGTTTGGCCTGAAAGGTTAATAGCTCCTGTTTTAGCGGCTTGCCTATCTCTTGCTTGGCGTGATTCTATACGGCTTTTTTCTCGCTCATATACGTTTGAGCCTGGAACCCATCCACGCTGCATAGCAGACTCTTCAAAGTCCAATAATTCACGCTGAAATTCTGGATCCATGTCTTGTGCATAGAGATCGTAATTTGCATCTATCTGCTCTTGTCTCCAGTTATTAAAATCGCCTTGAACTGGCTGAGTTGGTAATCCGTTCCAATCGAAAGGCTGATTATATGCCTGCTCTATACTGCCTAATTGACCTTGTGCATATCCCCCAAGAGAAAAATCCTGCCCTTGAGTTTGATTAATCAATGCTGATTGCTGGTCGTTAAGCCCGGCATAGCCTGGGGTAGCAAGCCCACCGAATTTATTTTTACCTTTCCCCTTTCCTTTACCTTTGTTTTTTGGTTCAGGCGGTACTGTTGAGATTCCTTTTCCCTTTGCCATGTATTACCTTTTAAAATATGGGTTTATCCCCATGTACCCGCCTTGAGTGCCAAATTGTGGCTGCTGCATTCCACCGTATGGATACATTTGCTGGCCTTGATACATAGATCCCGGCGGGGCTTGAAATCCCTGCCCCATTCCTCCCCATTGCTGCGGCATTTGTGGGAATTGCCCCGGCTGGAATTGCTGCGGTGTTTGAAATGTTGGTCTTTGTACTGGTGGGGGAGCTTGTGGTGGCATTTGTTGTGGTGGTGCTTGATTACCTTGCTGCAAGCCGCCTTGAGCATTTCTATATACCCCTGGGGATACCCTTTGCATTGGTGCTTGTGGTGCCTGTCCTGGCATCTTTCCTGCTGCTGCAAATTGGTTATTAGCCCTTCTTTGGGCTCTGTTTATTCTTTCTGGTGGGGGACTGGTAAGACCTGCCATGTTAAAATCTCCTTAAGGGGTTTGTTAAAATTTTAGTTAAAATCATAAATTCTTGGATAGATTGTTTAGTCACTTAGCGGGTGCCTCCCTCACGCCAGAACACTTCAACAGCTTGTATTGACCGCCTCTTTGTACTAACCGTTCCGTCCATCCTGATAGAAACCGCCTTTCCTGGGTCTGCTTTTAGGCCGCATCTTGTAGTGGCATAGAGCTTGTATGAGGTATCCCCGGTAGTGGGATTGGCTGATGTAGCTGTATTATCTGAATAATCGACATCGGCATTAAGAGTTAAGGATAGGTTTTCTGATTCGTAAACTATTGGCACGCATTCAGTTAGGATTTTTGTTTGTTCTGGCTTATCTAGGTAATTAAAGGCAAATCTTAGTTTTGTCGTTCTTGAAAGAGTGAGGCTTGAATCTGTCGGATCTACATCCTTATCACCGTTATCAGCTAGGGCTACATAGCCGTTTAAAGAAGAAATAACCGAACCGGCCCAGTAAAGCGCATTGTTAAGCAAAGACCATGCATTGGCGGCTTGTCCTGAAAACTTTGTCCAAGCCCTAGTTTGGGTATTCATTACAAACTGAACGGCACCGGCATTTGATGCCACCTCAAGAGGAAAATTAACTAAGAGATACTGACCTTTTGGATAAACTATACCTTGTATAAAGTTAGAAGCTGAATATGCTACTGAAGCAGCTACCGCCGATTTAAATTCACTAGCTATATTGTCAGATAGAAAAGTGTAATCTTCCCCGGCTGGGGTTCCTATGTATTCTCTTAGAGACACCAAGCCTTCATAGGTAACAATTAAAATATCCGATCCCCATTTAAAAAAAGACTTTCTTCCTACTGGAGCCGGGATAAAGAAATGGCTTGTTAGATACCAAGTAGTGTCATCTGGAGAATCCCCCTGAAAAAGTAAAACTTCGCCCTGTTCAGATATCATGCAGAAATATTCTTGCGTAATATCTCCACCTGTCATGGAAAATGAGCCGATATACCAGGGCTTTCCACCTAAGACTAGTAAGGACTGAAAATCATACTGAGACATTGCGCCCGTTGTGGCTTCAAAAGCGCCGTACCACATAGAGGCATCGGAGATAGTTAGAGCGTATAACCGCCCTTTATAAGTTGTAAGTCTCCAAAGATCCTTATCGTCACCGCCTGGGCCTGTAAAAGCAGGGCGGGTGGCTGCTGTTCCATCACAAGCCAACATATCGCTATTTGCAGCACTAGAATATCCTTTGCAATATAACTTGCTTCTAAAATTAACTGTGTAGTTTTCAGCGGATTGGGTTAAGAATCCCCCCGTGATTTGAGTGCCTGTACCTGCCGATGTTACATTATAAATATCCCCATTTCCTCCAGTGAAGGCTATTAAGAAATGCGTACCCGCATTATTCACCAGCTCATCTAAATGAAAGTACCCATTTGCAATGTTGGTTTTTACATGCTGTGTATATCCATTTCTTAAAGCTACCACTCCGTTACCAGGGAAGTAATTTTCTATTCCTGGACTATAAAGTGGGTTCATCTGAGAAATTGGATCCTTGGTATTCCATCCGAGCACTGGCGGCGGTATCGTTTTAGAAAACGTTTTATCGCTTTCCATAATTGATCCTTTTCCCGTCTTTAAATCCGGGGCTATTTGGATTATTGGCTGGTTTGGCTAGTAGGGATTGAATTGAACTGGCTGCAAGTTCCTTTGCTCTTGCTTCGTCTGTTATGTACTGATCACCTTTAGATGTTCTGATTAGATCATTAGCAATTAAGGCATTAGATACTGCTCGCCTTTGATCTTCTGTGTATTTTCCTAGCCAGTCGTCACCGAAAGTCTTAAACATTCCATGACCGCCCCAAACATCTTCAGCTTTTAAGGTTCCTGCTGCTTTTTTCCCTTCAAAAGTATTTGGGTATTGTGCATCTATTTTTGCTTGATCTGATCCTAGGTAATTAAGGTAGTTATTTGCATAAGTTTGTGTAGGGGTATGAGTTGATCCGGCTAAGTCTCCCCACTTTTCACGCTGATATTCTTTTGTTGATTTATGACCGAATAGCCCCGTAGCCTTTGCTACCTCAGACAAGCCACCTGTTGCACCACCTAAGACAATTCGACCTAAAAGGTTTGGTTTTTTGCCCTTAAACATATCATAACCAGCTTTCCCGGCTAATAATGCCCCGATCCCTATTCCTGCTATTGGTAAGGCTCCTAAACCCCCTGCGGCTACGGGAGCTGCGGCACTAGAACTATAAAATCCAGCGGGAACCGCACTCATTCCCCCCACTTCTGCCCCGGCTGCTAATGCTGGAGCGTTCCAAGCTGCGTTTGCTGCTGCTGTTGATGCTAAAGCGTTTGAAACTATAGGAGCCGCCGCCCCTCCACTAGTAGCTAATTTTAGGCCGACTAACGCCCCTAATCCTGGGCTTGATCCAATTCCTGAAGGAGCTGCCGGAGCAGATCCGTAAACTTCATAACTAGGTGTAGGAGTAGGTGTAGCTTGAGCATATTGCTGTAAGGCAAGCTGGTATTTCTGTATCGGTGTTAAGCCTGCTGTCGGTGTTGGTGTAGCGGTTGGAATTGGTGTCATGACGGTGGGTTAATATTAGTGACATGGCTCCAGGTACGCCCGCATATAACATCACAGGCGGTTCCTCTATTAATGCCAATTAAAGAGTTGATCTCTGTGTAGCTTTTACCCTCCTTTTTTAGTTCAATAATTTTTAACGCTTGTTTGGCTGAAAGTTTTGAATTATGGTGCGCTTCTCCTTTTCTAGGGTTATTGGCTAATTTCCTTTTCTCTCCACTTAGAAAACGCTTCTTACTAACCCCATCTTTCATATTGTCATCATGCGTACCTAAGAAAAGATGAGAAGGCTTTACGCATTTTTTATTGTCGCATTTATGACAAACATACAGTCCTTCAGGAATTTCGCCTCTGAATATCATCCAGGCTATTCTATGGGCCCGTTGGTCATGTTTCCCCATATAACTGGCACGTCCATAGCCTTCTTTATTCAAGCCAGCTGTCCAATTCCAGCACCCAGTATCATCCTTCTTTAATTTTTCAAGGAATGCTTTTTTGCTCTTTTGTTCATTATATTTCTTAAACATAAATTTAACTCGGCGGATTAAAATTGCCAGAAGGATATGACCAAGTTCCTATACACCAAGGCCATGCATAAGCCTGGTATCCTAAATCTACAGAACTTGCCCCTATCTTATTAGCCTTGATTGCTTCTTTCTGCTCATCTGCAATAGCCTTATCCTGCATGTAGTCAAAACCTCTTGCCTGTAAGAACCTCCAGCAAGCACCATCAACAATCATTTGTTCATTTAGGACAATTTCATCTGTATCAGCTGTAAAGGAGTATTCCGCTTCGTAGACATGCCAAGTTTGATCGCCGTCTGAAATTTTCTTGGTTATAGTATAGGGGATTGGATATCCAGCGGTTGTGCTAGATACGGCTGGGATTGAGCACCAAAATTTAGGATTTAGAACACCAGAAACTCCAGCATTTATGCAATAATAAGCCGATTGAGGCGCGCTTGGATTCGTCACGTAATCGCCTTCTGCATAAGTTGTTCCCGCCGCCCAAACACCAGGCGTAGATACAAATTCAAACACAACTGTTCCTAATGTTTCAGAGCCTGAAGTTACTGAAGGATCGCCGGCTGAAGAAACACCGCCTTGGGTAACTTCATAAACATTACCGCTCGAAGTTGAATAAACAAATTGACCAGCAAAATATAATTGTGAAGCTACATAGGCTGGTATAGGTTCCCAAACTACTGAACCATCCGGCCCATAAACTGGCGCTTGCGTACTTACCGGGGTACCTGTGCTTGCAGCAAGAAGAATTAGGCCATTCCAAAATCTATAAGTCGTCCCAGAAACCATAGCTGTATTGGCTGTCCATGATTTCGGTCTACGCTTATTCTTAGAAATATATTCATATACTAAGGTCTGACCGCCAATCCCTTCCGGTGTAGGGTTTATAAAGAATTGATTATCTGTGCAGCCTTTTACTCTAAATCTTTGTCTTGGAAGTGTAGTAATAAATCCATTAATATATTGCTCCCAGATTTGGGCTGTTACAGGGCCAATTAAAGGCCAGTGCTGATCCTTATTCCAAAGAGTTTCGTTAATGCGTCTGTCGTAATCCCCTGGGAGTGGATAAGAATCTAATCCATCAATTAATTTGAAAGGGTAATGCTTGGTTAGTTCAGGCCATTCAAATTCATTTGATATCTCATCTATAGCCCTGTTAATCATGGCTAATAGAAGGATATAGTTATTGTTAGTTGAGCCAATAAACGAGGCAGGATCCGTAATCTGTAATCTTTGGGTGCATCTTTGTGCGATTGATAGTATTGTCATGATGAATAATAAAATCCTTGTATTTGAATACTTCTATTTCCTACCGTGATATTTCCTAAATCTGTTGGATAACAAATTGCTGTACCAAGACTAGTAGTGCTATTTATGTAGCAGATTGCTGGAAGCGGTTGAGTCGATCCAGTAGCGTTCATAAGGCATGTTAATGGCTGATTTATTACACTAGGCTGCACAGGTAAGTTAATAGTAATATTTTGTGCCGATGCTGTAGCTTGAGTCCAAACGTAAACAATACTTAAAAAAACAATCTTTCCGATTTGTAAATAGTTAACTACTTCCAGAACTTCTGCGGAAATACTTCCCGCATTAACAACGCCTATAACATTATAGCTTGCTGGTGTAAGAGAACTTACCCCAGTTCCTCCATTGGATATTGGTAAAATTCCAAAATTAGGGCTATCTACGCCTAGATGCTTCGCTTGATTCGGTGTGAATCCTAGCTGGCTTAATTGGTTTACTGTGCCCATTCATAAGCCCTCTAAAAATACATCTGGTTTGATGTTGCACTTGCAGCATCTATTAATATTCCCTCTGCCTGAAACATTACCGGCCCAGTACTAGCAGCGGATAAAGCTTGAAAGATTACTAAGGTACTAGCTGGAATTTTTAATATTCCAGGATATGAATAAGCTGAAGTTCCTGCCTGGTTTAGCGTGGCTATGTATTGACGTTGCAAAACTTTAGCGGACACGGGAGTAGTCCAAGTATCAGCTACAACCTGAATAGTTTGAGCTGCTGTTACTCCGTATGAATTAGCTGTAAGATTTCTAAGTAAAAGGGTCTTACTAGCGGGTACAAAATACATCGCTGTTTGAGTCTTTCCAAAGCCTATCGCCATATGAGCGTGAACTACAGCAGGAACGCCGGAAGTATTAGATCCAGTTCCGATTCTTATAGTTCCCGCATTTACAAAACCCGATCCGGCAGTTAAAACCTGCATCGAGTTAATGAATAAAACATTAGCAGTAGCTAGATTTACTGAGGTTTGACCGTTAAGGCTTAAATCTTCACTAAAAGCCGCATAGGAAGTGGTTACTCCTGTTACTCTTACCGTCCAGGCACCAGTGCCGGACGTTAAAACGTCATTGGCGCTTGAACTAGCAATATATGGCGTAGACATTGCAGCGGCTAAAGGTGTATAGGCCGCTGATTCAGGCCAGATAGGTTCAAAACTAGTGGTAATAGCTCCGTTAGTTCCGTTTATAGGTACAGAACTAATCCCAGGAATAGATCCGTAAGCTACCTGATCCCAAATGCTTAATATTTGTGTACTCATATCTGACCTATTTAAATGGCTTATTAACCTTAAGCTCTAGTTCTTTAGGGACTTGCATCTTAAGCTTTTCTTCAATCCGTTCAGTTCGGTAAAAAAGCTTGATAGCTACGGATTGCAGCTCATTATTTCTTTTAATAAGTTCTGCAATATCAGCTGATGGATTTTCCGTAGCTAAGCTGGGCTTGCTTGTGAAATACATCGCAAGAAGCCCGATACTTAAAACGCAAGCTATCGCCTTTAAAATATTACCCACTTATCCTGCACCCGTAATTTGTGGCTGTTAAAACTGTACATTCACAATATTTAAGTGTTGTGCATGAAAATGGTGTGGCTGCTGCTGATACGTTTAGCGTGTCCCCAGGATAAGGAACTATCGCAAGTGGATTAGATCCTTGATTGAATACACCAAACGACGCTGTTTTAGCCTGGGCAGTTGCCTGTGGTAGCGTCAAATAAGCCGCTGTCGGTGCTCCTGCTGCTAATATTCCATAACGTCCTGTTATAAACTTCGCTGATGCTGGTGTAGGGTACGCAGTATCAGGGGTATAAACTGGAGGTGTTGAAAATATTGGCTGCTTTCCTGCTGTGCTAAAAGTCGCGTCACCAGTTGTGATAGTAACACTCGTAAAGCTTGCGGCATTTGTTCCATTAGTCATATTGGCTATTGAACTTGTGCAATTAACAGCTGGTAATCCGCAGCCAACCGCCAAATCTTGAGCCGTTGGTGTCTGTCCGTAGGCCGTACTTACTAACCCGAAAGTTAAAAGTATTGATATTAAAATTCTTTTCATTCTTATGCTCCTATTTCTTGCTCTTTAGCAGCTTTTTTAGCTGCGTTTGTTAATTTTCTTTTTTCTGCCGGAGTAAGTTTTACTTCTTCAGGAGATGCCCCTTTCTGAGACTCCATAAATGCTGCAAACTTACTTGATAGATCTGCCAACTGGCCTTTAAGGGATGAGATTTCAGCATCCTTATCAGCAATAGCAGAATTAAATTCGATAGCTCCAACATTGCCGTTAATACTATTCATGTATTTCTTGGCTTTGTTTCGGTCATCAATTGCGCCCATACCGATATGCTGACAATCTGAATCAGTTAATTTCTCTAGCTGCTCGATTGTTGTGATATGGTAAGCCTTGTAAACCTCATCTCTTGATGGATTATAAGGGAATAGAAGGGCTAGAGGTGTTCCAGCAACGTCCGATTCTTGTCCGTCATAGAAAAGATTCCATTCATTTTGAAATAAAGTAATATGACTTCTGGCTGGAATATCTAATTCTATAATATCCCATTTTCCAGTAGCTTCATTAAACTGAACTTCATCATTTACTCTAGTTCGTCCTGTGGATCTGCCTAATTCATTAACCCAGTTAATATAGACAAAATTCTGATAAACCTTTTTCTTCTGTTCTTTAGAAAGAAAAGGCATAAAGATTTTTTCTACAGAAAACCTAACCTGGCACCCTGTAGGAGGTGTATCATCCATCAATGGATAATCTTCCTGGTAAGTTAGTCCTTTAATTCCTGGTTTTTGAATTGCCATAATATTCCCTTATAAAAAGGGGGAGGCTAAACAAGCCCTCCCCGCCTAAAACTAGTCAACTTCAGTTAAGTTACAGGTCAAGATTGTAGTAGCTATACATTCCACTGCTGTGAGTGTTGTTGTAGTTACTAGAGTCTGAAGTCCTGCAATTACGCCTTCATCAACGTTAGCGTCATCAACTGCACCAGCTGTACCTGACAGCGGGTGTAGAAGTGCTCCTTTAGTTGCGTTTTCAGCTCTGACTTTAATGCCAGAACCATAACGCCCACCTGGGCCTCTCCATAGCCAACCGTAAGAACCAGAGGCAATTGCCACCTGATTGATACCAAGTATTTTTGTACCTGTTGCTATGTCTGCTGCTTCAACCATGTTCGCTACGTAAGTCCCATCTTCTAATGAAGAGTTAAGAACTACGCACAAACTGTAAGCGGTTAGATCTTCGCCAGCTTTGACAAAGATCCACTGACCGCCCAAGTTGTCTAAAACAACATCGCCTAATGCTCCGCCTGGAAAGCTTTTATCAGTCGTCAAAGACGTGTAAGTAGCTTCAAACTGAGCCTGGCTTTCTGTTACTGGAAATACTCCACTTAATGCCATGATTATTTCTCCTTATGCGTTATTTAAAGTTCCAAGGCGTCGGAAATTCTTAGCAGTCAGGTTTCCCATCCATGCTAGGTATTCGATCTGAGCGTCTTGATTGAATGAATAGCGAGTATCCAAGCGAGTTAGGTTTCTTCCGTTATAGAAACAAAGCTCTAACACTTCTGGATCTAGCCAGTATTGAGTGCTTGCAGGCATACCGGATACTGTAGGCTCAAGAACTACTTCAGCTTGTTTATACTGATAAGTTCTGAATCCTAGTTTTCCGAGTGTTCCCTCTGTCGGTGCTAACCTCTGAAGCGGATGTACTGTGCCTTCATAGAACTGGTAACTTGCGTTATCAGATATGATTGCAGTGATATTCGCTTTATAAGCTTGCAAAAGAACATCAAGCCTATCCATGTAGGTGATGATGTTTGATAAACTTAAAGCCGCGCCGCCGTCAGTTGTAGCTCTATAGAATTGGTTCTTAGCAAAGCTAAACTGAGAACGAGATACGCCGCCCACTGTTCCAGTACCATCAGCAGAAATTAGCTGCTGTAGACCGCCAATCTGGTTGGACAATAAGCCCGCAGAAAGTAAGTCAATGTTGAACTGGTTTTCAAATGTGGTCTTGGCATTCATAAACCTAGCTTTTACTAGGTTCCTGTTTTGCCCTGGCCCCATGTTCTGGTGGATTTCTCTACCGTTTGCCTGTACGTTCAAAGCGATCTGCTTTGGTTCGTACTGGAATACGCTGAAAACTTCGTTACTATTAGTATTTAGCTGTTGTGAGCCTGAATACCTGAAGTAAGAGCCGTTTTCGGCATACATAATTGGAATAGCGATTGAGATACCCCAATCACCGCCTGTTACCATCCCGTTTTCTTTTAGGACGGCAGAAGTCGCATTTTTAGTTAAAATCTGGTCGAATAAATCATCTTGCAAAAGCTGTGCTGTTGTAGATAAGAGATCGCCAGCAAAATTTGTATTTGGACTGGTCATTTAAAATTATCCTCGTTAAGAGAAATCTAATTAGCGGTTTGCCGTTGTAGGGCTATTTCAAATGCGCTATCAAATTTCTCGCTAAAGTTTTTTCCTTTTAAACGAGGTTTTTGAGATACTGTTCCGGTATTAGGGCCACCCACTGAATTACTTGCAGCAGCTTGAGCTTTCTTAGCGTTAGCTATTCTTTGCTCTTGCGTTACTACAGGTTTTGCAGGGGCTTTAGGTTGATTAAGTCCATGAAATGCGATTACTCCCTCTTTTACAGTTTCATAAGCATGGTTAAGTGCTTCTTCATCTGTAGCATGAGGATATTCAGCTTTTGTTTTTTCGTATTCAGAATTTATCTGAAATGAGTAAAGCTCACAGAAATCCTTTCTTTTCTGGCCTTGTGAATCGACCCCTTCTTTAAAGGAATTAATCCACTGGGCTTTCTTAGCCGTTTCCTGTTGTGCTTCCCATTCTTTGATACGATTTTCAGCAGCTTCAGCGCGTTTTATAGCGTCATCAACTCTTGGATCTTGATACTGGTTAGGTTCTCTATGTACCTCGTTTGCTTCATTTAGAAAGTCATGGGGAGTAAAGTTATTTTTTCGCATTAAGTGTGAAATGGCTGTGTGTGGATCTAGTTCAATGACTTTATCCCACTTTCTATAGCGGTGTAATTCAGCTATAGGGTCATTTATACCCTCTGCGCTTAACTTTGCTTTATGAAATGCAAGTTCTTTAGGATCACTAAAATCCTCATAGAATCGCTTTTCATAGTCCTGTGTACTTCCTTTACTAGCTGCCCGTGAAATCTGCTGTTGAAGTTCAAGCTCTCTTTGAGAAATTACTTCTTGTAATTCTCTTGGGGCTTTTTCGAACAGTTTCTTTCGCTCGGCTGACCAAAAAGTAGGGGGCTTGATAGGCTCTGCGGAGAGAGTTTCCTCTTCCACTGGCTCTGATTCAATTTCTACTTCAGCTACTGGTTCAGTGATTTGTTCTTCAGGCTCTTTCTGGCCTGTTTCGGCTTTTAATGCCTTTTTAGCCATTTCTTTGATTGATGGCTTTTTCTTTGGTTCTTCCTTGGCTTCTAAGACTTCCTTAACTTTTATATCTTCGTGCTGTTCGTCTGTGGTCTGAGTCTCTACAACAGGAGCAGGAGCCGGTTCAGCTTGAGCCGCTATTTTTTCTTGAGCTTCATCAAGTACAGAATTCATGTATTGTCCGTCTGTTGTCATTTGTCGTACCCAAGCATTTGCATCATTTCAGCCTTAGACATCGAAGGGCGCATAGTCCTAGCCTGAGCATCGTAATGCTTTTCTAGTTCTTCCCTCTGTTTGTTTCTTTGCTGATTTCGTTTAAAAGGATCTGTTTCTATGTTCCAAGCCTGGTCATAGGCGTCATTGAATCTTTCTTCTGTTATCTTTTCTTTAATGTCTGGCTTCATCTTGGAAAGCAGGTCATTACCTACGCATTCCAATTTGTGCTCCTTATTAATCTCATTCCACCTAGTCATGGAATCGACCATTTCATCTGTTTTTGGGTGTCTTAGTGGGGTTTTAAAGGTATCTTGATGTACTGCCGGAGCCTTTGGTTCATATTTGCTCTTTTCTTTTGCTGTGATTAATGGGCTTCTAGTACCGAATTTAGGAGGCCATTCAGATTCTTTTTCGTTACCGTATTTATGTACTTTTGAGATGATTTTTCCCATTAAGTGATTAGTAGGGGAAAATTCAAATTCTTGGATAGATTAAATTTAATATGGATTATCTTCTAAGTGCTGGGTGATTACCTGGATAATTTCAAAGACTTCCTTATCTTCCCGCTCAATTCTTATCTTTTCACGCTGTTTAAGTATCCTATCCCGCCTTTCCCGGTATTCTCTTTCGGCCTTTTCCCTGGCTATGGCTTCTAGGCGTTTTTGTTCAAGATAAGCCTGGTATTCTCTTTCTGCCTTTTCAAAGGCAATGCGCCTTTCTTCCTCAATTTTGGCTAGTCTTATAGCTTCAAGCCTTTCGCTTTCAATTCTTTCAAGGCGTTCTTTTTCTTTGGCTATTCGCTCTTCTTTTCTGCGTTGTTTTTCAAGGGCTTTCTGCCTTCGTCTTTCGTCTTTAAGGAATTTATCTACGGTTTTAGCTGGTTTAGCCTCTAATACTGGCTCTGGGACAGGTTGTTGTATTTCTTCTTTCTTTAAGGCTTTTTCTTTAGCTTCTTCAACGTGCTTTTTAACATAGCCGCCTCTATCAAAGAATTGATAGGGCTTCATAAAGAATAAAAGAGTCATTTAAAGAACCGTGTAAGAAAAAGATATTAAAAATGTAGTACTTGCCGCACTTGCATCCGAGGTAAAAAGCAATCTCCCTCTATCGTTTGTTGTGTCTGCTACTGCTGCCCCCGTATAGCCAATAGTTGTAGTGGTTACAGTACCGATAAACTGATGAAATAATGTAAAGTTAGAAGCTACGGGGAGAGAAAAGCCTACTTCTGTGGATGTAGTTGCAGATGTTGGATCTACTTCAATTCCTATGCTTCCAGTCACTACTGATCCTACCTGGATCCATCTTCCGGCATAGGCTGTGCTTGAAGCTACGTTACTTACATTTGTAAGTGTTGGAGTCCAGGTATTGGAGGTTAATGCTGATAATGATGCCCCTGTTCCTCCGTTAGCTAATGGCAAAACCCCAGTAACATCTGTAGTTAGATCAATGTCAGCGCTTATTATCTCTTTAGAAGAATTAAGTTTTAGAGGGGTAGAAGCTGAAAGGGGTGGCATTGTGACTGTGCCAGTTGATGCAATGCTCAGATTGTTATTGTTAGATGAGTCTCTATATGACCAGCTAGAAGTGCCCATAGCTCTGAACACGTTTACGCTTGCTGTTGTGCCAGAATAAAGAGTCCATGCGCCTGCGCTTGCCGCCTCGTTACCGTTTAGTTCTAATGCTGCGCTTCTAGTGCCTAAGAAATAAGTTGATGAATTACCAGCAGCTTGTACTATTACTTTCTGATTGTCTGTGCCGTCTACTGTGTCGCTGGTTACACCTTGGTCTGTTGTGTTAAAAACTAGGTACCCATTAGCTGCCACAAAGTTACCTGATGTTGCAGTAATAGCTCCGGAGCTGACAGACAGAGGATCTGAGAATATAAAAGCTGAACTTGCACCAACAGCGTTATAGGTAACAGCTCCGGCGCTTGATACAGTACTGGATACATAATTCGAAGTATCGTAACCAAGTCTCTGCTGTTCCGTAGTTGCTATAACATGGGTTTTGGCTGATGGTGATGAAGTATTTACCCCTATTCTATCTGTCCCGGCATCGACATAGAATAGATTAGCATTTGTATCGCCTTCTATCCTAAAATCCGCATCTTTCCCGGTTTCATTAAATACAGTGGTTGCATTATCCAATATAGAAAAGTTCTCATTGCCCCCGGAATCGCTTACCCTTAATCCCCTACCTGTTGTAGTGCCTGAACCTCTAATATCTACTTTAGCAGCAATATCAGCCTGCACCGCTGTGGTTACGTTAAAGCCAAAGCCTACATTGTTATCAGTAAAACCTAGGTTAATATTTCTTCTAGTTGCTGCTGTTCCCGATATCCCATCAATCATTGGGATGTCATAACCAAGAATATACCTAAAGCCTGTATCGGTATTGTCTCCTATATCATCTGAATCAAATAATGCTAGCTGTCTGTTACCTGTGGTATTGTAAGTAACTACAAATAAAGCCCCGGCATCAAGTGGATCTGTGCCTCCTGTGTCTACTCCTTCTCCGGAAAGTAATAAGCCCTTAGAAGTTGATGCCGCTCCAACTGGTTGAATAACGGTAGTTTTTCCGCTAACAGTTAGCTTTGAAGTCGGTGAAGATGTTCCTATGGCAATCTGATCTGCTGAGGCGTCGAGAAAGAAAAGGTTTGTATCTGTATCCCCCTCCATCCTCCAATCGAAATTCCCACCAGCTTCATTGAATACGAATCCACCACCATCTAAGGTTAAAAGATTACTTGAGTGGGTTAAGGTTACGTCCCCAGAGTTCCAATTAATTACAGATCCAGAGGCTAGGAATAGATCAGACCATTTATAAGAAGTAGTACCTAAAGATCCGCCATCGTTTTGATAAGGGATTGGATTTCCTAAAATTGGCTGGCTTTCCGTAATATTTAAGCCGTTCCCCACTGCGTAATCAGGTCTAAAATGTCCCCAATAGTGGTTAATCGTTCCATCGTCTCCGTATAAGTCCGCCTGATCTCCGTATGCATATGTTCCATATACATTAATTACATTACCAGTACCGCCTGAAGTGATTGCATCTAAGAGTGAATAAGCTTGCCCGCCGAATATATTAGTAACGCCAGTAGAAGTACCTGCGCTATTTTTATGTAAATATCCATCTGTTGCTCCATAAACATCACAGTCGTAAAAGTTCATTAAGCTGCCAGTTTGTAAGCTTGCATAAGAACCAAATCCGGATGAGGTGGCACCGTAGAACTTAGAGTTATAAATATTAGCTGTGATTAAATGCTCAGTATTACCCCCGCTATGACTTTCCGAAAACATTAAGGCATTTGCATCTGTATCCGTTACAGTCGCTACTACGTTTCGAATTGTTAGGTTTGATATTGTTGTTGGAGTAGCCGAGTGTAGCCCTAAACACGTTGTATTAGACTGGATATTTAGGTTAGCTATAGTGATATCATCATTAGTCAGGGTGATTGCAGGGGTGCCGTCTGAAAATGCATTGGTGACAATTGTAGGCTGTCCTACACCTACTATAGAAACACCATCTAGGGGTGTTAGTGTTGTATTGATCTGATAGGTTCCAGCGCCGATTGTGACCGTATCACCCGCCACCGCTGCGCCTACTGCTGTTACTAAAGCCGCACCCCTTGCTGCGTTTGTGTCTGCTGAAGGTGTGTAATATGTAACCGTTCCAGCATCGTTATAAAGCGCTATTGTTGATGGGGCTATTGTCTGGATCTTGTCATAAAGAGCATTTTTTGTTGGTACTTCTAGGCTTCCATTCCATCCAGATCCATAAGCTTCATCTGGTACATTAACATCTGTTGCAAAGGTTGAGTCTGTTGAGGTTTGAGTAAGATGAAGGCCGTATATGAATGTATTAGAAGCTGAATTAAACCCAGCTATCGTAAAGTACGGATCTTCTCCTACTGAGCCAAATAGCCCAGCCACATCGGTAACAAATGTATCATTGGCAGATATTGCTACACCGTTGCCGCCACCGCCGCCCCAAGTTTGCAAGAACGATGCAGTAAGGTAGCCATCGCCATAAGAGCCTAGCGAAATAGCGTTAAATGCAGGATTATAGAAAAATCCTGTTGGATCCTGGGCTAACTTACCTGAAGAATCTACAAATAGGACTGATTGAGATGTGCCTCCTACTACAGTTCCACCAATCCTCATCTGACCACTTGGAGGTGTAGGCTGCGCTACTGCTATACTCGCAAAGAGTAGCGATAGGACTAGATAAATTGCACGTCGAAAAGACATGTTGCGCCTCCTATCGTTTTACTTGGCCCGGTACTTGAATTGCATATTGTAATCCCGTTACTAAAAGCCCTGCCTGCTAATGGTGCTGTATAACCAAATGTTGATCCCGCACTAGCCACAATTACTATTGCTGGAATTGCGCCATCTATAGGCAAACTTGCTGAATCGAAAACCTGGATATACTGATCTACGGTGCTATAACCTGAAATTACAAAAAGAGTTCCTGCTGTAGCCTTAACCACTGCTGAAGCTTCTAAGGCCGATGATGTATAATTATCTGGTACGGTAAGGGATAGACTTGCAGAAAAGCCGTCAACGTTTACGTGTTGAACGTTTCCAGGCTGAACTACGCTGTTAACATCCGTTACCTTTACAGAATAATCAGGGTTATTCCCTACGTAACTATTCGATACTGTGACGGGTGCCATTATTTATCATCCTCAATATCTTCAGTTTCTATCTCGATTGAGCCGTCTTTCTCTCGTTTTGCCTTGTATTTTCTTCTCTTGGTTGGCCTGGCTTCTTTAAGGTTAATTGGCTGTTCGGTATGTAGGTTTATAACCGGGGCAGATGATGTTTCTTTCTTACCTGACTTAGCTTCTTTTACGGTCTGCATAGCCTCTTTATGTTCAAGCATCATGCGCTTATGTTCTAATTCCCGATCCTTTTCTTTTCCTCTTTGCTCTATAATAGCTTCCTGGGCATCTAAAACAGCTATCTTCTTATCAAGTTCTAAACGCTGTTTATCTATATCTGCCTTAGTCATTACCTTAATTTCTTCAAGCTGATTCTTTAACTGGGCTTGGAAGATATCTGCATCTGCTATGATTTTATCAATTTGCTCCCTAGTTAATTGTTCCCCGGCATCAATTGAGTTCTTTTCTTTACCTAGAATGTAAGCGCCTTCATTTTTCTGTGATTCAAGGCTAAGTTTTTGAGGTTCTAACCACTCCTTAAAGGATTGATCTCTATTCTTAAGCTCTAATTCACCTTGAGCTTTCATCTGTTCGGTCTGGGCTTTGATTAATTGTGGATCTGGAGGTGGTGGCTGTGGGTTTTCTTTAGCCTGTTTAATCTTTAATTCCCATTCCTCCATTGATTTTTCTAAAGCACCTTCAACACTCCTACCTGTTCTTAATTGCCTTACATAAGCTAGATTTGCCTCTATAACAGGTGCTATAAATTCAGGTGTAGTCTCAGATATCTGGGTTACGGCAGCTATTGAATTCTGCATGTTTTGAACGTATTCACCCCACCTTGCGGCAGCGTCTGCTTCATCAATAGCAATAGTGGAATCAGTCTCAATATCAATTCTAAAAGTGTTTAATCTGTCATCACGTAATAAGGCTAATGCTTCAGGCCACATCTGCTGCTTCTCAGGCGTCATTTGAGCTATACCAGCCATTAAGAAAATCGTATCATCTGAGAAGAATCCAGGCTCAAATATCATCTGCGCCATTTTAGAGATTAATTGACGGCAATACCTTTGAACTTCCTGCTGTTTTCTTACTAGCTTTATTACAGTCCAGTGTGATTTCTGCTGCTGAGTGTAGATAGGATCATTAGGATCGCTTGAACCTCTTACTATATCAGGCATTGAGGTAATTTCGTCTATCTGAGCCTTAAGGCTTACTTGATATTCTTGAAGGACTGGCAAGGCTGCTACGCAATTATCAAACGGTATCCAATCAAGCATTCCCTTAAAGCCTTTAGCCTCTGTGAATTGTCCCCAAGCTTGAATAGGCCAGGTTGTGCCGTCCGTTAGAGTGGTAATATTCTTCATTTCCTTGTTAAAGGCTGCTGAATGAGCACCTACTAAACGGATACAATTAACTAATTTTGATATTCTTGTAGCTGTGTAATTTAATTCATCTGCTAATCCCTGATAGATTACATAATCAGCAGTTGGATAAGTTGATTCACTTGTGGTTGTAGCTGTTAGAGGTAGTGGGCATGACCAGAAATCTTTTATCTTATTAGGGTTATCTAAGACTTTTAGGGGCTTTTCTTTATACCCTTCTGATATCCAGTATACTTTCTTTGTTGTTTCATCCTCTATCACCCATATTGACGCTTGGCGTGCCATTTCCTGGTCGTCTTGATTATCATAATTAGAAAATCTTCTAGGCTTACTTGGTTCAGTTCCTAATTGAATTGATTTTGCACACTCTGGATCTATTTGCTTATCTGCTAGTAATTCAGCCCTTGTTTTATGGATCTTAAATGCTCTCCATCTTACCTCAAATTGGTTTCGGGCTAATGATTCAAGGTAATCAAGCCAATACACAGGTATTACCTCTACCTTTTCAGAATACGGTTTAACCTCTTGTAATTGGTGTCCATCTTCCCCGATTATCGGCTTTGGATCGTTCTCTCCGTCTACGTTATCTTCCTCATCATAGACATCAAACATCGGCTGGAATTCTGCTGTGTACTGAAGCCTTGATATGCCCCTGCCTGGGAGTAATCTATCCTGAACAACCTGACCCATTACGTAATTAAACCTATCTTGCTGCTGCATTAGGTTATAACTGGTAGCCCTTTCTGCTATTTCTGAGGCTAATCTGCCTATAGGATCTGAGTCTTTAAAAGTACGCTCTACGACTACTTTAGGCATTCTTGAATAAAGCGCTGGTTCTAAAACCTGGACGTTTGACCATAAAACGTTGAACATCACATTAGACTGCCAGCGGTCAGTCCCTACGGTATCAACATCTGATTTATTCCTGAACTTATCTAATATTCTTTGCCCGATGTTCTCAAAGCTTTGCTGCCTTCTGTTTTGCTGAACTGTGGATATTTCCTTAAGCCATCTATCGACTAATGCCCTGTCCTTATCAACCGGCTCTGGTTTTTTAGCCTTTGAATCCTTGTATCTTTTGCCTACGGCTTTAGGGATTGCCATTACTCTTCGTGGGCTCCACCCATCTGTAGATAGAACTCATTCCATTCTTCAGGAAAAAGCTGAATATCTGAATCTGTTTCTTCAGTCTCATTAAAAAGCTTACTTATTCTCCATTCGCTCCGCTCCTTGTCATAATAAACCTCATCGTTTATTACCCTTCCTCCCTCGTTTGGTTTGTCAGAAATAAAAACTTGGCCGTTCGACTCTCTAAAATAAGCCCTTCCACCTAGTAATATAGATTCAAGCAGATCTAAATCTTTATCGATGTTCATTGCACCTGCCCGTAGTGGTTGATCCAGGCTTCTTTTAGCTCCTTAAATGACTTAGCAAGAATCGCCCTGCAATCCGCCTCTTTATAGCCCATCTTTCTTAGTCTATTTAAGCCAAAGGCTCTTACTTGCTTATTTACTGAGGGTTTTTTCATATTCTCCCCCTCCTGTTTTCTTCCGTTATCTTCCATAGCTCATCTAATGTAGGCATTCTAAACTGCTGTTCAATTGGTAATTCCGTGGCTGGCATGTCTGAGGTATACGGCCTAGCCATGCATATGTATCTAGTTTGCTCTGCGTTATGGTCATCATTTTGGGTGCAATCATTTGGGTCGTGTAAGTCATGCTGTAAGTTCATTATCGTTTCTAAAATGTCTTCGTACTGCTCAAACCAATAAATGCCGGGAATATCGTTCTTTCCTACAAGCCTTTCTCGCATCTGAACGTGCCCTGGCTGCCGTCTTCGGTCTGCCCTTGCAAAATGAACATCCTCTTCAGCAAAGATTTCAAAGATACTTGGCCCGTGTCCCCGCTTATCTTCAATGTCACCACCTGCCACCCTAACTATTGGAGCAGGCTCATTTAATTCACGCTTTAATATCCCTTGAGCAACTTGCGAAGCTGTAACTTTTGGAAGTCCAGCCCCATACCAAGTTCTGTAGCCTATTAATGAATTTCTTGGATAGATTGTATTAACGCCATCGGACACAGCCCACCAGCCAATTGAGAAAGGATCACCCTCTCCACATGCCCCCCAGTCCATAGACATTAAGCGTGTCCAGTGATCAGGTATTCTAAAGGGTTTAATTAAGTGTTTAGTTCTATCGATTTCGGGGAAGAATGCACCGACTACCTGATCAAAATCCCCTTCCTCTAAAGCTTTTGCCATTCTTGGCGGTAAGCCTCTTAAGGTCTTTCTGTATTCGACTGGGTTAACTGAGGGATTATCATCAAGTTTTGCCTGTATGAATTGTCTTAGTTTTCCACCCTCTTCGTCTGGCTGCTCAACTATTTCAGATACACCAGATTTATCACGCTTTAGGGCTTTTACGAATTTAGCCTTGAAATATGCATGACCCACTCCACCAGGGTTAAATGTGTACAAGACTCTAGGGAATAGTTTTTTGTACTGCTCTGGCATTTCCAGGGCTTCAGGTATACGGTTACGGCCTCTAAGCATCTTAAGCATAAACGGGGTAAACTGTTCAGCCTGTTCAATGATAAGATAATGCATTTCAGGGCCAAGCCAGTTGAATACATCCTTTTCATGCTGGCAGTGACATAGGAATATTTTAGAGCCATTCCAAAAGCGGATCTCATTCTTAACTATTCTAGCAAAGCCTGCCTTTACCCAGGTATGGAGCATAGCCGGGAATGATGTCGGCCCCTCCATATGGTTCTTTACTAGCTCGTTTGATTGCCTTCTAAATAGATAAACTTGTAATCCTGGAACAGATACACAAAAGAATATTGCTGATACCCTACCTAAATGCGATTTACCGCCACCCGCTGCCCCGCCATAGCCTATTTCCGTAGCTTCTGATAGAAGTGCTAGCCCCTGCTTTTTATGTAGGCTTAAATCAAGCGCTGTCACTTTTCTATTTTAATATTGATTGTTGGTATTAAGTCTTTACCCTCGGCTCCTGTGACTTCCTGCTGGATCTTGTCGCCAAAGTGTTTAGCCGCAAGCTTGGTCATAGCCCATTGCCTAGCGCCTATTCTTAGCTTGTCTCTTTGGACTGCCGTATTGTCTGATTTCTTTTTAACAAACTCGGTTATTGAGCCGTCTTCATTCTCCTTATGCATGACGTCTTCAATCACATCCCGGCTTTCGTCATCGGCTATTGTGATGATTCTATCGTTCTGCGCCCAGCACCATAATTGCTGCGCTCGCGCAAAGATATCAAATAATTGGCGCCCTTCTTCAGTGGGTTCTAGTATCCATAAGTATATGTTTTGGTACTCAGGCATGCCCTCGTCTTGGCATATCTGCACTAGACTTCTATCCCCTTTTGCCATTTCGTGGGATATTCTATTTAGTACTTCTATTCTATTGTATTTCCGGGGTGCTCCGGCTTTGGATTTAGCCATACCCTAAAAAGGGCATAACTTGTTAATTCTTGGATAGATTAAATTGACTCCCACTTCTCCTTAAAGTCTTTATCCGTCATAAAGAACCAGTCTATTTGTTCCTGGATATGTGGGGTTTTGATGCGCCTGCAGAACCATTCCCCGTATTTAAGCTTACGAATTAAGCCTTGGCCTTCGATTATGTGGTTTTTTTCTTCATTAGTATAAAGTTTGTATTGATAGCCTAGAAACTTAGTAACCTCTTCAGCATTTGAAATGAGGTATTGAATAGCTTGGATCTCAGCCTCTTTTGATTTAAATTTTTGCTGCATTAAGCTTTGGCCTCCCTGCCCCTTTCTTATTTTCGTTTTTAAGATGATTGATTCTTCTAACCTTATAGGATCTTAATTCTCTTGGCTTTTTACATTGGATTGCTACAAATTTTCTAATTACTAAAGGATTAATCTCTAATTCTGCGCAAATGTTCTCAAAGGAAAATTCCTGATAGTCCTTTAGCCATTTTGGGTACATTATCCAGCAGTAGGCATCCTGTATGAATCTAGGGGCTTCATAATTATTTATGTTAGTCCCTGTATTTCCTATAGAATCCTCTACTGCCCTGGATAGTATAGCCCATAGGAGCCGGTGCTCTGGAATGGTTGTATTGTGATAATGTGGGGGGCCATTAATTTCATCTATTAGCTGATAATCTACCTCTAATTTAGATTTAGTTTGCATTATCTCCTTGTTCCAAAACTAAGTAAAATAGAACCTATAAACCCAATGATAACCAATATGAAGATTGTGTAAGGTACTATCATTTTTCAGGTACCTTTGTGCATTCTAAAGTCTTGAGATTTAGGCCCATTTCTTTTGCTTTGCAGGTTTCAATTTCCTTTTTGTAAACTTTATTTATTATTAGGGTTAGATAATCACCTTGGGTGCTTAGTACTTGGCCTATTTGCTTGTATACTTCTAGCGCTTCAGGCTTCTTTACGTAGCTTGAGCAACTAGTTAAAATTAGTACTCCTATTAGTGTTAGGTATTTCATTTGACCCCCAATATTCTTTTAATGTTTAGGATTTCCTGCTGAAAATGCTCAGCAAGCTTTGACAGCGTGTTCTCGATGTTTGATACCGTGACTTCTAAAGTATTAACTCGATCTAGCACTGTAACTTGTGGTGGCGCTGGGTATTCTTGAGCACCTACAAATGGCCTGGCTAATCCCATTGGTGAAATGCCAACAACATTTCCAGAGGCATATCCGCCTCGATCTATGCCCTTCAAATGCTCGCAGCCTTCAGCTACTTGTGGATACCCCCTGACGAGCTGATCCTTGATATCCGCTACCCGTTGCTTTTGCTTGCACATTTCTTCATATGCAGCTGCCTCCTCTTTCTCTCTAATTGCTTCTTCTATTGTTTTCATATTCTCCTTGTTTTAGTTGTTAAAATTCAAAAATAAATTCTAGGCTTCCATATGTATGACGGCCTACTTGCTTGTCATATTCTTCAGTTCTGTATTTGTAAGCGTAGTCAATACCAAAGCCCCATTCAGGGAAGTAAAGCTTTAGACCTAGTTTTGCCTCTGCTACAAACCAATTTTTATTAACTGTGTAGGTATTGTCGTGGAACATTCTTCCGTCTAGATGACTATTAAAAGCTATGGCCTCCCCGCAGATCCCGGTGTATGGGTATAAATATTTATAGAAATGCTTTTGAAGTGTTTGGCATAAGAAAACCCGGTCTTTAACGTTTCCAACTTCTACGCCGTATTCGTTTTCTACCATTGAATCACCTACTATGCTTTGGAGGTATTCCCGGTTGCGCTTTGATGCTACTAGGCTTAATGCTAGCTCTGAGGCGTTTTGCCCTGCCCATGTTGGATGATCTCCCCAGCCCCAATGATCGTGTACTTCAGTTTGCAGGGCTTGCATTCCTGAAGCTCTGCCAAGCATTCCGATCCTTGGTTGAAGTATGACCGCTTCCCCGTGTTTGATATTTATCTTATGTTCGTATTGAAGGTAGAAAAGCCCGTCCCATGGTCTAGATCCCGTATCTACAATTTCTGAACTCTTATCTTCCGGGGTGTACATTTCAGCGGTCACAGACCATTTACCGCACTTTAAAGTGTTTCCGTTAGTGTAGTTGTGATCTAACCCTCCTGGCTTAACCACATCGTTATCCCACTTAAAAGAGCATTCTTGACCGAAGGCAAGGGCAGGGAGTAATAGGATTAGTATTATTAATTTCATTTCCCTATGCTTCCTTTTGGGGGTGTGATTTCTTGCCAGTGGGTTACTTCCGCATCTACTGGAAGTCCATGCTTGTTAAACCAATTTGTTTCGCCGGGGAAGATTGTGCTTTGATAAATCCCTGAAGTGTAAACAATCTTGTCTTTCGTTAAGACCTGAACCTTGAGCCTTTCTTCGGGTAAGCCTTCCTCTACAGCAATCCATCTGTCCATCGAAAGGGCGAAGTTTGCGCCTTCAATAAAAGATTGTTTCGCTCCAAATACTTCGTCCCCGTCATAGTCTTGGGTCATGTACTTTTCCGCAGCTTCCTCTATCTTATCTTGGTGTGAGTTCATTTCTTCCTTCTCTCCCATGTCACCCCTTTATGTATTTAGTTATGTTATCTTCACGCATGTTTATAAATAGTTCGCCTTGCTCAATCGCATCATCAATACCTTTGTGAGTGTGCTTCCTTTTGCTGAACCATTTTTGAGGCATTCGCTTTTTAGTAGTTGCTTTATAAGGCGTTCCCAAAACGGCACAAGCGTAACTCTTGATATCAAGGGCAGAAAAAGAAAAAGGCGACTCTCCTGTGAACCGGATTAGGTACCAATAGATAAAAAGAAAATCGAAACCAGCGGGGTATCCGACAAAAACAGGTGTTCCAGGTAGAGCCTTAAGCCACTCTAGATATTTCAACATTGCCACTGTAGGGTCTTGTCGATTCTCCTGAAGGTACTCCCAAGCCTCGCCTTGAGTTTGCCACCATGCCATTGTGTCAGGATGTTCATTAGCACCCTCTATGGGTAAAAGGTTAGCCTCAAAACTATCTATTAACTGTCCGTCACTTCTAAATGCGGCTGAACCAAAACCAAGCATCGAATAAATGCCAGGAATCGGCCCATTGGACTCGATATCCGTACTAACGTATATTTCCTCTACCTTCTCTTTGAATGTCATTTAATCCAGCCTCCCCAAATGCCTATGGCTACAGCAACTAAACTTAATCCAATAACAAAAAATGTAATACTAGCCCCATACTTGAACACAGTTTCTAGATAGTAATTACTCATCTACTCCCCTCCCTTGTCTTTGGGTTTGATTTTATAAATATGCACAGGCTCAATCGTCCAGCCCGACTGTCTGTTATCCTCGAAATCCTGCTCTGCCTCTAAGCGGTCAAGGAAGAAATTTAGAAAGTTGCCTCGCTCGTCAAAGATTCCATATCCATCCGGCTTCTCACTAGCGGTTGGCTGTGGGGTGGATTTTCTTAACGCTCCTACGTAAGCCTCGGCATCGTTTACAGCGCAAGAATAGCCTTCGTACCACCTAGACCAGTTAGTAGGTTGCTTGGCACATTCTTCTGCGTTTCTTATTTTCTCTGATTTCATATGAGCCAAGAGGTCATCTAATAAACTCCCCTCCATCCCCGGCTTTACTGATTCTTGGGCTAGTGATTCGGCTTCGTCACATGCGAAATCGTATAAATCTCTAGCGGTATAAACGTCACCAGGATATCGAGATGGCCTTTTTTCCCATAGATCCAGCTTATCCTTAAGCTTTAAAATAAACTCTTCTATTGATAGGCTTGATTGCTTTTTCTCAGCTCTTATATCTGGAGAGGGTTTTAAAGAATCAATTTCAGCGTAGGCTTTTTTCAGCGCTTTTTCTGTACCTAACGCATAATCTTTCCAAGTTTCTTGCTGCATTTTCTCACCATCATTAGGACAATCTAAGTCAGCAAGACTTGTATCGGCTGCAACGTGACCTGATTCTGCATAGATAATATTCTTTGATTGGATAAAGTCACACTTAGGGCAACGATAAAGCCCAGGAACATATATTTCTTCCTTACTACTACTTATGGGTGAGGAGGATACATACCGATTGATAAACGACTGGTATTTTCTGTGCCTTTCTTCTCCTGTCGGAGTCTCAGTAGCCATGCAAGAATTCCAGCCAATATCAAAAGCCTCTCTCATATCACGCTCGGTAAATTCACCCTCCATCTCAGGCACTAAATCATTTAGTATTTGTTCGAGGTCTTTGATAAAGATAACAGCACTCCCATGATGATTCTTTGGGTTGTGCATAGCTACTCGGCAATCAAGAGATTTCTCCCTCGCTACTTCTAGGATTTTGTCTTTTAGGTTATTCATGCTTTAAAATCCTCTTTCTTTTGTGCTAAGTTCTAGCGGTAAAAATCTGTTATTGTTATCTGAGCAAAAGTGAATTAATGCGCTTGGAAAAGGCGCTGAGTTTTCAGCTCCTACAAACTTCAAGCGTCCTTTGATAAAGTAAACATCGGCTGATACGCAATCCATTATATTTTCATGCCACCATGCGGTATCAGTGCGGGCAGGAATTAGCATAAAGACTTGCCATGCTGCCACCCTTGATTGAAGCAAACCGTGGGTTACGAATTCGGCGCATTCCGAATAAGGAGGGTTGCACCATACAACATCTTTTGAGGTTCCCCACTCATGAGATAGAGCATTATCTAAAACTGAGTAATAAACAGGACAAATTGAGTTCTCCGCTTCTGCCGCTGCATCTATGGTAAATTTAACATTGAAACGGTTTTGAATCGCCTCTATCAGCGCTGGCGGCGTTCCCCAATCATCCTTACCCGTGCTAAATATCTGCTTCTGACCTTTCATGTCTTCATCTTCCTCCTTGGGGTAGGGTTTTATTTTCAGGTTTCCAGTTTGTGCCGCCATATCTAAGTCGCCTCTCTGTAACGCTCTTTTT
>ERZ650311.202-NODE-202-length-41155-cov-7.879319_pt1 | contig 41155 bp, 52 predicted proteins | sample MGYA00376247_ERZ650311 | MGnify/ENA primary metagenome ERZ650311 (study PRJEB26733, sample SAMN07839324) | wastewater metagenome | biome: small river; feature: stream; material: water | place: USA: North Carolina | collected 2016-07-28 ...
GAAATAATCAAAATTAGAGCCGTTACAAAAGCGACAAAACCACCCACTGTGGTTTCAGCCATGGATGACTGAAATAAGGCTACCAAAAGCACGCCTGATAAAGCAATCGAGGCAATGAACTGCGTGATAGGCTGATTCAAACCACCTGCTACAGCAATCTTCATCGAGTAGCGACGCAGCTTATTAGCCAATAATGAAAAGCGTTCTTTTTCGTAAGCTTGGCCACCATGAAGTTTTACAACCTTATAACCACCAACACTTTCTTCCACCACATAAGAAAGCTCATTAGTCATGTCTTGACTAACTTTATGCAACTTACGTAAACGGGTGTTAATTAATTTAGCGATATACCCAATGATTGGAAAAATAATCAAGATGAGTAGCGTTAAACGCCAATTAAGATAGAACAGATATGCCATCAAACCAATCACAGTGAGACTGTCTCTCACGAGGTTCATAGCAACACTCGTAATAACCTGCAGGACCGCATTCACCTCAAAAACAACCGCATTGATCAAAGAGGCAGCAGAACGATTCATGAACAAATCAGCGGGGGCTTGTAGCAAACGATTAAACATCTGCTCACGTAATTTATATAAAACGGAATTGGTTAAATGGCTTAAAGCGTAATTAGAGCCAAATTGAGCAAACCCACGAATAAATGCCAAACCCACTAAAAATGCTGGAACATGCCAAAGTTTGTCATCCAATTTACCGCTAAAACCTCTATCTAATAAAGGCTTTAATAGTGCCGGAATGGCTGTTTCAGAAGCAGCCACGATACCCAAACCAAGCAATGCCAATACAACGGCCAGCTTATGAGGCAACGCGTACTTTAAGATGCGAACCAACGCAGTTTGAGTCTTAATATTGATACTATTTGAATCCATAACCTCAATCGTAACCTACACGGTGCTAACATCGCTTAATGAGCTTATCAGTCATCCTAATTACTAAAAACGAAGAAGCCAATCTCAAGGACTGCCTTGAGAGCGTTTCTTTTGCTAACGAGATTATCGTCGTTGATAGCCAAAGTAGCGATAAAACCCAAGAAATTGCCAAATCCTTTGGCGCCAAACTTGAAATTACCACTGACTGGCCAGGTTTTGGTCCACAAAAGAACCGCGCTCTCAATTTAGCCACTCAGGAGTGGGTGCTATCGATTGACGCCGATGAAAGAGTGACCCCAGCCCTCAAAGAAGAGATCTTGAAAGTGATCTCATCAAAAGAATCTGCTAACTGCTATGCAATACCAAGATCTTCTTGGTATTGCGGTCGCTTCATGAAACATTCCGGTTGGTATCCAGACTATGTTGATCGCTTATTTAAACGCGGCACAGCTAAGTTCTCTGACCACCTGGTTCATGAACGCCTGTTACCTTCAGGAGCTGTTGGTCAACTGCAGAATCATTTTTTGCACTATAGCTTTAGAGACTTCTCTCAAGTTTTGAAAAAAATTGATGCCTACTCAACTGCATCAGCTGAACAAGCCCACCTTAAAGGTAAACGATCATCAGTGGGCAAAGCAGTAGGACATGGTCTATGGGCTTTTTTTAGAACATATGTACTACGCCTAGGCTTTTTAGATGGCGCACAAGGCTTGGCATTGGCGATTTCTAACGCTGAAGGAAGTTACTACAGATACCTAAAAATATGGTTACTACAAGAATCTTCCAAAGATCAAAAATGAAAATTAGTGTCTTAGTTGCCACCTACAATCGTCCAGATGCCCTTGAGCTAGTGTTGCAATCGCTTGAGGAACAAACAGACAAAAATTTTGAAGTGATTGTTGCTGATGACGGCTCTACCGATGAAACAAGAGCCCTAGTTAACAAATATATTCAATCTTCAAAAACCGTGATTCATCATGTTTGGCATGAAGATCAAGGATTTCGCTTATCAAAGATAAGAAACTTAGCAATTAAGTCTGCATCAGGGGAGTACTTGATATTTTTAGACGGAGACTGTGCCGTACAACCAGACTTTATTGAACAGCATAGAAAGCTTGCCGAGAAAGGATTCATGGTAACCGGTAGCAGAATTCTCCTAGAAGAAGAAATTACAAAAAAGTTATGCTCCAGTCACTTATGGAAATATAGTGATTTTAAAAAAAATGCCATATCAAACACGTTTAAAAAACAACTTAATAAAGTTTTACCTTTATTCATAAAGCTTCCTGATCACCCACTCAGAAAATACAGCGGATTTCAGTGGCGCCGCATTAAAGGCTGCAATCTAGCCTGTTGGAAATCCGATGCTGAAGAGATCGGTGGATTTGATGAAACCCTAATTGGTTGGGGTCACGAGGATGCGGATTTTGTATTTAGACTCTATCAAATCGGAATTAACAGAAAATCTGGGGCTTGGAGCACAGAAGTATTTCACTTGTGGCACAAAATGGCCAACAAGGAAAATGCCGAAAAAAATGCTGCGATTGTTAGAGCCAAAATTCTGGCAAAAGCCCAATAAATTATTTGTGACATGCGCATTAAAAAAATAATCATCATCGCCACTCGCCAAATAGGCGACACACTGATCACAACACCATTAATCAGTGCCGCTAAGAAACGATGGCCTGATGCAGAGATTGATTTTTTTGGCTTTGAGAATAGCTTGTCGATGTTAAGTGGTAATCCCGATATTCATCGAGTCATTGGCACAAAGAATCGTCTTAAGTTCAAAGATTATTTAAAACAATTTTTCACTTTATTTAGACGATATGACTTAGCCATCATCACCCAACCGAGTGATCGCGCTTATATCTACGGCTTGGTTGCAGCCAAGAGACGTGTTGGTGTTATTCCGAACGAACCCAAATTGAATTGGTGGAAGAAAAAGGTTTGCTTACACACAGTTGAAGTTGATTATTTTCATCAACACGTCATTACAGAAAAAATTCGTCTATTAGAAACATTTGCCGCTGAGAATCAATTATTTGAAGATGGCATCTCCGTGACGCCTCCGGCAGCAACACCTCTTCCTCCAGAAGTATCTGCTCAATTAAGAGAATCATTTATCGTGATTCATCCAACACCACTCACAGCATATAAACGCTGGCCTTTGGCTAATTGGGTTCAGCTAATCGAATCATTACCTAACGACTATCAAGTGGTTTTGAGTGGCGCTCCTATTGCCCAGGATCGAGAACTGAATCAATCAATCATTGATCTACTAAGTGATTCTGCTAGAACTAAAGTTCTTAATTTAGATGGTCGCCTAAAACTAGATCAGCTAGGTGGCTTATTACGCAAAGCTGCGCTTTATATCGGCGTTGATACATCAGTGACACACTTAGCGGCAGCCTGCAATACCCCCACCATCACCCTCTTTGGGGCAACACCGCCTACCAATTTTGGTCCATGGCCCAATGGTTTTACTGGCAAACAACCGTACCAATTAAGAGCTGCCCACCAAAAAGTAGGTAATGTCACCATTCTGCAAGGTCCTGGTGAGTGCGTGCCGTGTCGCAAAGCAGGTTGCGAGGATCGGTCTGACAGTAAGAGTGATTGCCTAGTTAACTTACCGGTATCTGATGTGATTAATGCGGTAAAGAGCTATGGGATTAATTTGAATTGATTAATTTGCTAACTTACTGATTTAGTAATTTTGCAATCTACTTAACGCTTTTTATTTAAGCGTACTTCACTTCAACATTACCCTGACCGCCTGATTTGTTGAGCGCAATGCTCAAGCCTCTGATGCTTTCGTCATCAGGGTAAATTTTCCAAGTTTCCGGAAATTGCACTAAACATACACTGCCATTTGAGATGACATCAGCAGTCATCAACAAACCTTGCGGCTTTTTACCTACAAAGTTATTCACTTGCTGCTTGAATCCTTGAATATCAATCCCTTGCTGCAATTGAACATGCAGACTTCTTGCAAATTTGAGTCGTGCCGTAGTGACATCCATAATCGATTCTGCAACCACTCGCATACCACCCGAGAACTTATCAGGCGTAACACTCACCTTAGCAATGATGAGCTCATCTTCTTTTAGCCAATGGCGATTTGGCTCAAATAGCTCACTGTAGATAGTCATTTCCAACTGAGCAGTACCATCATCAATCGTGGCAATCATCAACTTGCCGCGTGGCCCCATCATGCTTCTGGTTGATGTCATGATGCCCGCAATCAAGCGATCTTTGCCTTCAGTCAATTGATTTAACTTGGTACGCACAAAGTGACTGACTTCATCACGATACGCATCAAATAAGTGGCCAGTTAAGTAAAGACCTAGTGCTGTTTTTTCTTCTTGTAAGCGACGCTTTTCAAACCAAGGTTCTTCTTTAACCAACTCTGGTTTGTGTTCATCTGCAGAACCTGCCATATCAAACAGACTAACTTGTTGAGCAGATGCATCTGCCTGATCAGCTGCTTCCATAGCTCTTGGCAAAGACGCCAAGAGCGTTGAGCGCGAATCAAAGCCACCATACAAGGAGTCAAATGCACCCGCACGGATCAACGCTTCCATCGTGCGTCGGTTAACAACGCGACGGTCTAATCTTAAGCAGAAATCAAATAAATCGACAAAAGGTCCATTGGCCCTGGCTTGAATGATTTGCTCAATCGCCCCTTCACCAGTACCTCTAATAGCACCCAAACCATAACGAATCATGGTGGCTGGTTGCTCTTTGTTATTTTGATCTTCACGCAATGGCATAAAACGGTACACACTGGTGTTGACATCAGGCGGTAAGATTTTGATCTTGTTGGCTAATGCATCCTCGTACAGAATCTTGACTTTGTCGGTGTCGTCCATCGCCAAGGACATGTTGGCGGCCATGAATTCTGCTGGGTAATGCGCCTTTAACCACGCAGTGTGATACGCCAATAGAGCATAAGCAGCAGCATGAGATTTGTTAAAACCATAGCCAGCAAACTTTTCCATCAAGTCGAAAATTTCGTCAGCTTTATCAGGCTTTAAACCACTCTTGCTAGAACCATCTCTGAACAACTGACGATGCTCAGCCATTTCTTCTGGCTTTTTCTTACCCATCGCACGACGCAATAAATCAGCGCCACCCAATGAGTAACCACCGATGATCTGCGCCATCTGCATCACCTGCTCCTGATACACCATGATGCCGTAGGTTTCTCTTAAAACTGGCTCAACACGAGGGTCTGGGTAATGCACTTGTTCTTTGCCGTGTTTACGCGCAATGAATGACGGAATCAAATCCATAGGACCTGGACGATACAACGCCACCAAGGCAATGATGTCCTCAAAGCGGTCAGGCTTAGCTTCACGTAGCATGCCTTGCATGCCACGGCTTTCTAACTGGAACACTGCTACCGTATTGGCATTTTTTAAAATCTCAAATGCTGCTGGGTCATCTAAAGGCACCTGACCCACACGCCAATCTTTTTTCTCAGGGTATAACTGATGAATGTATCTTTCAGCCCAATCTAGAATCGTTAATGTTGTTAGACCCAAGAAGTCAAACTTCACCAGCCCCACAGCTTCAACGTCATCTTTATCAAATTGGCTGACTACGCCCGCATCGCCACCATCTTTAGAACCCTGCGTGTAAAGCGGGCAAAAATCAGTGAGCTTGCCTGGTGCAATCAATACACCACCAGCATGCATACCGACGTTACGAGTCATGCCCTCCAACTGCTGAGCTAACCCGAGCAACTGCTTGACTTCTTCCTCGCGAGACTCTCGCTCAGCCAATAGCTTTTCATCTTTTTTGGCTTGTTCAATCGTTACCTGCTGACCAGGTTTATTCGGGATGAGCTTAGAAATACCATCCACAAAACCATAAGGTTGCTCCAGTACGCGACCCACATCTCGAATCGCAGCGCGGGCAGCCATGGTGCCAAAAGTAGCAATTTGACTCACCGCATCTTTGCCATATTTTTCTTTGACATAGGCAATCACACGATCGCGTCCATGCTGACAAAAGTCGATATCAAAGTCAGGCATTGATACGCGTTCTGGATTTAAGAAACGCTCAAACAGCAAGTTGTAACGCAGTGGATCTAGATCAGTAATACCTAGTGAATAGGCGACCAAAGAACCTGCACCAGAACCACGACCAGGGCCCACTGGAACACCATTATTTTTTGCCCAGTTAATAAAGTCAGCAACAATTAAGAAGTAACCTGGGAAACCCATTTGCGAAATGGTTCTTGCTTCAAACTTTAAACGCACCTCATAGTTGGCACGCTGCCTTTCTCTTTCAGCCTCATCTGGATACAAATGAATTAAATGCTTAGATAAGCCTTCCATGGCTTTTTCCATCAAATAATCATCCAGAGTCATGCCAGCTGGCACTGGGAAATCAGGTAACTGTGGTTTACCGAGTGTTAAAGATAAATTGCAACGTTTGGCAATTTCAACACTATTGGTAATCGCTGCCGGTAAATCAGCAAAGAGTTCATGCATTTCTGCTTGGCTCTTAAAGTATTGCTCTGGCGAGAATTTCTTAACACGCTTAGGGTTCGCCAGAATCTCGCCTTCTGCAATACACACACGTGCTTCATGCGCCGTGAAGTCAGAGCGCTTCATAAACTGAATCGAGTGGGTGGCCACCACTGGTAACTTGAGTTGATTGGCTAAATGAACAGCACCATACAACTGAGCTTCGTCCTGAGGATGACCTGCGCGCTGAATCTCAATATAAAAAGAATTCGGGAAATAATTTGCCCAAACTTTAGCTCTGTTTAAGGCTTCATCTTCTTGGTTAGCCAATAAAGCCACACCAACATCACCAAATCTGGCGCCCGATAAAGCAATCAAACCATCCGCATGTTCTTTGAACCAAACAGGGTCAACTTCAGCTCTACCTTTGTATTGATTAGTTAATGAAGCCTTGGTCAGCAACTCACATAAGTTTAAATAACCTTGATGATTTTTGACTAAAAGCTGTAAACGAAATGGTTTTTCTCGATCTTCTGGATTGCTGATCCAAACATCACTACCAATAATTGGCTTGATACCCTCTTTACGAGCTGACTGATAAAACTTCACTAAACCGAAGACATTACCTAGGTCAGTGAGGGCCAAAGCACCCATTTGATCACCAACCGCCGCAGAAATGGCATCATCTATGCGTACAGCCCCGTCCACAATGGAATATTCCGAGTGGAGTCGTAAATGGACGAAGCTGGTATTTAAAGACATGAGATGATTTTAGCTATGTTCAAAACCCAATACCGCGGTCGCTTCGCACCCTCTCCCACAGGCGCTCTCCACGCCGGGTCGCTCGCAACCGCTTTAGGTAGTTGGCTCCACGCGAAGGCTCATAACGGAAAGTGGCTTTTACGCATCGAAGACCTTGATTTACCAAGGTGCGTTCCAGGCACTGACGAAATAATTATTCAGCAGTTATCAGCTTGCGGTTTAAAGTGGGATGAAGATATTGAATATCAATCCAAGCGCACTCATTTTTATGCAGATGCCTTGGCAAGATTGATTACTGAAAAAAAAGTATATGGCTGTCGTTGCACCAGAAAGCAAATTGAAGATGCATTGCTGGCAATGGGCCAAAAAAAAGACCGGCATGGCGAACTGATTTATTCAGGCACTTGTCGCAATCGTTCAGATGTGATAGAACCGTGTGCTTGGCGCCTATATGTTCATGATCCCAATATTAAAGCAACTGTTGGCGATTTTGTATTACGTCGCGCAGATAGAATTTTTACTTATCAGTTAGCTGTGGTGGTTGATGACCATCTACAAAAAATTACTCATATAGTGCGTGGCGCTGATTTACTAGATAACACCCCAAGACAAATTTATTTGCAGCAACAACTGGGCTATAAAACTCCTCATTACGTTCACTTACCCTTGGTGCTTGATAGCAATCAAGAAAAGCTCAGCAAGCAGACCAAAGCAACAGCCATCGATGTGAGTAGCTCCACGAACGTCTTAAAAGCGCTCAGCATGGCCGGTAAACATATTAGCCTAACTGACTGTCGGCTCTTCTCTAAAAATGAAGCTACGCCTGATTTAAGCGTTTCTGAATGGCTAACCATTGCTATTGAAAACTACCAAACCCTTCTAAGTCAGGGTTTGATTAAGTTTGCTTGACGGGTCCTTTGATTTGTTTCTCTAGTTAGGCTTTTTAAAGCCGCCCAATAATGCTGCCACAGGTTTATTTGATTTAGGGCCAGGCTTGATAGATGGGTTACTAGTTATATTGGATGGCACATTAGATGTGGCATCTTTTGAATCTTTAGCTGCTTTGTTATCTTTTACTTGATACGGCATGTAGAAGAATGGATCAGCAGCAGGACCACCTGCAGGATCAGGCACAGGCATCCTGATGAGCTTGCGACTCATCAGCTTTTCAATATCAGCCAATAATTTTTCTTCTGAGGCGTCTACTAAGGCAATTGCATCACCTTGCGCACCAGCACGACCAGTTCGACCAATGCGATGCACATAATCTTCAGCATTAAATGGCAACTCATGATTAATCACGCATGGCATATCAGCAATATCTAGACCTCTGGCAGCCACATCCGTAGCTACCAACACGTCCATTGAGCCATTTTTAAATGACTCAAGAATTTGCATGCGTTCAATTTGACTCTTGTCACCATGGATTGCACCAGCTTTAATGCCACTTCTCTCTAGGGCACTTGCCAACTTACTGCAACCAATACGGCTATTGGTAAAGACAATCGCCTGACGAGAAAGACCTTGCTGAATACGTGCATTGAGTACTTTCACCACAGCATCTTTTTTACGCTCAGAAGGCACCATATGAATCACTTGACGCACAGTGTCCGCAGCAGCATTTTGTCTAGCCACTTCAATAGTCACTGGATCACGCAAATAACTCTGCGCTAATTTTTTAATCTCTGGTGAGAACGTGGCAGAAAACAATAGGGTTTGTCTTTGCGCAGGAATCAAACTAATGATGCGTTGCAAGTCTGGCAGGAAGCCCATATCCAACATACGATCCGCTTCATCCAAAATCAAAATTTGTACTTGTGACAAATTAGCTGTTTTTTGAGTGATGTGATCTAACAATCGTCCTGGTGTTGCAATTAACAACTCAACACCCGAGCGCAATAAAGTGGTTTGCGCTGACATATCGACACCACCAAAAACAACAGCGGTTCTGATATCGGTGTACTTGGCGTATTTAAATGCGTTGTCCGCCACTTGATCGGCTAACTCGCGTGTCGGAGTTAATACCAAAGCACGAATCGGATGTCTTGCAGGGGATGCACTGCTACTAGCCAGCGGCAAAATATTTTGTAAGATGGGCAAAACAAAGGCGGCTGTTTTACCTGTACCTGTTTGCGCTGCACCCATGACATCTCGGCCTTGCAACACATGAGGCATGGCTTGCGCTTGAATCGGGGTAGGCTTTGTATAACCTTGCTCTAAGACGGCTCGTAAAATCGGCTCAGCAAAGCCAATTTCAGCAAAAGTTAGTTCGGTGTTGTTTTGTTCTGTACTCACAGGGCTCTATTATGAGGCCTGCGAGTACTTAACTGGGATTTTCTTGTTGCGAGGGTATTACAGAGCGGCAATGCCTGCCTTAGCTACTTCAGCATCCTGATCTGATTTAGCCCCAGAAACTCCTATAGCGCCAATTGTTTGGCCATCCACCACAATGTTCACGCCACCCTCTAGAGTGCCTTGTAAAACTGCTGTGGCGTTTAAGAATGACTGGCGACCGCCATTGATGATGTCTTCGTATACCTTGGTCTCACGGCGCCCTAGCGCAGATGCCTTGGCTTTTTCTTGGGCAATGTAGGTAGAAATGGTTGGGCAAGCATCACGTCTTGTAAATCCCAGTAAGTGACCGCCATCATCGACGACAGCAATACTCACACCCCAATTATTTTTTTCAGCGTGCGCATCAGCGGCAGCTAGGATTTTTTTTACATCCGATTGATTTAAATAAGCTTTTTGACTTGGCACAACTGTCTCCTATCGATTTTTATGGTTTTATTAATCTTTGTATTTATTTTTATGGTTTCTACGATACCTGAATTTATAAGTTCCTTCAGATACTGGGTGCTTTTTGATACGCATCAATTAATTAATCAATTTATAGTTAAACTTAATATATAATGTATTCCGTGAATCTTTCTTGGAAAGCAATTTAAATGGATATGCAAATAGTTCAGACCAATGAAGCAATGCCAAAATTAGACATCAGCCTCATGCGCGCCAATGCAGATAACGCCTGTCGCATGATGAAGACTTTGGCCAATCGCGATCGTCTCATGTTGCTCTGCCAATTAAGCCAAGGCGAAAAACGTGTTGGTGAATTAGAAGAAGCCACGAATATTCAGCAACCTACCCTATCCCAACAGCTAGCTGTGTTGCGTGAAGAGAATGTGGTGTCCACACGTAGAGACGGCAAACATATTTACTACAAGATTTCTAGTCCCATCGCCATGTCAGTGATGGAATTACTGTACGCCACATACTGTGGAAAATAAGGAGAGCACTATGCAATGCAATGTTGGCGGTATCGACCGCGTATTACGTATTACAGTTGGCGCACTTTTAGTGATTCTTGCAATCACTGGTGTGGTTGGCACATGGGGTTGGATTGGTTTAGTTCCAATGGCAACTGGTATTTTCCGTTTTTGCCCGGCCTACCCATTACTAGGCATCAAGACTTGCAGCAAAGACTAATCAATTTAGATTAATGCAAGTAATTGACTGCTAGTGCATAAAGCACTAGCGCCAAGGTGCCCGTTAATAATGCGGGCACCATTCTTTTTTCTGGCCTTGAATACATCACGATCAACGCCAAGATACTAACGATCAAGCGCACATAGATCGGCACCGTACTTAGAAGACCCACAGGTAACAAAATAATCCTAAGTGTTAATGCAGCCACCATGGCATAGGTCACAGCAGACAACCACTTAAAGATCTCGCTGTCTTGACTGATTTTTCCAGACAAGAAAACGCCCAAGCCTCGCCATAAATAAGTGCCCAAGCACGCTGCAATCAATGCAGCCCACATACCTGCATCATTGAACATATTTGATAGGTCTGCTGTTTCAGGCAATTGCTTTTTTCCTTAACGAAAGATCAATGCTGTATGCAATCGTGCCACCCACCAAACCGGCGATGAGCAAAGAGTAGTTAGGGAACCAAATATAAGACACTGGGCCAATCACAGCGCCCAAAAGAATGGCGATGCGATTAGCTCTAGGCTTTACTTCAGTAAAGGTGAGCAAGAAAAATAGTGGATTAATAAATACCATACCCAAACTGAGATAAGTGGGTACCTGCCCTGCAATCAAGTAACCCAAAGCAGTACCCGGCGTTGATACCCCCCAGCATACGATCGCAAAGCCCGTGAAATACGATAAGCGCTTATCCGGCTCAATCTTTGGAAAATCTTTCATGGCAATTGCCCATGAAGTCATCGCCATGAAATGAACCAACAGGTAGTAAAAAGAACTTCGTTGCTTTTCTGGAAACTGCGGAAACAAGGTCAAACACATGGTGAAGAATCTTGTGGCCGTCAAAGTCACAGCGAAGGCGATTGCAACACCCGAAGCACCTAGTACGAGCATCTCAATTAAAACCACTTGCCCAGGCAAGGCAAACATAAAGAAACTAGTGGCACTGGTTAGCCAAATATCTAAACCATTGGCTTGACCCATCGCACCAAAGCCCACCATGCCAGCGAATAAAACTGCCGCTGGCGCACCGAAAGCATCTTTAGCTCCCTTTAAGACGACTTCTTTGTTCAAGCTCATGAAAGGAGTTTATTGGTTTTTTTGATTTGAGTTTGATGAACTATTTAGTCAAGTATTTAAGGCCCAATCAATGTGTTCTTGCACCATTGGGCTAACTAATTCTTTTTTACTCTTAAGAGCTGCGCGTATTTTCTCTTTTTGCTCTTGACCAAGCGATGCAGTGCGTAAAGCATTACCTAGACCTACTGCCAAGTTTCTGAGCCATGCTTCATAGCCAATACGTCTGATGGGACTGCCCTCATGACGAGCTAAAAACTCATCTTCTGACCATGACCACAAATCAAGTAAAGACGCCTGATCTAAATTATGTCTAGGTAAAAAATCTGGCAAAGAACTCATCTGCGCAAATTTATTCCAAGGACAAACCAACTGACAATCATCACAACCATAGATGCGATTACCCATCAACGGTCTTAGCTCTAGAGGGATAGATCCCTTGTGCTCAATAGTTAAATAAGAAATGCAACGTCTCGCATCTAATTGATAAGGCGCCGTGATCGCTTTGGTAGGGCAAATATTGATGCATGCAGAGCATTCACCACAATGACTGGTAATAGGTTCATCGACTGGAAAAGGCACATCCACAAGAATCTCACCCAAAAAGAACATGGAGCCAGCTTCACGATTTAACAAAAGTGTATGTTTACCTCGCCAACCCAGACCTGACTTTTGAGCCAACTCCACTTCCATGACTGGACCAGAATCAACAAAGACGCGATAACCTAAAGAACCCACCTTTTGTTGAATTTCTTCGGCCAAGGTTTGCAAGCGTTGGCGCAAGACCTTGTGATAATCCCGACCACGCGCATACATGGCCACAACGGCTTGCTCCGGATTTTCAACCTTAGCCATTTCCATATCACGCCAATCAATTGCTTGTCGTACTTGGGTGTTATCTGGCAAATAATCCATGCGAGCAGTGATCACACGAATCGTTCCTGGTTGAAGTTCTGCAGGATTAGCGCGCAAATGAGCTCGCTCGCTCATATAATTCATATCACCGTGACGACCAGCTTTCAACCACTCCTTCAAACGCTCACTGGCCTGACTCAAATCAGTGTCAGAGACTCTGATATCGCCAAACCCCAGTGCGCGAGCAGCATCTCTCATCCAAGAAATATCTTGGATGCAATCTTCAGATGTTGCGGTAGTTATTTTTTGCTGCGTCACGATTTAAGTTCCTTGGTGAGATTGTAGGTCGCCATGACAGAAAAAACATTTCTTTTATCGTCAGAAGTGCAAACTGAAGAAATTGCTAGAAAGTTAGCTTTGGCAATTTCTGCTTTGATCAAACAATCTAATTCAAGTAAGTCGGATACAGATCTCGCTTTACACTTATCTCTAATTGGAGATTTGGGTGCGGGCAAAACGACTTTTACAAGATATTTGCTAAAAGCGTTGGGGCACACAGGCAAGGTTAAGAGTCCCACCTACACGCTGTGCGAACCTTATCAATTAGCCATTGATGGTCGTACGTTTTCTTTGCATCACTTTGATCTCTACCGCATGCGCTACGCTGAAGAATGGTTAGATGCCGGCTTTAGAGATACTTTTAGCAATCCTGGTATATGTATTGTTGAGTGGCCAGAAAAAGCTGAAGGAACATTACCAGCAACTGATGCTGAGCTACATCTCACGATGAATGATGATGAGAGTCGTGAGTTGATTATCAAAGCCACCAGCTCGAATGGCAAAGCGCTATTAGAAGCCTTATGAAATTCATACCCAGAAACGCCAAGCGCAGAGATTTACTAAAAAAAATTGCTCAAGCGAGCGCTTTGGTTTTTTTAGGCCCCACTCAATTAGCCTTTGGCGCAAAGTTACTAGCCGTTCGGATGTGGCCTGCTGAGGACTACACACGCGTGACACTGGAGTCTGATGAGGTTCTCAAAGTCAGCCATCAACTTTTAACCAACCCACACCGCCTAGTGGTCGATGTTGAGGGCTTAGAGCTCACCAACACCCTCAAAGAGCTAGTAGCTAAAGTAAAAAGTAATGACCCTTATGTCTCACAGGTTCGGGTAGGCCAATTTCAACCAAAAGTAGTTCGATTGGTATTTGATCTAAAAGAAAGTATTCAACCTCAATTATTTTCTTTAGAACCAGTAGGTAGCTATCAAAATCGATTGGTATTTGACTTATACCCAACAGTTGCGAATGATCCGCTGATGGATTTAGTACGAAGCAGTTCCAAAAAATCTGCTGCATTAGATCTAGAAGATCCGATTGGCGCTATCGCCAGAAAAGAGGCTCTCAAGCAAGATAAGCAAGATGGTCATGGCGCCCATAAGGCTGATCCGAAATCTCCATATAAACGCCTATTAACCATTGCAATCGACCCAGGACATGGTGGAGAGGATCCAGGTGCCATTGGTAAACGTGGCTCTAGAGAGAAAGATATTGTTCTAGCCATTTCTAGAAAGCTCAAAGAGAAAATTGAGCAAGAACCAGACATGCGCTCATATTTGACGCGTGATGGCGATTACTTTGTACCTCTTCACACACGTGTTAATAAAGCTCGCAGAGTGCAAGCCGATTTATTTGTGTCTGTGCATGCTGATGCGTTTATACAGTCTCATGCAAAAGGTGCCTCGGTGTTTGCTTTATCTCAGCAAGGTGCTACCAGTACAGCAGCAAGATGGTTAGCCAATAAAGAAAATAATGCGGACTTAATTGGTGGTTTAAATATTAAGTCTCAAGATAAGCAAGTAGCCCAACTACTTCTAGATATGTCGACCACGGCGCAAATTAAAGATAGTCTCAAGTTAGGCGATGCGGTATTAAAACAAATTGGTGGCTTTGCTAAATTACATAAAAAGCATGTTGAGCAAGCCAGCTTTGCAGTACTAAAAGCACCCGATGTTCCATCGATCTTGATTGAGACAGCATTCATCAGCAACCCTGAAGAAGAGGCACGCCTGAATGATGTGGAGTACCAAGAACAGATTGCCTCAGCGATATTAAAAGGCATCAGAAGTTACTTTGCGAAGAATCCTCCTGTCGCAAAATCTAGACAAATCTAGCTCTAATTTAAAAAGTCCGCTATAATCTTCTTTTTCGCAGATTTGGGTCGGTAGCTCAGTCGGTAGAGCAGCGGACTTTTAATCCGTTGGTCGCGAGTTCGAGTCTCGCCCGACCCACCAAATCAGGGCTTTTTCCAAAAAGCCATCTAAAAGCACCTAAGCAAACGCTTCGGTGCTTTTTTCTTTGCCCAATTGCTAAGTTATTTGATGATTTATTTATTGATAAACCTCAAACATAGCTGGGCAAGTCAAGAAATCATCCTAAATATGGCTTAATATGAAAGCGTAGGCGACAAACTAATTATTCAAAGGAGATTTGATGAAGGTTCTAGTATCGATCGATGGATCAAAACATAGTGCAAAAGCTATTGATTACCTCATTAAGAATTCAGCCATGTTTGCAGGCAAAGGATCAGGCTTAGTGGTTCTTCATGTTGAACCAGACGTGATTCCACCAGAAGTGACGCAATACATTCCTAAAAAATCAATTGCTGATTGGTATGCCGATCAAAGTAAAGCCGCGATTAAAGCTGCCACGGCAAAATTAGATAAAGCAAAAATTCAATACAAATTAGTACAAAAAGTTGGTCATGTAGCTGATACGATTTTGGCAGAAGCTAAAACATCTAAAGCAGACATGATTGTGATGGGATCTCATGGCCGTAGCTCACTCATGAACTTGATCATGGGCTCGATTGCCACTCAAGTGTTATCTCAAGCAAAACAACCTGTATTGATTGTTAAATAAGCTCCACTATTAATTGAGTTGCTTGATGTAAAAAACGCTGTCTTAGGACAGCGTTTTTCTTTTTTACTTTTAATCCATAAAGAATTGAAAGGCGGATGACGCTCAGTTTATTTTTTGGTCCCCTTTGAGCCAATTCGACCTTCTTCACCCCTGAGTAATTTTTGTATATTAGCCTTATGACGCCAAATCAATAAGGCACTCATCACAGCAATCGCGATGGCCATTGGCTGCACACCAAATAAAAACATGAAATAAACAGGCGCAAATACAGCTGAGACCAAAGCTGCTAATGATGAGTAACGCAAGAAAACTGCAACAATCAACCAAGTCGATAAAGTTGTTAAACCCAAGACCCAATCAATCGCTAACAAAATACCCAAAGCGGTTGCAACACCCTTACCACCCTTAAAGCCATGGAATACAGGGAACAAATGTCCTGCAAAAGCTGCAGCAGCTACCGCAGGCAATACCCAAGAGTCAATTTCCACACCAATCAAAAGCTTTGCCGTGATCACAGCAACATAACCTTTGGCTGCGTCACCGATCAAGGTCAGAACAGCCGCCAACTTATTACCAGTTCGCAATACATTGGTTGCTCCCGGATTACCAGATCCATAGCTATGCGGGTCAGGCAATCTCATAACTTTACTAACAACCACTGCGAAAGAGACAGATCCAATTAGGTACGCTGCAAAAATTAATAAGGCATTAAAAATAGTTGGTGTCATAGTTATGCTCTAGGGTGATGCTGTTGATGAATATTCTTTAAACGCTCACGGGCAACGTGAGTGTATATCTGAGTGGTGGATATGTCTGCATGACCTAATAATAATTGCACCACTCTCAAATCAGCGCCATGATTTAACAAATGTGTTGCAAAGGCATGCCTCAGGGTATGCGGTGACAGTGGCACATCAATACCCGCTAATGTGGCATAGCGCTTAATAATGTGCCAAAACGCTTGCCTGGTCATACCCTGCCCTGTGTGTCTTGCCAAAAATAGATCCTGAGTCGCTTTGTGTTGAGCTTTTGTGTCTAATAATTGAGGCCTCGCCTCGTCTAAATATTTCTTTAACCAAGTCGCCGCCTCAGCGCCAAATGGCACTAAACGCTCCTTGCTACCCTTACCGCTAATCACACGGACGACACCTTCATTAAGACCAACCTCAATAGTTTTTAAATCGACCATTTCTGATACACGCAAACCACTGGCATACATCAACTCAAGCATGGTCCTATCTCGAATACCAAGCGGTGTATCAGTGTCTGGCGCAGCCAGTAAGGCCTCTACTTGAGATTCACTGAGTGTTTTTGGAAATCTAGGGGCTTGTTTAGCCGCTCTCAAATTAAGACATGGATCAGCTTTAACTAGATGCTTACGTATGCCTAGACGGTAAAAACGCTTAAGCACAGTTAAACGTCTGTTAGCCGTTGTTGCTTTATCAGCCCTACGATGAGCAATGTAGCCCATCACATCTGCTGAATTTGCCTCATAGATAGTTTTAGAGGTTTCATCATTCAACCAACGCGCAAACAAGAGCAAATCTCGACGATAGGCACTCAAACTATTCTTGGAAAGCCCGTCTTCCAGCCAACAGGTATCACAAAATAAATCAATCGCCTCCATGCTGGCAATAAGCTTCTTACTAACAGGCTTAGAATCCTGATTGTCGTCAGTCGTGCGAGAAGTTGATTTTTTAACTACCATTGAGGTTTCATTCTAAAAGAGACGCCATTGAATCCAGCTTTTTTATTACTTCCTGATTTTTTGCTGATTTTGCTTGGGTTCATCTTAGTACGCTTTACCCATCTTGATAAGAATATCTGGACCAGCGCTGAAAAGCTTGTCTATTACTTATTATTCCCTGCGCTTTTGTTTAACGCCATCAATCAAACACGATTTGATTGGAGTGGCACCTATTCGATGATTTTTGTAGCTGGCATCGCATTTTTCTCAGCCATGGGTCTTAGCTTTATTTCTAAATGGATTTTCAAGCCAACCGACTTGAGTTGGTCATCAGGCTTTCAAACAGCATTTCGATTTAACTCTTACATCGCATTTGCTGCAGCAGGTCGACTAGCTGGCGAAGAGGGAGTCGCCCTCATGGCACTGATTAGTGGCTGCCTAGTTCCAATTGCCAATGCAGCAGCAGTTTGGTCATTAGCCAGACATTCAGAATCTCATATCTTCAAAGAATTAATTAAAAATCCTTTGATCATTGCAACAGTTCTTGGCTTAATCAGCAACATCCTCGGATTAAGGTTGCCCGATTACTTAGCACTTAGCCTGTCACGTTTAGGGGCTGCCTCAATCGCTCTTGGGTTACTAAGTGTGGGCGCAGGACTGATGTGGGTGAAAAGTAAAAAAGATGGCGCATTAGTTGCTTACTGGACCAGCATCAAATTATTAGCCTGTCCTGCTATTGCATTATTTTTTGGCAGATATTTTGACTTACCCCAAGCGCAATTGAATAGCGTGGTGTTGTTTGCAGCGATGCCAACTGCTACCAGTGCGTACGTATTAGCCAACAGAATGGGGGGCGATGGCGCATTGGTAGCCATTTGTATTTCTGTGATGACTTTGGGCGCAGCAATCACGTTGCCAATGTGGCTATTGTTTCTCTAAGAACACTGCTTGTTAATTAAAGATAACGGGCTCGACGGTTAAAGAAACATTAAAAGTTTCTTTAACCTTCTTTTTTATTTGCTCTGCAAGTTTTAGCAATTCTTCACCAGTACCGGCACCATGATTAACAAGCACCAAAGCTTGCTTTTCATAAACCCCCACTTGCCCCGCCTTGTAACCTTTGAAGCCACACCGATCAATTAGCCAACCAGCCGCCAACTTCCACTGCTGCCCATTGGGGTAGGCAACCAGTTCAGGAAATTGCTGCTTTAACTGTTGATACAACTCATCGCTCACCACAGGGTTATGAAAGAAACTGCCTGCATTGCCAATCACTTGAGGATCTGGCAACTTGCTGCTTCGAATTTCACACACTCGATTAAAAATATCGATGGGCTTTAATGAGGCTTGATTAACAAATGCTTTTGCCAATTCTGCATAGCTGAGTCTTGCTTGCCATTGTTTAGGCAATGAAAAACAAACCGAGACCACCACATAACGATGCGGCTCTTCTTTAAAAACACTGTGGCGATAAGAAAACTTGCAATCCTGCTTGTTCAAAGTAACAAATTCTTGGCTATGTCGGTCGAACGCTTCAAGACTGTCAAACACCTCCTCAAGCTCTAGACCATAAGCACCAATATTTTGTATAGGTGCCGCACCCACGGTGCCCGGTATTAATGCCAGATTCTCTAGTCCTGGATATCCGTTATTAAGGGACCACTCAACAAACCCATGCCAAGACTCACCTGCCATAGCCTGCACATAAAAATGCGTTGGGCTTTCTTTTAGTAGAGATTTGCCCTTGATTTGCATGAGTGCTGTGTACCCTGGCAAATCTTTTGCCAAAACCAAATTACTGCCACCCCCAAAGACCTGCCAGGGTTGCTTACTTGATGAGGCTTGAGACACAAAGTCCACCACATCTGACTTACTTTCCAAATAAGCCAAATTCTCTGCGGATACATCAAATCCAAAGGTGTTGTGAGCACGCAAACTAGCGTGTAAATCGATCTTCATGCCACAATCTTAACTGTGATTAACTTTACTTTTGATTTTTAGGTGAACTATGCCCTCATTTGACGTTGTCTGCGAACCGGACATGATTGAAGTAAAAAATGCTCTTGAGCAAGCCAACAAAGAGATTTCTACTCGTTTTGACTTCAAGGGATCCGATGCCAGAATTGAGCAAAAAGGTGAAGAATTAACTTTGTTTGGTGATGATGACTTCAAACTCAGACAAGTGCGTGACGTACTTTTAGCCAAGCTTGCTAAACGCAATGTGGATGTGCGTTTTTTAAAAGACGGAAAACTCGAAAAAATTTCAGGTGACAAACTAAAACAAATTGTTGAAATCCAAAAAGGTATCAGCACAGAACTTGCTAAGAAAATTGTGCGCATCATTAAAGATAGCAAGATTAAAGTCCAAGCGAGCATCCAAGGTGATGCCGTGCGTGTAACAGGCGCCAAACGCGACGATCTACAAACTACTATGGCAATGCTACGTAAAGATGTTGAAGAAGCGCCATTGGGCTTTAATAACTTTAGAGATTAAATAATTTTTAATTATTTATCTTTAATCCCGTCTTTAATCTTTGCCAATAAAAAAAGAGGAGCCTAGGCTCCTCTTTTTTGATACTTCAGTCTGATTACAAACCAGCGTTCTGCTGAGCAACCATCATGTAAAGCATTGGCACTGACAACATCGTATTAAAACGTGAAGTCAACATCGCCAAACGTGCAGCAGCAGCTTTTTCTGCAGCTTCTACTTGTACGATACCCAAAGCTTTTTTCTGATTTGGCCAAATGATGAACCAAACGTTAAATGCCATCACTAGAGCTAACCACATACCAATACCAATTGCCACAACTGGTTGTTGGAATGTCAAAGCTTGTACAAGGTAACCATTAGCAGCAGCCAACAATACACCTGTCACCACAGTGAACAAGGCAGCGTAGCGGAACCAGAACAAAGCTGTTGGTGCAATTACCTTGCTGATAGCAGGCTTTTGCTCATCTGGAATCTTTGGCATTGATGGAATTTGCACAAAGTTAAAGTACCAAAGCAAACCAATCCACATCACACCTACCAACACGTGCAACCAACGAACTACGAATGCACCCCAAGCATGATCAAAATTCACTGATCCAACACCAAGAACGATCAAAATCAATAGAACAAAACCAGCCAAAACTGTGCGTTGTAATGATTGCAATATTGACGCCATATAAATTCCCCTTTGCAATATTTATAAAAGATTAAAAACCAAATTAGGCTTTTAAGTTATAGCAAGCCAAATTATCCATGATTTACGAATATTTCGTGCAAACCACAAAAAGATATTGCTGCCAATAATTATTCGCTAACTCGAATGTTCTTAACCTCAGATACTGTGACATCAGACCAGTCTTTTGCAAGACGTAATTCATAGGTTTTCTTTGCTTGAATTTGCTGAGCACTTTTAATAGCTTGCCCCTGCTCATCCAACAAAACAGCATAGCCACGATCGAGTGTGCGTTGTGGACTTAATAGTTCCAAATGATTACGCCAAGCCTGATGTCTTTGGCGATAGGCTTGCATACCCACCTGCCAAGCTTGATTTAATCGTGCACTTAATTGCTCGGCTTTATCTCTCATTCGATCAGGATTAGGTAACGCATGATTCAAACGCAATGACAACTGATCTAAACGTTGCGCCTCTTTATCAATTCTTTGGGTCACTCTGACACTCATGCGTTGAGCTAAGACATCTAAATCTTGCAATAGCGCATCTCGATTAGGAGTTGCTAATTCAGCAGCACCAGTTGGCGTTGGCGCCCGAAGATCCGCCACAAAATCTGCGATGGTGAAATCGGTTTCATGACCAACACCTGAAACGATAGGCACCGGTGAGTCAGCGATGACCCTGGCAAGTTGCTCATCATTAAAACACCAGAGATCTTCAATACTACCGCCACCTCTGACTAACAAGATCACTTCAATATCGCCTTGTTTGGCATCGGCATATGCGCGATTTAGAGCCGCTATTAATGCAACTGGTGCATCAACCCCCTGAACAAGACTTGGGTAAACGATGATGGGTATGTGTGGCGCTCTGCGCTCTAAAGTGCTTAAAACGTCTTTTAAGGCTGCAGCCTGCGCCGAGGTGATCACACCAATGGCTTTGGGGTGTTTTGGCAAAGGACGCTTCTTAGACTCGTCAAATAGACCTTCGCTTGCTAGCTTTTCTTTTAGCTTTAAAAAAGCCTCATAAAGACCACCTTGGCCTGCACGACGCATCATGCCGACATTCAGTTGCAGATCACCACGAGGTACATAGACACCTAAGTTAGCAGCCACTTCTATCAAATCGCCATCTTTGGGCACAAAGCCGACTTGACCATTACGACCACGGAACATCACACAGCGAATTTGACCTTCAGCATCCTTCAATGAGAAGTACCAATGCCCACTGTCATAAGCCTTAAAGTTAGAAATCTCCCCTCTAACCCACACATTACCGACATGCGCCTCCAAAACCCCAGCAATGGTGCGGTTTAGATCCCCAACTCCGATAATCTGTCTTGATATTTCTGTCATTTTTTACCATCAAATTCGTATTTATAAGGGTCTTAGCCTAAAAACTATCCACAAGCCTAATCTAGTCCTAGACAAAACCGTAAAAAAGCTGCTTAGATCCAATACATATCGTGCAAATTATTGATTTATATAGTTTTAATTAAAATCAATATTTCTCAGAAATCATACATCAACGAAGAATCAAGGGGTTAGAAAGCAACCTAAAGAAAGTTTTTCACAGAGTTATCCACAAGCTTGATGTTTGTTTTTAATCATTGAATTCTGAGCACTTAGAACCTTCGTTTAAAGTATAGGGTATGTATAGCATCCTAATCGCCGCCGGCTGGCCTGTATGGCCTCTTTTATTGACTTCTATTGTGGCTTTGGCCATCCTGATTGAACGAATCTGGTTCTTGCAGGCAAAACGCGTTGCACCAACGCATTTAATTGATGGCGCAATCCAATTAGCAGATTCTGGGGCATTAAAAAATCCCCAAAGTGCACAACAAGCAACTGATACGTTAGCTAGTGCTGCTCCACTAGGCACAATTTTGGCGGCAGCCTTGTTAGCCAAATCAAAATCATTCGATGAAGAAAAAATCATCGAAGCCATGCAAGAGGCAGCTGCGGAAGTGACCATTTTGCTAGAGCGCTATATGGGTGCACTTGCAACCATTGCCACAATTGCTCCATTGTTAGGTTTGTTTGGCACAGTAGTTGGCATGATTGAAATTTTTGGTAGCCAACAAGGTACAGGTGCCAATCCACAACAACTAGCGCACGGTATTTCTATTGCGCTTTACAACACAGCCTTTGGATTATTAATAGCAATCCCTGCCTACGCCGGATGGCGTGGTTTGAAAGCGATGATTGAAAAACGCCAACGCGAATGCGAAGCGGCTGCAAAAAAATTACTGCGTCATTTAACGAAGTGATTTAACTTAAATGATATTTAATAGCGCCAGCAAACGAAATATATTTAACGGTACCTCCGCTACCAGCGATCAAACTGCGCCGGAAATTAATTTAATCCCCTTCATTGATGTGCTGTTGGTGATTTTGATCTTCTTGATGATTTCAACGACTTTCACACGCTATCAAGAACTCTCTATCACCTTGCCAAGTGCCGAAGGTGCAGCAGCAAAAGGAAAACCTAGAGACATTGCTGTTGCAATTTCTTCCGATGGTCGAGTGGCGATTGATGGCAAACGCATTGCATTGGATCAACTAACGAATGCCTTGACATCATCTGCAAAAAATAGCGGCGGCGAGAATGGGCCTAATGTGATCATTGCCGCCGATGGCAAAGCACCTCATCAATCAGTGATGTTAGTGATGGAAGCTGCGCGTAATGCCAATTTACCTAATGTTGTTTTTGCGACTCAGTCAAAGAGTAAATAAGCAAGCTCATGAGCGCTAATAACACGCTAAAACAAGCCCCCTCATATTGGGAAAAGAAAGGGCTCAAAGCATTGGCTTTATGGCCACTCTCAAAACTGTTTGGAACAGTCAGCTCGATTAGAAGATCTTTATACGATATAGGCCTCATCAAAAGTAGCGCCCTTCCTGTACCCGTTGTGATTGTTGGCAATATTCGAGTTGGCGGTACAGGCAAAACACCCACAGTGTTAGCAATTGCAAAAGTACTGAAGGCTCAAGGCTTTCATCCAGGGATTATTTCTAGAGGTTACAAAGGCTCGAATCAAGAACCTAGAGAAGTAACAGCCTCATCCTTACCAAGTATTTGTGGCGACGAACCTTGTTACATGGCGTCACAACTTCAAGACTTAAACATACCTATTTTTATTCATCCCAATCGCGTCGCCGCAGGACAAGAACTACTGAAACAATATCCACACATCAATGTAATCATTAGCGATGATGGTTTGCAACATTACAGACTCAAACGTTGGCCCGCCAGAGAAGGTGGTCATGATATTGAATTAGTCATACGTGATGCCAGAGGTGAAGGTAATCAGTTTTTATTGCCAGCTGGACCTCTCAGAGAGAGTCCAGATCGCCCGCGTGACTTCACTTTTAATTTAGGTCTAAAAGAATCTGCTGGACCTTATTTCCAAGATGCACCTTGCTTTGATTTAGACATCAAAATTGGCAATATTTACCAACTCAAACAACCTAGTCATCAAATGCCACTCTTGGCAATCAATAACTTACTAGACGCTAGCATGTCTGCCAACCAACAATTATTGGCTGCTGCAGGCTTAGGCAATCCAAAGAAGTTTTTTCAGTTGCTCAAAGATGCTGGATTAAAGTTTGGTGAACTACCCTTGCCTGATCACTATGACTTTTCTATTAACCCTTTTAAAGATAAGTCTGAAAAAGTGATACTCATCACCGAGAAGGATGCCGTAAAATGCTCTCAACTCAACGATTACAAGGATGATGAGCGTATTTGGGTATTACCTGTGACAGTTGATTTACCGAGTGACTTTGTCAACCAAATGGTAGATATTCTGAAACGCCCTTAATCAATACATCAAACAATCATGGATAAACGTTTACTAGATATTTTGGTCTGCCCTATTTGCAAATCACCATTGCATCATGATGTTGAACAGAATGAGTTAATTTGCAAAGCCGATCAATTAGCATTTCCGATTCGTGATGGTATTCCAGTGATGTTGGTTGCTGAAGCTCGCAACATCAACGAGAAATAAGACTGTCGTCTCTTTAAGATCTCCACCTGATGAAATCAAGCACCCCATTTATTGCAGTGATTCCAGCGCGCCTGGCATCAACGCGCTTACCTAACAAACCGTTAGCTGATATTGGCGGTAAACCTATGGTGGTGCGTGTAGCTGAACGTGCTTTGCAATCTGGCGCATCACGCGTGGTGGTGGCGGTTGATGATCAAAGTATTTTTGATGCTTGTAAAGCACATGGCTTAGATGTGATGTTGACTAGCAAAGATCATCCAACAGGAACAGATCGCTTAAGTGAAGTCGCTAGCAAGTTAAATCTTGGCGATGATGAGATCGTGGTGAATGTGCAGGGTGATGAGCCACTCATCCCTCCTGAATTAATTACACAAGTCGCACAAACTTTGGCAGAGCATCCGCACGCACACATTGCGACTGCCGCACTAAAAATCCACGATGCTGCTGAAGTCAATAACCCCAATGCTGTGAAAGTAGCGATGGATAAGAATCATCGAGCACTATATTTTTCTAGAGCTCCGATTCCATACACGAGAGATGCGGATAAATTCCAAGCCGAATGCTATCGCCACATTGGCATGTATGCCTACAAGGCCAGCTTCTTAAAAGAATTTTCCAAACTAGCTCCCGCCCCAATTGAGGAAGCTGAGTCTTTAGAGCAATTAAGAGCCATGTGGTACGGCTACACTATTCAGGTACTTATCACTGAATCAGCACCACCTCCAGGCGTTGATACAGCCGAAGACCTAGAGCGCGTGCGTCAGGTTTTTGCACAAAAAGCCTAAATCAGCAAAAAAATGCCAAAAATTACCCTAATCTAGGGAAATCCTGAGGCTCAAAAATTGGCTTTCAGGCCAAATAATGGGAAAATTACCAAATAAAGGCATGAGTCAGTGTTTTGTCAAAAAAACAATCTACTCTTGTCTTTTTTCAATTTAACCAATACCTACAAACAAGAAAAAGGGAGTTAACCATGCGATTGATCCTGTTAGGCGCACCAGGTGCCGGTAAAGGAACGCAGGCTAAATTTATTTGTGAGAAATTTGGCATTCCACAAATTTCTACAGGCGATATGTTGCGCGCTGCTGTAAAAGCAGGCACACCATTAGGTATTGAAGCTAAAAAAGTGATGGATTCTGGCGGCTTGGTTTCTGATGAAATCATCATCGGCTTGGTAAAAGATCGCTTGACTCAAGCTGATTGCGCCAAAGGTTATTTATTCGACGGTTTCCCACGCACTATTCCTCAAGCTCAAGCAATGAAAGACGCAGGTGTGCCGATTGATTACGTTTTAGAAATTGACGTCCCATTTAGCGCAATCATTGATCGTATGAGCGGTCGTCGTGTGCACGTTGCATCTGGCCGCACTTATCACGTGACGTTTAACCCACCTAAAGTGGCTGGTAAAGACGATGAAACAGGTGAAGACTTGATCCAGCGTGAAGACGACAAAGAGGAAACAGTTAAGAAACGCTTAGATGTGTATGACGCTCAAACACGTCCACTAGTAGAGTACTACTCAAGCTGGTCTAAAAACGGCGATCCAGCGGCTAAAGTTCCAGCCCCTGCATACCGCAAGGTAGAAGGCACTGGCTCTGTTGAGGCGATTACAACAAGCGTATTTGCCGCTCTTAAGTAATTACCACTGTAGAGTTAAAAAAACCCGGTCTAGACCGGGTTTTTTTATTTGACGTAATGAGTTGGATCAGAGATTCCTGCTGCTTTAAATCCTTCTCGACGTAAACGGCATGACTCACATTGCCCACAAGCCAAACCTTCTGAGCCGCCCGCTGGCCCGAAAAGCGCACCGACCGCAAAGCCATGTCCGGCTTGCGAGACGCCATCCAGGCCCTCACGTACGGCCACGGCATCGTTTCCTCCGCCGTCGCCGAGCTGTGCCGTGACCCCAAAGCCAAGTTCCCATCCCCGGCCTCGATCCGCGTCGCCTGCGACAACGCCTGCCGCCCAACCGCCGAGCCCGTCGTCCGAATGCTCGAACGCGCCAAGGCCATCTACGACCGCCACGGGCGTGACCTGCTCGCCATCCGCGCCCGTCGCGCCGAAATCCGCTGCGAGGACTGCGCCGAATACTACTGCGCCCGTGGCGTCGATCCCGACGACACGCTGCTCTGGCACCAGCACTTCACCAGCGCCGAACTCGACGCCTCGGCCTCGCTCCAAGCCGCCATCGACCTCGCGCAGCACTTCCCGCCCGGCGCGTCGTTCCAAGCCAAGTACCGCGCCGATTCCCTCGTTGACCACTACCCACTCCGCGACCGCACCACACACCCACCATCCCCAGACGACGCCGCCCAAGAACGCATCGTCTCCAGCCGCCGCTTCGAAGCACTGTTGGCCGGCATCGGCCAAGCCGAAGTCCGCGCGATGGCCGCTCTGCGCGATTACAACCGCCAGGAAGCGCCGCAAGCGTGAAAACCGACTTCGGACACGTCCGCGAATCATCGCTCAACCACGCGCCTGTAATGCGCGTATACGAAAGGCAACCTTCATCTATGGCATATAGCAAGGTCCGTCACGACTTCGCCGAGCCAGTGTGCGTCTGCGGGACACGCCACATGCGCCCCGGCGCGCGGTCGCCACGACGCGCCCCGCCGTGTTCCGGGTGCGGCTACCGCGACGTGGCCGAAGCCGACCGCCGCGCCGGCTACAAGACGTGCCGGACGTGCCGCGCGCGAGAACGGGAAAACGCCCACGTCCGCAAGATCAAGCGCGCCGCAAACGCAGCCGCGCGCACACCCCAAACCGCCCAGGACGTTGCCGCTGCCGCCGCTGCTGTAAGGGCGGAGCGTGGGGGTGGGGCGTGAAAGTCTCAATCACAATCCGCGAAGACCCGTCCGCCGACGACGGCTACGAGTTCACGCACGAATACATCGCCGTGCCGTACTCTTCGGTGCAGTTCAATCAAGCCGTCCAGGACGTGATTCGCGCCCTTGAAGCGCGGCTTCCGCGCAAGGTGTACAAGATCAATCGGAAGGCCGCGCGCCCCGGTGCCGCCACATGACACCCATCGCCGCTTTCTTGATCGGCTTCGCCATCGGAGCCGCCGTTCAGTCCGTGTTGAACTGGGTCGATTGGAGGCGGAAGTGACCACCGCTTCCCTAGATACCAGGACAGCACGCGCCACTCGCTGCGCTCGCGGCCACACCGGATGATTCGCGCGCCATCGCCGCCGTGTCAACTGCTCAAATCCAGATTATCTTCGACACGCGCCACTAAGGTAGCGACACACACACCCACCACCACGCCCACAACTCTTTCTGGATTTCTCGTTTCGCACCACATTACAATCTGAACAGAGGACAACACCCCGCCCCGACACCCACCGCCAAGCCCCGCGCCCACCCACCCCCTCGCGCGCCCGCTTGAGTCCTGCTCTCTACCCCCTACGTCCAATCCCTACACCTAACTTCCACTCCCCTACATCCTGAGCCATGCGCCAGAGGGGGAGTAGACCATGCGCCCACATCACACATTCACAACGTCTGGTAAGCTGTGCGTTGAATGGGTTGTTTTGCGTTGTAATTCGGTGGTGTTGGTGTATGGCATTGTTTCATGCCTGCAACCGAACAAAAGCCGAACACATACCGAACATGTTCGTTTCACTTGCGAAACACGAAGTGAAACGCTTTCCGGCACGCCGCGTGACCCACCGACTCAACGGAACGTGCATTATCGGACCTAACATGCTAAGTCGTGCGTTCGCAACTGGTTATGAAACTACCGAAGTAGTTGTGCTCTTGGCGTTGCCACGGTGAAACGTGAAACACGCAGTTTGTTATGCTGCGGCCCAGGTGTGGAGCACATATGAGATTCATATGCTCGCCCTGTATATGAAATCCGATGTTTCATCGGTGAAACGCGGGGCCCCGAAGAACCGTTCGGCTTTCGTTCGGTTGGGTCGCCCCCCCTCCCACATTTTCGCCCCGGTCCAGAAACCCCTCTCGGGTGCGTGGCGCTAGCGCGTCAGTGTGGTGGCGAGCGCGTGGTGTGGGATGAGCCGGCGGTCGCGTTCCCGCGTGGGCGCATCGAGGGGGGATCAATCCGCGCCCGGAGACTTGGGCGCAACGCGCTCGATGGGTGGAGTGTACGCGGGGGCTTGGGGCGGTCAAGTGCGGGCGCGGTCCCTTTGCGGGGGCGGTACGCGCGTGGGTTGAGTTGGTAGCGGGGCCGGGAGTCGAACCCGGTTAGTCGGTGTATGAGGCCGGCTGGCTGGCCGCAGCGCCCCGCGAGACGCGCAGACACTCACCGCAGCCGTAGCATTCGTAGGCTTGCCTCCGCGCCCGTGAACCGGAGGCGGCTGCTTGGGGAAGCTCCCGGCGGATCGTGCCGCGCGGGGTCGAACCCTAGCACGGTCTGCGCGGCGGTCAATGAACGTTCGTTCATTTTTCAGTGGAACGATTGAACGTTGGTTCCATGATGCGCGGTAGCGCAAGGCATGGTGTTTGGATGGCTGCGAGGCGCAAGGCGTTGTGTGGTTGCGGCGGGCTTGAGCGCGCGATTTCCGAGTCTGGCGATTTGCTGAGAGCGATTGAGCTTTTGGCGGAAGCGGATCGCGAGGTCGAGGCGTTACGCGGGATCAACGCGGCGCTTGAGGGCGAGAACCGGCGGGCGTGGTTGATGGTTCGACGGCTGGAGGCTGAACGTGGCGGCGACGGGTGCGACGGTGACGCGGGCGCGGCTGGTGGAGGCGTTGGGGCTGTCGATCGTGGAGTGGCTTGAATCGTTGCCGCTGGAGCATCAGGGATGAGCGTCCGCGCTTGCCAGCTTTGCCAGTTCTACGTTCCGCTCGGGGCGATTGCGGCGCGGGGGTCGTGCGTTCGGTATCCGACGCCGATGATGAAGAACGACGGGGACTGGTGCGGGGAGTTTGCGGAGCGCGGGGCAGCGGCGGTTGCGGAGTCTGAGGGGAAGCCTGGGCGCGGTCGGCGGCTGAAAGAGTCTGAGCGCGACATGGGCGGCACGCCATGACGCCGTTCGTCGCTGACGCCATCGAGGAGCGCCGGGCCATCTGCGAGGCGGACGGCATTACGGGCGCAGCTCTGGCGGCGGCGATCGAGCACACGCGGGAATGGGCCGCGCGAATCGAGCGCGAGCAATGAACGCGGAGGCGATCGAGCAGACGATCACGCCGAACTCACGGATTCCGATGGGGATGGCGTGGGCGATTCTGACGGTGATGTGCGGCGGGGCGTTTCTTGCGGGTCAAGCGAACGCGAAGATCGACGACGCTGCGGCCAAATCGGACAAGAACGGGGTTGACCTGAAGGACTTCCGGGAGGAAGTGAAGGGTGAGTTCCGCGAGATCAAGAAGACTCTCGACGAGATGCGCGAGAGGATGCAGCAGATGGAGTTGAGCAGGGCGAAGTAGCCAGACACAAAGCGGCCTTTGCCAGATGGTCGCGGAGTTCCGATGTGCGGTTTGAAACAAAACTTGGAATCGTGCTTGCGATCGTGTCAGCGGTCGGTGGCGCGATTTTGTGCGTTGAGGTCATGAACTACGAGTCCATTTCGAAGCTGGTCGAGTCAAACAAGCGAGGAGTTCAGATGACCACGGTGACATCGAGTTGGACGAGCGGCGGGATTTTGCGGACGGTGACGACGACGCGGCGCGACGGCGAGAGTGCCGAGGATTGGGCGCGTCGGCATCAGGAAGAAGTCGATGCGCTGTTGCTGTTGTTTCCGAAGGACCCGTGATGCCAACCACGAACGAAGCCCTGATTCACAAGCTGCTGTGCCGGATGGCCGTGCTCATTGAGCGAGAGGCGGATCGGCGCGGCGTTCACGCGATGGATTTCGTTGAAGTGGTGGCGGACCGGATCGTCAGCAAGGCGCTTTCGATGATCGAAACCGAGCCCAAGGACGGCGTGGCGGGCTGCTGATGGACCGACGCGGACTTCTGCGCTCGCTTTTCGTGTTGCCGGTGGCTGCGGCTTCCGTGTCGTCCGTAAATGCGGACGAGGAAGAGATCGTGCGCGTCGAGCTTGGCCCCGGTGACGCGATGACGGCAACGTTCGATGGCGAAGCGCGAATCCGCGTGAAGTACGCGGACGAGGAATGATGAATGGCTGCTGAGACGCTTCCGATCAAGATCGAGCGCGGCGCGAACTACGACGAGCAATGGACGTGGGCCGACGACTCGCAAGTGCCGATCGACTTGACCGGCTACTCCGGCGCGTTGACGGTCCACGTCATCGGCTCACCTGGGGACGCCGTTTTGACGGCGACCACGGGAAACGGGAAGCTCGCTCTTGGCGGCGCTCTTGGAACCATCGACATCGACTTCACGGCGGCTGACACGCTCGCGGTTGCTGCTGGCGACTACTACTACGTTCTCGAGCTGACGAGCGGAGGCGGCATCGTTTACCGGGTTTCCGAAGGCATTGCGAAAGTGGTGGAGCGATGACGGTTTTGCTTGTTTCGGCGCGTGGTCCCCAAGGCGCGAGCAACGGCACGGTCACCGTTGGCACGGGCGTTGGGACGCAGGGCAACTACAACGCGAGCAGCTACGGAGGCAACTCGGCGCTCGCCGTGGCTGCGGCGCTGTCCGCTTCCAAGCGTGTGACGCTGCTTCCTGATTCGCACACGTTCGCGACCCCAGTAACGGTGAGCCAAGACGATGCAACGATCGAGGGATACGGGGCGACGATCACGCCGACGTCCACGACGACTTCGACCGGGCAGTTGTTCGAAGTGACCGGCGACGGCGTTCGCATTCTTGGCGGGCGCGTGAACCTCACGCAGTTCACGGAATCGCAGTACGTGATTCGCGGTAACTCGGCTGACCAGCTCTTGGTTTCCGATCTCGTCGTTGACGACCAGATCGCGCCGGGCTCGTACACGAACGCTATGGTTCTGTTCCGCATGGACGGCTGCAACTCGCCGGTCCTTCGCAACAACCACGTCATGCCGAACAAGGGCCTACAGGTCTACTACGGCCGCAGCTGCTACTCGATGACGATCGACAACCCGATGACGGGCGAGAAGTGGACCGATTCGACGCTCTGCGATGCGGTCTACATGTTCAATGACTGCACGCACTCGCTGGTTCGCGGTGGCTATGCGTTCGGGCTCGGCACGTCTGGAAGCAAGCTGTCGTATGTGATGCGCGCGTGGAATACGTCGGGATCGGTTCACCACGTCCGCATCGACGGCGGCTACTACGAAACGATCATGGTTTCGCGCGCCTTCCAGGTCGAAGGCGGACGCCACGCTGAGTTCGAGAATATGTCCGTTGCGTCGTTCACGGAAACCGACGTCGGCATCTTCTGCGCGATCGGATCGACCGGAGACGCGACCGGAACTGCGGTCACAAACTTCGAACTTCAGAACATCCGCTCGCACGACAACAGCAAGGCCGGGACGAACGGGGCGCTTCTGTACGGGCGCTTGGCGACTCGCGTGTTCATGCAGAACTGCCGCCACCTTGAGGCCTATTCGCAGATGTCGCGCATGGACACGACGAACGTCAACACGTTCCTGGCATACGACAACGTGGCGACCTCATCGCAGGCGTCGGCATCGTTCGTCACGCAAGATGCGAGCACCTACATCGGATCGGCATCAACGACGAACTGGCGTATGCGGAACTGCTATGCGTTCGGCTCTGGATCGAACGGCTTCCAGAAGTGGCACACCACCGCGCCGACTGGCGCGGACGTGTCGGACTGCGGGCCGTGATATGCCGCTTCAGCCCGAGCAGGAAGCCTTCATTCGACGTGAGCAAGCGCGGGTCATCCCGGTCTACGACCGGCGCGGGCGCGCGTCGAATCCGCTGTTCGCGCAGACGGTTTACTACGCGGTGCGCGCGTCGATCTTGGACGCGATCAACGGCGGGCAGATGCCGCGACCTGCGGCGATCGAGGCGTTGAAGCAGATGGTCGCCGGGACTTTTCGCGATCAAAACGACTGCTTTTGCAAAATCCCAGAGAGGCTACGCATGGATGCGTTGCGCCTCGTGACGTGGGTGCAGTTCAAGATTGGCGCGAAGCAGCGGGAGACATCGCATGTTTCCTGAGGACGACATCGAAGCCAAGGCGGAAGCCGATCGGCAAGCGGTCATTCGCGCCATGCACGATCATGGGCTTGGCCTGAAAGAGATCGGCGAGGGCATTTCGGCGCTCGCGCATAGCGAGGACGAAGACATCAAGTCGCGCGGGCTTCGCATGGCGATCGAGATCATGGCGCTAACGCCGTCGCGCGTGCAGAAGCATCGCGTTCAAAGCGAGCAGCGGATTCTGTCGGTGCGCTTCGACGGCAAGCCGAACCAGTTGGGCATTGACGACGGAATGATCCGTCGCCTGCCCGCAGAACAAAGGCAAAAGGCCATCGAGGTGATGGCGGCACTCAAGGCGATTGCGCCGGAAGACGGCGCGGAGGTTCCCAATGGCGGGCCGTGAAGCGACTGCGTTTATTCAGTACATCGTGAACGCGACCGTGAAGGACACCACGACAGGCGTTCGGTTGTCGGTCCCGGAAGCCGAGGAGTCGGTTTCTGGCGAGTACCGATTCAACGTCTCTGGCATCGGTGACCTTCAATGCGATCGTGTGCTGCCGTTCGTCGGGACGCTTTCGACGTCCGGCACGGCTGACCTCGACTTCGCGGGCGCGGTTGACGACTCGATCGGGCAATCGGTCACGATGACCGAGATTTGCGCGATCATGGTTCGCAACCGAACGACGACTGCCGGCGCTGTTCTTCGTGTCGGCGGTACGGGCGGCGGCGCTCCGTTGGCCGGCCTGTTCGGCGCGACGAACGATTACATCAACGTCGGCCCTGGCGGCATCATGCTGTGGGTGTCGCCGAACGATGGCCAGGGCGTGCCGGTCACGGCGACGACGGCGGACATCCTGCGCCTCACGAATGCGTCGGGTTCGTCCACGCTGTCGTACGAAGTTCTCGTGCTCGGTCGATCGGCCTAAACCAAGTGTCGAAGATCGCGGGCGGTGACACGGACGCGCAACGGGAGCAGCGGCGAACGGAGGAACGATTCCTCCCGTCGCTGTGGGCTGAGCGCCACCGTGTCATCGCGCGCGGGCTGTGGTCGTTCGTGGGGCGCGAATACCTCCGCGCGCCCCACGACGATTTTTCCCGTCACGTCGTTGTCAAGAAAGCGGCGCAACTCGGGTGGACCGAGATGGCGCAGAACCGTATCGCGCACTCTGCCGACATGGGCATTTCGTGCATGATGGTTCTGCCGACCGACGACGACGTGAAGCGCCATTCGAAGGCGCGGTTCAAGGAACTGTGCGAGTCGTCGTCGTATATCGGCGAGATGTTCCGCGAGACGGACTCGGTGGACGTGAAGCGGGCGCTTCATGCCGCCGTCTACTTCGAAGGCGCGGTGTCGGAGTCTGCCGCGCACTCGGTCCCGATCGGCGGGCTGGTCATCGACGAGCTGGACCTGTGCACGCCTGCGGTGGTCGAGAAGTTCGACCTTCGCCTTTCGGGCCATTCGAACCCGTGGCGCATGGACATCTCGACGCCACACGCGCCCGGCGGGCCGGTCGATACGAGCTACGCGGATTCTGACCAAAAGCGGTGGATCGTCGGTTGCCCGAAGTGCGAGTGGACCGGGCCGCTGTCCGAGGAAGGCCCGTTCGACTCGTGGACGCTCGTGACGTGGGAGAACTTCCCGACGATCCCCGAGCGCGACCGCATGGAGGCCGTGGCAAAGACCGCGCGCGTCAAGTGCCCGGGCTGTGGTTCCACGTGGACCGAAAAGCAGCGCAAGGCGTCGGTCTCGGCCGGCAAGTGGGTGGCGACGTACCCCGACCGCATGACGAGCGGGTACGCGATCAACCAGCTTTGTTCGTCCACGGTGGACGTGTCCGAGTTCGTGCTGCACTACTTCAAGGCGCACCACGATCCGAACCCGGACAAGATGCGCGAGTTCATCAACCAGCGCGTTGGCGAACCGTTCGTCGGTGAGGGCGAGCAGATCACGGAAACGATGGTTCGCGCGCTTGTCACGGCACCTCGCAACCCGATCGAGGCCAACGGAACGACGTCGATCGGCGCGGACATCGGCAAGAAGATTCACGCCGTCGTCGGACACCGGCTGAACGGAAAGCTGGTCGTCCAATCGTCGCACGAGCTTGACGGATGGGACGATCTCGACGACTTGATCGCGGCGACCGGCGCGGCGTCTGTGGTCGTGGACCGCATGCCCGAGGCGCGCAACTCCGAGGAGTTCTGCGCGCGGCATCCCGGCGTGGCCTATCGCGCGTACCACCCCGAAGGGATGCGCGAGACGTACAACTGGGATTCGCAGACGAGCGTGGTTCAGATCGCGCACGCGCCTGCGGTCGATCTACTTCAGAACCGCATCCGTCACGCGACGGTCGAGTTCTGGGATCGCGGTCGCACGGCGCTCTTGGTCGCGCACATGCTGAACGTCAACGTCGTGCTCGAAGAGAACTCGCGCGGCTTCAAAGAACGGCGCGTCGTGAAGAACGGCAAGCCCGACCACTTGGCGTTTGCGTGCGTGTACCTGGAAGCGGCGGCGTCACGGTTCGCCGAGTCGCATGGGCGCGAGGTCGCGATGCCGGCGGGCGACCGCGAGGCGTTCGAGACGGTCGGAAGCAGCAGCGGATTCGAGTCGGCGGCGGATTGGTCGAGCGGTACAGACGACGAGCGGTCGCGATGGGAGCGGTTCTAATGGCGCGCAAGTCAACGAAGCACGCAGCGACGGCGCAGCAACCGACGCATGACACCGATGGTCTGCGCGAGGTCCGCGTCATCGACTTTATCGGTGACGTGAAGGACGCATATCTCGACGAGCTTCGCGAGACGCAAGACGCCTTCCGCGACCCGTCCAAGCTGTTCGCGTCTGACGGCGTGTATTTCGCGTTCGACCCAAAGCGGTTCTTCCACGACGACGGAACATTCAAAGAGTCGGCGCGCAATCTCCCCGAATCGGTGCGGTCGCGGCTCGCTGAGAAGATCGTATTCGATCCGCGCACGATGGCGGTCCCGATCGGCACTGGCGACGAGATGACGAAGCAGGCGATGGAAGATCGTCTGTGGAACAACGGCTCGGGAAACACGGTCGTATCGCTCGGCTCGGTGAATCTCACGCAGGCGCAAAAGCAGGCGTGCGGGATGTACGCCAACCACCCGCTCGGAAAGAACATCGTCCGCAATCTGACGACGTTGACGATGGGTGAAGGCGTGACGATCAACTGGACGCCGAAGGATGAACGCAAGAGCGGCGAGCGCACGAAGGAAAAGTGGCTGAAGTGGGAGACGGAGAACCGCTTCCAGCAGTTCATCCGTGACGACGTTCGTACGGCGTACGTCTGCGGCGAAGTGTTCACGCTCTGGAGCGAGAAGTCGCGGACGTTCGGGCTGGTCGAGCCGGACCGCGTGGACCGCATCTTCTACGACACGACGAGCGCGCGGAAGGTCGTCGGGTATCGGGTTCAGCAGGGCTACGGAATGCCGCCCGCGTACGTCAGTGCGGCGGACATGTGGCACCTCAAGTTCGACTGCCTTGGCAACGTGCCGCGCGGGATTCCGCGAATGCTGCCGGTGTTCGTGGACATGCGGCGGTGGTCGCTGTTCGTCGAGAACCGCCACTGGGTCAACATGGTGCGTGCGCGCATCCCGTTGATCTTCGAATCGCAGTCGTCCGGCGCGCAGATTCAAACGCTGAAGTCGCGGTTCGGGACGATCCCCGGACCGGGGACAACGGTGTTTCTGCCATCGAACACGAAGGCGGTTTTCCCGACGCACAGCATCGGCGCGTCCGACGTCATGGAGGACCGCAAGCTCTTGGAGTCGGCAATCGCGGCTGGCGTGTCCATGCCGATCATGCTCGTAACCGGCGACTTGTCGGCGACGTACTCGTCGGGCGTGCTCCAGGAATCGCCGCTCGTTCGGGACATCGAGGACTCCCGCGACCTAATCCGCGAGATGATCGAGTGGATGGTCACCAAGGTCATGAACAAGACCTCGGAAGAGTTCTCGGTCCAGTACGCGCCCGTGGTTCGCCGCAACTTCGCGGACGTCGCGGCTGCTGCCGTGGCCCTGAAGGAGTCCGGCATCTGGTCACACCAAACCGCGTGCGAGAGCACGGGCAAGTCTTGGGCCGACGTGGACGGCGAGCAGGAGCGCATCACGCGCGAGGAGTCGGAAGGGTTCATGTCCGACACGGGCGTTGTCGATCCGTTCCAGAAGCAGCAAGACGGCGGCGTCGGCGCTCCGACCACCGGGACGGCAATGGGCGGATCGTCGCGCACGAAGGCCGCTGGCGGTGACGGCGAGGGCTGATCCGATGGCCGAGTACGCGGTAAGCGACGAGCTTCGGCGCGACCTGGAGCGGCGCTACAAGCGCATTGCTCCGGCTGGAGATTCGCCGGAGCGGCACGGCTTCGTCATGGACGCCGTGGTCGCGTGCGCGCTCGTCATCGCGCGGGCGTGCCCGGATTCGCGCGAGCGGGGCGCGGCGTTTGCTCGGCTGGAAGAGGCGCAGTTCTGGGCGAACGCAGCGATTGCGCGGCACCCGCAATGCTGACCGAAACCGCGATCCCCAAGGGCAAGCTGACGGTCAACGACAAGCTCCTGCGCGACCTTATCCGGTCGCGGGTCAAGCTCAACCAAATCGAGCTTCGCGTGTTCCGGCGCGACGTGCTGCCGATCTTGCGCGACGTCGAATCCGAATTGGTCCAAGTGCTCGGCTCGTTCGATCCCGACGACGTGGCGACCAAGCAGCGCGAGCGGGAACTGTTGCGCGAAGTCCGCGCGATGATCGAGAACGCGACGGGCAAGATCCCGCCAGCCTTGGAAGGCGCGATCACGGACGCGGCAAAGCGTGAAGTCCGGCTTGTCCGCTCGTCGATGGTCAAGGCCGTGCCCGAGTTCGAGGCCGTGCTTGGCCGTGGGATTCCGGTTGAGCAGTTGGCGCAGATCACGCAGCGGACGACCAAGACGCTGCTGGAACCGTTCGCCGCGACATGGGGCGAGGACTCGCTTGCTCGCGTGAAGCGTCAGCTTGGGGCTTCGGTGAGTCTCGGCGAGGATATGCGCGAAGCCGCGCGGCGCGTCCAGTCGGTTATCCCAGCAACGCGCAGCCAAGCGCTCGGCATCGCGCGGACTGGAATCCAGCGGGCGGCGAATCTCGCGCATGACGCCTACCGCGAGCAACCGGAAACGCGCGAGCTGGTGAAGGGCGTTCAGGCCGTTGCCACGCTCGACGCGCGGACGTGTGTTGTGTGCGCCGGGCTCGACGGGAAGTGGTGGAGCTACAAGCGTGACCCGACCGCTGACGGGCTGTATTCGGAGAGGCCGAGGTATCCGATCCATCCGTCCGACAGGTGCGTTCTAGTTGACGTTCTCAAGTCCGGCGACGAAATCGGATTGCCCGGTTTGGACTTTGACAAGGGCACGCGCGCGAGCATGGACGGGCAAGTTCCCGAGGGCTTGACGTTTCCTGATTGGCTGAAGTCGCAGCCGGTCGGCGTCCAGAAAAGCGTGCTCGGCCCGGCGCGATGGGAACTCTGGAAAAGCGGGCAGGCGGATTTCTCAGATTTCAGCGTGGCCCATCGAGCGCGAACGTTGGCGGAACTCGGTGAAGTTCTGTAGCCAATCGCGTCAAATTTGATTCGAAACGATACCGCGAAAGCGCGCGAAGTCTGTTCTAGGCAAAGCTCGAGAACGCGCGCAAACGTAGGATCTGGAACGAGCGCCTTCGGTTCTCCGTACTGCCGCGCATGAAGCGCATTACCGAACGGCTCGACGAGGCGTTTTCAGGCACCGAGGTTGACGCGACGGCAAACGTCGTTCGCAACGTCTCGCTGCTTGGCCTCGACTCGAAGAACGGCTACCGCTACGCAGAGAGCGCGGCGCGCAAGGCTGTCACGGATGGTCTGTACGACAACGCGCATGTCTACGCCGACCACGCGCCCGAAGGCGCGACCGGCCCGCGCGGCGTCCCCGAACTCGTCGGCAAGGTGCTTGGCAAGGCTCGCTTCGACGAGTCCCGCAAGCGCGTGGTTGCCGACGTTCGGATCATCAAGGCTTCGCCGCTCGGCCCGATGTTCCTCGAAATGGCGTCGGACCCGGACCTGTCGCGCACGGTCGGCATGAGCCACGACTGCGACGGCGACCTCAACGAAGCAACCAAGACGGTGACGGCGATTTCGCGCGTTCACTCGGTCGATTTCGTAACCCGTCCCGCGACTACGGGCGGCATTCACGAGCACACGAAGGAGCCAAAGGACATGGACGAGAAGGAAGCGAAGGAACTGCGCGAGCAGTTGGATGCCGCCAAGAAGGCGAATGAAGCCGCCACGAAGGCGCTGAAGGAAGCGAACGACGCGCGCGAAGCCGCCGACAAGGCCGCTGCCGAGCTGCGCGAGCAAGTCGCGAAGCGCGAGACGTTGGCGCTCGTCGAAAGCGAGTCCGCCGACCTTCCCGAGTCCGCGCGTGAATCGCTCCGCGAGGACTTCCGGGACCGCGCCGAGAAGCCGGAAGTCGTCAAGGCCGCTGTCTCGCGCATCCGCAAGGTGCTCGAAGGCGTCGGCGCGAAGAACATTCACGGTGCGCCGATCACTGCGGCGGGTCCGCGATTCGACGCGGGCGATGTCAAGCCGGGCGAGGACGCGAAGCTCCTGGAGTCCGTCATCGGTCGCTTCGCAATCCGCGCCCCTGGCAAGAACTGAACAACGAAAGAAGGAGCTGAAACATGGCTGTTGGAAGTGTTCGCCCGATTCACGGGCAAACCGAAATCGCGGGGTTCAAGGTGAACGCCTCGACCGCGATCAACGAAGGTGAGATGGTCACGTTTACCGTCTCGACCGGTCTTATCGCCGCTGCGGCGGATTCCTGCACGACCGGAATCATCGGCGTTGCGGCGAAGTCCGGCGCGGTCTCGACGATCATCCCCGTCTACCTGAACGGTGTGTTCGAAGCGACCGCCGCGTCCGGCGTGAACTTCGCGCCCGGAGCCGTTGTCTACGTCGCCGCGTCGCAGGAGATCGACGCAGGCTCGACGTCTGACGTCTCGGTTGGCGTCGTTGTCGATACCGACCCGACCTCGGCTGGCAAGGTTCGTTTCCGTCTCCAGCGTTCGCGCGTGACCGCGAACACCATCGACACCCCAGTCACGCACGCCTGAACGGAAGGAACAAGGAAACACACATGGGTATTCTCACGATCGACAAGGCGCGCAAGATCAAGGAAAGCGCCCGACTCAACGCGAACCAGCGCTCGATGTTGCGAGACATCGAGTCCGGGTCATGCGACATGAAGATCGGCGCTCTGCGCGAAGCTCTCGGTTCGGACGTGTTCGACGCGATCAACCTCGATGCGTCGCACAACTCGGTGCAGGCTGGCTATGGATCGGTTCCCGATCACTGGCGCAAGCTCTGCGTCGTCAAGTCCACCCGCGACTTCAAGAGCGTCAACGTCTCGTCGCTGGCTGGCTTTGCCCCGCCGCCCGAGGTTCCGCAGAACTCGCTGTACCCCGAAGCCGTTCTGAGCGATCAGAAGATCACGTACCCGATCAAGAAGTACGGTGATATTCTCCGCTTGTCGCTCGAAGCGATGATGAACGATGAGATGGGTGCGTTCCAGCAGAACGCTTTCGAGCGCGGCAAGGCGTTCGCGACGGGCCTGAACGAGTTCGTCATCGGTACGAACTTCGACGACTCGCCGACCTTCGAAGTCACCGGCAACACCCTGTGGGGTGGCACCGGCCACAACAACAAGAACACCGGCTCGGGGCTGTCGTTGGCGACGGTCGAGACGGCGATCGCGAAGTTGATGGCGCAGACTGGCCGCGCGGGCGAGCAGATTTACCTCTACCCGAAGTACATCGTGTGCTCGCCGTCGCTGATGATGCAGGCGAACGACATCGTTCGCTCGCAGCAGAAGGTCGGCGGTTCCACGACGGTCGGTCTGAACAACACGATCGCTTCGCTCGGCCTCGAAGTCATCGTGTCGCCGCACATCAACGGCACGGCGACGACGTGGTACTTGCTGTCTGGTCCGATGATCGAGATGAGCTTCGTTGACGGCAAGACGGAGCCGGAAGTGTTCATCGAGCCGGACAACACCGGGACGGCGTTCAGCATGGACGCGACGTCGGTGAAGATGCGGATGTGCTACGGCGGCGAAGTGTTCGACTTCCGCCCGGGTGTGCAGTCCACGGTCGCGTAATCCGGTTCCGACAGCGGATGAGTTCGCCCTCGGCTTTGGCTTTTGCTGGCCGAGCCGAGGGCGGTTCTTTTAGGGGCTCCACATGGTCAACATGGACAGCGGCATTTCGAACGTTCAATCGGTCGTCGTAAGCGCGAACTCTGACGCGCTTGTGACCGGGCCTTGCCGCATCCTGATGATCTCGCAGAACGCGAGCACGGGCGGGACGGATACGACGTACGAGGTTTTCGACGCGCTGACCGGAGCTGGAACCGCGATCCTGTTCTCGCGCACGCTGTCCATTTCGCTCTGCCAGCCGATCGGGCTCCCTGGCGTGAAGTGCTCGACCGGCATTTCCGTGAAAAAGACCGGCGCGGGCGACAGCAAGTTCACGATTGTCTGGACGCGGTGAGAAGTGACCGCGACCTACAACACCACGTCACCAACGGATCGTGACCGCCTTCGCTTGAAGATCGGCGACACCAACACGTCGCATCCGATATTCGAGGATGAAGAGTTGGACATGATCTTGGATGAGGACGCCGAGGTGTTGCTTGCGGCGGCGAGCGCGTGCCGGATCATCGCAGCGAGCGCGAGTCGGCAGGCTGTCGCGCTCTCGTTGCCGGGCGTGACGATCTCGAAAACGAGCATCCCCGACAAGTTCC
>ERZ650311.203-NODE-203-length-41112-cov-10.795918_pt1 | contig 41112 bp, 43 predicted proteins | sample MGYA00376247_ERZ650311 | MGnify/ENA primary metagenome ERZ650311 (study PRJEB26733, sample SAMN07839324) | wastewater metagenome | biome: small river; feature: stream; material: water | place: USA: North Carolina | collected 2016-07-28 ...
ACCGGTGAAGCGGAAACGCTTCTTGGCGCCCGAGTGGGTCTTCTGCTTTGGCATTGCTTTCTCCTAGTTCTGGTCGACTATTCAGCCGACGCGGTTGGTTGGACTGCCTCGCTGGCTTCCGGCGCCGACTTCTCGACGCGTTCTGCTGCGCGCTTGGCTTCGGCCTTGGCCTCTGCCTTGTTCTTCAATGGACCGATGACCATCACCATGTTGCGACCATCAATCGATGGACTGGATTCAACCGAACCCAGGGTGTTGATCTCTTCGGCAAGCTTTTGGAGCAGCTTGAAGCCCATTTCTGGACGGGACTGCTCGCGACCACGGAACACGACCATGACCTTCACCTTGTCGCCAGCCTTGAGGAATTTCTCAATCTGGCCACGCTTGGTGCCGTAGTCGTGATCATCGATCTTTAGTCCGAAACGAACCGTCTTCAAGACGGTGTTGACCTGGTTCTTACGAGCCTCGCGCACCTTCTGCGCGGCCTCGTACTTGAACTTGCCATAGTCCATCAGCTTTGCAACTGGTGGCTTGGACATCGGTGCAACCTCGACTAGGTCAAGGTCGGCCTCTTGCGCCATGCGCAGGGCGTCTTCAATACGGACTACACCAACCTGCTCTCCGTTTGGGCCGACGAGGCGGACCTCTGGCACACGGATGCGCTCGTTGATACGTGGATCGCTGATCTGTTGCTCCTATGACGTGACTTGGCCGACATCATGGGCATGACGCGGCAAGAGTGGCCACGTCCATAGGCAAAAAGCCAAATAAACGCACAGAACTGTAAGTTCTTGGGCAACCCGGCCATCATTTATGAAAGCGATGAACGCGGGTGGGAACTGAATCCACTTCTGACCGAGGCAAGCCTCGGAGCCGTGGGTTAGTCTATCAGGGTTAGTTAGCAAGAGTAAAGCCCCCACTTTTCGCGGTGCCGGGCGGAATCGATTCGAATGACCGAACAGCACCCCACCGAGGCAAATGCCGAGATCCTTACCGACCTTGCCGACATCCCGGCGGTCGAGGTAGTCGGTCGATACTTTGTCGAGTTGCTGAACCTTGCCGCAGTTCACTGCGGACTAGCGGAAGACGGCCGTCCGGCCGATTTGGACGAGGCTCGCAAGTACATCGACGCCGCGGCTGGAATGCTGACCGCAGTATCTGGCTACATGGGCGACCAGCACGCCCGAATCTGGCGCAACGCCCTGCGCGAGGTTCAACTGGCTTTCCGCGAAGAGTCTTCTGTGAAAGACGCCCCCGGACAGGGGCCAGGCGAAAAGTTCACCGGTCCGGTCGCGTAAGAAGCTTCAAACCCGACTGACCGCTCGGCTAAATGCCCAGTTGGCCACGGATCTTTTGGATCGCACCGGCCTGGTCAAATTCCGGCTTTCCCGGGCCGACCTCTTGAAATTCCAGGTGGAACCGGTCGGTGCTCGGTGGTCCCCAGATCAGCAAGCCGTAACCCGGGCCACCCCCTCCATGACCGACCAGTTTGGCGGGGTTTCCGTCTGCCATGAACCCAAAGTTGTATCCAGGATTGTCAGACCCGGTGTCTGGGTATGGCACCGAGATTAATCCCGCCTGGTGCCCGTGGGTTTCCGCTCGGTGGGCGGCTAGGCGCGCGAAACCAGGGACGAGCGATTCGGGATCAGCCAAGAATGTCCCCGAATAAACCCACTTCGGGTCGTAGTCGCGCAGTTCCGGGGTTTCAAAGGCACCAAGTGATTCCCACTCGGCCACGTCGGAGCCTGGGACCAGGCCGACCTTGCCGAAGACGTGCTCGACCAAAGCGTCGAAGTAACTCAAACCGGTTTGCTTCTGCACCAGCAGGCGAAGTAGCAGGTAACCGATGTTTGAGTATTGAAAGCCGTCATTTTGGTGCGGTAATGCCTCGCAGCGGTCCAGCAATTCCGCCACCGGCCAGGCCGGGGTTCGCTGCGCTACGGCGGCGTGATAATCCGCTAGGCGGCCGTAGTCATCCAGGCCCGAACTGTGGTTGAGCAACGCACCGATGGTCCGGCGGCCGTAAACCGGCGCCAAGTCAAGGTGGCTGCCGATCTCGTCATTCAGATCCAGCCCCAGGCTCAAGACAGCTTCAGCCAGGAAAGGTTTGGAAATCGAGTAGACCGGAATCATCTAGACCAGCTTCACACCCATGGAGTCGATTTCGCTGGCGATGGTTTCGTTCGATGCCCAACCCGCAGCGAGCCGTTGCAACATCTCATCTAGATCGATTTGGCTTAGCCCCGGTATCAACTTGAGATAAATCAAGACCTCTGGACCGCGTAGCAGTGACATCGGGTCACCGTTTTGAATGGCGAAGTTTTCGACCTGCGGCTCGGTGTCAATCACCGCGGCAAAGGCCTGCTTCACCCGAGCATTACGAACTGGATGGATCCAGGCTTTTCCCTCTGCCAGCGCGCGGAAAGAATTCTTGCGCACGGCAAATTCGGTTGGACTGCCCGGGTCAAGGATGATGCGTCCGTTGCCCTCCGATGCGGCAGCCAAAGCAACCCTGCTTGCCTCTATTGGCACGGGACGCGCTTTGGGATTCCACGCGGTCATCGCTGCCACCGAGCTGAAAACTGGCAGCGCGACCTGTCCGTCAGGGCTCTGTACCGAAACGATGGAAAGGTCTGCGCTCTTGTCCACGGTGTGACCATGGGCACCCTCGCCGGACTCGCCAAGATTTGCAATTAGTGGCACCAGGAGGCGAGCCTCGTGGAGAGCGGTTAAGACATTTTCTTGAAGTTCCACCTCGCCGCGGAAGGCCTCCAAGGCCCGCAGTAGCGCCGGGTCAGCGGTGCCGTCATCGCCCGCCCAGGGGTTTGGCTCGAAGTGACGACCCTCCCACGGTACACCAGCCGAATCGGCAAGGCGATCCGGATTGATGTGCTGGTAGTCGTGAGCCATTGGGAACCTAGTGGCCGTTGGCTACCGCGAGCGCCTCTTCGAGGGTGAAGCGGCCCGCATAGAGGCTCTTACCCAGGATGGCGCCTTCGAGTCCAAGCTGAACCAAAGCGTAGAGGTCGGAAATGTCCTGCAGGCTGCTGATGCCACCAGACGCCACCACAGGCTTGCTGGTGCGCTCCATGACCTGTTTCAGAAGATCGATGTTTGGTCCGCGCAAGGTGCCGTCTTTGGTTACGTCGGTAACTACGTAACGTGGGCAACCCGCATCTTCGAGGCGAGCCAGGACCTCCCAGAGGTCACCGCCCTCCTTGGTCCAGCCGCGAGCCGCAAGGGTGGTGCCACGGACATCCAATCCGACCGCAATCTTGTCGCCGTGCTTGGCGATTACCCGGGCAGTCCACTCCGGATCCTCCAGGGCTGCGGTTCCGAGGTTGACTCGAGTAGCACCTGCCTCTAAGGCGGACTCTAGCGAAGCGTCGTCACGGATACCACCCGATAGCTCTATCTTCACCGAGGATGATGCAGCCACAACACGACGGATGACATCGCGGTTGTCGCCGCGACCGAAAGCTGCATCGAGGTCCACCAGGTGGATCCACTCGGCGCCAGCAGTAATCCAAGCTTGAGCAGCCTCAACTGGGTCGCCGTAGTCGGTTTCACTGCCAGCCTCACCTTGGGTTAGGCGAACAGCCTTGCCGTCGGCGACGTCAACAGCTGGGAGGAGTTCGAGGTAGTTGTTTGGCACGATGTTACTTTCTGCTTGTGTCTAGAAACTATTGACCCAATTAGTCAGCAGGCGAATGCCAGCCTGGCCAGACTTTTCTGGGTGAAACTGAGTGGCCATCAATGGCCCGTTTTCTACAGCCGCCACAAATGGCCCGCCGTAGTTTGCCCAGGTCACTTTTGGAGGCGCAAACGGACCGCCACCAAGTTCCGGGAAGTGCTGGACGCCATAGGAGTGCACGAAGTAGAAGCGCTCATCGGCGATGCCCTGAAACAGCACCGAGTCCGCCGGTGCCGAAACCGTGTCCCATCCCATGTGGGGCAGCATCGGTGCGGCGAGCTTGTCCACCACTCCCGGCCACTGGCCTAAACCTTCGGTCTCAACTCCATGCTCCACACCCTGCTCAAACATGACCTGAAGCCCGACACAGATGCCCAAAACGGGTTTACCGGCAATCAGACGCTGCTCGATGAGGCGAGCCCCGCCCACCTTGGCTAGCTGTTGCATCACGGCCTCAAAGGCCCCAACGCCGGGCACAACTAACCCATCTGCAGCCATTACGGCAGCGGCATCGGAAGTTAGCTGAACATCGGCACCGGCGGCAGCGACTGCCTTTGCCACCGAGTGCACATTGCCGGAGCCGTAGTCGAGAACGACTACAGTCGGTTGGGTCACAGGGCGCCCTTGGTGCTTGGAATGCCTACAACGCGAGCGTCAGGCTCTACCGCCTTGCGGAATGCGCGAGCGAATGCCTTGAACTCGGTTTCGGCGATGTGGTGTGGGTCACGACCGTCTAGGACAGTAACGTGCACGGTCAGACCAGCGTTGTAGGCGATAGCCTCGAAAACGTGACGAACCATGCTGCCGGTAAAGTGACCGCCAATCAGGTGAAACTCGAAGCCGGCAGGCTCGCCCTTGTGGACCAGGTAGGGACGGCCAGAAACATCAACAACCGCGCGAACCAGGGCGTCGTCCAGTGGGACGGTGGCATCACCGTAGCGGCCAATGCCAGCCTTGTCTCCGAGTGCCTGCTTGATGGCCTGACCCAGAACGATTGCGGTGTCCTCAACGGTGTGGTGGACGTCGATCTCGGTGTCTCCCGATGCCTTGACGGTGAGATCGATCAGCGAGTGCTTGGCGAAGGCAGTCAGCAGGTGGTCGAAGAAAGGCACGGTCGTGCTGATCTCGGACTTACCGGTTCCATCGAGGTTGATGCTCAACTCGATGGCAGACTCACTGGTCTTGCGGCTCAGGGCTGCGGTGCGACTCATCGTCAGTGCCTTTCCGGGGAGATGTGCCAAATGGCACCTTCCAAGTTTATCCGAGGTTGTTTAGGCCAAAACCTCTCGGAGGGCATTCAAGAAGGCGCTGGTTTCGGTCTCGGTTCCAGCGGTGACACGCAAAGTTCCAGGGATTCCGACATTCCGAATCAAGATGTCTCGCTCTAGCAGGGCCTGCCAAACCGCATCGTTATCCTCCAGGCCACCGAAGAGCACAAAGTTGGCGTCCGAGGCGTAGACGTCTAAGCCCATCGCCTCAAGCTCGATGACGATTCGGTCGCGCTGACCCCGGATGTCATCCACATTCGCCAACAGCGCTTTGGAGTGGGCAAGAGCGCCCTCGGCGGCAGCTTGGGTGAACGAGCTGAGGTGATACGGCAAGCGAACCAGACGCAGCGCATCAATCACCGCTGGGTCTGCCATCAGGTAACCAACTCGCGCGCCTGCAAATGCGAAGGCTTTGCTCATGGTTCGGCTCACCAGCAAGCGTGGGCGACCGGCAAGCAGATTGATCGCGGTCACCGATGTGTCGTGGGCAAACTCGGCGTACGCCTCGTCAACCACCACGATTCCTCCGTACTCGTCTGCAGCTTCGTATGCAGCCTCGATGCAGTCGATCGAAAGCGGAGTGCCGGTTGGGTTGTTTGGAGAGCAGAGCATGATGATGTTTGGCTGGTGTTCCCGGATGGCAGCGGCAACGTACTCTGCCGTCAGCTCATAACGCTCTTGGCGAGGAACGGCGATGTACTGGGTACCGGTTCCCTCAGCAATCAACGGGTACATGGAATAGGTGGGAACAAACCCCAAGGCCGAACGACCTGGCCCGCCAAAAGCCTGGAAGATGTGCTGAAGAACCTCGTTTGAGCCATTTGCCGCCCAAACCTGCGCGGGCGCTACCCCACGACCGATGTAGTCGGCTAGCGCTGCACGAAGACCTTCGAACTCTCGATCCGGGTAGCGGTTGACTTCAAGGACCGCGCCGGCGAGACGCTGAACGATGTCTATCGCGGCTTCCTCGGGTATCCGATGTGAGTTCTCGTTGACGTTCAAAGCAACGGAAACGGCAAGCTGCGGAGCACCGTATGGCTTGCGGCCAACGAGGTCTGCGCGGAGCGGAAGATCGGATAGTTCAGTCACCTTAAAAGGTTACCCGAGGCCGAAGGGAAGGTTTCGGCCTCGGGTAACTGAGGTGTTTGGAACGAGGGAGCCTAGTTTGCAGGCAGGGCGATTCGCTCGCCCGCGAAGACGCCGGCGGTTCCCAAGTTGTTGATGGTGGTCACCTGATCAATCCACTCGCGAGGATCGGTGTTAGGCGCGTACTTCTGAGCCAGCGACCAGAGGGAATCCCCGGCGCGAACGCTTACCCAGTGAATTGCACCAGGTGCGACTTTCTCATTGGACGCCGAGGCACCCGGCAAGAAGTGCGGGAACTGGTTTACCGCGGTAACCAAAAGCGCTAGGACGATACCGGCGCGAATCAAACGGACACGACGGCCGGTCTGGGTGCGGGTTACGACCACCTGAGCGGGTGCGTTCTTGAGGTAGCTTCGCGGAGCCACAACTGGACGAGCGACTGCTGCGCTGCTGAGGTTGCTGCGTGGACTTACTGCTGACATTTCTGGAGCCTTTCTTCCCTGTTGGTCGGTTGCCCGACCCTCATTTGTTTCACCAGTTTTCGAACATCTGTTTCGAACATCTGTTCTAATAACTCAACGATACGACCCGCCACCGACACTTTGTCAAGATTTTTTCTCATCTTTTTCGAAAATCTGTTTGGAAATCAGAGTTTTTTCGAATAAAGTTTCGATAAAGGATCTTGTTAGAGATTCAAACGGTTACCACCGACATTTATTTGGGAGGCCCCGAATGGACGAGAAACTCACGGTTCGCCAGCAGGCAGTGCTGGACGCGATTCGCGAACTGCGAGCCGCCAAGGATCTTCCTCCCACGCTGCGCGAGATTGCCGAAGCGGTTGGCCTGAAGTCGGTGGCCAGCGCAAAATATCAGATCGACCAGTTGAAGGCTATGGGCTACCTGGAGCAACGCGACAACATTTCGCGTGGAATCAGCCTGAATGCACAGGGCAGCTCTGCCACTGCAGACTCAGAAGCCCCTGCGACCAGTAGCAACAATGTCGTGGCAGGAAACTTCAAGTCTTACCCACTGCTGGGAAAGATCGCAGCCGGTGTTCCGCTGCTGGCACAGGAGAACATCGACGACCACATCACTCTCCCAGAGAGCCTGGTCGGCAAGGGAGACATCTTCCTGCTGAAGGTAAAGGGTGAATCGATGATTGACGCCGCGATCATGGACGGCGACATTATTGCCGTGCGCCAGCAGGCGACAGCAGACAACAACGACATCGTTGCGGCTCTGGTTGACGACAGCGCTACCGTTAAGGTTTTCAAGCAAGCAGACGGCCACACCTGGTTGCTGCCGCGAAACTCTGCTTTCGAGCCAATCCTCGGTGACCACGCCCAGATTATGGGTAAGGTAACCGCAGTCCTGCGCTCTATCTAGCAGACGCGTCTGGGCGCAGCTTCTGGAAGCAGCTTCAAGACGCAGCTTCTAGCCGTGGGTCATGAACCGCTCTAAATCCGCGGCAAGTTCAGGCTTCACAAACGCCTTGACGTAGGTCCCCTCATCCCGGTATTCCAGGGCAAGGATGCGTCCACTCAGGTGCAGTTTGCTAACCAGGTCGCCTCGTTCGTACGGAATCAAACTCTCGGTGAGCACATCCGGTTGCGGAAGTCGCGATTCAATCACTTGAAGAAGCTCGGCAATGCCTTCGCCCGTTCTTGCCGAAACCGCCACCGAGTCCGGGGCCATTCCTCGGAGTGCCATGCGCTGAGTTTGGTCTGCCAAATCGATCTTGTTGAAGACAATCAGCTCTGGGACGTCGTGAGCGCCGACCTCGCTGATGACTTCACGCACCGCCGAGATCTGACCCGCCGGATCTGGGTGAGAGGCATCCACCACGTGGACGATTAGGTCGGAGTCGCCGATTTCCTCAAGGGTGCTTCGAAACGCCTCCACTAACTGGTGCGGAAGATTACGCACAAATCCGACGGTGTCGGCAAGCGTGTACTCGCGGCCATCCGGAGTGCGGGTCTGGCGGACAGTAGGGTCCAGGGTTGCGAAGAGAGCGTTTTCGACCAGCACTCCGGCTTTGGTGATTCGGTTCAACAGCGATGACTTGCCGGCGTTGGTGTATCCGGCGATTGCGACCGCTGGAATCTCGGTGCGCTTGCGGTTGGCTCGCTTGGCCTCGCGAGCAGGTTTCATCGCCTGAATTTGCTTCTTGAGTTTTGAGATGCGGGTGTTGATGCGCCGGCGGTCCATCTCGATTTTGGTTTCACCGGGACCGCGAGAGCCGATACCCTCACCGCCGGCAGCGCGTCCACCGGCCTGCCGAGAGAGCGCCTCACCCCAACCACGCAGGCGCGGCAACATGTACTCCAGCTGCGCTAACTCGACCTGCGCCTTGCCCTCGCGACTTTTTGCGTGCTGCGCAAAGATGTCCAAAATAACAGCGGTTCGGTCCACGACCTTTACTTTGACCACGTCTTCCAAGGCGCGACGCTGCGACGGTGCCAGTTCGGCGTCGGCGATGACAGTGTCTGCTCCGGTTGCCTGAACTACCTGGCGCAGCTCCTCCGCCTTACCGCGACCGATGAAGGTGGCGGGGTCTGGGTGGGCACGACGCTGCAGGAGTCCGTCGAGCACTTCGGATCCCGCTGTCTCCGCCAGGGCGGCGAGTTCGTGCAGCGAGTTCTCAGCCTCGCGAGGATCACCCGAATAGATGCCGATGAGCACGACTCGCTCCAAACGAAGCTGGCGATACTCGACCTCGGTGATGTCCTGTAGTTCGGTGCTTAGACCAGCGACGCGTCGCAGCGAGACGCGTTCCTGGAGTTCCAGCTGATCGCCGTCGTCCTCGGTGTGGCCATGCGTGGATGAGTCGCCGATGGCTGCAGCCTTGTCGGCTCGGCTGAGAATGCGGTCGATGATGGCTGCGGAAGCTGGAGAATTGCCAGACCCAGCCTCGAACTCATCGGCTTCAAACTCGTCTGGATTTTTCGTCATCGCACTAACAATAACCGCGAGGATGAGTTAGTTTTTCTTTTATGTCTTCGGAACACTACTTTTCGGAGACCCCTGGCAGCGATTTCAAACCGAAGCGAATCAAGGTTCAAATCCTTGGCAAGAGCGTTGAGGTTGAAACCTCGGGTGGCATTTTTAGCCCGGATCGGATCGATCGCGGTACCTCGGTGTTGCTAAACCACATCGACGCGGCACCGCGAGGCGGAAACCTATTGGACATCGGCTGCGGATGGGGTCCCATCGCGCTTAGCCTGGCCAGCAGGGCCCCTCAGGCTACTGTCTGGGCTATTGATGTCAACGAGCGTTCTATCGAGCTAACCAGGGCCAACGCCGAGCGCCTGGGGCTGACGAATGTGCGAGTTTGCCGACCCGAAGACGTTCCAGTCGACATTCAGTTCGATGGGATCTGGAGCAATCCGCCGATTCGCGTGGGCAAGGACGTTCTCCACGACATCTTGAACACCTGGCTTCCCCGATTGAGCAGCGGGGCCAGCAGCTATCTGGTGGTGCAGAAGAATCTGGGATCGGATTCGCTGCAGCGGTGGCTTGGTGAAGTTATGCCGGCCAGCTACGAAATCAGTCGAGTTGACACCGAGAAGGCGTTCCGCGTTCTGAGAGTCTGGAACCGCGGCTAAACCTAGTCCGCCGTTTGCTGGTTCTTATTTAGCTCACGAAGTCGGAAGACTCGAGTTCCAGCGTTCCCTCGAATACCAATTCCGCGGCGCCACTGAGGCCAACGTGCTCGCCTTCCTCGGTGGCGAACATGCGCACACCGAGCGTTCCACCGGGAACCGTAACCTGCCAGTGATTGGGCGCACCTGCGCCGGCCCAGTGCCTAGTCGCCAGGGCCGCGGCAACGATACCGGTGCCGCACGACAGCGTCTCGCCAGAACCGCGCTCGAAGACCCGCATGTCAATCGAACCAACGCCATTGACCACCATCGGGTCATGTGGAACAACAAACTCAACGTTGGCTCCAGCTGGCGGTGCAGGCACCAGAGTGGGAGCCTTGGATAGGTCTAGTTCGGCCAGTTCGGCTTTATCGGCGAGCGCGACCACCACATGAGGATTGCCAACATTGATGCCCTGCCCCGGGCGGTCCACCCTCAGGTTTGCTGCATGAACGGTGACCTCGTCGGACTCCAGCCTCCAGCGCCCCATGTCGACAGCGAACCCGGCCAGATTCTGTTGCAGATCGCGCACGCCAGCGCGGGTACCGACACTGAGGGTTTCACCCTGCGGGAGCTCCACTAGGCCCTTCTCGATGAGATAGCGCGCGAAAACTCGCACGCCATTGCCGCACATCTCGGCAATCGAGCCGTCGGAGTTGTAGTAGTCCATGAACCACTCGGCTTCTGGAGCCTCGGCCAACAGACTCTTGCCGGCTTCCAGATTTTGGCTGCGAACCACCCGGATGACGCCGTCTGCGCCCACGCCGAATCGACGATCACAGATCTTCGCAATCGCTGCCGGAGTGAGTTCGCGTTCGCCTTGCTCATCCAAAAACAGGACGAAGTCGTTGCCAGTTCCCTGGCCCTTGGTGAACGCGATTGTGTGCATGAGTCAAGCCTACCTGCGACTACTTAGCGGCCAAATGAGCTTCTACAAGAGCTATTGCCTGCGTCTGAATCTCAGTGTCTCGATAATCGAGCCACTGGATGCGCTGGTCGCGGCGGAACCAAGACATCTGGCGACGAGCGTATTTTTGGGTCAGCTGAACTGTCTGTGCGATAGCTTCGGCTTCGGCAAGTTCACCGTCCAACTGCGCCAAAGCCTGCGCGTAGCCGATAGCTCGTTTGGCGGTCTTGGCTTCGCGGAGGCCAGCGGGTATCAGGCTTTCTACCTCGGCCAGCAATCCCTGTTCCCACATCCGATGAACCCGAGTCTCCAGACGCAGCACCAGGTCTTCGCGCGGCCCGTTTAGTCCAATTTGAAGCGAGGGCTGCCATTCAACCGGAACCTCCGGCAAGGCCGCGGCGAAGGGCTTGCCAGTCAATAAGACAATCTCAATCGCGCGAACCGTGCGGCGCCCATTTTGCGGCGTGATGCGCTCGGCAGCGGTTGGATCCAGTTGGGCGAGGCGCCGATGCAGGGTGATTGGGCCGACCTCCGCTAGTTCCGCTTCTAGTGCAGCCCTGAGTGCAGGATCGGTGCCAGGGAACTCAAAGTCGTTGAGCACCGAGGCGATGTAGAGCATGCTTCCACCCACAAGGATGGGCACCACTCCCCTGGCTTGGAGTGTTTCGATGAGCGGCCTAGCAAGATCTTGATACTGGGCGGCGGTGGATTCCTCGGTGACGTCGAGGTAATCCAATAGGTGGTGGGGTATCCCGGCTCGTTCACCTAGGGAGAGTTTCGCGGTGCCAATGTCCATGCCGCGGTAAAACTGCATGGCATCGATGTTGATGATTTCAGCTGGGCGACCAGCCTCAATGAGGTGCTGCGCCAGGGCTATACCCAGGTCAGACTTTCCGGTTCCGGTAGGTCCGACTACCGCGAGGAGCGCCATGTTTGCTAGCGCACCTTGAGGTCTAGCTTGACTCGACCGGGGGTGGCTTCGGTTGCAGGAGCAGGAACGCCGCAGGAAGCCGCCTGAGCTAGGTCCCAGGCATCACCGGCTCGAGTCCGGCGAAGATCATAGATTCCCCCTGCAGAGCCAGTGCCGTCAGCCAAGAGGAAGTACGGCTTCGCCTCGGTGACGCGCACGGTGACGATGTCACCGGGTCGTGGGGATTCGGCACCGGCTGGTACTTCGAAGTGCACCAGGCGGTTGTCGCGGGAACGTCCCGACATACGGTTAGTCGCGGCGTCCTTTCGTCCCTCGCCATTGGCAACCAGGACTTCGACATCCTGACCAATAAGCTGCTTATTTTCCTGCCAGGCAATGTCATTGCAGAGGGCTAGGAGTCGCTCGTACCGGTCCTGAACCACTTCTTTCGGAAGTTGATCTGGAAGTTCTGCCGCAGGGGTACCTGGACGCTTCGAATACTGGAATGTGTAGGCGGCTGAGAAGCGGCTCAACTCGGCGACTCTCATCGTCTCTTGGAAATCGGATTCAGTCTCACCTGGAAAACCCACGATGATGTCGGTCGTTATCGCAGCGCCAGGAATGCGGTCTCGAACCTTTTCGATGATTCCTAGGTATTTCTCAGCGCGGTAGGAACGACGCATGTCCTTGAGAACCTTGTCCGAGCCGCTCTGGAGCGGCATGTGGAGCGTAGGCATGACGTTGGGCGTCTCGGCCATGGCATCGATGACATCGTCTGTGAAGGCGGCTGGATGTGGGCTGGTGAAGCGGATGCGCTCGAGGCCCTTGATCTGGCCCACTGCACGCAACAGCTTTGCGAAAGCGCCTTTGTCACCAAACTCCACGCCATAGGTGTTCACGTTCTGGCCCAGCAGCGTGATTTCTACCACACCTTCGGCTACCAGGGCTTCGACCTCGGCCAGGATCTCCCCCGGACGTCGGTCTTTTTCCTTACCGCGAAGGCTTGGGACGATGCAAAACGTGCAGGTGTTGTTGCAACCCACGCTGATGCTGACCCAGGCGGCATAGGTGCTGTCACGCTTGGTGGGCAAATCACTTGGGAAGTTCTGCAGAGTCTCTTCGATCTCAACCTGAGCCTCGTGATTATGGCGACTGCGCTCCAGCAGAGCCGGGAGCGACCCGATGTTGTGGGTTCCGAAGACTACGTCAACCCAGGGTGCCTTCTCGATGATGACGTCGCGATCTTTTTGCGCGAGGCAACCACCCACAGCGATTTGGAAGTTTGGGTCACTGGCTTTCCTGGGGGCAAGCTGCCCCAAAGTTCCATAGAGCTTGTTGTCGGCGTTTTCTCGAACCGCACAGGTGTTGAAAACCAGAATGTCAGCAACTTCGCCCTCTGCCGCGGGGACATAGCCAGCCCCCTCGAGCAACCCACTCAGGCGCTCGGAGTCGTGGACATTCATCTGGCAGCCGTAGGTCTTGACCTCGTAGCTGCGGATTTGCCCTTTTGGGTTTTCAATAGTTGCCATAACCCGACAATTCTAGGTTGCTACTGAGCGTGCTCCTGCTCAACCGTTCGAATCGCGGCTGCGATGGTGGAGCCACCGAATCCGCGCCGACCGAGGAATCCCATCAATCTGCGTTGCCGGGCATCGCGCTCAAGTGATGAAACCGAAGACCAGCGTTTGCGGATCAATTGGGTAGCCAACTCTAGATCTGCTTCGGAGTCGATGTCATCTAGAGCGGAGTCGATATGCTCGGCAGCCACGCCGGCCAGATTCAGTTCACGCTTGAGTGCGCTCTTTGCCAGGCCTCTGGTAGCTCGCCTGTCATTGGTAAATGCCTTGGCATAGTGCGCGTCATCTATCAGCCCGACGTCCTCGAAACGATCCAGTAGTTGAGCCGCGATATCCTCGGGAACGCTGCGCTGAGCGAGCATTTGCCAAAGTTGGTGCTTGGTACGAGGGCCGCGCGTAAGTTTGGCGAGTATCCAACCACGAGCTTTTTCGTCCCACTCCTCCGGGGAAAGCGAAAGGTCCGGTTCTTTCGAACCGAACCTTTTGCTCTTGAAGCTCATCTGTCGAGTTACTCGTTCACAGCAGCAGCTGGTGCAATGTTTCCAGCCTTCGCGGTGGGTGCAACGTCGATTGGCTCGTCCTCGATGTCCGCTACTGCGCGAGGTACACCGATGCCGAGCTTTGCCTTGATCTTGCGCTCGATTTCATCAGCAATCTCTGGGTTTTCGATCAGGAAGGTACGCGAATTCTCCTTGCCCTGGCCGAGCTGCTGAGCGTCGTAGGTGTACCAAGCACCCGACTTCTTTACGATGCCTTCGTCCACACCCATGTCAATCAAGCTGCCCTCGCGGCTGATTCCGACTCCGTAGATGATGTCGAATTCTGCCTGCTTGAAGGGCGAAGCCATCTTGTTCTTGACGACCTTGACGCGCGTGCGGTTACCGACTGCCTCCTGGCCATCCTTCAGGGTCTCGATGCGGCGAATATCCATACGAACCGACGCATAGAACTTCAAAGCCTTACCACCAGCGGTGGTCTCTGGGCTGCCGAAGAATACGCCGATCTTTTCGCGAAGCTGGTTGATAAAGATTGCGGTGGTCTTGGTGCTGTTTAGAGCACCGGTTAGCTTACGCAACGCCTGGCTCATCAGACGAGCCTGCAGACCCACGTGGCTGTCACCCATCTCGCCTTCGATTTCAGCCTTTGGAACCAGTGCTGCTACCGAGTCGATGACGATGATGTCAATCGAGCCTGAACGAATCAGCATGTCTGCAATCTCAAGTGCCTGCTCACCGGTGTCTGGCTGGCTGACCAGCAGCGCATCGGTGTCAACGCCCAGCGCCTTCGCGTACTCAGGGTCAAGAGCGTGTTCCGCGTCAATGAAGGCAGCGATTCCTCCGTTGCGCTGAGCATTAGCGATTGCGTGCAAGGCAACCGTGGTCTTACCCGAGGACTCTGGACCGTAAACCTCAACGATTCGGCCGCGAGGTAGACCGCCGATGCCAAGTGCGACATCCAGCGCGATGGAACCGGTTGGGATTACCTCAATCGGCGCGCGCTCGTCCGAGCCAAGGCGCATAACCGAACCCTTACCAAACTGGCGGTCGATCTGTGCGAGTGCTGCGTCTAGTGCCTTTTCGCGCTCTGCTGGAGAAGCCATCTTCATTCCTCTGTTTCTGACTAGGTTTGCTAATGCTTTGAACCTATGCGTTCGCTGCGACATTTATTTCCCTCACCCGAAGGCTGTGGAATACTCGTCGATTTGAACTTGTGTTTACTTTAGCAAGTTTTCGAACAGATTTTCGAAAATGTTTAGGCGGGCTTTTTCGGCGTGTTGCGACCGTGCCAACGATCCTTAGGAATTCCCTGCGCTGCGCAAATCGAGTACCAGATTTTGCGCGCATCCTCGCCCTCGGCAAGCAACTGAGCGCCGGTCTTATCCCCTAAATCACCGAGGACCAGGTCGCGAAGCAAAACCTGAGCGTACGCGGAACCGAACTCGTCATTCATGAGTTCGTGAAATTTGGTGAGACGCAAGGCTTAGCCGGCGAGGACTTTAGTGGCGGACGAAGCCGGCACGCGGACGCGCCTGTGCAGCCGCCACGATGGTGCGCGCATCCAGAACCGCCGAGTTGGTGGAATCTGAGTGCGAGTAACTGGCCACGAGCTCGTCTGGAATCACGTCCGGGACGTGTACGTTCTGGACAGTGTGGAAGTCCGGGACGTGTACGTTCTGGACAGCGGCAGGAATGCCTTCGGAGAACGCTAGGCGGTCTGCCACCTCGCGCATGATCTGCGAGATTGGCACATCTAGGGCTTCGGCAACCGATGCGAGAATTTCAGAGGAAGCTTCCTTCTGGCCGCGTTCAACTTCGGAAAGGTAACCGAGGGCAACCGATGCTCGAGAGGCTACTTGGCGCAGAGTGTGACCCTTACGCTGACGAACGTCGCGAAGGACATCGCCGATTTCTTGGCGGACTAGCAACATCGTTTACCTCCCTCATTCGTCGAACGATGCTTGAACACTACTCATGTTAACTGTCGAACCTGACATTTTTCTGAGAGTGTCCTGAGATTGTAACCAGACCTTCATAAACCGATGCAAATCGTTTCATCCGGCTGGCTACACAGTATGAAACAGGGCTAGTTAGCGATTGCTTCCGCGGTTTCGATCAACCAGTTGAGCGCAGCATTGGTTGCTTGCGAACGGATCTGAATCCGATCCCCCTGGAATGCGAACTGGCGCACCTCGGTGCCCGCCTCAGTTGCAAGGCCCAGAAAAACTGTTCCCACGGGTTGTCCGTCCTGGAGGTCCGGTCCGGCTACACCCGTCGCCGAAAGGCAAATCAAGCGCAAGGTAGGGTCGCTGGTTATTCGGCCACGCACCGCACTGGCCATAGCTGCCGCGGTAACTTCAGAAACAGCACCGTGCTGGGCGAGAACTTCGGCAGGGATTCCCAGCAGGTCTTGCTTGGCAGAGTTTCGATACGCCACCACCGATCCAACCACCACCGAGGAGGCTCCTGGAACCGTGATGAGTGAGTCGGCAATCATGCCGCCCGTTAGGCTTTCCGCGAGCACGACCCCGATGCCAGCTTTCCTGCAGGATTCAATCGCAGTGGCTGCGAGAGCGGTCAGGTCGGTCACTTGGGAGACCTGGCCGCAGCCACCACGTACTGGACACCCGTGTACACGGTGATTACCGCTGTAACCCAGAACAGAAGCTGAGCGAAGATCTGAATCCAGGCGGACCACTGAAGCACCGGCGACAACATAAGCGGAATCACGATCGACTGCAGGATAGTTTTGATTTTTCCGCCGGAGTTGGCTGCAATCACGACTCTGTTCACCACGACTAGGCGGTAAACGGTCAAGCCGATCTCGCGGATGAGGATCAGCACTACAGCCCACCACGGCACAAAACCGAAGTAAGCCAGCAGCATGAAGCCGGCACCGGTCAGGGCCTTGTCCGCTATCGGGTCGAGGATCTTTCCCAAGTTGGTAATCAGTCCGCGTCGACGAGCGATAGCACCATCGATTCCATCGGTAGCGCTTGCCACCACAAAAATCAGGATGCCCCACCAAGCGGTGAGGCCTCCAAGGCCGAAATTCAGTTCACTCCAGATGAACAGCGGAACCAGGAAGATACGCGCAACCGTGATGGCGTTTGGCAGATTCCAGGGTGATGGATGTCCCTCGGGGCGAAGGCCGCTCATCACTCCCCACGACCTGTCAGGAACCACGCGTCCTCGGGGTCTTCGGGCTCGCCCTTGGCGATGAAGTCCTCGAAACTACCGGCAGCCATGGCTCCAGGCATACCTTCGTCGGCGAGTGCACCGACCTGCGAGCGATCGATTGCTGCAGCCGCCTGCTGAACCGCAGGTGAAGGGGTAGCGCCCGGTTCACCGCGCAGCTGCGCGAGGACAACCGGAAGCTCGTCAGGCTGCACCAGCACCTCGCGGGCCTTCGCGCCCTCCGATGGGCCCACGATGTTGCGGGATTCCAGAAGGTCCATGAGTCGCCCGGCCTTGGCGAAGCCGACCCGAAGCTTACGCTGCAGCATGGAGGTGGAACCGAACTGCGAGTTGACGATAAGTTCCGCGGCCTGGAGCAAGAGCTCGAGGTCGTCACCGATGTCGGCGTCCACGACTGCCTTAGCTGGCGCCTCGGCTACGTCGCTGCGATACTCGGGTTGCATCTGAGCCTTGACGTGCTCCACCACTCGGTGAAGCTCGTTTTCAGCGATCCACGAACCCTGCACGCGCATCGGTTTGCTGGTGCCCATCGGGCTGAACAGGGCGTCACCCTGGCCGATTAGCTTTTCAGCACCGGGCCCGTCGAGGATTACGCGCGAGTCGGTGACCGAAGAAACGCTGAACGCAAGGCGACTTGGCACATTTGCCTTGATTAGACCGGTTACGACGTCAACCGATGGGCGCTGGGTTGCCAGCACGAGGTGAATGCCCGAGGCACGAGCCAGCTGGGTGATTCGTACGATGCTGTCCTCCACGTCGCGTGGGGCGACCATCATGAGGTCGGCCAGCTCGTCCACAACGACAAGAAGATATGGGTAAGGCTGCAGGACTCGCTTTGAACCCTCCGGAACCTTGACCTCGCCAGCCACGATGGCGCGGTTGAAATCGTCGATGTGCTTAAAACCGAACGACTCAAGGTCGTCGTAGCGCGAGTCCATCTCCTTGACAACCCACTGCAGGACCTCGGCAGCCTTCTTGGGGTTAGTGACTACCGGAGTGATCAGGTGCGGAACGCCCTGATAAGCCGCTAACTCGACACGCTTCGGGTCAATCAGAACTAGGCGAACCTCGGCTGGCTTGGCGCGCATCAAAAGCGAGACAATCATCGAGTTTACGAACGAAGACTTACCGGCACCGGTGGCACCTGCCACCAATAGGTGCGGCATCTTCGCGAGGTTTGCAACCACGAATCCACCTTCGACGTCCTTGCCGATTCCGATGGTCAGTGGGTGGGTTGCTGTCTTCGCGACATCCGAGCGAAGCACGTCACCGAGGGTGACGATCTCGCGGTCGGTGTTTGGGATCTCGATACCGATAGCGCTCTTGCCTGGGATTGGGGCAAGCAGGCGCACCTCGTTAGACGCCACGGCGTAACTAATGTTGCTGGCAAGACGAGTTACCGCCTCTACCTTGACGCCCGGCGCTAACTCCACCTCGTAACGGGTGACAGTTGGGCCGCGGCTGAAGCCGGTCACTACTGCGTCAACTGAGAATTCCTTGAACACCGAGGTGATGGCAGCAATCATCTGATCGTTGGCGGCCGACTTGGCCTTGGGCGGAGTTCCCTGCGAGAGCAGATTTACCTGAGGCAAAACATATGGGCGTTTAGGCGCCGGAGGGGCTGCCGGCGCGGGTGCCCCAAAGGTGCTCGAGGTGTGCTCGGCCGCAGGAGCGGCAGCCGGCTCCGCTGCGGCCGGAGGCACAAAGATTGGCATGGTGGCCGGTGCCGCATCAACTGGCTGGGCTTCAGCAGGGGTTTCGCCGAAGAGTGCGTCGAACTCGTCGCCCTCTCCCTCGAAGTCCAGCGCGGCAGCGCCCTCGTGCTGAACCGCGGTGTCGAATGGGGTGTCGTTGCCCTTGTCCTTGCGCCACCAAGGAACCCTGGTGCCGTCGAAGGCATCGTGAATTTCATCCTCTTCGGGCTGCGCTTCCACGACCTTAGCCTTGCCTTCTCCGAAGAGATTGACCCAGAGCTCGCGCAGGCGCTCAACCACGCGACTTGGAGGAGTCTTGGTCATGATCAGCAGCGATCCGAAACTCAGGAGAGCAGTAACTGGGACTGCACCCCAAATAGTGATCGTGGCCAGCATCGGGACCGTCAACAGCCAGCCGAAGAGACCACCGGCGCCGGCTAGTTCTGCAACGCCATTGGTGTCGGACGGGTTGTACCAGGTCTTGAAGTCCAGAGTTCCGCCAAAGATGTGCAGGAAGCCGGCCAGAGTGACCACCAGCAGCAGCAATCCCCCACCCACCCGGGTGTTATCGCGCACCGAGGATGGGTGGCGCGCCAGGAACACTGCGAAGGCGACCAAAATCACCGGCAGCACCGCAGAGAATCGACCAAACAGCAGACCGATTGTGTAGTTATTGATCAGCTGGGCTACCGCGTTGTTGGCCAAGAACCACATGAGCACGGCGCCAACTACGCCCATCAAAAATAGGGCAAACGGGACGCCATCGCGGCGGTCCTCGCGCGCAATCTTGTCCTTGCTAAGAGCACGGGCTGCGCCGCCAAAAAGGTGTGCCAGCGCCATCCACAGCGAACCCAAACCGCCGGCCAGCGTGCCGGGCTTGGTCTGTGCCTGCGGACGTGCAGCGGAGCGCGGCTTAGCCGCCGCCGGACGGCGCGAAGAAGCTGGTTTGCGTGTAGCCATGCGTCAAAAGTAACAGCAGCCGAGGACAGCTACAGGGCTTGACACGGCTTTGTCCACAAGGTGGCGCTAGTTGGTTATGACCACCGGAATGATCATCGGACGACGGCGGTGAGCCTTGGCCACCCAGGTTCCGATTGTCCGACGAATCACCTGCTGCATGGCGTACGGATCACGCACACCCTCCTGCGCAGCCTCATGCATGGCACGCTCGATAGCCGGGCGCACGTTGTCAAAGACGTGGTCTTCTTCGGCGAAGGCTCGGGCGCGAATCTCCGGCCCAACCACCAGGCGTCCGCTCTCTGCATCGATCACGGCGAAGATGCTGATGAAGCCCTCCTCCGAGAGGATGCGGCGATCCTGCAGGTCTTCCTCGGTGATCACGCCAACATTCTTGCCATCGACGTAGAGCATTCCGCACTCCACCGCACCGACGATTTCGGCCTTACCTGCGACTAGGTCGACCACCCAACCGTCTTCGGTGATCAGAATGTTCTCTTCCGGTACGCCGGTCTGCTTGGCCAAGTTTCCGTTGGCGATCAGGTGGCGGTACTCTCCGTGCACCGGCATCACATTGCGCGGCTTCAGGATGTTGTAGCAGTAGAGCAGCTCACCGGCGGCGGCGTGACCCGAGACGTGCACCTTGGCGTTGCCCTTGTGGACCACGTTGGCACCCAGCTTCGAAAGCTTGTCAATGACTCGATACACCGAGTTCTCGTTGCCCGGGATGAGGCTGGAGGCAAGGATGATGGTGTCGTCCTCACCCACCTGAATGTCGTGGTCGATGTTGGCGATGCGTGCCAACACAGCCATCGGTTCGCCTTGACTTCCGGTACACATGTAGACGATCTCGTTAGGCAGCAACTGCGCAGCCTTCTTGGCATCCACCAGGATGTCTTCGTCCGGCATGTTCAGGTGACCCAGGTCTACCGCAATCTGCATGTTACGGACCATGCTGCGACCGATCAGGCACACTTTGCGACCGTGCGCAGCCGCGGCATCCAACACCTGCTGGACTCGGTGCACGTGGCTGCTGAAGCTAGCCACCACGACCTTGCCGCGAGTGCGACCGATTACGTTTTCCAGAACCGGACCGATGTCCTTTTCCAGGGGGGTGAAGCCCGGAACGTCGGCATTCGTAGAGTCACAGAGGAAGAGGTCCAAGCCTTCTTCGCCGATGCGGGCGAAGGCACGGAGGTCGGTGATTCGACCGTCCAATGGAATCTGGTCCATCTTGAAGTCACCGGTGTGAAGCACCGAGCCACCAGCGGTTCGAATTACAACCGCTAGGGCATCTGGAATCGAGTGGTTGACCGCAACGAACTCTAGGTCAAAACCGGCCAGCTTCTCACGCTGGCCCTCCTGCACGCGAAGGCTGTAGGGCGCAATCTTGTGTTCCTTCAGCTTCGCTTCGACAAAGGCGAGCGTCAGGCTACTGCCCAGCAGCGGGATGTCTGCCTTGAGACGAAGCAGGTAAGGCACACCGCCGATGTGGTCTTCGTGACCGTGCGTCAGCACGATTCCGACGATGTCATCCAAGCGATCGCGGAGATAACCGAAGTCTGGGAGGATCACGTCCACTCCGGGGTGGTGCTCTTCAGGGAATAGCACTCCACAGTCGACAACTAGGATTTTGCCGTCGATTTCGAAGACAGTCATGTTTCGGCCGATTTCACCGATGCCACCGAGCGGAATAATACGAAGCACTCCTGGGCGCAAAGGCGCTGGAGCGGGAAGGGTTTGAACCACCATGGTCCTCTCGGCCACCCGCAGGTGGCCTGTTTTAGCGGGTTGTGCCAGCCACCTTTGGCAGCGCGCCACCGGCGGCTGCGTTGCGGTCTGGACGGAAGTTGTCGAACGATACACCGCTGATGGTCTTCACCTTGTCGATGTCGTTCTCGATGCGCGCAGCCTCGGCGTCCTCTGGGCCAACGAGTGGCAGACGAACGCGTGGGCTATCGATAATCCCCAGACCGTGCAGAGCGTACTTAGTCGCTACGGTTCCGGGAACGTGGGTCATGAGAGCTCGCTGCAGTGGCTCGAGAGTGTTGTGCACGGTCAGCGCGTGGTTGAAGTCGTTGCGGTTGGTTGCGTCGACCAGTTCGCGGTAGGCAGCCGGCGCCACGTTGGCGGTAACACCGATGTGGCCGGTGGCGCCGATGGCCAGGTGAGGCAAAACGTTACTGTCGTCGCCCGAGAAGTAGATCAGATCGGTCTCGTTCATAATGCGCGAGGCCTGAGCCAGGTCACCCTTGGCGTCCTTGACGGCCACGATGTTAGGGTGCTTTGCGGCTCGGTGGAAAGTGTCGTAAGAAATAGGAATTCCGGCACGACCAGGGATGTCGTAGAGGATTACCGGAAGGTCGGTGGCGTCGGCGATCAGACGGAAGTGAGTGAGCACACCGGCCTGCGAAGGCTTGTTGTAGTAAGGGGTGACGATCATTACGCCGTCAGCTCCTGCCTTCTCGCTGGCCTTGTAGAGCTGCATGGCGTGAGCGGTCTCGTTGGAGCCACCACCGGTGATGATCTTGGCGCGACCGTTGGCAACCGACTTGGCAACTTCGACCAGCTTGATCTTCTCGGCGTCAGTCAAAGTGGAGGTCTCGCCGGTGGTACCGGTTACGACTACTCCGTCTGCTCCATTGGAAACGACATAGTCGATAAGGCGCTCGGTGCTAGCCCAGTCGACTTCACCCTCGGTGTTCATAGGGGTGACAAGTGCAACCAGCACCTGGCCAAAGATTTCTTTTCCTTTGAGAGACATGCATTAAGACTAGCCGTTTCGCCACAAGAGCTGCGGGCGAGCCTCCTAAAATCAAACTTAACGACGTTGTTTGGATACAAAAGATGCCATTGCGCGGTATTAGCCAAGACCTGCTTGCGGGTCTGACGGTTGCGCTGGTCGCGCTGCCACTCGCAATTGGTTTTGGAGTAGCCTCGGGGGCAGGAGCCGCTGCGGGAATCTCAACCGCGATTGTTGCCGGACTGGTGGCGGCAATTTTCGGCGGAAGCCGCTTCCAAGTATCCGGCCCCACCGGAGCTATGACCGTTGTACTTATTCCCCTCGCTGCGGCGCACGGCATCTCCGCGGTCCTGCTAGTTGGCTTTGGTTCGGGGCTACTGCTGTTGCTTGGGGCCGCAATCAGACTCGGCGATCACATCCACAAGCTACCGACTGCACTGATTGAGGGTTTCACCGCAGGTATTGCCACTGTAATAGCCCTTCAACAGGTTCCGACTGGCCTCGGGCTAGAAGCCGGCAAAGGCGAGAGCATCTTGACGGGTGCATTGAGCGCAATGGGAGCCTGGGTTGACAATCCCAACTGGGCAGCACTGCTGACAACTGTTCTGATTTCCACTGGACTGATTTGGGCAGGACACCGATGGAACAAGCTGCCGCTTAGCCTTCTAGCGGTGGTGTTGGTGACGGCTGTGAACTCTGTGGGGCAGCTCGGGCTAGCTACCGTCGGGGCGCTCCCGGCATTTGGAACGTTATCAGTTGACTGGTTTAGTTCCATCATTCACTGGCAGGATCTGTTGCTGCCAATGGTCTCGGTTGCTTTGCTTGGTGCGCTCGAGAGCCTACTGTCAGCCAAGATTGCGGACCGTATGCGCCCCGACATAAAACCTCACGATTCCAATCGCGAACTATTTGGCCAGGGTATCGCAAACCTGGCTGCACCGTTCTTCGGCGGAATTCCAGCGACAGCGGCCCTGGCGCGAACTGCGGTCAATGTTCGAGCCGGTGCACAAAGCCGTTGGGCGGCTGCTTTTCATGCGGTCATTTTGGCCGCCTTTGTGCTTGTCCTTGGGCAACTTGTTCAGCAGGTTCCTCTGCCGGCACTTGCCGGGGTATTGATTGCGACCGCCAGCCACATGGTCAAACCAGCGGAACTAAAACACACCATGGGTCAGAGCAAGCTTGATGGTTTAGTCCTGATCGCAACCCTGCTCGTAACCGTGCTATTCAACCTGACCGCAGCGGTGGCGGTTGGACTAGTGCTGTTCCTCGGTCTCCGCGGAACCCGCCTGAGCAAAGCCAACCCGCCCATCGATAACGAAGAAACCCTCGGCGATTAGCCGAGGGTTTCAAACTTCTAGATAGCGTTATGGAGCGACGCGGCCGTTCTTGTTGAACGCCTCGTAGGTTTGAGGCATCAACTGCGCCCAGAACTCTTCCATCTTCTCGGCGCACATCTCGATCTCGCGCTGCGGGAACGATGGGAAGTGGGTTCCCTCGCGCTTGGTGCGCAGGCTGAGGAAGTTCATCAGCGCGCGCGCGTTCATGGTTACGTACATGCTGCTGTAGATGTTCAGAGGGAGCACGATACGAGCCACCTCGCGAGCTACGCCAGCCTCCAGCATGCGCTGGTAGCTCTCGTAGGAGTTGATCGAAGCGGTGCGGGCCTCCTGCTGAACCAGAGCAACCTGCTCGGCCGATCCAGGGAGGAAGTCATAGGCGCCAGGCTTGCCGGTTTGGATGAGGTTGCGGTCCTCGCCAGGCACGTAAAAGACCGGGCTGAGCTCCTTGTAGCGACCCGATTCCTCGTTGTAACTGGCGATGCGGTGACGCATGAACTCGCGGAACACAAAAATCGGAGCCTGCACGTAAAAAGTCATCGAGGTGTGCTCGAATGGCGAACCGTGACGGTCGCGCATCAGGTAGTTGATCAGGCCGCGGTCGCGCTTGGCGGTTTCCTCGGCGTTCTCATTGGCCAGGGCAGACTCCAAAGTCTGCTCGCCCTGAGTCGAGACGCGGGCCGCAAAGAGCACGTCAGAGTCGGCAGCGCTGGAACGAACCAGCTCTACGGTTACATCGCTACGAAATTGAACATCAGACACGCCTTTAGCCTACTGCCCAAAGGGATTGGAGGCCGAATTGACCCGCCTCGGTGCAACTGGGAAACCCCGTAAGAAATCGTCACCCACCTTTTCGATGGGAAAGGGTGATTTACCCTTGGATTATGTCTTTGACAACCAAACTGATGCTGCTGCTGGCGCTGGTGATTATTGCCGTCGTCGTGGCGCTGGTTTGGAAGTTGCAGACCGGTAGGTCCAAGAAGGTCGCCAGCGGCGAGCGCGTGGACCTTGCCCAGATCGGCGCCGTCAAGAATGGCATCCCGGTTACGAAGCTGAGCACCAAGGTGACCTTCCTACAGTTCAGCACTGATTTCTGCACATTCTGCCCGCCAACGGCGAAGATGCTAGAAACCCTGGAACGCAGCGATCCAAACGTTACTCACCTCGAGGTGAACGTCACCGAACGCCTCGACCTGGTGAAGAAGTACAACATCCTGCAGACCCCGACCACCCTGGTGTTGGACAAGAACGCCAACATCATCAGCCGAATCGGTGGCGCCCCGAAGGCGCACACCCTTGTCACCGAGATTGGAAACTTCGACATCTAATGGCTACTCAAATCGACCCACGCGGACCACGCTTTGGCGCGACGATCACCAATGTCCTGAGCGCAATCATCTTCTTCGAAGCGCTGGACAAGAGCGGCGAGGCTACCGGCGCTTTTCTCTTCGGCATCGCCGCGGTGCTTTTTCTGATTGGCACCGTTTTCGGAACCTCTAAGCACCCGTTTGGCTGGCTGTTCCGCACCTTCGTTAAGCCGCGGCTATCGGCACCTAAGGAACTAGAAGACTCGCGCCCACCACAGTTCGCGCAGGCGGTTGGCCTGTTCGTATCCGTGGTTGGTTTGGCGCTCTACTTCGCGCAGGTACCGTACGGTCTGGCCATCGCGGCCGGAGCACTCTTCCTGGCCTCGGCGCTGCAGGCTTACGCCGGCTTCTGCCTTGGATGTCAGATGTATCTGGGACTGAAGCGCCTGGGCGTCTTCAAGGCCTAAACCGCTAGTCAGCCTTCAGGACAAGGGCCTTGCGCATAGCAGCGCGGGCCCTTTTTCTGTCGCCGCAGGCATCGTAGGCAAGCCCCAGGTTGAACCAGCTGTGCCAGTCCTCCGGTGCCTTATCTAGCTCCTCGCGGATACGCTCGAACTCGCGATCGGCCGCAGCCTTCTCAGGGCGACCGCTCGGGCGTAGCGGCAGATCACGTATCGGCCAGCGGCCTTCGGTTTCAACCTGCTTAGCCATCTTTTCGACCCGAAGGCCGAAGCGCAACTCGATGAAAATGAAAGCGATTCCGAACAGCGGAAAAATCAGGATAAAGAAACCGAGCAGCTTCGCAAGAATCGATGGCTCGTTGAGCATCAGCACTCCCCGCTGACCCATCAGCAAGATGTACATCACTGTGAGCGCGGACATCACAACCGCGCCGAGTTTGGCCTGCATTACTTGGCCTCAACCACCGACTGAAGCCCAACCAGCAGGCCTTCTGCCGAAACTGCATGGCGCAGGCAGAGCAAGATGCCCGCAATGTAAGCGCGAGTGCTGGTTACCTCGTGGTGAAGACTTAGCACCTCGTTGTCACCACCGAAGAGCACGTCCTGCTTAGCGCTGACACCGGCCAGGCGAATGCTGTGGATCGGTACGCCGGCAACAACCTGACCGCGAGCCTCTTGGCCAACGCCGGGAATGAGTGGCTGGGTCTTGTCGGCGCGCGCTGCTGCCATCAACTCCGCGGTGCGAACCGCAGTTCCGGATGGCGAGTCAATCTTGCCGGCGTGGTGCGCCTCGACGATTTCCATCGAGTCATAGAACTTAGCTGCCTCGGCGGCAAATTTGGTTGCCAGCATCGAGCCAATGGAGAAGTTAGGAATGATGATGACAGCGGCGCCAGCTGGTGCGGTAGACAACTGCTTCTCGACGAGAGCCAGCTTTGCGGCCGACCAACCGCTGGTGCCGACCACGACCTTGAGTCCATTGGCCACGGCGAATTCGACAACCTTTGGGCTGACTTCGGGAAGCGTAACGTCGAAGACCACATCTGCACCGAGAACCAGGCTGAGATCGCTCTTGGAATCCAGAGCAGCGTGCAGGGTCAGGTCCTGGGCGGCATCAACTAGGTCCAGGGCCAGCTTGCCCATTCGGCCGGTAGCGCCTACGACTGCAACTTTGATGCTCATGGTGATTCCTTCGGTGTCTTAGAGACTATTTTGCCAAGCACTTGGAAGGCTGCCTAATCTCGGCAGCCAATCACGACTAGTACAGACCGGCGAAGTCAGCTTCCTGGCACTCGCCAACCGCAACGATGGTGCGGTTGCGTCCCGCGATCTCGGCGGCAAGTTCGCGTACCTGATGCAGGGTAACCGAATCAAACGCAGCGAGGGTGGTGTCCAAGTCGATGAACTCTCCCGTAACAATCTCGGCGCTGAACAGGCGGCTCATGCGAGCCTGAGTGCTCTCGTACTTCAAGGCCAGGCCACCGCTGATGTTGCCCTTGGCAAGCAGTAGCTCCTCCTCGGTGATGCCGTGGTCTGCCACCTTCTGGAACTCGGCTATCATCAACTCGGTGACCTCACGGGTTTTCTTTGGAGAACAGCCGGCGTAGAGGCCAAACACCGAACCATCGCTGTAGCCCTGGTTGAAGGAATACACCGAGTAGGCCAAGCCGCGCTTCTCGCGGATCTCTTGGAAGAGACGGCTGGACATCCCCCCACCGAGCACGGTGTTCAGGATTCCCATCGCGTAGCGGCGAGGGTCATCTGCAACCAGGCCCTGACTGCCGACCAAGATGTTGACCTGAGCGGTCGGGCGGTTGATGACTTTGAGAGCAGCCGAGGATGCAATATCGACCGGAGTGGTGTCGCGGCGGGGCCGCGGAGTAGCTGCAATCGAGAGGTCCCAGCCGGCCTCGGTCAGCGACTTCTCGACCATTTCAATCAGGTGGTTGTGGTCGACTCCACCGGCGGCAGCGACCACCAGATCCTGCGGCCGGTAGTTAGCGCGGTAGTGTTCCCAAACCGCGTCGCGAGTGACCTCGGTGATGGTCTTCTCGTTGCCACCGATTGGACGTCCCAGCGGGTGGTCCCCCAACACGGTCTCGAAGAAAGTTTCGTGTGCGACGTCCTCGGGGTCGTCGTCATTCATCGCCAGCTCTTCTAGGATCACGGTGCGCTCGTTTTCGAACTCAACCGGATCAATCAGGCTGCTGGTCAGCATGTCGCCAATTACGTCCACGGCAAGCGGAAGAGCCTTGTCTTGGACGCGAGCGTAGTAACTGGTGTGCTCTTTGCCAGTGGCCGCGTTGGATGAACCACCCACCGAGTCAAAGGCGATTGCGATATCAAGCGCATTGCGCTTGGTGGTTCCCTTGAACAGCAGGTGCTCCAGGAAGTGGGTGCTGCCGTAGTGGCCGTTGGTCTCATCGCGCGAACCAACTGCCACGTTGAACGAAACCGAAGCGCTAGCGGCTCCGTGAACGGTCTCGGTTAAAACGCGAACACCGCTCGGGAGAACAGTGCGGCGAACCACACTGCCTCCCGAAGCGGTGAACGATAGTTCGTTCTGATCCAGTGGAAACAGAATTTCAGTCATTGAAGAATGCTAGCGGGGAACCGATTACTCGGCGTCCTCGTCGGCTGCTTCTTCGCCACCCTCGACGACTGGCGACAGCGAGAGCTTGCCGCGGTCGTCGATCTTGGTGATCTCAACCTGAATCTTCTGACCGACCTCGAGGACGTCTTCGACGTTCTCGACGCGCTTGCCTGCAAGCTTCTTGAGCTCGCTGATGTGCAGCAGGCCGTCCTTGCCTGGGATCAGGCTGACGAAGGCACCAAAGGTCGCCAACTTCACAACGGTACCGAGGAAGCGCTCGCCAATCTCTGGTACGTGTGGGTTGGCGATGGCGTTGATTGCCGCGCGGGCAGCCTCAGCCGAAGGACCGTCGGTGGCGCCGATGTAAACGGTGCCGTCATCCTCGATGCTGATGTCAGCGCCGGTGTCTTCCTGAATCTGGTTGATCATCTTGCCCTTTGGACCAATGACCTCACCGATCTTGTCAACCGGAATCTTCACGGCGATAACGCGTGGAGCGGTTGGCGCCATCTCGTCTGGCTCGCTGATGGCCTGGTTCATGACCGACAGGATGTGCAGACGGGCTTCCTTGGCCTGGTGCAGGGCGCCGCCCAGAACCGAAGCAGGGATACCGTCGAGCTTGGTGTCCAGCTGGATAGCGGTGATGAACTCGCTGGTACCGGCGACCTTGAAGTCCATGTCACCGAGGGCGTCCTCGGCTCCAAGGATGTCGGTCAGCGCCACGTACTCGGTCTTGCCTTCGATGGTGTCCGAGATCAGACCCATTGCGATACCAGCAACTGGAGCCTTCAGTGGAACACCGGCGTTGAGCAGAGCCAGGGTCGATGCACAGACCGAACCCATCGAGGTGGAACCGTTCGAGCCCAGAGCCTCCGAAACCTGACGGATGGCGTATGGGAACTCGGTGCGGGTTGGAAGCACTGGAACCAGAGCGCGCTCTGCCAGGGCACCGTGACCGATTTCGCGGCGCTTCGGGGTACCAACACGACCAACTTCACCGGTGCTGTAAGGAGGGAAGTTGTAGTTGTGCATGTAGCGCTTGGTGGTCTCTGGGCTCAGCGAGTCGATCTGCTGCTCCATCTTGAGCATGTTCAGAGTGGTGACACCGAGAATCTGGGTCTCACCGCGCTGGAAGATAGCCGAACCGTGAACGCGTGGGATGACCGCAACCTCGGCGTCCAGTGGACGGATGTCGCGAAGGCCACGGCCGTCGATGCGAACCTTTTCCTTCAGAACGCGGGTACGGACAACCTTCTTGGTAACCGACTTGTAGGCTGCAGAAATCTGGTTCTGCTCGTCTTCGGTCAGTACGGTCGAGAGCTTCTCCTTGACCGATGCCTTGAGTGCATCGTCGGCGTCCTGGCGCTCCTGCTTGTCTGCGATCTGGTAGATCTTGACCAGCTCGGCCTCGGCCAGCTTGGCTACGTGGTCGTAGGTGTTGTCGCTGTATGGAGGGAACACTGGGTACTCAGCGGTTGGCTTAGCAGCAACTGCTGCCAGCTCCGACTGGGCGCGGCAAAGCTCTGCGATGAACGGCTTTGCTGCCTCCAGGCCGGCAAATACTACGTCCTCCGAAGGAGCGGTAGCGCCACCCTTGACCAGGTCCCAGGTGCGCTCGGTGCTCTCGGCCTCAACCATCATGATTGCGACGTCCTTGACGCCGTTCTCCTCGATGACGCGACCAGCAACGACCATGTCGAATACTGCGTTCTCCAGCTGCGAGTGCTTAGGGAAAGCAACCCACTGGTTGTCGATCAGGGCAACACGAACGCCACCGATTGGACCCGAGAATGGCAGACCTGCCAGCTGGGTCGACATCGAAGCTGCGTTGATTGCAACCACGTCGTACATCTCGTCTGGCTCGATTGCCATAACGGTGACTACAACCTGAACCTCGTTGCGCAGACCATCGACGAACGAAGGGCGCAGCGGGCGGTCGATGAGGCGGCAGGCCAGGATGGCCTCGGTGGTTGGACGGCCTTCGCGACGGAAGAACGATCCTGGGATGCGGCCGGCGGCGTACATCTTCTCTTCGACGTCAATAGTCAGTGGGAAGAAGTCGAACTGGTCCTTAGGCTGCTTGCTTGCGGTGGTTGCCGAGAACAGCATGGTCTCGTCATCCATGTATACGGCTGCGGCACCCTGTGCCTGCTGAGCCAGACGGCCGGTCTCGAAGCGAACGTAACGCTTACCGAACTTGCCGTTGTCGATGGTGGCGACCGCGAACTTGGTGCCATCCATCAGTGGGTTGTTGATGTCAATCGACATGTATTTCCTCTTTTATCTTCTTTGTCTTCTAAGACGCAGAGCTGTGCGGCCACCAGAATAGGCGCGCCAAAAGACACAGGTACGAATGAGGAAGGGGGCCGATGCCCAGGGGAATCACGCCGCAGTCTTGCGCGGCGCGGTCTGGTCTCCAGTGATAAACCTTGGGATTTTGGCATTCGCCAGGCCCAAGACCTTCCACCGAGGACCAGCATCGATCCGATTCCTCAGTTCTTAGGTTAGCAGCGGGGCATGACTTTATGTAAGAGGGGCTTGACTCGGCTTTGCCAGCAGATACGCCAACCAGCCACCCACTGCAAGGCTCGCAAGGCCAGCAAAACCCGCAAATACAATAATCGGCGCAAACGCAGCGAAAGGTGCGTCAGCAGACGGGATACCGTTGCCGGCAGTAGCCCTTGTAAGGACGGATATGGTGGCAATAACTGCCGCGGCCCCTACGACAAACCAAAGACCGGCTGGAATCAGACCGACAAAAAGAATCTTGGGATTCTTACCGGCATCTCGAAGGCGCCTCACAGCCACCGCGAAGGTTGGAAGCAACACCAACAAACTCCAAGCCAGAGCTGGGGCGCCCTGACTTCGGACAAACATTCCAATCGGGTTTGAATCTGGATCGGTTGTTCCAGCGAATCCGAAAATGGCGAAGACAACCCGACCAATGGTGACAAAAAGGATCCAAAGCCAAAACTCGCTGCGCGAGGCGACTCCCTTGAAGTTGGCGAAGTTGGCGAAGCCGGATTTGATTGCCTGTGTGAAAGTCATGTTGCCCCCATGCTTGAAGTTGTCGTTTGTTCAAGGTAGCCAACCGGGCAGCTTGCCCACTTTAAGTTTTCCACAGGGCTACAGCGATGAAATGCCGCTTAAAGCAAAACCCCCGAACCGTAGCTCGGGGGTTTTGGGAAGACTTGCGACTTAGCGACGCAGTTGCCGAAGGCGACTTAGCGACGTAGTTGCTGAAGGCGACTTAGCGACGCGGTTGCCGAAGGCGACTTATCGACGCAGTTGCCGAAGGCGACTTATCGACGCAGCCCGAGGCGCTCGATCAGAGCACGGTAGCGGTTGATGTCTACACCCTGGAGGTAACCCAAGAGGCGACGACGCTGACCGACTAGAAGCAGCAGGCCACGACGGCTGTGGTGGTCGTGCTTGTGCTCCTTCAGGTGCTCGGTGAGGTCCTTGATGCGCTTGCTGAGAACAGCAATCTGAACCTCAGGCGAACCGGTGTCACCTGGGTGGGTTGCGTACTCTTCGATAATCGCGGTCTTAACCTGTGGGTCAAGTGCCATAGTTCTAGTCCTTTCGGTCCATTGCGCGGCGCCGGTTTCAGAATGAAACAAGCTCTCTTTATCCGCGGCCGTTACACGGCAACCTGTCTAGTTTAGGGGGTTTCGCGCGGGAGCGCTAGTTCGCGCCAGTGCCGGGACGCCTCAGGGAGTGCGACAGGACTAGTCGTCTTCGCCTTCGTCATCGGATCCGCCGCCGAAGTTAGGTGCTGCACTTGCGCCTGGTGCCGGAGTGATACCCGGACGTGGCTTGTGGTGTTCACCCTCGCGGTGGTCGCCCTCTCGATCTCCCTTGCCGCCACCGAAAGATGGTGCACTGGGTGCGGCCGAAGGAGCCGCAGTCGATCCGGTTCCGCCCGCCTGAGGCGCCGGATGGAAGTCGCGCCCACCATCCTTGTCGTCGAAAGCGGCAGGCGGAATGGCGATGGTCTTTCCAGAAAGCTTGTGGCCGCTGTCGTCATCGCCAGCGGTGGCGCTGCTGGAAGGCGATGGCATCGGTGAGGAGGCGTCGGTGGATGCAGTTGCGGCACCAGAGCCGTCGGTGACCTGAACCGATCCGGAGCTTTGCTTGGCGGGGAGAGTCGCAGATAGCGCGAAGGCGGCGCCGCCAACCAGGCCGACTGCAACCAGGACGCTGGTGGTGGCCAAAGTTGCAACGCTGTAACGAGCACTGCGGACCGGGGCCTCTTGCTCGTACACGACGTCACTCGGTGCTGTGCCCGAATATTCGAAGTCGTCGTTGCCGGACTTGTGGTTCGCCATTTGGCTGGCCCCTTTGAAAGATTGAAGTTTTCCTGAGTTTTACTTTGCCAGCAGAGTTTGGGCAAATGCCCCAAGAAGCCTGAGAGTTACCTGAGAATCTCTAGCGATCGTTAGCCAAGATGTCGCGTATCTTGTCGCAGTCGGCACCGATTGCCTTGATGAGCTCCTCGACGCCATTGAACTTGATTGCCGGCCGCAAGAACGACACGTATTCCAGGTTCACGACCTTGTCGTAGAGGTCAAGGTCCTTGCGGTCTAGTACATGCGCTTCTATCAGCCGCGGCACGGCCTGAATGGTCTCATTGATTCCCACCGAGAGGGCGGCCGGGTAGCGCTGACCCTCGCAGTCCAGCCAACCGGCGTAGACCCCGTCCAGAGGCAAGAACCCCTCCGATTCCCGGGAAAGGTTTGCGGTCGGAAACCCGAGTTGGCGCCCCAGCTTTAGACCGTGTTCAACCGCGCCAAGGGTGGTGTGGCGCCGCCCCAGTAGGCTTTCGGCCTTGGTCACGTCTCCCTGATCCAACAGGTCGCGAATCAGCGAGGTGGAAACTCGGTGACCATCGACGATTATCGACGGAACCACCTGAACCGTGAAACCGAGTTGGGCGCCTAACTTCTCAAGCAGGGCTACATCACCGGCACCCTTGGCTCCGAACCGGAAATCCTCGCCGACAACCAGGTGCGCGGCTTGCAGGCCGTCGACCAGGATCTGCTGGACGAATTCCTGCGGAGACAGCGTCGCTAGGGCTTGATCGAATGGCAGCGTCACGAGGGCGTCAATGCCAGCCTGCTGAATCAGCACAGCCTTTTGGGTGGGGCCGGTCAATGCTGGTCGCACACGCTCGGGGGCGAACAGGGCATCCGGGTGGCGATCGAAGGTGACACAGGCCGACTTCAGATTTCGGGCCTTGGCGTGTGCGGTCGCTGCGGCAAGCAGGGCCTGGTGACCAAGGTGAACTCCGTCGAACTTTCCGATGGTCACAACGGTTGGACCGAAGTCAGACGGCAGGAGTGAGACGGAGTTCAGTTCGAGCATGACGGAAACAGGACCTAGGCAGCCTTGTGCTTGTTGAGCCAGACGAGGCCGATTATCGGGAGAACCAGCGGGACGAAGCCATAGCCGGCACCGAACCAGCTCCACACCGACGGGTGGGCGAAAAGATCGGTCGCGAGGAATGAAAGCAGGCCGACCGTCAGGACTCCAACCAGCTCGAAGACAATGGTGGCCCGAGCGACGGCGAACCACCGAGGGGAACCCGCCTTGGCGAGCGCGACAGTCGCGACGATGTAAACCAGCGCAGAGATCAAACTGAGCGAATATGCAAACGGTGCCTGGCTGAACTTGGCAATCAGCTCGTAAAGACCGCGAGCACTTGCCGCCAGAGCGAACACAGCATAAACGGCAACCAGGGCGCGTGCGGCACCGAGTTTGGATGTATTTGCCATGTGGTTAAGCCTAAGCCGTTTCGCTCTTAGTAAACGCCGGTCCAGATCTGATGCATGCGCACCAGCATGACTGCGATGGTGATTCCAGCCACCCCGAGCACCACTGTTGACCACTTGGTCTTTCGGTCAACCAGAGCCCAGACAATTGCCGCTGGAGGGACCAATAGGGCGGTGATGATGTAGGCGAAATACTCGACGGTGTCATTCTTTGCCTGCTGACCTTGCGTGACGAGGACTATGGTCGTCACCAGCTGGATCAGCAACAGCGCTTCCGTTATAACCACGGCGAGCGCCATCAGGTCATGGGGTTTACGGTTGGCGAGACCCAGAATCAGGATCGCCGTGCCGGTGATTGCGTTGAACCAGAGCGCGACTTGATAGAGCAAATCAGGCATCGGCAAACACCACCATCGACTTGAGTTGATTTCCGCTGCGCTCGAGCATCGCGACTAGCGCGCCGGCCTCGTTCAAGGCTGCGATTGGCTGCCCCTTGGCGTAGCCGGAGCGCTCCCCCTCGGCCAGAGTGAGACGCTTACCGTGGCGCAGATCTACCTCGTCCTGCGCCGAGAGTTGGCGCACCGCAAACTGCTGGGCCGCGGCAGCCGCACTCGGCAGGATGGCCAGGTGGTCGCGATCCAGGTCCTGAAGCCGCTTGGCTTGGTCCACGGTGTACTGGCCGATGCGGGTGCGCCGCAGGGCGGTGAGGTGGCCGCCGACATTCAAGGCGGCACCGAGGTCGCGGGCCAGGGCCCGAATGTAGGTTCCGCTCGAGCAATCAACGGTTACGTCTAGGTCAAGGAACTGGCCGTCCACCAGGCGTGGGTCGGCGTCGACGGTAAAACGAGAAACTGTGATCGGACGGGCAGCAAGTTTGACCTCGTCTCCCCCGCGGACCTTTGCATAGGCTCGCTGCCCATCAACCTTGATGGCACTCACCGAGGATGGAACCTGCATGATTTCACCGCGAAGAGCCTCCACCGCGGCTTCAATCTGCTCGGTGGTGATTGCTGTTACAGCATCTGCCGGGGCGGTGGAGGTGACTTCGCCCTCGCGGTCATCGGTAACTGTGGTTGCACCCAGGCGAATAGTTGCGGTGTAAGTCTTGCCCTCACCGACGAGGAATGTGAGCAGCTTCGTAGCCGACTCTAAGCCCAGCAGTAGCAGGCCGGTTGCCATCGGGTCTAGCGTCCCGGCGTGACCGACTCGGCGGGTAGCGGCAAGACCCCGCACCTTGGCAACCACATCGTGGCTGGTCCAGTCGGGGTCTTTGTCTATTAGCAGCAGGCCGGCGATTGCCAAGGACTATTCCTCGTCAGTTTCCGAAGTCTCGTCTTCGTCATCGTGCTTGCGAGGCTCCTTATAAGGGTTCTCCTCGCCCGCGTACTTAGCGCCCTCTGCAACCTTCTGAACCTGCTCGTCGCGGCGGTGGGCCTCGGCAAGCAACTCGGTGATGTGGGCTGCGGTTTCCGGAACTGCATCCGCGACGAACTCGATGGTCGGGGTAAGTCGAATCGACAGTCCGCGTCCAACTTCGCGTCGAACAATGCCGCGGTTGCGTTCAATGATTTCCGCCGAGCGCTTCTTGTCTTCGTCACTGCCAAAGACGGTGTAGAAAATGGTGGCGTTCTGCAGGTCTGGGGTGACGCGGACATCGGTGATCGTGACGAAACCCAGATCGGGGTCCTTTACAGCGCGCTCGAGCGCCTCGGCTACCAAAACCTTGATTCGCTCCGCGAGTTTGCGGGCACGTGCGTGGTCAACCATGAATACTCCTTGAAGTTGATGTGGCGACCCGGTTGCCCGAGCCGCCACATCCACCAATAACTAGTCGCGTGGCTTCTCGCGCATCTCCCAGGTCTGGATGATGTCTTCCAGCTGGAGATCGTTGAAGCCGTTCAAGCCGATACCACACTCGTAGTCAGTCTTGACTTCGGTGGCGTCGTCCTTGAATCGCTTGAGCGAGTCAATCTTGAGGTTGTCAGCGATGACTACGCCGCCACGCAGAACGCGGGCGTTGGAGTTGCGCTTGATGGTGCCGCTGCGAACAATCGAACCGGCGATGGTGCCAACCTTGCTCGACTTGAAGAGCTCGCGTACCTCTGCGGTACCGGTCTCGACTTCTTCGAACTCTGGCTTGAGCATGCCCTTAAGCGACTTCTCGATGTCCTCGAGGGCCGCGTAAATGACCGAGTAGAAGCGGACGTCGACGCCTTCGCGGTCAGCGCGCTCACGGGCCTTGGTGTCCGGACGGACGTTGAAGCCGATGATGATTGCGTTGTCCACGGTAGCCAGGTTGACGTCGCTCTCGGTGATAGCACCAACACCGCGGTGGATGATGCGCAGCTGCACGCTGTCGTCCACTTCGATCTTGAGCAGCGAGTCTTCCAGGGCCTCGACGGCACCGGAAACGTCACCCTTGATGACCAGGTTGAGCGACTCAACCTTGCCGTCTTCGAGGGCCTTGGTGAAGTCTTCGAGGCTGATGCGCTTGCGGCTCTTCGCCAGCAGTGCGTTACGGTCGGCGGCTTCACGCTTCTCGGCGATCTGGCGAGCTTGACGCTCGTCCTCTGCCACTACGAAGGTGTCACCGGCGCGAGGCACCGACTGCAGACCGAGAACCTGAACCGGGCGGCTTGGCGTAGCTGCCTCGACCGGGTTACCGTTCTCGTCGAACATCGCACGAACACGACCGTGGGCCGAACCAGCGACGATTGGGTCACCGACGTGCAGAGTTCCGGACTGAACCAGAACCGTTGCAACCGAACCGCGACCCTTGTCTAGGTTGGCTTCGATGGCAACACCGCGGGCGTCCTTGTTCGGGTTGGCGCGCATGTCAAGAGCCGCATCGGCGGTGAGCAGAACTGCATCCAGAAGCTCTGGGATGCCCTTGCCCGATAGGGCCGAAACGTCCACGAACATGACATCGCCACCGTACTCTTCGGCAACGAGGTTGAACTCGGTGAGCTGCTGGCGAATCTTCGCAGGGTTAGCGGCTTCCTTATCGACCTTGTTGACCGCGACCACGATTGGGACGCCAGCCGACTGAGCGTGGTTCAACGCTTCGATGGTCTGAGGCATCACGCCGTCATCGGCTGCAACCACCAGGATTGCGAGGTCGGTGACCTGAGCACCACGGGCACGCATGGCGGTGAACGCCTCGTGACCCGGGGTGTCGATGAAGGTGATGGCGCGGTCCACACCGTCGTGCTCAACGTGCACCTGGTAGGCACCGATGTGCTGGGTAATGCCACCGGCCTCACCGCTCATGACGTTGGACTTACGGATGCTGTCCAGAAGTCGAGTCTTACCGTGGTCAACGTGACCCATAACGGTTACAACTGGTGGACGAGGAAGCAGGTCTTCGTCTTCGTCGTCGTAGTCGGTCGAGATGTCCAGACCGAAGCCCTCGAACAGCTCTCGCTCTTCGTCCTCAGGCGAAACGACCTCGATCTTGTAGCCGAGCTCCTCACCGAGGATTGCGAAGGTGTCTTCATCCAGCGACTGGGTGGCGGTTGCCATCTGGCCGAGGTGGAAGAGTACGGTGATCAGCTGACCAGCATTTGCATCAATCTTGTCTGCAAAGTCCTGGATGCTCGCACCGCGGCGCAAACGCAATACGGTGGTGCCGTCGCCGCGCGGTACCAGTGCACCACCGAGGCTTGGAGCATTGGTTCTTGCTTCGAATTCTTCGCGCTTTGCACGCTTGCTCTTACGCGCCTTCGAGGCACCGCGCGAGCCACCCTTACCGAAGGCACCAGCGGTACCAGAGGCATTGCCGCGGCCACGGCCTGGTGCGCCACCTGGGCCACCCGCTGGACGTGCGAAACCACCGGCACCCGGAGCGCCACCGCCTGGACGGTTGAAGCCACCAGCGCCTGGAGCGCCACCTGGGCGAGCAAAGCCGCCACCCGGACGTGGAGCGCCGCCTGGAGCGCCACCCGGACGAGGTGCGCCACCTGGGCGACCTGGACCACCGGCTGCGCCACCTGGGCGACCTGGTCCACCGGCTGCGCCACCAGGACGCTGACCCGGACGACCCATGCCCTGGCTAGGTGCAAATGGGTTGTTGCCTGGGCGGGCGATTGGGCGTGGGATGCCCATACCCTGCGCCGAAGCGAATGGATTGTTGCCTGGGCGTGGGATGCCCATGCCGCCGCCTGGCTTCGAGTCGGCTGGCTTCGCCTCAGCTGCCGGAGCAGCCGGTGCGGCCTCGCCGCCAACGGCTGGCTTGGCTGGAGCTGGGGTTGCAGCAGCTGGAGCCGGTGCGGCAGGCGCAACCGGAGCTGGCGCCGCTGGAGCGGCAGGTGCGGCCTTTGCGGCTGGAGCTGCAGGGGTGACTGGCGCTGCTGGCGCTGCTGGCGCTGCTGCCGGGGCAGCCGCAGCTGGCGCGGCAGCAGGAGCTGCGGCGGCTGGGGCTGGGTGGTTTGGGAATGCGTCGCGGAGCTTCTTAGCTACCGGAGGGGCAATCGTGGACGAACCGGATTTTACGAATTCTCCGAGTTCGGCCAGCTTTGCCAAAGCAACCTTGGAATCGATTCCAAGTTCCTTGGCGATGTCATAAACGCGTGGTAGGGCCACTTAAATGTTCTCCTGTCTGGGCCTACCCAGACAGGGCAGGCTGTTAAAGCTTTTGGGAACTCATTTCGAGTTACTCATTTTTTGCCAACATCATTTCCGCCTGTTCAACGTATTGAGACACTGTGTCGACTCTCAGTTCGCCCTGGATTCGAAGCGCACGGCCAAAAGCCTTGCGATCGAGAGCGAGTTTGAGACAGCTGGTGCTGAGATGCAATCTGGCGCCTCTGCCAGCGAGCCGATTTTGCGGATCGGGCGTTAGTTCTCCCGATATTGCAACGATTCGCAGCAGGTTGGTGGCGCGCTGTTTACACCCAACGCAGGTTCTTACAGCATCCATCCTACCCGCTTAGCTTTGGCAAACCTAGAGGTGTGCCGACTGGCGAACCCTAGTCCTCGAGAATCGAGTCTGGCTGGACATCGATTTTGGCTCCGGTAAGGCGGGCAGCCAGACGCACGTTCTGACCCTCCTTGCCGATGGCCAACGACAACTGGAAGTCAGGGACAAGCGCGCGAACGTGCTTAGTGGCCGCGTCGATCACGTAGCTGGAAGATACCTTTGCTGGCGAAAGCGCGTGAGCCACGAACTCTGGCAGGTCCTCCGACCAGTCCACGATGTCGATCTTTTCTTCGTTTAGCTCGGCGCTAACTGCACGAACTCGCTGACCCAACTCGCCGATGCAAGAACCCTTGGCGTTTACACCCGGCTTGGTCGCGCGAACAGCGATCTTGGTGCGGTGACCGGCTTCGCGGGCAACCTGAACAATCTCGACGTCACCGTTTGCGATTTCTGGAACCTCGAACGAGAACAACTTGCGAACCAGCGATGGGTGGCTGCGCGAGACGGTCACCTGAGCACCACCGCGGGTGCCGCGAGCTACCTTGGTCACGTAGAAGCGGTAACGCTTGCCGTGACTGTAGTCCTCGCCTGGAACCTGCTCGCTATCGGGAAGCATGGCTTCCACGGTACCCAGGTTTACGTAGACCAAATAAGGCTTTGGGCCCTGCTCGATGACACCGGTGACGATGTCTTCTTCCTTGCCCTGGAACTCGCCGAATACGGCGTCGTCGTTCAGTTCGCGCAGACGCTGAGCGATGACCTGCTTGGCAGAGTAGGCGGCAATACGTCCGAAGTTCTCCGGAGTGGCATCTACTTCTTCACCGGTAGGTTCGCCCTCTTCGTCGAGCACTGGAACAACGATAGAGACCTTGCCGGTCTTCTGGTCCAGGATTGCTCGGGCAGGGTCGTGATTTCCGACTGCGCGGTGGAAAGCGGCTACAACCGCTTCCTCGATGATCTGAACAAGCTCCTTGAACGGGATCTCACGCTCGGCCTCGACTTGCTTCAATAACCTCAGGTCGATGTCCATGGTGTTCCTCCGTTACTTGAGTTCTTGTACAGCAGAGTTTACCTTGACTGCGCGACGCTCGCCTGTGCGTCGGTTCCAGAGGTCAACTTCGCCGTTCTCCAAGCCCTTGCCCACGATGACGATATGAGGCACACCGATTAGCTCGGCGTCACCAAATTTGACACCCGGGCTGACCTTTGGACGGTCATCCAGCATGACGGTCTTTCCAGCGGCTTCGAACTCGGTGGCTAGCTTTTCAGCGGCCTCAAACACCGAGTCATCCTTGCCGGCGGCGACGATGTAGACGTCCGCAGGCGACACCGCTTCAGGCCAAATCAGGCCCTTGTCGTCGCGGTTGGCTTCAGCCAAAACAGCAACCAGGCGGGTGACACCGATTCCGTAGGAACCCATGGTCACGACCTGTAGCTTGCCGTTCTCGTCCAGAACCTTAAGGTCCAGCGCCTCGGCATACTTGCGTCCAAGCTGGAAGACGTGACCGATTTCGATGCCGCGGGCCAATTCGAGCGGGCCAGAACCGTCAGGTGCCTGGTCGCCGGCGCGAACCTCTGCGATGTCGGCTAGGCCGTCGGCATTGAAGTCACGCCCCTTGACCAGCTCAAAGATATGGTGGTCGGCGGTGTTAGCGCCACTAATCCACTGAGTGCCGTCCACCACGCGTGGGTCCAGCAGGTAGCGAATGCCCGAGGTTCCCGCTTTGCCTAGAACCTGGGTGACCGAACCGTCCGCAGCAACCGAAACCGGGCCGATGTAACCCTTCACCAGTGCTGGGTTCGCTGCTAAGTCTGCCTCGGTGGCAGGTTCGACCTCATTTGGCCCAAAGGCTGCTTCGGCTCGCTTGGCATCTACCTCGCGGTCGCCAGGGACTCCGACTACAACAAGCTCACGCTTTCCCTCTGGGCTAACCAGAGCAAGCACCACATTCTTCAGGGTGTCTGCGGCGGTCCAGGCCCGGTCGCTGCGCGGGAAGTTCACGTTGGCGTGCTCAACCAGAGTTGCGATGGTCGCAGTACCTGGCGTGTGGTTGGCCTTGGCGGCTGGCAGCCCCTCGGTAGAGGTGGCGGCAGGTGCGACGGTCTGAACTGCTTCCACGTTGGCGGCGTAGCCACCTGGGGAACGAACGAAGGTGTCCTCACCGATCTCGCTCGGGCTCAGGAATTCCTCGGAGGCGCTGCCACCCATCGCACCGGCGTCTGCCTTGACGATGACATAGTCAACACCGAGGCGGGTGAAGATGCGCTCATAGGCATCACGCTGAGCCTGGTAGGCGGTTCGCAAACCTTCGTCGGTCAGGTCGAAGCTGTAGGCATCCTTCATCACGAACTCGCGACCGCGAAGGAGGCCAGCTCGCGGGCGAGCCTCGTCGCGGTACTTGTTCTGAATTTGGTACAGGCAGACTGGTAGGTCTTTATAGGAAGAGTAGAGGTCCTTCACCAACAGAGTGAACATCTCTTCGTGGGTTGGTGCCAGCAGGTAGTCGGCCTTCTTGCGGTCCTGCAGACGGAACAGATTGTCGCCGTACT
>ERZ650311.208-NODE-208-length-40733-cov-16.344978_pt1 | contig 40733 bp, 32 predicted proteins | sample MGYA00376247_ERZ650311 | MGnify/ENA primary metagenome ERZ650311 (study PRJEB26733, sample SAMN07839324) | wastewater metagenome | biome: small river; feature: stream; material: water | place: USA: North Carolina | collected 2016-07-28 ...
CGCTGTGATTTCGGCTAGAATCGCTTGGATCGTGAATGGTAGCGCAGTCGCAGTCAAAATTGTGCGTCCTCGTTTCCCGGAATGACTACTAACCGCAGCGATCCCTCTCCCCCCCTGGTTCTCGTGTTCGCCGCCTCCGATCCTACCGGTGGCGCCGGAATCCAGGCAGACATAATGACGATTTCCAGCATGGGGTGTCACCCCCTGACGGTCATCACCGGCCTCACCGTCCAGGACACTGTCGGCGTCGAGGAGGTATTGCCCGTGGACGCGGATTTCGTCATCGAACAGGCTCGCACGGTGCTTGAAGACATGCCGGTGCAGGCCTTCAAGCTCGGCGTGCTGGGCAGCGTCGAGAACATCGAGGTGATCGCCGAGATCATCTCCGATTACCCTCACATCCCCGTCATCGTCGATCCGATCGTCGCCTCGGGTCGGGGTGACGAGCTGGCCTCCGAGCTCATGCTGGCCACGCTGCGGGAGTTCATCATTCCCCAGGCCACACTCATCACGCCCAACACGATGGAGGCCCGGCGTCTCGTCGCCAGCTACGGCGATGATGGCGAAGAGCGCAGCATGGCCGATTGCGCCACGATGTTGCTCGAGTTGGGGACCGAGTATGTACTGATCACCGGCTCCCACGCCAACACCCCGCAGGTGGTTAATACCCTTTATGGGGCGAAGGGCGTGTTGCGGGCCGATCCGTGGGAGCGTCTGCCCGGCAGCTACCACGGTTCCGGGTGCACGCTGGCCTCGGCGGCTGCGGCCGCGCTGGCCCACGGGCTCGACATGTCCAACGCCGTCTTCGAGGCCCAGGGCTTCACCTGGCAGACCCTCTCGGCGGCCTTCCGCCCCGGCATGGGGCAGTACATTCCCGACCGTTTTTTCTGGGCCGGCCCGCCCGACCGGGGCGGGGGCTGAAGATGCGGCGCGGTCTTTATCTCGTCACGCCCGATCTCCTCGATACCGACGCGCTGCTCGCCGCCGTGGCGACGGTGCTGCCGTCGCGCCCGGCGATCGTGCAATACCGCAACAAGCTCGCCGATGCGGCCCTCAAGCGTGAGCAGTCCACGCGCCTGCTGGCCCTGTGCCGGGCCGCCGGCGTGCCGCTGGTGATCAACGACAGCCTCGCGCTGGCCCTCGAGATCGGTGCCGACGGTGCCCACCTGGGCCGCGACGACGGCGATCCGGCCCTCGCCCGCGCGGCCCTGGGGCCGGGGCGCATCCTCGGCGTGAGCTGCTACAACGAATGGCAGCGGGCGGTGGCCGGCGCCGCGGCGGGTGTCGACTACGTGGCCTTCGGGGCGATGTTCACGTCCTCCACCAAGCCCGACGCCCCGCGCGCCGGGCTCGACCTGCTCACCCGCGCCCACCGCGAGCTGCGCCTGCCGGTGGCGGCCATCGGCGGCATCACCCTCGACAACGCGCCGGCCCTGGTGGCGGCCGGGGCCGATCTCCTCGCCGTGATCAGCGACGTATTCTCTGCGCCCGACCCGGCCGCCCGCGCGGCGGCCTACGCCGGGTTGTTCGATTGACCTCTCAGGAAGCTCCCAGCATGACCAGTCGCAACGAAGAACTCTTTGCCCGCGCCCAGCGCACCATTCCCGGCGGCGTCAACTCGCCGGTCCGTGCCTTCCGCTCGGTGGGCGGCACCCCGCGCTTCCTCAAGAAGGCCCTGGGCGCGCGGGTGTGGGACGCGGACGGCAAGGAATACCTCGACTACGTGGGTTCCTGGGGCCCGGCGATCCTCGGTCACGCCGATCCGGTGGTGGTCGAGGCGGTGCGTTCGGCCGCGCTGGAGGGCCTGTCCTTCGGCGCTCCCACCGAGCGCGAGATCGACATGGCCGAGCGCCTGTGCGAACTCCTGCCGAGCATGGAGATGGTGCGCCTGGTTTCCAGTGGCACCGAAGCCACGATGAGCGCGATCCGCCTCGCCCGGGGCTTCACCGGCCGCGACGCGATCATCAAGTTCGAGGGCTGCTACCACGGCCACGCCGACAGCCTGCTGGTGAAGGCCGGCTCCGGTCTGCTCACCTTCGGCAACCCGTCCTCCGCCGGCGTGCCCGAAGACTTCGCCAAGCACACCGTGGTGCTCGACTACAACAACCCGGCCCAGCTGGAAGGAACCTTCAAGGCCCGCGGCAGCGAGATCGCCTGCGTGATCATCGAGCCCATCGCCGGCAACATGAACCTCGTCAAGCCTTCGGCCCACTTCATGCACCTGCTGCGCCGGCTGTGCACCGAGCACGGCGCGGTGCTGATCTTCGACGAGGTGATGACCGGTTTCCGCGTCGGCCCGCGGGGCGTGCAGGGCCTCTACGGCATCACGCCGGATCTCACCACCCTGGGCAAGGTGATCGGCGGCGGCATGCCGGTGGGCGCCTTCGGCGGCCGTCGCGACATCATGGAGAAGATCGCCCCCCTGGGCGGCGTGTACCAGGCCGGCACGCTGTCGGGCAGCCCGGTGGCCGTGGCCGCCGGCCTCGCCAGCCTCGAGCAGATCGCCCGCCCGGGCTTCTACGAAACCCTCACCGCCCGCACCGAGCGGCTGGTGGCCGGTCTCAACGCCGCAGCCAGGAAGCACGGGGTTAACTTCATCGCCGATTCGGTGGGCGGCATGTTCGGCCTGTACTTCGCCAAGGCCGTCCCCCAGACCTACGCCGACGTGATGGCCTCGGACCGCGAGACCTTCAACCGCTTCTTCCACGCGATGCTGGATGCCGGCCATTACTTCGCCCCGTCGGCTTTCGAGGCGGGCTTCGTGTCGGCAGCGCACTCCGAGGCCGACATCGACTCGACCATCGCCGCTGCCGACGCGTGGTTCGCGGCCAACGCGGGCTGATCGGGCCGGAAACTTCGTTTCTCGGCCCGTAGGCGTCGTTTCAGACGCTGAAACGCAGTTTCCCGGCAGAAGGTCTTCGATTCAGGCGCTGAAACCTGGTTTCAGCGCCTGAATCTTTATTGCGCGCCCCTGAAACTCAGTTTCAGGCGCTGAATCGACGTTTCTCGCGCTGAAACGATGTTTGTGTGGGTGGGGGCGTTCCTGAAGGTCGGACTTCAGTCCGACACCGCGCGTTGAGCGGGTCGCTTTTGTCGGACTGAAGTCCGACCTACATGTCAGTGCTACAGGTCCGAGATCGGGCTGATGCGTGCCCTACATCAGGAAGATCGTCGCCAGCCCGAGGAAGATGAAGAAGCCGCCGGAGTCGGTGACGGCGGTGATGATGACGCTGGAGCCGACGGCAGGGTCCTGCCCCAGGCGGTGGCGGATCATCGGGGCCATCACGCCCACGAAGGCGGCGAGGAGCAGGTTGAGGGTCATTGCGGCGGTCATCACCGCGCCCAGCTTGCCGCTGCCGTAGAGAATCCACGCCAGCACGCCGAGCAGCCCGCCCCACACCAGCCCGTTGATGAGGGCGACGCCCATCTCCTTCTTGAGGAGGCGGGTGAGGGCGTCTTCCTGCACCTGGCCCATGGCGATGCCGCGCACGATCATGGTGATCGTCTGGTTGCCCGAGTTGCCGCCGATGCCCGCCACGATGGGCATCAGTGCGGCCAGCGCGACGAGCTTCTCGATGGAGTGTTCAAAGGCGCCGATCACCCGGCTGGCGAAGAAGGCAGTGACCAGATTGACGGCCAGCCAGGCCCAGCGGTTCTTCACCGAATCCCACACCGGGGCGAAGATGTCTTCGCCTTCTTTCAGACCGGCCTGGGAGAGCAGCTCGTTCTCGGTTTCTTCACGGATGAAGTCCACCACCGCCGCCACGGTGAGCCGGCCCACCAGCTTGCGGTGGTAATCCACCACCGGTGCGGAAACGAGGTCGTAACGCTCGAAGGCCTGGGCGGCGGTTTCGGCTTCGTCGGCGGGTTCGAGCGTGAGGGTGTCGGTGAGCATGATGTCGCTCACCTCGGTTTCCGGGTCGCTCAGGAGCAGCCGGTTGATGGGCAGCACGCCGCGCAGGTGTTCGTCGCGATCGACCACGAAGAGCTGGTCGGTGTGATCGGGCAGTTCTTCGAAGCGGCGCAGGTAGCGCAGCACCACTTCGAGGGTCACGTCCTCGCGCACGGTGACCATCTCGAAATCCATCAGCGCGCCCACCGAATCCTCGGGGTAGGACATGGCGGCGCGAAGCTGCTCGCGCTCCTCGGGGTCGAGGCCGCGGTAGACGTCCTCCATCACCTCCTGGGGCAGGTCGGGCGCGAGGTCGGCCAGTTCGTCGGCGTCGAGCTGTTCGGCGGCGGCCCGCAGGGAGGCCGGGTCCATCGACTCGATGAGGGATTCCCGCACCGCGTCGGAGACTTCGAGGAGGATCTCGCCGTCCCGCTCGGCCTTGACCAGATCCCAGACGAAGAGGCGGTCCTCCAGCGGCAGGGCTTCGAGGATGTGGGCGACGTCGGCCGAGTGGAGGCTGTCGAGCTTGTGGGTGAGTTCCTGGACGTGCTGCTTGTGGACGAGGCTCTCTACCAGATCATGCTTGGGCATGTCCTGCCGGTGCACGAGACCCTCCACCAGCTTGTGGCGGGCGAGCAGGTGCTGGACCTCCTTCAGGTGGCTGTCCAGGTCGTCGTGGTGCTGGAGGTCGTCGGTATCGGCCATGCTGGAACTTCCCGTGGGCGGCGGGGCGCCGGGCGGTGCGCAGGGAGGCGAATTCTACGGGGTTTGCTGCGCCGCGGCGACCTGCAAATGCATGTCGCGCGGCGCCCCGGTGATCAAGGCCAGGCGCGGGCCCCGAACATCATCCGCTTGGCCACGAAATGGCGCGCCGGGGGCAGCAGATCAAGGGCGAAGAGGCCGGCGCCGCGGGCATGGTGGAGCGGCGCGACGGCGTTGCTGAACAGGCGCACCAGGGTGTCGGTGAAGCGGATCGTGCCGCTGCGGTCGACGCGCCGTTCGCGGGCGTAGGTGGCGAGGGTTTCGGCCGCACCGGGATCGCCGCCGGCCCGCAGGATCACCTGGGCGCAGGCCCACACGTCGCGCAGGGCCAGGTTGTAGCCCTGGCCGGCCACTGGATGCAGGGTTTGCGCGGCGTTGCCGAGCCACACCGTGCGCTGGCCGACGGGCTCGGGCCGGTAGCGCAGCTTGAGGGGGTAGCGCGCCCGTTCGCCCACCGACGCAAAGCGCAGGCGGTCGCCAAAGTGGCTCTGCAGGCGCGCGAGGTAGGCCGCGTCGTCGAGGGCCATCAGGGCGTCGGCGTCGTCGGGGCTGGCGGTGTGGACGATGGCGCAGTCGTCGCCGCAGGGCAGCACGGCCAGCGGGCCTTGCGGCGTGAAGCGTTCCCAGGCCCGGCGGCCGTGGCCGGTGGCCGGGGTGGCGATGCTGATCACCGCGTGCTGGGCGTAGTCCCGCTCGACGAGCTGCGCGTCGTCGGCGCCGTCGATGAGGCCTTCGGCGCAGGCGGCGAGGCGCGCGCTGATGGTGTTGCCGTCGGCGAGGCTGAGGATCACGTCGTTGGCGCCGGCGGCGAGGCCGGTGACCGCCGCGTGGTCGCGGATCGGGATGCCGGCGGCGGCGAGGGCGTCGTCGAGCGCAGCGGCGAGGGGGCCGGCGCCGACCACGTAGCCCAGGGCCGGCTGGCCGTATTCATGGGCGTCGAGCACGGTGCGGCCGAGCCCGCCCTGCTGGGAGACGTGGATGGTCTCGATGGGCGTGGCGGGCAGCTGCGCCCAGATGCCCAGGCGCTCCAGCGTAAGCCGGGTGCCGTGGGACAGGGCCAGCACCCGCGGATCGCTCCGCGCGGCGCCGCGGGCACGGGCGTCCAGCAGCAGGATGTCGAGGCCGGCGTCCTTGAGGGCCAGCGCGAGGGTCATGCCCACCGGGCCGGCGCCGACGATGGCGATGTCGTGTCGTTCCATTTCAGCGCGCTGCCATGATGGCTTCGATGTCGGCCACGGACTTGGGCGTGGCGTGGGTGATGATGTCGCAGCCGGTGTCGGTGACGAGGGCGTCGTCCTCGATGCGGATGCCGATGTTCCAGAAGGCTTCGGGCACGCCTTCGGCCGGGCGGATGTAGGTGCCGGGCTCGACGGTGAGCACGTTGCCCGCCTCAAGGTTGCGCCACTCGCCGGCCTGCTTGTATTCGCCCGCGTCGTGCACGTCGAGGCCCAGCCAGTGGCCGGTGCGGTGCATGTAGAACTGGCGGTAGCTGCCGGATTCGATGGCGCCGTCGAGGCTGCCGGTGAGGAGGCCCAGGTCGAGATAGCCCTGGGCGAGCACGCGCACCGCGGCGTCGTGGCCGGCGTTCCAGCTGGCGCCGGGGCGGATTTCGGCGATGGCGGCGGCCTGGGCGGCGAGCACCAGCTCGTACACCGCCTTCTGCGGCCCGCTGAAGCGGCCATTCACCGGAAAGCTGCGGGTGATGTCGGAGGCGTAGCCGTCGAGCTCGCAGCCGGCGTCGATCAGCAGCAGGTCGCCGTCGGCCAGCTGGCGGTCGTTCTCGACGTAGTGCAGCACGCAGGCGTTGGGGCCGGTGGCGACGATGGAGCTGTAGGCCGGCGCCTGGCTGCCGTGACGGCGGAATTCGTGGATCAGCTCGGCCTCGACTTCGTATTCGAAGACGCCGGGGCGGGCGGCGCGCATGGCGCGGATGTGGGCGCCGGCGGAGATCTCGGCTGCGCGGCGCATGGTGGCGATCTCGGACGCGTCCTTGATGAGGCGCATGTCGTCGATCAGGCTGCGCACGTCGCGGATCTGGGCCGGGGCGTGGGCGCCGGTGCGGGCCTGGGCGCGCACGCGGTTGAGGGCGTCGGCGATGCGCCGGTCCCACTCGGGCTCGTAGCCGATGGAGTGGAACACCGTCGGCTGGTTGGCGAGGAGCTGGCCGAGCTGCTCGTCCAGTTCGTCGATGGGGCGGGCCTCGTCGAAGCCGAAGGCATCCTTGGCGGCGTCGGGGCCGAAGCGGTAGCCGTCCCAGATTTCGCGTTCAACGTCCTTGGTGCGGCAGAACAGGATGCTCCGGGGCGTGTCGCCCGCCACCAGCACCAGCACCGCCTCGGGCTCGCGGAAGGCGGTGAGGTAGTAGAAGTAGCTGTCGAAGCGGTAGGCGTAGGTGGTGTCGCGGTTGCGATGGCGCTCGGGCGACGTGGGGATGACCGCCACGCCGCCACCGGCGGCCTGCATGGTGGCGAGAAGCCGCGCGCGGCGGGCCTGGAAGGGGGCGATGTCTACGGGCATGGGGCAGAACCGGTGATGCGTCGGGAACCGGCGAGGATATGCCGCTTCCGCCCCTGCTGACAATCGCCGGACGCGGCGCAGAAGGCCGCGCCCGGCGAAAAGGGCGGCTTACTGGAGCATCTGGCTGTTGAACAGCCAGATGGCGGTGGCGGGCTGGGTGCGGTAGCTGCTGCCGAGGCGGATCGCGACCTGGCCGGCGGCGCCCGGGACGAGCTGGCTCGGATCGTCCGGACGGTACGCCGTGTTGAAAGTGAGCACCGTGACCGTGGCGAAGCTCGTGGTGTCGACCGTCACCAGTTTTCCGGTGCCGTAATTGACAACGCACACCATCCGGTTCGCTACCCGCAGGGGGCGACAGCTGCCGTACGGGCTGGTGCCGAGCAGGGCGAGGTCGCCGTCGCGGTAGATGCTGCGGCCAATGAGGACGCCCCGACTGGTCCAGTCCACATTGCGCAAGCTGAAGTCTCCAGTGGTGCCGGTGGAGTTGGCCATCACCAGGCCGTCGCCACGGACGGACATGGCGTAGAGGTTGTATCCACTGGTCTCATCCTCGTAGCCATATACCGTCGTGCCCGTTCCGTTGAATGCGATGGGGCCGATCGCTGCCGAGGTCGAGATGAATCCGCCCGCGATCTGCGGCTGGAGCGTGCCGGTGCGCAGGAGGGCAACACCCGCGCTGCCAGGGGACGACTGCTGATCAAGAAGGGAGACGGCGATCACGTCGGCCTCTGCTGGCGAGGCGGCGATGGACTTGGCCACCAGTTGTCGTCCGAAGAAGGAGGAGGTGGGCAGGTGCGTCCGGTACTGTTCGGTCATGCCGGGCAGGCTGAGCTTGACCACTTCGCCGCTGCCATTCAGGCCCACGTAGAGGGCCGAGCCATCCGGCGCGAGGGCCATCGCAAAGGGCTCCGAACCGACGGCGAGAGAATTGCTGACGGCGCCGGTGCTGGCGTCGATGGTGGCGATGCTGTTGCCGGTGCCGGCCACGCTGCCGGGAATCGACGCGTAGTAGCGGTTGCGGGTGGCGTCGAACACGAGGGCGTTGTGGGTCAGGGTGAGCTTGGTGACGGTGCCGTCAGGCGGCGGCTCGAACAACGTCGTGCCGCCAACGCTGCCGCTGGCGATGCGCAGCCGGTACGGCGCGATGACGGTTGCGCTGCTGGAGTCCACTGCCGTGCGGTCGGCTTGCACGAGGCCGATGCCGGGCGCCCACCAGGTCTCTTCGGTGGCGGTGACGGTGTAGGGGGTGTTAGCCAGGGACGAGGGCGAGAGGGTCAGCACCGTGACGGTGCGGAAACGCGCGGTCTCGGCGGCGCCTTGCGGCAGCGCCATGTTCTCGAGGCCGACCAGCTGCTGGGTGATCTCCAGCCGGAAGCTCTCGTTGATGCCGTCGCCGTCCGCATCGGCACCCCAGTCCCCCTGCCGGACGATGCTGCGGGTGGCGCCCGTCGGGTAGAAGGGCTCGGGATACATCAGGATCTCGCCGATGAGGGTGCGTGCGGCGGCGGGCGTGCTGCCGTCGGTGAAGTCGGGCACTGCCAGGCCGGCACCGGTGCGGCGATAGGTCTCGGTATCGGGCAGGCCGCTGCCGACGCGCTCCGAGATCGTGTAGCCGTCGGCGGTGGTGCTGCCGACCGTGCGGGTGACCAGGTTGCTTGTCGTGACGCCGTTCTGGATGTAGTCGTAAGTCCAGCTGTCGCCCGCCGCGGCCGGGAAGTAGTTGCGGCTGCGCAGGTCGACCCGGTCGCCGACCGGATTGGTGTCGGACACCACCTGGGGCAGGGGCGCACGGGTGGTGGGCGACGAACCGCCGCCGCCTCCGCCGCCGCCTCCGCCGCCGCCTCCGCCGCAGGCTGTGAGGATGGCGGCGGCGGCCAGTGTGATCAGGTGGCGCAGGTGCCTGGCGCGCATTGTTGTTCTCCCGACGATGAAAGGTGCTGTCTCGCCACAGGGCGGCAGCGGATTTCACCTTATTCTCCCTGAATTACTGCGTGTTGATCCAGGGCAAATATCGGGGGCGACAGGTTTGGTGGTTTGTTCAGGCGGTGCGCAGGCTGGCGTCGAGCTCGGCGAGGCGTTCGGGCGTGCCCACGTCCACCCAGCGGCCGTCATGGCGGGCGCCGGTGACCTTGCCGGCGGCCATCGCGGCGCGCAGCAGCGGGGCGAGCTTGGCGGGCTGGTCAGGGGCCACGCCGGCGAAGAGGGCGGGGTGGTAGGCGCCGATGCCCGAGAAGGTGAGGCGTTCGCCGCGGCCGTCGTCCACCACGTGGCCGTCGGGCAGCAGGCCGAAGTCGCCGGCGGGGTTGTGGGCGGGGCTCGGCACCAGCAGCAGGTGGGCGAGGGGGCCGTCGGCAGCGAGGCCTTCCGCGACCCGGGCGAGGGCGGCGAAGTCGGCGTCGCAGAAGACGTCGCCATTGACCACGATGAAGGGCGCCTCACCCAAGAGCGGCAGGGCGCGGGCGATGCCACCGGCGGTTTCCAGTGCCGTGCCTTCCGGCGAGTAGGCGATGGGCAGGCCGAAGCGCGCGCCGTCGCCCAGCGCGTCCTCGATCATCTGCCCCAGGTGGGCGTGGTTGATGACGAGGCCGGTGACCCCGGCGGCCGCGAGGCGTTCGATGTGCCAGACGATCAGCGGCTTGCCGCCCGCCGGCAGGAGCGGCTTGGGGCAGGTGTCGGTGAGGGGGCGCATGCGTTCGCCGCGGCCGGCGGCCAGGATCATGGCTTTCATCGCGGGGCGCTCAGAAGGAGTAGCCGACTTCGGTGACGGTGGGCTCGAGCTGCTCCAGCAGGCGCAGCAGGGGCTTGAGTTCGCCATAGCGCTCGCAGGCCTTGCGCAGGTATTGCATGACGAGGGGCATGTCCTTCAGATAGCCGTCCTTGCCGTCGCGGTGATACAGCCGCGCGAAGATGCCCAGCACCTTGATGTGGCGCTGCACGCCCATCCATTCGAAATCGCGGTGGAACTCGGCGAAATCCGGGCGCACCGGCAGGCCCAGGCGGCGGGCGGTTTCCCAGTAGCGGGCGAGCATGTCGAGGACGAAATCCTCTTCCCAGTGGATGTAGGCGTCCTTGAACAGGGAGGCGAGGTCGTAGGTGAGGGGGCCGTAGACGGCGTCCTGGAAGTCCAGCACGCCGGGGTTGGGGGTGCTCACCATCAGGTTGCGGCAGTGGTAGTCACGGTGCACGAAGACCCGCGGCTCGCCGAGGTTCACGTCGACGATGCGGTCGAACACGTCGTACAGATCGGCGGTCTGCTTCTCGGTGAGGGTGACGCCCTTGTGGCGGCCCACGAACCACACCGGGAAGAGCTCCAGCTCGCGCATCAGCAGCTCGCGGTTGTACTCGGGCAGCACGCCGGGGCGGCTGGCGAGCTGGATGGAGATCAGCGCGCCGAGGGCTTCGGCGTACAGATTGTGGGCGTTGTCCTTGGTGAGCGCCTGCAGGTAGGTGGTGCTGCCCAGGTCGGACAGGAGCAGGAAACCTTCTTCGAGATTCTGCTTGTGGATGTGCGGCACATGCACGCCGGCGGCCCCGAAAAGCTCGGCCACCTTGATGTAGGGCCTGCAATCTTCGTGGGCGGGCGGGGCGTCCATGACGATCAGCGGCACGGAATCGTCAGCGAATGTAACCCGGAAGTAGCGCCGGAAGCTGGCGTCGGCGCTGGCCGGAGCGATTTCAAAGGCGCGGCCGGGAAATTCGGCGGCGATCCAGGACTGGAGTTGTTGGCGTCGTTCCACGGGAGTCGGTGAGGCGTTCGTGTAAAATCGCGCAGTTTATCAAACCATGCGGTCGGCTCGCCGGCTGGTTCCTGTCCCGGGATGAAACCTCGTACCCAGTTGCGCTTTCTGTCGATCGCCCTGTTCGCCTTGTGGGGGCGTGCCGGTGCCGAAACGCTTCCGCCCTTCTTCGTGTCGCCTGCACTGCTCGGCCCCGCGCCGACGCCTGCGGCCGCACCGGCGGTCTCCGATCCGGCCCCCGCGGTGGTCACCGACAAACAGGCCTTGAAACCGGCCCCGACGCCGGCCGCCGCCGCGTCCAGGCCCGCAGCCAAGGCTGCCGACAAGCCCGTGCCGCCGGCCCGGGTGAGCCGGGGCGTGCCCGTAGCGGTCGCGCCAGCCCCCGCCCAGCCCCTCAAGCCCGGCTCAACGGTCATCACCGGTGACAAGGTGTCGGGCCTGCAGGATGTGGATGCGGTTGCCGAAGGTTCGGCCGAGCTGGTGCGCGACAACACCCGTGTGGTGGGCGACAGGCTCCATTACTTCGAACTGACCGACGAGGTCGAGGCCACCGGCAACGTCCGCGTGAGCCGCGGTGGTGACACCATGAGCGGCCCCCACATGCGCATGAAGGTGGAAGAGCAGGTCGGTACCTTCGATTCGCCCGAGTACACCATCAGCCGCCCGGGCCGCCCGGCGCCGCCGGGGCAGATCCTGCTGCCGGGGCAGTCTGTGCCGCGCGCCCAGCAGCCCCTCACCGGCCACGGCTCGGCCGAAAGCCTCGAGCTCGAAGGCGAAAACCAGTTCCGTTTCCTCAACGGCACCTGGACCAGCTGCAAGCCCGAGCGGCCCGACTGGTACATCCGCGCCAACGAGCTGCAGCTCGACTACGACCGGGAAGTGGGCGAAGCCAAGGGCGGCACCCTGGTGTTCAAGGGCCTGCCCCTGGGCTACCTGCCGTGGGCCGATTTCCCGCTGTCGGAAGCGCGCCGCTCGGGCGTGCTGTCGCCCACCTTCGGCACCTCGAACAAGGTCGGCATCGATCTGTCGGTGCCCTACTACTTCAACCTGGCGCCCAACTACGACGACACCCTCACGCTGCGCTACATGGGCCTGCGCGGCCTGCAGATGCGCAACGAGACGCGCTACGTCACGCCGACTTACCGGGGCATCACCTACCTCGAATACCTGCCCAACGACCAGGTCGAACAGCGCAGCCGCTACGCCGGCACGATCCGCCACGATCACAATTTCGGCGACGGCTGGGCCGGCAACATCAACTTTGCGGGCATTTCCGACCCGAAGTACTTCACCGATCTCTCCACGCGCCTGACGCTCACCTCCACCGTCAACATCCCGCGCCAGGCCAGCCTGACCTACGGCGGGGGCGGCTGGTGGAACGCCAGCGCGATGCTGCAGTCGTTCCAGACCCTGCCCGACACCCTCACCGGCGTCCGCTCCGAGCCCTACAAGCGCCTGCCGCAGCTCACCCTCAACGCCCTGCGGCCCGAGCTGCCCGGCGGCACCACCTTCCATCTGGCCAGCGAGTTCGTCTCCTTCTCGCATCCGACCCAGACCGAAGGCCGCCGCCTCACGCTCTACCCGCAGCTGTCGCTGCCGCTGCAGACCTCCGCTTTCTACGTGACGCCCAAGATCGGTGTCCACGCCACCCGCTACGACATCGACTACCGGGGCACGCCCACCGGCGACACCAGCCAGTCGCGCTCGCTGCCCATCTTCTCGGTGGATTCCGGCGTGACCTTCGAGCGCGACACCAGCTTCGGCGGCCGGGATTACATCCAGACCCTCGAGCCGCGGGTGTACTACCTCTACGTGCCTTACACCGACCAGTCGAAGATCCCCAACTTCGACTCCGGCTTCTACGACTTCAACTTCGCGCAGATCTTCGCCGAGAACGTCTACACCGGCGGCGACCGCATCTCCAACGCCAACCAGGTCACCACCGCGCTGCAGAGCCGCCTGATCGACCCCAATACCGGCGCCGAGACCGTGCGTGCCGCGCTGGGCCAGCGCTACTACCTGGTGGATCAGCGCGTCGCCCTCGCTGACGGCGCGCCAATGCGAACCGGCAAGCAGGCCGACCTGCTCGCCGCCTTCAGCGCCACCTTCATGCCCAAGTTCCAGTTCGACACCGCGTGGCAGTACAACCCGCGGGACAACTGGACCGAGCGCTTCAATGTCGGCGTGCGCTTCCAGCCCGCCTACGCCCGGGCGGTGTCGGTCAGCTGGCGCTACAAGCACAACTACTCCACCGATCCCAAGTCGCCCGACGGCTTCCGCGATCTGGACATCTCCGGCCAGTGGCCGCTGTGGGGCAACCTGTACGGCGTCGCCCGCTACAACCGCAACCTGCGCGACCACCGCCTCACCCAGGGGATCGCCGGTATCGAATACAACGCCGGCTGCTGGGTGTTCCGCGGCGTGGTGCAGCAGCTCGTCACCACCTCCACCGACGTGAACCGCTCGTTCTTCTTCCAGCTCGAGTTCAACGGCGCCGGCAGCATCGGCTCCAGCCCGCTCACCATGCTCAAGCGCAACGTGCCCGGATATGGGAAGATCAACGAGGGCTCGACGCCCTACGTTGGCAGCGACGACGACGAATTCTGAAAGACCACCCCAACCCCATGAAACTCATCGCTACCCTGATCGCAGCGTCCCTGTTTGCCCACGCCACCCTGGCCGCCAGCCCGGTCGAGGTCGACCGCATCGTGGCGGTCGTCAACAGCGAGGTGATCACCAAGGCCGAGCTGCGTCAGCGGGTCGAACAGGTCACCCGCCAGTTGAATCGCCAGGGCACGCCGCTGCCGCCGTCCGATGTGCTCGAGCGTCAGGTGCTCGAACGCCAGATCATCGAACGCCTGCAGATCCAGCTCGCCGGCGAAACCTCGCTGCGGGTGGACGACGTCACCCTCGAACGCGCCCTGGGTCGCATCGCCGACAACAACAAGCTGTCGATGACCGATTTCCGCAAGGCCCTCGAGCGGGACGGCATCACCTGGGAGCGCTTCCGCGAGGAAGTGCGCAACGAGATCCTCCTCGGCCGCGTGCGCGAGCGTGAGGTCGAGAGCCGCATCGTGGTGTCCGACGCCGAGGTGAACAACTTCCTGTCCCACCCCGAAAACGTCGTCGGCCAGGCCGAGTACAACCTCGCCCACATCCTGTTCCGCGCCCCCGAGAGCGCCAGCCCCGAGCAGCTCGCCCGCCTGCGCGCCAAGGCCGAAGACGTCGCCGCCCGCATCGCCCGGGGCGAAGCCTTCGACAAGCTCGCCGCCAGCTATTCCGACGCGCCCGACGCCCTCTCCGGCGGCAACATCGGCTGGCGCAGCGCCGAGCGGCTGCCCGGCCTGTTCGCCGAGGCCATCGCCAACCTGCGTCCGGGTGAAGTCACCCCGATCCTGCGCAGCGCGGCGGGCTTCCACCTCGTCAAGATGATTGAGCGCAAGGGCGGCAGCCAGGGTGTGCCGCCCGCCCAGGTGCAGCAGACCCACGCCCGCCACATCCTGATCAAGACCAGCGAAGTGGTGTCCGACGCCGACGCGAAGCGCCGCCTCACCGACCTGCGCGAGCGCGTCGTCCAGGGTGGAGCCAGCTTCGCCGATCTGGCCCGCCAGCACTCCGCCGACATCTCCGCCGCCAAGGGTGGCGATCTGGGCTGGATCTACCCGGGCGACACCGTGCCCGATTTCGAGCAGGCCATGGACGCCCTCAAGCCCGGCGAGCTCAGCCAGCCCGTCAAGTCGCCCTTTGGCTGGCACCTGATCCTCGTCGAGGAACGCCGGGTGCAGGATGTCTCCGACGACCGCAAGCGTGCCGCCGCCCGCAACGCCCTGCGCGAGCGCAAGTCCGACGAGGCCTATCAGGATTGGCTGCGCCAGCTGCGCGACCGGGCCTACGTCGAATACCGGCTCGAAGACAAGTAAGCCGCCCGGCTCGACGGCCCTCGCCGTCGGGCCCGCGGTGATTCCCGACAAAGGGCTGGCCCAGGTGCCAGCCCTTCGCCCTTGAAGCCCCCGAACCCAAGAACATCATGTCCCATCCCATCCTGGCCATCACCAGCGGCGAGCCGGCCGGCGTCGGTCCCGATCTCTGTGCGGCGCTGCCGCGGCGCGAGTGGCCCGCGCGGCTGGTCGTGCTGGGCGATCGGGCGATGATCGCGGCGCGGGTTCATGCCGTCGAACCCTCCGTCGACGTGATCGACTACCAGCCCGGCGCCAGCGCCCGGCCCGGGGCGATCGAAGTCCTCCATGTGCCGCTGGCCGTGCCCGCCGTGCCCGGCAGGCTCGACGCCGCCAACGGCCGCTACGTGCTCGACATCCTCGACCGGGCCATCGCCGGCTGCAAGTCGGGTGAGTTCGCCGGGATGGTCACCGCGCCGGTGCACAAGGGCATCATCTGCGATGCGGGCGTGCCTTTCTCGGGCCACACCGAATACCTCGCCGAAGCCACCGGCACGCCGCTGGTGGTGATGATGCTGGTGGGCGGCGGGATGCGCGTGGCGCTGGTCACTACCCATCTGCCGCTGAAGGACGTGTCCGCCGCCATCACCCGGCCGCTCCTCACCGACACCCTGCGCATCCTCCACGCCGATCTGGTGCGCGACTTCGGCCTGCCGGCGCCGCGCATCCTCGTCGCCGGGCTCAACCCCCACGCGGGCGAGGGCGGCCACATGGGCACCGAAGAGATCGACACCATCATCCCGGTGCTCGAACAACTCCGCGCCGAGGGCATGGATCTCGTCGGCCCGCTGCCCGCCGACACCCTGTTTGTGCCCCACACCCTGCAGCAGGGCGACGCCGTGCTGTCGATGTTCCACGACCAGGGCCTGCCGGTGCTCAAGCACGCCAGCTTTGGTGGCGGCGTCAATGTGACCCTCGGCCTGCCGATCATCCGTACCTCCGTCGACCACGGCACCGCGCTGGATCTCGCCGGCTCCGGCCGCGCCGATCCGGGCAGCCTGTTCGCCGCCGTCGAGCTGGCCATCACCATGGCCAAGGCGCGGGGGCGGGCATGATCGGTCGTCGTCGCATCCTGCTGGGCGGCTTTGCCGCGCTGGGCCTCGCGGCCTGCGGCGCCCAGCCGGTCAAGCCCGAGCCGCGCATCGCCCGCAAGCCGAAGATCGCGCTGGCCCTCGGCGGTGGCGCGGCCCGCGGATTTGCCCACATCGGCGTCATCAAGGCGCTGGAGACCAGCGGCATCGCGCCCGACATCGTGATCGGCACCAGCGCCGGTTCGGTGGTCGGCGCCCTCTACGCCGCCGGCCACGGGCCCTTCGAGTTGCAGAAGCTGGCGATCCAGCTCGATGAGGCGTCGGTCACCGACTGGAGCCTGTTCGACCGGGGCGTGATCAAGGGCGAGCGGCTGGAGCAGTTCATCAACGCCAACGTGGGCAACCGCCCCATCGACGGCCTGAAGCGCCGCTTTGCCGCGGTCGCCACCGATCTGGCGAGTGGCGAGCCGATCGTCTTCCAGCGCGGCAACACCGGCACCGCGGTGCGCGCCTCGTCGTCGATCCCCGGCGTCTTTCCGCCGGTCGTCATCGGCGGGCGCGAATACGTGGATGGCGGCCTGGTGGCGCCGATCCCGGCCCGCGAGGCGCGCGCGCTGGGCGCCGACATCGTGATCGCCGTGGACATCTCGGCGCGCCCCAGCGGCAAGCGCAACCAGGGCACGCTGGACCTGCTCCTCGACACCATCGCGATCATGGGCGGGGCGCTCGGCAAGCACGAGCTCACCGCCGCCGACGTGGTGATCCGCCCCGAGCTGCGCGGCCTTGCGGCCACCAATTTCCAGCAACGCCACGAGGCCATCCTCGAAGGCGAGAAGGCCGGCTTTGCCGCCGTGTCGCGGGTGCGCGAGGCCATCGCCGCCTGGGAACGCAGAAACTGAACGCCGCCGCCCCACGGGCCGGCGCTGCCATTTTTTACCGGAAGGAAACCCGGATGAGCGAGCAACATCAGGCGCGCAAGCGCTTTGGCCAGAACTTCCTGTCCGACCCCAACATCATCCGCAAGATCATCGAGGCGATCCGCCCCAAGGAGGGCGAGCGCATCGTCGAGATCGGCCCGGGCCTCGGCGCGATGACCGAGCCGCTGATGGAGGCCCTGGGCCACCTGCACGTGGTGGAGATCGACCGCGACCTGATTGCGCGCCTCAAGGAGAAGCACCCGCCCGAGCGGCTGACCATCCACGAGGGCGACGCACTGAAGTTCGATTTCGCCACCATCGTGCCCGACGGCGTGCCGCTGCGGGTGGTGGGCAACCTGCCCTACAACATCTCCACGCCCATCCTCTTTCACCTGGCCGAGTTTGCCGAGAAGGTGAAGGACATGACCTTCATGCTCCAGAAAGAGGTGGTGATGCGCATGGTGGGCGAGCCCGGCACCGAGGAATACGGTCGCCTGTCGGTGATGCTGCAGTACCGCTTCAACATGGCGCGGCTGTTTGACGTGCCGCCGGGCGCCTTCCGGCCGGCACCCAAGGTGATGTCGAGCATTGTGCGGATGGTGCCGCGCCCGGCGGCCGAATGCACCGCCGACGACTACGCGTTGCTGGGCAAGATCGTCACCGCCGCCTTCGGCCAGCGCCGCAAGACCCTGCGCAACACCCTGCGGGATTACCTCGACGAAGGGGATTTCACCGCGCTGGCGATCGACCCCGGTCTGCGCGGCGAGCGCCTGAGCGTCGACGACTTCGTGCGCATCGCCAATCACGTGGCAAAAAAATCGGGTTAATCGGCAAAATCCGGAAATTGACAGCAGTTAAAGATGTCTTTCGGGTGGTTTTGTTAGTTGCTGTCAAATTTGAAAAATAGGCTTCCAAGGGTGTGAATACATCACGGCCGGCCCGGCAGGGGACGAATAGATTGGAGGTGTCGCAGCGAAACCCACTCCGGGGCGTTGCGGCAAACAAAATTTTCGCCTTCAATCAACCAAGTGAGGTTTCAAATGGCTATTCGCGAACTGTCCGCCAAGGAAGTCCAGAACGTTTCCGGTGGCACCTTCTGTCTGCTCGGTGGCCTGCTGTCCTTCAAGCTGAACCTGCTCTCCAGCCTGTTCAAGTCCTGCAGCGCCCCGGCCCCGACGCCCTGTCAGCCGGCCCCCACCCCCTGCAAGCCGGCTCCGACCACCTGCTACACCGCCCCGAAGTACGGCTGCTGATCGCTGCTGAATCGGGTTGAGCCGGCCGCCTTTTGAGGTGCCCGGCACCGATGGGCCACCCCGATTCTCGAGGTGGCCCGTTGTCATTTCCAGGCAGTAGGTCATTTCGCACGCTCCGGCCGGGTTGGCGCTGTTCCCTATGGAATAGTTCTTCGCCCGTTTCGGGCAGCGCTGCCATCCTGCGCGCCATGACCCCGCCCAGCGCTGATTGCCGCATCCCGTGAACGACGATTCCCTGTTTCGAACCGAAGCCCTCGAGGCCCAGCGGACCAACTGGCTCGGGCCCGTGGTGCTGGCCCAGCCGCTGTCCTTTGCGGTGTTCGCGCTTGTCGCAGCCCTGTGCGGCGCGGCGCTGATCGCCTTCTTTGCCTTTGGCAGCTACACCAAGCGAGCCACCGTGCCGGGCCAGCTGCTGCCCGCCGGCGGATGGTCGAAGGTCTATCCCCGCGAGGCCGGGGTGGTGGTGGAGAAGCGCGTGCAGGAAGGGCAGGCCGTGCGCCAGGGCGACGTGCTTTACGTGCTGTCCCTCGACCGCCGGAGCGACACCGCGTCCAGCGGGTTGGCCGGCATCTCGGAGCAGGTCACCGCCCGTCGCAACAGCCTGCGCGCCGAGCTGGGCAAGACCGAATCCCTGCAGATCGAGCAGCGCGCCAACCTGCAGCGCAAGGAGGCCGCCTTCGATGCCGAGCTGCGCGTCATCGCCCAGTCCATCGACGGCCAGAAGAGCCGCGTCGCGCTGGCCGAGGACACCCTGCGCCGCTACAAGGGCCTGCTCGACAAGGACTACATCGCCGCCGAGCAGGTGCAGCTGCGCGAGGCCGACCTGATCGACCAGCGCTCGCGCCTGCAGGCGCTGGAGCGGGACCGGCTCAATGTGCAGCGCGAACTCACCCTGCTGCGGGGCGAGCTGACGCGCCTGCCGCTGGAGCAGTCCAAACAGATTTCCGAGCTGCGCCGGGGCCTGTCGAGCACCGACCAGGAACTGGTCGAGAGCGAACTGCGCCGCCAGGTGCTGGTGGTGGCGCCGCGGGATGGCGTGGCCACCGCGGTGACTGCCGAGGTCGGCCACAGCGTCGATGGCAGCCGGCCGGTGGTGTCCATCGTCCCGCCGGGCGGGCGGCTGCAGGCCTATCTGTTTGCGCCCAGCAAGGCGGTGGGCTTCGTGCGCGAGGGCGACCGGGTGATGATCCGCCTCGATCCCTATCCCTACCAGAAGTTCGGCCACCTGCCGGGCCGCGTGGCCCAGGTGGCGCGGGTGTCGCTGTCCAGCCAGGAGCTGTCGGCCCTCGGCCTGATGAGCGAGACGGCGAGCGCCGAGCCGGTGTATCGCATCACCGCCGACCTGGACGCCCAGACCATCCAGGCCTACGGCGAGGCGCGCCCGCTGCAGGTGGGCATGCAGCTGCAGGCCGACATCATGCAGGAGCGCCGCAAGCTCTACGAATGGGTGCTCGAGCCCCTCATCAGCATCACCGGCAAGCTGTGATGCCGACCTCAACCTGTTCCCGCCCATGTCCCTGATCCCGAGCCTGCCCCCTTTCCTTGGCCGCAGCTTGCCGGTCATCCTGCAGACCGAAGCCACCGAGTGCGGCCTCGCCTGTCTCGGCATGGTGGCCGGCTACCACGGCCGGCGCACCGACCTGGCCCAGCTGCGGCGCCAGTTTTCGATCTCCCAGCATGGCGCCACCCTCGGCCAGCTGATCGGCATCGCGGGCGCTCTGGGCCTCGCCAGCCGGCCGCTGCGGCTGGATCTGGAAGACCTGGACCAGCTGCGTACGCCGTGCATCCTGCACTGGAACCTCAACCACTTCGTGGTGCTCAAGAAGGTGACCCGCCGCGGGCTGATCATCCATGATCCGGCCAGCGGGCTGCGCCGGGTGAGCCTGGACGAGACCTCGCGCAGCTTCACCGGCGTGGCGCTGGAGCTGTGGCCGTCGGCCGATTTCAAACCCTCGGCGCCGCCGCCGGCGATCCGTTTTCGCGATCTCATCGGGCGCGTCGATGGCCTGCTCGGCGCCGGTGCCCAGGTGCTGGCGCTGGCGGTGGCGCTGGAGATCTTCGCGCTGGTCAGCCCCTTCTACCTGCAGTGGGTGATCGACCACGTGCTGGTGTCGGCCGACCGCGACCTGCTCACCACGCTGGCGCTGGGCTTCGGGCTGCTGCTCATCATTCAGGAGATCTTCGGCGCACTGCGTTCGTGGATTCTGCTGCACATCGGCACCAACCTCAGCCTGCAGTGGCGCACCAACGTGTTCGCCCATCTGGTGCGGCTGCCGGTGTCGTACTTCGAGCGCCGCCATCTGGGCGACATCGTGTCGCGCTTCGGGGCGGTGGACGAGATTCAGTCCAAGCTCACCGCGTCCTTCTTCTCGGCGCTGATCGACGGGCTGATGTCGGCGGTCACGCTGGCCATGATGTTCATCTACAGCCCGCCGCTGGCCTGGCTGGCGGTGGGGGCGATGGTCGCCTACGGGCTGATCCGCGCGATGTGGTTCCGCCCGTTGCGCCTCGCCACCGAGCAGGAGATCGTCCATCACGCCAGCCAGCAGTCGCACTTCCTCGAGACGGTGCGCGGGATCAAGGCGGTCAAGCTGTTCCAGCGCCAGAATGAGCGGCGTTCGAGCTGGCTCGGGCTGGTGGCCGAGCAGGTCAATGCCGGCGTGCGCACCCAGCGCCTGTCCATCGCCTTCCAGACCACCAACGGGCTGCTTTTCGGGCTCGTCGGCATCGCCATCCTGTGGATGGGGGCCCGGCTGGCGCTCGACGGGGCGATGACCGTTGGCGTGCTGATGGCCTTCAAGGCCTACAAGGACCAGTTCGACAACCGCGTTGCCGGGTTGGTGGAAAAGTATTTCGAGCTGCGCATGCTGCGTTTGCAGGGCGAGCGGCTGGCCGACATCGTGCTTACCAAGCCCGAATCCGCGCCAGCCCTGGCTCAGACCGCCGACACCGTGCCGGTGCCGGAGATCCGCCTGCAGGGCGTGCGCTTCCGCTACGCCGAGACCGACCCGTGGGTCGTGGACGGCATCGACCTGACCATCCCGCCCGGCCAGTCGGTGGCCTTCGTGGGCCCGTCGGGCTGCGGCAAGACCACGCTCATCAACCTGATCCTCGGCGTGTTTCCGCCCGGCGAGGGCGACGTGATGATCGGCGACGCCAGCCTGCGTCGCAACGGCGGCGAGGCGATGCGCAGCGTGGTGGGCACGGTGATGCAGGACGACACGCTGTTTGCCGGCTCCATCGCCGACAACATCTGCTTCTTCGACCCGACGCCGGACCGCGCCCGTATCGAGGAATGCGCCCGCATGGCGCAGGTGCACGAAGAGATCGCGGCGCTGCCGATGGGCTACAACACGCTGGTGGGCGACATGGGCACGGTGCTCTCGGGCGGGCAGAAGCAGCGCCTGTTCCTGGCCCGGGCGCTGTACAAGCGGCCGCGCATCCTGATCCTCGACGAAGCCACCAGCCACCTGGACGTGGAGAAGGAGCAGGCCGTGAACCAGGCCATCCAGTCCCTCAACCTGACCCGCATCCTGATCGCCCACCGGCCCGAGACCATCCTCAGCGCCGAGCGCGTGGTGGCGCTGGGCGGCGGCAAGGTGGTGGAGGACATGACCATCACCGAGCTGCTGGCTCGCCAGAACGGTGCGCCGGCCGTGGCGGAGGCCTCCTGATGCGCCGCCTCGCCCTGGCCCTGATGTTCGCGGCTGCCTGGGGCAGCGCCGCCGCCTTCGATCCGCTGGTGAGCGGGCGTGATCTGGCGAGCCTGCCCCAGCCGGGCCAGTTGCCGCTGGACGCCGAGCTGGTGGGCGGCCCGGCCTGCCCGGGGCCGCTGCCGGCGCCAGTGGCGGGCGGCACGATCAGCCTTGCCGAGGTGGTCAAGCGCGCCCTGTGCCGCGATCCGCGCACTCGCGCGGCGTGGGCGGAGAGCCAGCTTCAGGCGGCCCGGCTGGGCGCGGCCCGGTCGGCTTATCTGCCGACCATCAACGGCACGCTCTCGCGGGCGAAGACTGGCCAGACGGTTGCCCAGGGCGGCAGCACGGCGCGCAACGACGGCTCAAGCCGCGTCGCCCAGTTCGACCTCGCCTGGAACCTGTTCGATTTTGGCCAGCGCGAGGCCAACGTGGACAGCGTCCGCCAGACCCTGCTGGCCGCCGTCGCCAGCCAGAACCTGGGCGTGCAGACGGTCTTTCTCGACGCCGCCAACGCCTACTTCGCGCTCCTCAGCGCCCAGGGCGAGCTGGCGGTGGCCCAGGAGGTGGAGCGCATCAACCTGCAGAGCTTCATGTCGGCCGAGGCCAAGCACGCGGCCGGGGTGGGCGACCTGACCTCCAAGCTGCAGACCCAGACCGCCTTCGCCCAGGCCGTGCTGGCCCGGGTGCGGGCCGAAGGCACGCTGGCCAACGCCCGCGGCCGGCTTGCGGTGGCGATCGGCGAATCGCCGGATCGTCCGCTGGCGGTGGATGCGGACGACGCGCTCCTGCCCGATACGAGCTTCGTGAAGGGCGTGGGCGAGATGCTCGAACTGGCCCAGGCCAGCCATCCGGAGCTCGCCGCGGCCCGCGCGCGGCTGGCGGCCGCCCGGTCGCGCATCGCGGTGGCCGAGCGGGCCTACCTGCCGACCCTCAGCGTGGCGGCGAGCCGCAGCCATACCGGGCGCGACTTCAGCGCCGATCTGCCGGACATCGCCCAGCGCGACCGCAGCGTGGCGCTGCAGCTCTCGGTGCCGATCTTCGACGGCTTCTCGCGCCACTACCAGACCCGCGCCGCGAAGGCCGAGTTCGATCTGGCGTCGGCCGATTTGCAGAGCGTGGAGCAGAAGGTGGCGCTGGAGGTGTGGCAGGCCTGGCAGGGCCTGCAGAGCGAGACCCAGGCCCTAGGCAGCACCGAGAAGCTCCTCGGCTATGCCACCAAATCCCTGGAGGTGGCCCAGGGGCGCTTCAAGGCGGGCGTGGGTTCGACCCTCGAACTGCTGGAAGCCCAGCGGGCGATGGCCGACGCAGCCCAGCAGCGCATCAACACCCTGGCCACCTGGCGGGCGACGCGGCTGCGGCTGGCGGCCAGCCTGGGGCGGATCGGCTTCTGGAGCGTGCGCTGAAGGCGCGTGCCGCCCGGGCGGGCAGCACGCGGGGCGGTGCTTACTGGGCGCCGAACTTCACGTTCACGCCAGCGATGAACAGGGTGTCGTTCTGCTTGGCCGGCGACGTGGCGAGGCTGTCGTAGCGGTCCTGGAAGCTGAGCGTCAGGTTCATCGTCTTGTTCATGGCAACGGAGAGGCCGGCGTCGAAGATCGCGCGGTATTCGCCGGTGTCACGCAGGTTGGGGAACAGCACCAGGCGCTGGCGGAAGCTGGTGGTCTCGGTGAGGCGGTGGGTGGATTCCTCGCCGAGGATCAGCTCCGGGCTGCTGTAGTTGCGGCGGCTGTCGCCATCGATGATGACGCCCGGGGACATGTAGCGGTCCGCCTTGTAGGCCACACCGCCGAAGACGTCCCAGGTGGTGTCGGCGTTCTTGATGAGGTGGTAGCCCAGGCCGCCGCTCAGCACGCCGCGCAGGGCGAGGTGCTTGAGCTGGTCGTGTTCCAGGTCGAGGCCGCCGAAACCGAAGAGCTGCTCGTTGAGGTTGTGGTCGTAGCGGGTGCCAGCGCGCCACATGTTGGCGGTGGTGCTGGTGTCGTTGTCCTTCTTCGACTGGGCGAACAGGGCCTGGCCGTACACCGACAGCTTGTCCACGGCGGTGACGCGGGCGGCGTCCACCACCAGGTTCAGGCTGCTGTTGCGGGCGTTGCCGGTGGACATCGACATGCCGGCACCACCGGCGCCGCGCCACTGGCCATCGGCGGGCGGCGCGTCGGCAAAGGCGCTACCGCAGGCCAGCAGGGAGGCGATGCCCAGCATGGAAATCTTGTTCATCGTTGTTATCCTTTCTTGCGAGTTGAGCCCGGAACGGGACCGCCGCAGGATAGGAGGGGGCGCCAGGATGCCCTGTGGCAACGTCTGCAAGAGGGACAAAAGTTTGCAAAACACGCAGCCATCTGCCGTTAAATGTCGTAAAAAACCCGGCTGCGCCACAGGGCGGAGCCGGGTTTCGACATCGGGCGGCGCAGGCCGCCGGCGGATGGTCAGTCCTTCTTCATGGGGCAGGTGTTCATGCCCAGCAGCGGATACACCGGGCAGAAGCCGGTGAGGCCGGTGGCCAGCGGCACGACGCCGATCCACGCCCACACCGGGCCGCCGAGGGCCGCCCAGGCCACCAGCGCCACACCGGCGCCAATCCGCAAAACCTTGTCGATACCGCCCACATTCGTTTTCATGATGGCCTCCTGGCGCACTGGTTAGTTGAGTGAGCGTATTTCAGCATCTGCTGATGGGAGCGTCTGTAACCAAGGTTACATAGCCGCCGGATGGCGGATCAGCCGCCGGCAATCCGGCGCAGGCCGGCCGGGTCGAGGATCTCGATCTGCTCCCGCGACAGGGCGACGAGACCCTGGGCGGCGAAGTTCTTGAGCAGCCTGGAGACGATCTCGCGCACGCTGCCCAGCTCGTCGGCAAGCTGCTGGTGGGTGGTGTGCAGGCGCTGGCCCTTGCCCAGCAGCAGCGCGGCGAGGCGTTGGTCGAGCTTTCGAAAGGCCACTTCCTCGATCAGCTGCATGAGATCGGCGATGCGCTCGGAGAACAGCTGGAACACGAAATCCCGGAACGCCGGCTCGGCCAGCAGGGCCTGAAAATCGGCGCTGGGCAGCACCAGCAGGGTGGTGTCGGTCTCGGTGATGCCGCGGGCGTTGTAGGGCGTGTGGCCGAGCAGGCAGGCCGAGGAGATCACGCAGGTTTCGCCCGGGGCAACCCGGTAAAGCGGCAGCTCGCGTCCGTTGGGGGCGGCCTTGACGACGCGGATGCTGCCGTCGATCACGAAGGGGAAGCCCTGGCACGACTGGCGCTCGTCGAACACCGGCGTGCCGGGCGGCAGCTGCATCTTCCGGGCGCGCTCGGCCAGGCGCTGGCGGGCGGCCTCGGGCAGCGCGGCGAGGATCGGGTAGAGGGCGGGCAGCGTGGCCGGCAGGGCGTCGGTGTTCATGGCTCAGGCGAACTCGACGATCACGGGGGCGTGATCCGAGGGGCGTTCGAGCTTGCGCGGGGTCTTGTCCACCACGCAGGCGGTGCACTTTTCGGCCAGCGGCGGCGACACCAGCAGGTGGTCGATGCGCAGGCCGAAGTTGCGGCGGAAGGCCATCATCCGGTAATCCCACCACGAGAAGCTCTTTTCGGGCTGCTCGAAGAGCCGGAAGGCATCCACGAGGCCCAGGCCCAGCAGGGCCTTGAAGGCGTCGCGCTCGGGCACCGAGACGTGGATCTCGTGCTCCCAGTCGGGGTGGGCGTCGCGGTCTTCCGGGGCGATGTTGTAGTCGCCGGCCAGCACCAGCCGGGGCGTGACAAGCAGCTCGGCGCGCAGCCAGCCAGTGAGGGCTTCGAGCCAGGCCAGCTTGTAGGCGAACTTGTCGGAACCGACCGCCTGCCCGTTGGGGAAGTAGCCGCACACGATGCGCACGCCGTCGAGCGTGCCGGCGATGATGCGCTTCTGGTCGTCGGCAAAGCCGGGGATGTCGAAGCTCACGTCGGCCAGCGGCTTGCGGGTGAGGATGGCCACGCCGTTGTAGGTCTTCTGGCCGTTGAACTGGGCCTGATAGCCGGCAGCTTCGATCTCGGCCAGGGGAAAGGCCTTGTTCTCGCACTTGAGCTCTTGAAGGCACAGGGCGTCCGGCTGGTTGACGGCCAGCCAGTCGAGCACGTGGGGCAGGCGGACCTTGAGGGAGTTGACGTTCCAGGTGGCGATCTTCATGAAGGCTTGAAATCCAGTGGTGGGGCGGGTTTTGCGTTTTTGTTGTGCGGTTATCTACACAATCGCTGAAGGGGTTTCAGTGATTGTGCCAGCCGTACGTCTGACCGTGTTCGTGCTTTACGCTCGCGTTGCGGCCAAGGCGGTCGATTGCCGTGACGATCGGCACGTCACCTTCCCGCACGCATGCGAGTAGGGCGGACATGGCCGGGCGCTGGGTGGCTGCCTCCGCGTCTCGCCCCTCTGGTTGTTCGTCAGCGTAACCTACCCCCGCGCCGCCCGCTCGATCCGCTCCTTCAGATCCGCCGGGGCGTAGAACACGAAGGCCGCGCCCTGCTTGAACCGCTCCAGAAAGCCCAGGGCCTCCAGATCGATGAGATCCGTCCGGGCGGTCTGATACACCACGCTGTGGTACTGCTGATGGGCGCTCACCCGGTAGGCCTCGCCGGGGTTGCGCAGGGCGTGGGTGAGGAGCGTCACCTGCCGGTGATTGAGTCGGCTGCGTAGTGCCGGGGCGCTCGCCAGCAGGCGTTCGGCGTCCTTCTGCTCGTGCGTCTTGCGGGCCAGATACGCGTAGAGCGCCTCGATGGCCTTGCGGATGATGTCCAGTTGGTGGAGCACGAAGTACGTCGTGTCGCCGTTGTCCGTCTCGGTGTGGAGGTAGGCGGTCACGTACTGGGCTGGCGCCTGGCGGAGGAACTGGGAAATGGACAGGAACTCCATCAGCCAATAGCCGCTGCGCGCCATGGCCCAGTAGAAGAGGGCGCGGGCGGTGCGGCCGTTGCCGTCCACAAAGGGGTGGTCGTAGCCAATCATGAAGTGCAGCAGGATCGCCCGCACCACCGGATGGACGAAGGGTTCGGCGTGCTCGTCGGCATTGGCGAAGGCGCACAGGCGCTCAAGGCGGGCGGGCAGCTCCTCCCAGTGGGGCGGTTCATGCAGCACGGTGCCGGTGCGGTTGTCGACCACCCGCACATCGTCGCTGTGCCGCAGGCGGCCGGCGTCTGCCGGGTCGTCCAGCGTGTCGGCAGTGAGCATGCGGTGAAGCTCCAGGATGCGTTCGGGCGTGAAGGGCTCGTTCCGCAGGCTCCGGATGTGCGCCATGGTGGCGTAGTTGTTGAAGATCATCGCCTCGCTGCGGTCCCGCGGGCGGCGCCCCTCCCGCAGCATGGCTTCGGCAACCCGCCGCGTGGTGGAGGCGCCTTCGAGCTGGCTTGAGGTGATCGCCTCCTCAATCAGCGAATGCAGCAGGTAGCGTTCCCGGTTCTCGTGGATCGGCGCGCCCACGGGCGCCCGGATCTGCCCCGCAGCGTCCCGGTCGATGTGATGCAGGTGGATCTGCACCGGCTCGGGCATCGCAAAGCGGAAGGACTGCCCCCGGTTGTCGAGCAGCGGTAACGGCTTGAACGCAGGCGCCCGACCCAGCCAGATCGACAGCCACCACTCCTCAAGGGTGAAGCCTTCCGGTGGTGCGCGGTGGCGCAGCTCGTCCCAATGCAGATAGCGGCCGGCGCCAGCGGTCTGGGGGATCTCGATGAGCCGAGCGAGCGTCTCGGGCTGCAGCTTTGAAAGCAGGCCGGTGGGGTCTGGCGGTGGCAGGGGAAGTTTCATAAAACTACTAATTTATGTGCTTTTTAGTAGTTGTTAGTGTAGTCCGGTTGCCCAGATTTATGAATAGCTGGTCGCCGGAAGAGCAGGAAGCCGGACGCTGCCCGGTGAAGCCGACCAATGGCTTTCAGGTCGAGGCGTCGAAAGGGGGAATGGCCTCACTGCTGGTTCGAGACTGCCCGCGCCTTAGCGGAAACGCTGACTGAATGACTGTCACCAAGGCGCTGGCTGCACCAGGGGCCCTCTGGTCGGCGGGTAGTCTTGAACTCTCTGGGCTCAGAAGCGGATCGCCAGACCGGCCGTGGCGCCTACGGCGCGGGCGTCGTTGAGGTTGCTGCGGTCGGTGCGCAGGCCCGCGTAGAAGGGGCCGTAATGCACGGCGGCGCCGGCGCTCTTGAAGCGGGGTTCGTAGGAGACGCGCAGCAGCAGGCCGTCCGCACGGCCCCAGCTGGCGTTGGCTTCGGGGAGGATCAGCCCGCGGGTGGCGGCGAGGCCGGCGCCGACGCTCCAGCCCGGCTGGCTCCATTCGACGGCGGCCGCGGCCTTGGGCTTGAGCTGCAGGGTGTAATCCCGGTAGCGGTTGGTGCCGGTGATCTTGGCGACCGCCGAGGGACTGTTGAACTCCAGCGGCCAACTGGCGTTGTTGAAGTCCTGGGTGAGCTGGGGCACGTTGTTCCAGCGCAGCTGGCCGAAGAGGTCGGTCAGGGCCGCGCTGACCCGCAGGTCGTCGCGGGGGCGCCACTGGAGGCCGAGATCGATGGCCCGGCCCCAGCCGTTGTCGGTCTGCTCGCGGGTGGCGGGGGCGAAGTCGTTGAGGTCGGCTCGGTCGGGCGAGGTGTAGTCGAGCCCGGTGTAGAGGAGCTCGCGGCGACCATTGACGGTGGCCACGCCGCCGCCGCTGACGGCGCTGCCGCTGACCGACTCGACCCGCAGCGTGCCGGCCTTGAGCAGGTTGACGGCGACGCCAACGGTGAGCCGTTCGCTCATTGCGCCGGCCCACGCGAAGCGCAGGCCGTCGGCCGAGTAGCCCTTGAAGCGGTAGTTGAGCTTGTAGTGTCCGCTCTGGGCGAGGAGGCTGTCCGGGTCGTCGAAGGCGGCGTAGATGCGCACGGTGTCGCGGCTGCCTTCGCCCATTGCATCGACCCGCTTGAAGGTGCCGAACGTCCAGCCGCCGTACGACTGGCTGACTTCGGCGCGGCCGAAGCCGACGGCGAGGTTGCGGCCCGGACGGGGCGTGGGCGCGTCGCGCCAGGTTTCGGCGATCCGGTGGGCGGGCACGAAGTCGTCGGCGGCAAAGCCGGTGGCGGTGGCGCGGAGAGTCGGGCGGGCATCGGCGACGGCCGGGTTGGTGATGGCCATCAGGTCGGCGGCGTCGGCGAGGGCCAGCGCGGGCAGGCTGGCGAAGCCGAGGATGAGCAGGTTGCGCATGGGTCGGGCGGTGCGGGGTGGAACGAAAAAGCGGGCGCCAGGCGCCCGCTTGGTGTGGTGGATGGACGGCAGACCTCAGATCAGCGATTCGAACGTGCCATCAATGAAGCTGGCGCGCTGATTGCTGATGGTGCCGAGGCTCGTGCCATCGGCATTCTTGATGGTGCCAGATCTTGCGCTGGCGACATAGGTCAGCGTGATGCCGTTGCTGTTCTTGATCTCCCAGTTGAAGCCGTCGGTAACCGGGGTGGCCTTGCCGGTGAGGCTGAGGCCGTTGAGGCCGGTCAGGGTGAATTCACCCTTCGGGCTGGCGTAGCCGTCGGTGTTGTTGACGGACAGGGCGATGCCGATGCCGGTGACGCCGGCCGACTTGTAGGCGCTTCCGGTAAAGCCGATGGTGACCTTCACGAAGTTGCTGGCGGACTCGGCCAGATTGCCGTTGTAGGCGCTCTGGTCCTGGCTGGCGGTGAGGGTGCCCTCGAGGAACTTGAACGGGGTGGCGGCGGTGATGTCGGTGAAGCTGCCGACGAAGCGACCCGTCTTGGGCGACACGGTGCCATCGAGGGAGGTGGTCATGTCGCTGAGTTCGAGGCTGCCGTCGAAGCGGTGGTGCGGGCCGGTGAGGCTGCCTACGAGCTTGGCCGTCTTTTTGGCTTCGTCTGCCGAGAACTCGGTGACCGCGACCCGCAGGGTGCTGGTGGTGCCGTCGCTCTTGAGGGTGTTGAGCGTGCCGTTGCCGGACCACACCTGGCTGCCCTTGGTGCCGCTGTAGGTGAAGTTGGTGTCGATGGCGGTGCGGGCGCCGTCGGCGGTCATCGGGTAGAAGTTGCCCTTGAGGGTGTTCTTGCCGGTGATGTCGCGGCTCATGGTGCCGGTGAGGCCGCTGAGGGCAGTGCTAACGCCGGTGGCGAGGTCGCGGGTATGGGTGACTTCCCAGGTCACGCTGACGCCATCGGCGCCCGGACGCAGGAGGATGCGGTAGCCCTTGCCGGTTTCCGGCGAACGCACCAGACACACCACTTCGGTCGGCGCGGTGGCGGCGGTGAAGCCGCAGGAGCCGGTGTTGTTCTGCACCGAGGTGGCGGAACCGAGGTAGATCTGCTCGACGGCGTTCACCATCAGGGTGAGGTTGTCGAAGGTCTTGGTGACGTCGACGCCGTTCTGGAAGTCGGCTTTCAGGGCGGCGTTCTGCTTGTCGAGGCTGCCGGTGCCAGCGCTGTTGGAGATCGACAGGATGCTGGTGCGCAGGTCGGCGAAGATCTGTTTGGCCTGCTGCAGCGAGGTGCCGGCGGCGAGGGCGGTGCGGGCCTGTTCCTTGGCGGCGGTGGAATCGGTGGTGAGGCTGGTGCCGGTTGCGATTTCCTCGAGGCTGGCCTTGGCCGTGTCGTCGGCGTACTTGGTGACGGCGGCGGTGAGGCCGGCCTGCAGCCGGGTGTCGTCGATGCTGTCGAGGGTGCCATCCTTCAGGTCGTCGGCGAGGGTGGCGGCGAGGTCCGCGGCGTTGGACGACAGGCTGCTGGCGACTTCGGCGAGGGCCGCGAGCTTGGCGGCGAGCTTGCCGGCTTCGGTGCTGTCGAGGGTCTTGCCGCTGCCGCTGTTGAGCAGGGTGGGCGGCGCGAACATGTCGCCGACCTGGAACATCACCTGGACGGTGGCGTTTTCCTGCTTGATGGTGTCGGTGGTGGCGCCGGCCGTGAGGGCGGTGCCGGAGGTGTCGAGCACTTTGCTGGCCGCGAGGTTGGTGAGGATGTTCACCCCCAGATCCTGGCGGAGGCTGTCGACCACGGCGGCGAGCTTCTTGGTCGGGCCGAAGGGCTTGTCGGTGCCGCTGGCTTCATCGAAGTAGGTGCAGGTGTCGGAGCCCTTGACGGTGGCGATCACCGCGCCGGTGTAGTTGCTGATGGGAATCGTGGCCTTGCCGTTGGTCCCGACGGTACCGGAGCCGAGCGCCTCGCCGGTGCTCTTGCGCAGTTCGACGGTACAGCCCGTGGAGAACTGGCCGAGGGAGGGGGTGACGGTGACGTCCACCGATGCGGGGGCTGCGGTCGTGCTGGAACTGCCGCCACCGCCTCCGCCACAGGCTGCGAGGGTGAGGGCGCCGGCTACGGCAAGGGCGACAGGGGAAAGGCGTACGGCCATGTATTTTTCTCCTAAGTGAAAATCAAATTTGTTGGTTTTGTTGATTTTGCGAGAAAGTTTTTACGGCCGATATCCATTCGACTTGAGCGCGCGGGCGATGCTTTTTGCGTGCAGCCTGAATCGGGTGTGCGCCCGAAAGGTTCTGGATGCGTGTTGCAACCGCGGGCAGGTCGGGCGCGGAGCGCCCGCCTGCCGGGTTGTCGGGCGGTCAGATCAGCGATTCGTAGCTGCCGTCGATGAAGCTGACGCGCTGTTTGCTGATGGTGCCAAGGGTGGTGCCGTCGGCGTTACGGACGGTGCCGGCGCCGGCGGCGGTCGAGTAGCTGACGGTGATGCCGTTGCTGTTCTTGATCTCCCAGGTCCAGCCGGTGGCGGTCTGGGTGGCCTTGCCGGTGAGGGCGAGGCCGTTCAGCCCGTTGAGGCTGAACTCGCCGCGCTGGCTGGCGGGGCCGTCGGCGTTGGTGGCGGAGAGGATCAGGCCGATGCCAGTGACGCCCGCCGACTTGTAGGCGGCGCCGGTAAAGCCCAGGGTCTGGCGGATGTAGTTTGTGGTGCTCGGGGTGAGGTCGGCGTTGAAGGCGCTCAGGTCCTGGCTGTAGTTGACGGTGCCTTCGAGGAACTTGAAGGGGGCCGCCGGGTTGGAGATGTCGGTGAAGCTGCCGACGAGGCGGCCGTTCTTCGGCTCGGTGGTGCCGTCGATGGCGACGGTCGGCGTGCCGATCTCGAGGTTGCCGTCGAAGCGATGGTGGGGGCTGATGAGGCTGCCGACGAAGCGCGAGGATTTGGTGCCCTGGTTGCCGGCGGCGTCGCTGACGATGACCTTGAGGGCGCTGCTGCCGTCGCCCTTGAGGGCGTCGAGGCTGCCGCTGCCGGCCCACACCTGGGCGGCATCGCGGCTGCCGTCGTAGGTGAAGCTGAAGCTGGCCACGGTGCGGGCGCTGTCGCCGGTCATCGGGTAGAAGTTGCCGGATGCGCTGTAGCGGCCGGACGCGTCGCGGGTGAGGGTGCCGGTGAGGCCCGTGAGGGGCTTGCTGGCGCCGGTTTCAAGGCTGCGGACGTGGGTGAGTTCCCAGGTCACGCCGTTGGCGGCGGGGCGGACGGTGGCGTGATATTCGCGCTTGGTGCGGCCCGCGATGAAGGTGCATTCGAAGTAGTGGGCGGTGGAGGAATCGGGAACCATGCAGGTGCTGTCGCCGCTGCCGACGGAGGGGCCAATGGGGCTGGTCAGTGTGTCGGCAGCCCAGGCCATCAGCGAGAGGTGGTCGATGACCAGCACGGCATCCACGCCATGCTGGAAGTCGCCCTGCATGAGCGCGTTCTGCTGGTCGAGGGAGCCGGTGCCGGCGTCGTTGGCGATGGACAGGATGCTGGTGCGCAGGTCGGCGAAGATCTGCCGGGCCTGCTGCAGCGAGGTGCCGGCGGTGAGGGCCGTGCGGGCCTGATCCCTGGCGGTCGCGGCGTCGGTGACGAGGTTGGTGTTGGCGGCTGCGTCGGTGAGGCTGGCCTTGGCGGAATCGCTGGCGTACTTGCCGATGGCGGCGTCGAGGCCGGCCTGCATGCGGCTGGCGTCGATGCTGTCGAGGCGGCCATCCTTCAGGTCGTCGGCGAGGTGGCTGGCGAGGCTGGCGACGCCCATCGACAGGCCGTTGGCGACTTCGGCCAGCGCGGCGAGGCGGGTGGCGAGGCGCCCGGATTCGGTGTTGTCGAGCACCTTGCCGCTGCCGCCGTGGATCAGGACGGGCGTTGCGAACATGTCGCTCACCTGGAACATCACCTGGACGGCGGCGTTTTCCTGCTTGATGGTGTCGGTGGTGGCGCCGCTGGCGAGCGAACCGCGGGAGGTGTCGAGCACGCGGGTGGCGGCGAGGTTGGTGAAGATGTTGATGCCGAATTCCTGGCGCAGGTTATCGACCACGGCGCTGATCTGGCTGCTGGCGTCGAAGGGCTTGTCGGTGCCGCTGGCTTCGTCGAAATAGGTGCAGGTGGGCGAGCCCTTGACGGTGGCGATCACGGCCCCGCTGTAGCCGCTGACCGGGATGACGGCCCTGCCGTTGATACCGACGCTGGCGCTGCCCAGCACTTCGCCGGTGGCCTTGCGCAGCTCGACGGTACAGCCGGGGGAAAACTGGCCGAGGGATGGCGTGACCGTGATGTCCACGGAGGCGGGCGTGGCCGCCGGGGTGCTGGCGCTGCCGCCGCCACCGCCGCCGCAGGCCGAGAGGGTGAGGGCGCCGCCGAGGGCGAGGACAAGGGGAGTGAGTCTGGGAGCCATCCGTTCTTCCTGTAGTGAAAACCGTTGCTATTGATATCGGGTAGTCGAACTGCAAGGGTATCATGCAATCCACCTACTGTTGATATCGACAGTGAGTTTTTCTTGTGCTGGACGGAATGTCGCCAGACAGCAGGCGAGCGCACCCGGCCTGCGGCGCGAGGCGGCAGGCGGGGGCGGATTGGCGGGAGGCTAGCGTTTGCTGGCGGGGTAGCCAGCGTTGTCGAGGAGGCCGTTCCAGGCGGAAGCGGCGAAGCCCATTTCGGTTTCACGGCCGACGGTGAGGGTCGGCACGAAGGGCTCCTTGCCGAAGCGGGCCTTGAAGGCGGCGACGTCTTCGGCGGTTTCCAGCTTCGTCTCCGAGAAAGGCACGCCGCGCTGGTTGAGCAGGGCGCGGCCGTCGTCGCAGGGCTTGCCGCATTCGCGGCCGGTGTACAGGGCGACCGGGTAGGTTTCGGCGGCCTTGCGGGTGGCGAAGGGCAGCTGGGCGTTGCCCTTGTTGGGCTGGACCTTGCGCTCCTCGAACTGCTTGACCTCCTGGGGCGGGGGCTGGTCGCTGTATTGCACGCGGCCGTCCTTGTCCACCCAGCGATAGGCGGTCTGGGCCGCGGCCGGCAGGGCCGCGGTGAGGAGCATCAGGGCGAGGAGGTGTCGGCTTGTCATGAGGTCACCATGCCACTGTGGCGCAGGAGGGCGTCCACCTGCGGTTCGCGGCCGCGGAAGGCCTTGAACGAGTCGAGCGCGGGGCGGCTGCCGCCGACGGCAAGGATCTCGTTCCAGAAGCGTTCGCCGGTCTCGGCGTCGAGCACGCTGCCCTTGGGGCGGCCGCTCTCCTCGAAGGCAGCGAAGGCGTCGGCGGAGAGCACCTCGGCCCACTTGTAGCTGTAGTAGCCCGCCGCGTAGCCGCCGGCGAAGATGTGGCTGAAGCTGTTGGGGAAGCGGTGCCATTCGGGCGGCACGAGCACGGCGACTTCCTTGCGCACCTCGGCGAGCAGGTCCATCACGTGCTGGCGGGACGGGTCGAAATCCATGTGCAGCAGCAGGTCGAACAACGAGAACTCCAGCTGGCGCACGGTCTGCATGCCGCTCTGGAAGTTCTTGGCGGCGAGCATCTTGTCGAAGAGTTCGCGCGGCAGGGGTTCGCCGGTGTCGGCGTGGGCGGTCATTTCGCGCACCACGTCCCATTCCCAGCAGAAGTTTTCCATGAACTGGCTGGGCAGCTCGACGGCGTCCCATTCCACGCCGTGGATACCCGACACGGCGAGGTCATCCACCCGGGTGAGCAGGTGGTGCAGGCCGTGGCCGGCTTCGTGGAAGAGGGTGATCACGTCGTCGTGGCTGAAGGTGGCGGGCTTGCCGCCGACCGGGCCGGGGAAGTTGCACACCAGATAGGCCACCGGCGTCTCGATGCCGTTGCCGAGGCGGCGGCGGGTGATCGCCGAATCCATCCAGGCGCCGCCCTTCTTGGTGTCGCGGGCGTAGAGGTCGAGGTAGAACTGGCCGATGAGCTGGCCTTCGCGTTCGATGCGGAAGAAGCGTACGTCCGGATGCCACACGGGGCCGGCGTCGGGCTTGATGTCCACCTGGTAGAGGCGCTCCACCACCTTGAACAGGCCGTCCAGCACCTTGGGCTCGGGCAGGTATTCCTTCACTTCCTGCTCGGAGAAGGCGTACTGGGCGACCCGCAGCTTCTCGGACACATAGGACGCATCCCACGGCTCCAGCGGGTCGAGGCCCAGCTCGTCCTTGGCGAAGGCCTTGAGTTCGGCCAGATCGCGCTCGGCGAAGGGCTTGGCCTTCACGGCGAGCTCACGCAGGAAGCCCAGCACCTGCTCGGTGGATTCGGCCATCTTGGGCACCAGCGAGACGTCGGCGTAGTGGCGGTAGCCGAGCATCTTCGCTTCTTCGGCGCGCAGGGCGAGGATCTGCTTGATGAGCGGGCCGTTGTCCCACTCGGGCTTGCTGTAGCCGTTGTCCACCTCGGCGGCGCGGGTGGCGTAGGCGCGGTAGAGCGTCTCGCGCAGGCTGCGGCTGTCGGCGTACTGCATCACCGGAAGGTAGGACGGCATCTTGAGGCCGAACTTCCAGCCCTCCACGCCGGCCTTCTCGGCGGCTTCGCGGGCGGCGGCGATCACGTCGGCGGGCAGGCCGGCGAGCTCGGATTCATCGGTGACCACGTGGCTGTAGGCGTTGGTGGCGTCGAGGATGTTCTCGGAGAACTTGGCGCCAAGGCCGGCCATCTCTTCCTGGATGGCCTGGAAGCGGGGCTTCTGGTCGTCGGGCAGCTCGGCACCGGAGAGGCGGAAGCCGCGCAGCTCGTTGTCGATGATGCGCTGGCGGGCCGGGCTGAGGGTGGCGAAGGCCTCGCTATTCCGGATCGATTTATATTTTTCAAAAAGCTTAAGGTTTTGCCCCAATTCGGCGTAAAAACGAGTGACCTCGGGCAGCATGACGTTGTACGCCTCACGCCATTCGGGAGTGTCCATCACGCTGTGCATGTGCGCGGCGATGCCCCAGGCGCGGCCGAGACGCTCGCCATCGTTTTCGATGGGTTCGACGAAGTTGTCCCAGGTGGGCGGCGTGGGGTCGTCCTGCAGGCGCGCGATGGTGGCGCCCAGGGCGTCCAGCAGGCTGCGCACGGCGGGCTCCACGTGGGCCGGCTCGATCGCGTCGAAGCGCGGCAGGCCGGAAAGATCGAGAAGGGGCGAGGTGGCTGGCGTTGTGGTCATGGTTGTCGGGGCGTGTTCGATTGAATGGTTTTATTGTGCCGAATTCCGGGCGGGGTGTCGCCTATGCTGCGGATAGGCGCGTATGTCTGACATGGGGTTGTATGAATTGGTTTGAAAGGGGCACGGTGTGACCGACAAGGCGTTGAATCTCACGGAGCAGGCCTTCCTGCACACGATTTCCCAGGAACTTGAGGAAGGCGAGCTGCGCTTTCCTACGTCGATGGAAGTGACGATGCGGGTGCTCGAGGCGCTCGACGACCCGGACATGGATCTGGGCCGGATGTCGGCGATGGTGGCGGCCGAGCCGCTGCTGGCGGCGCGTACCGTGGCGCTGGCCAACTCGGCCTGGTACAACCCGGGCGGCCGGTTGGTGACCGACGTGCCGAAGGCGCTGGTGCGCATCGGCTTCGGCAAGCTGCGGGCGCTGGCGATGGCAGTGGCGGCCGAGCAGCTGATCCACCGGGATGTGCTGGGGCCCTTCCAGCCGATGATCCGCAAGCTGTGGGCCCACTGCGTGGACGTGGCGGCGACGGCTTCGGTGCTGGCGCGCAGGTGCACCAAGCTCGACCGGGACGCGGCTTTCTTCGCCGGCATGGTGCACGACATCGGCCAGTTCTTCCTGCTGGCCCGCGTTTGGGAATACCCCGAGATGCTGAAGGACGACAGCCCGTTGTCGGATCTGGTGCGGGTGTGGCACGCGCCCATCGGACGGGCGGTGCTGGCGGCGATGAACATGCCCCAGGAACTGGTGGAGGCGGTGGACGACCCGGAACTGTACGGCGGCGTGTGGCCGCCCGACTGCATCCCGGATCTGATCTTCGTGGCCAACCTGATCGCCGAGACGCCCAACCCCTTCTCGCCGGAGCCCGAGGATCTGCGCCGCGGCCTAGCCAAGGCGGCCACCCTCGGGCTGGACGAAGTGCGGCTGGCCGAGGTACTGGCCGAGTCGGAGGAGGAGCGGAAGGCGCTGACCGACCTGTTCAAGGTGGTCTGAGCGCGCACTGCCCCGCAATAAAACAACCCGCCGGAAGGCGGGTTGTTTTATTGCGGGGCCGGAAGAGCGCGGCTGGTCAGAGGGTCTGGCCGGTGAGCTTTTCGTAGGCTTCCACGTACTTGGCGGCGGTGCGCTCGATGACTTCGGCGGGCAGCTTGGGGCCGGGGGCAACCTTGCCCCAGTTGAGGGTCTCGAGGTAGTCGCGCACGTACTGCTTGTCGTAGCTCGGGGGGCTGATCCCCACGGCGTAGCTGTCGGCGGGCCAGAAGCGGGAGGAATCCGGCGTCAGGGCTTCGTCGATGAGGTGCAGGGTGCCGGCGGCGTCGATGCCGAACTCGAACTTGGTGTCGGCGATGATGATGCCGCGGGTGGCGGCGTAGTCGGCGGCCTGGGTGTACAGCGCGATGGCGGCGTCACGGGCTTCGGCGACGAGCTGGGCGCCGGTCTTGCCGGTGCCCTTGAGGGCGTCGGCGAGGAGGGCGTCGGTGCGGGCCTGGGCTTGCTCGAAGCTGATGTTCTCGTCGTGATCGCCCACGTCGGCCTTGCTGGCCGGGGTGAAGATCGGGGCGGGGAGCTTCTGGGCCTGCTGCAGGCCGGCGGGAAGCTGGATGCCGCAGATGGCGCCGGTTTCCTGGTAGTCCTTCCAGCCGGAGCCGATGACGTAGCCACGCACCACGGCTTCGATCGGCAGCGGGGTGAGACGCTTGACCACCAGCGCGCGGCCGTGGACCTGCTCGCGCTCGTCGGCGGCGACCACGGTTTCCGGGTCGATGCCGGTGAGCTGGTTGGGGACGATGTGGCCGAGGCGGGCAAACCAGAAGCCGGCCATGGCGGTGAGCACTTGGCCCTTCTGCGGAATCGGATCCGGCAGGATCACGTCGAAGGCCGACAGGCGGTCGGAGGTGACGATGAGCAGCTTGTCGGCGTCGACGGCGTAGATGTCGCGCACCTTGCCGCGGCCCAGGAGGGCCAGGCTGCGGATGGAGGATTCGAAGAGCGGAGTGGTCACGGTCGAAAGTCCGTTGGACAAAACGAGATTATAGCGGTGAGGGGAGGGTGTGACGAGACGCGCGCACCCTCCGCGGGGATGGGGCTAGTGCCCGGCCTCGGCTTCGGCCAGGTGCTTGCGCATGCGGCGGGTGCCGAGGGCGACGATCAGGGCGATGACCGGGATCGCCGCGGCGGTGAGGCCTTCGGGGGTGAGCGGCTCGATCTGGTGCTTGACGCCCTTGGCGAGGTATTGCACCAGCTGCGAGGCGTAGTAGGTGATCGCCACCACCGACAGGCCCTCGACGGTTTCCTGCAGGTGCAGCTGGAGCTTGGCGCGGCGGTTCATCTGGGCCAGGAGCTCCTGGTTCTGGCGTTCCAGCTCGACCTCGACCCGGGTGCGCAGGAGCTGGCTGTTGCGGGCCACGCGGCTGGAGAGATCCTCCTGCCGGCGGGCCATGGTCACGCAGGTGTTCATGGCCGGCAGCAGGCGGCGTTCCATGAATTCGTGGAAGGTCGGCAGGCCGGAGATGCGCTGCTCGCGCAGTTCGGCGATGCGCTGCATCACCAGGCTGTGGTAGGCCCGGGCGGCGCCGAAGCGGAAGGTGGTGCGGGCCACGGAGTGCTCGACCTCGGCAGCCATGGTGGTGAGGTCGGCCAGCACGCTGCGCTCGTCCTCGGGCGTGCGGGCGCTGCCGGTGCGGTCCATCAGGTCGGCGAGGCGCTGCTCGGCGGTGCCGATCATGCGGCCCACGTCCTTGGCCACCGGGAAGGCCAGCAGGGCCATCAGGCGGTAGGTCTCGATCTCGACGAGGCGCTGCACGGTGCGGCCCGACTGGCGGCGGGTGAGGGACACGTCGATCACCAGGAAGCGCGAGAAGCCGTCTTCGAACAGGAAGTCGGTGAACACCCAGGCGGCGCCGTCGGCCACCTTGGCGCCGACCATCTGGGTGCCGGTGGGCGACAGCTTGGCCATCACGCTCTCGGGCGTCACCTCGGCGGCGGAGCGCAGCTCGACGTGGGTGGCGACGATGAGCTTGCCGGGCATCTGGCGCAGCCAGTCCTGGGGCACCACGGCGAGGGCCGAGGTGCTGCCGTCCAGTCCTTCGCCCCGGGCCACCGGGCGGAAGAAGGTGTAGCTGGAGAACTCGTTGTGGAGTTCCCACTTGAGCTGGAAGCTGCCGAAGTCGATCAGCCGGTGGCTGCCTTCGGCGTCGATGGGCTGGCCGAGGCGGGCGCCCAGATCGATCAGGTGCTCGAGCGCGGCGCCGGCGGGCTCGCCGTTGTGATGCATGGCGAGGTAGCTGATCAGCGTGGGGCTTTCCAGCGGCACCGGCGGGCGGGCGTGGAATTCGTCGTTGAGGGCCTGGCGCAGGTCGTGCTCGGCGAAGTAGTCGGGCAGGGTCATGGTGTCAGGTGAACGGCGCTGGCCGCGAGGCGTGATCGGGCAGCCATCTTGCCGTTACGGCAGATGGGCTGGCAAGGTCGGGGAAACCCGCGCCCGTGGCGGGTGTCACACCTTGTTGTTGCGGTGCAACAAAATCAGCGGATCAGGATCAGCCCGAGGGTGCCGAGGAGGCCGGCGGCGAGCACCACGAAGCCGATGCCGAGCTGGCGCACGCGGCCGCGGAGTTCTTCGGTGGCGCGGATGAGTTCGGCGTTCTGGGTGGCGAGGGCGGCGAGGAGTTCGGCGCTTTCCTGCTGGCGGGCGCCCACGTCGGCAAGGCGGGCGTCGAGGGCGTCGATGCGTTCGCCGACCGAGGGCGCGCTGCTGGCCGGGGTTTCGGGCGGGGCGGGCGGTGTGGCTTCGCGCTTGCCGACCTTCTGCCACAGCTTGCGGGCGCCCTGGGCGAGCTCGGGCGCCTTGGCGATGACGTCGGTCCAGGGGATGGCGCTGAACAGGGCGGACCAGGGCACGGGCATCGGGGAATGTCTCCAGAAAATGAAACAGGGCCGGAAATCTCCGGCCCTGAGTGTGACACGCGGCGGCGGGCGAAGTGCCCGGCCGGGCCTAGCTTAGCGGATGACCTGGTTCAGGGCGCCGCTCTTGTAGGCTGCGGCGATCTTGTCGAGGTTGATCGGCTTGATCTTGCTGGCGTTGCCGGCGGTGCCGAAGGCTTCGAAGCGGGCCTTGCAGACCTGCTTGGCGGCTTCACGGGCCGGCTTGAGGAACTCGCGCGGGTCGAACTTGGAGGGGTTCTCGACGAAGAACTTGCGGATCGCGCCGGTCATGGCGAGGCGAATGTCGGTGTCGATGTTGATCTTGCGCACGCCGTACTTGATGCCGCGGACGATCTCTTCGACCGGCACGCCGTAGGTTTCCTTCATGTCGCCGCCGTACTCGCGGATGATCTCGAGCAGATCTTGCGGGACGGAGGAGGAGCCGTGCATCACCAGGTGGGTGTTGGGGATGCGGGCGTTGATTTCCTTGATGCGCTCGATGGCGAGGATGTCGCCGGTGGGCTTGCGGGTGAACTTGTAGGCGCCGTGGCTGGTGCCGATGGCGATCGCGAGGGCGTCCACGTTGGTCTGGCGGACGAAATCGGCGGCCTGATCCGGGTCGGTCAGCATCTGGGAGTGATCCAGGGTGCCTTCGGCGCCGATGCCGTCTTCTTCGCCGGCCTGACCGGTTTCGAGGGAGCCGAGGCAGCCCAGCTCGCCTTCGACGCTGACGCCGATGG